>WBZR01004058.1_pt1 | contig 12380 bp, 8 predicted proteins | sample 5204231 | NCBI WGS metagenome assembly WBZR01 (sample SAMN12412403, study PRJNA552823) | activated sludge metagenome | isolation source: activated sludge from anammox sidestream of wastewater treatment plant... | place: USA: Virginia | collected 2017-08
GCCTGGCGATGCTGCTGGCGGTGCTGCACCGCCATGCCGGCGTGGCCTGCATGGACCAGGACGTGTTCGTCAACGCGGTCGGCGGCGTGCGCATCGCCGAGCCGGCGGCGGATCTGGCCGTGCTGCTGGCGATCCAGAGCAGCCTGCGCGGCCGTGCGCTGCCGCGCGGCTTCATCGCCTTCGGCGAGGTCGGCCTTGCCGGCGAGGTGCGCCCGGCACCGCGCGGCCAGGAGCGCCTGCGCGAGGCCGCCAAGCTCGGCTTCGGCATCGCCGTCGTGCCCAAGGCCAACGCGCCGAAGAAGGCCCTCTTCGAAGGCCTCGAGATCCACGCCGTCGAGCGCATCGAGCAGGCGATGGAGATCGTGCGTGGCTTGTAGCCGGGCCACGCCGCGTCTGTCGCCCGGACGTCAGGGCCCTCGCGCATGAACCCTGTCCTCGGCTGGAGCCTGGCCGTGCTTGCCGTGGCCATCGGCTACCTGCGCATGGGCTGGCAGGGCGTGCTGCTGGCGGTGACGGTCATCGTGTTCTGGCTGCTGCTGCAGTTCGGGCGTGCGCTGCGCGCGATGCGGGATGCCGCCGCGCAGCCCGTGGGGTCGACGGCCAGCGCGGTGATGCTGCACGCCGCGCTGCGCCCGGGCATGCGGCTGCTGCAGATCCTGCCGCTGGCCGGCAGCCTCGGGCAGAAGGTGTCGGACGATCCCGAGACCTTCGTCTGGACCGATGCCGGCGGCGACCGCGTGCGCGTGCAGCTGCGCGGCGGGCGCACGCTGGCCGTGCAGCTCGAGCGCGCAGGCGACGCGCCCTAAAATCGGCCCCTTTGCACCTGCCCGAGGTACCCCGATGTCGATGTCCGACCGCGATGGCCAGATCTGGATGGACGGCAAGCTGGTGGAGTGGCGCGACGCCAAGATCCACGTGCTGACGCACACGCTGCACTACGGCTGCGGCGCCTTCGAGGGCGTGCGCGCCTACAACACGGCCCAGGGCACGGCGATCTTCCGCCTGCGCGAGCACACCGAGCGGCTCTTCAACAGCGCCAAGATCCTGCGCATGAAGATCCCCTTCACGCCCGAGCAGGTGATGCAGGCGCAGATCGACGTCGTCAAGGCCAACAAGCTCGAGAGCTGCTACCTGCGTCCGCTGACCTGGATCGGCGACCAGAAGCTGGGCGTGAGCCCCAAGGGCAACACCATCCACCTGATGATCGCCGCCTGGTCCTGGGGCGCCTACCTGGGCGAAGAGGGCCTGCGCCGCGGCATCCGCGTCAAGACCAGCAGCTACACGCGCCACCACGTCAACATCACGATGACGCAGGCCAAGGCGGTGAGCAACTACACCAACAGTATCCTCGCCAACATGGAGGCCACCGACGAAGGCTACGACGAGGCGATGCTGCTCGACGCCTCGGGCTTCGTGAGCGAAGGCGCCGGCGAGAACCTGTTCGTCGTCAAGGAGGGCCGCGTCTGCACGCCCGACCTGAGCGCCGGGGCGCTGAACGGCATCACGCGCAACACGGTCTTCGCCATCTGCCGCGACCTCGGCATTCCGCTGGTGGAAAAGCGCATCACGCGCGACGAGGTGTATATCGCCGACGAGGCTTTCTTCACCGGCACCGCGGCCGAAGTGACGCCGATCCGCGAGCTCGACCGCATCGAGATCGGCGCGGGCAGCCGCGGCCCGGTCACCGAAAAGATCCAGAGCGCCTTCTTCGACATCGTCAACGGCCGCAACGCGAAATACGCCGAGTGGCTGACGGCGGTCTGAGCGCGAGGCGCCCCCCACCATGAGCAAGGCCCCCGAGACCGTCGTCGAACTCGCCGCCGCCGACCTGCTCGGCCCCGGCGTCACCTTCTGCCCGAACCCCAAGATGCCGCTGTGGAGCCACCACCCGCGCGTCTACATCGACATCGCGCACGACGGGCAGGGGCGCTGCGCCTATTGCGGCACGGTCTACCGGCTCGCGGCCGGCGCGCGCCCGAGCCCTGCGCATTGAGCGCCGCCCGCGCGCTGCGCCGCCGCCCGGCGTGTCGCGCGAGCTACAGCACCGGAGCCAGCCGGCGGCGCGCGTCTTCGAGCGCCAGCGCCATGCGTGCGGCCCAGTCGGCGAGCTGGTCCTCGCCGATCCTGCCGACGTTGAAGTACAGCGCCTCGGGGTGCGCGAGATAGAAGCCGCTCACGCTGGCCGGCGGCGCCATCGCGAACGACTCGGTCACGCTCATGCCGACCTCGTCGGCGCCGAGCAAGCGGAACATGTCGCGCTTGACGCTGTGGTCGGGGCAGGCCGGGTAGCCGGGCGCCGGGCGGATGCCGCGGTACTTCTCGGCGAGCAGCGCTTCGTTGTCGAGCTGCTCGTCGGCCGCATAGCCCCAGAACTCGGTGCGCACGCGCTGGTGCAGCCGCTCGGCGAAGGCCTCGGCCAGGCGATCGGCGAGGGCCTTCAGCGTGATCGCCGAGTAGTCGTCGTTCGCGGCGACGAACTGCGCCGCGCGGCGCTCGGCGCCGAGGCCGGCGGTGACGGCGAACAGCCCGACGTAGTCGTCGGCCACGCCCCTGGGCGCCACGAAGTCGGCCAGGCTGCGGTTCGGCCGCCGGATGCCGTCGACCACCGGGCGCACGCCCTGGGTGCGCAGCGGGCACCAGCGCAGCGCCACTTCGCGCCGGGTCTCGTCGGTATAGAGCTCGATCGTGTCGTCGTCCACCGTGTTGGCCGGCAGCAGCGCGAAAACGCCGCTGGCCTGCAGCCAGCGGCCCTCGACGAGCCGCGCCAGCAGCGCGCGGCCGTCGGCGTACACGCGCCGCGCCTCGGCGCCCACCACCGCGTCGTCGAGGATCGCCGGAAAGGCGCCGGCCAGGTCCCAGGTCTGGAAGAACGGGCCCCAGTCCAGGCAGGCGGCGATTTCGGCCAGGTCGTAGTTCTTCAGCACGCGCCGGCCGATGAAGCGCGGCCGCGGCGGGCGATAGGCCGCCCAGTCGATCGGCGTCTTGTTGGCCCGTGCCTCGGCCAGCGTGACGAGCGGCGTGCCCTTCTTGTTCGCGTGCAGCCGGCGCGTGCGCTCCTGGTCGGCGCGCGTCTGGGCGACATAGGCTTCGGCGCGCTCGGGCGACAGCAGCTCGCTGCACACGCCGACGCTGCGTGAGGCGTCGGCCACGTAGACGACCGGGCCGTCGTAGTGCGGCGCGATCTTGACCGCCGTGTGCACGCGGCTCGTGGTGGCGCCGCCGATCAGCAGCGGCGTGCCGCGTTCGCGGAACCAGGCGTCGCGCTGCATCTCGGCGGCCACATGCTGCATCTCCTCGAGGCTGGGCGTGATCAGCCCCGACAGCCCGATCAGGTCGGCGCCCTCGAGCTTGGCCTTCTCGAGGATGTCCTGCGCGGGCACCATCACGCCCAGGTTCAGGACCTCGAAGTTGTTGCACTGGAGCACGACGCTCACGATGTTCTTGCCGATGTCGTGCACGTCGCCCTTGACCGTGGCGACGACGATGCGGCCCTTGGCGCGCGGCGCCGCGCCGGCGCCGGCCAGCGCGCGCTTGTCGGCCTCGATGTAGGGCAGCAGGTGCGCCACCGCCTGCTTCATCACGCGCGCGCTCTTGACGACCTGCGGCAGGAACATCTTGCCGGCGCCGAAGAGGTCGCCGACGATGTTCATGCCCGCCATCAGCGGGCCCTCGATCACCTGCAGCGGACGACCGCCCGCAGCCTGCACCTCGCGCCAGGCCTCCTCGGTGTCGGCGACGACGAATTCGGTGATGCCGTGCACGAGCGCGTGCGCCAGCCGCTCGGCCACCGGCGCCTGGCGCCAGGCCAGGCGCGCCGACTCGTCGCGCGCCGCGCCCTTGGCGCGCTCGGCGATCTCGAGCAGGCGCTCGCCGGCGTCGGGCCGGCGGTCGAGCACCACGTCCTCGACGCGCTCGCGCAGCTCGGGGTCGAGCTCGTCGTACACGCCGATCATCCCGGCGTTGACGATGCCCATGTCGAGCCCGGCGCGGATCGCGTGGTACAGGAAGACGGTGTGGATCGCCTCGCGTACCGGGTCGTTGCCGCGGAAGGCGAAGCTCACGTTGCTGATGCCGCCCGACACCTTGGCGCCGGGCAGGTTGGCCTTGATCCAGCGCGTGGCTTCGATGAAGTCGACCGCGTAGTGGTCGTGCTCCTCGATGCCGGTGGCGATCGCGAACACGTTCGGATCGAAGACGATGTCCTCGGGCGCGAAGCCCACCTGCTGCGTCAGGATGCGGTAGGCGCGCGCGCAGACGGTGATGCGCCGCTCGAGGCTGTCGGCCTGGCCCTGCTCGTCGAAGGCCATCACGACGGCGGCCGCGCCGTAGCGCCGCACCAGCCGCGCCTGCCGCACGAACTCGGCCTCGCCCTCCTTGAGCGAGATCGAGTTGACGATGCCCTTGCCTTGCAGGCACTTGAGCCCGGCCTCGATCACGGCCCAGCGCGACGAGTCGATCATCACCGGCACGCGCGCGATCTCGGGCTCGCCCGCCACGAGCTCGAGGAAGCGCTGCATCGCGGCGACGCTGTCGAGCATCGCCTCGTCCATGTTGACGTCGATGATCTGGGCGCCGCTTTCCACCTGCTGGCGCGCCACCGCCAGCGCGTCCTCGTAGCGGCCCTCGAGGATCATCCGGGCGAAGGCGCGGCTGCCGGTGACGTTGGTACGCTCGCCGATGTTGACGAACAGCGAGTCCGCGCCGATCGTGAGCGGCTCGAGGCCGGACAGGCGCATCGCGGCGACATCGGTGACGGGCGGGACGACGGGGCTCAAGGGCGCAACTCCGGGTGGGTTGCGAGCGCCGTTGCCGCCCCCGGCCGCAGCGCAGGCTGCCCGGGGCTTACCGAGCCTGGCGGCCCCGGCGCATGCCTGGGCCATCGCAACGCTCCTCGGTGGCGGCGATTGTAGCGGGCCGCCTGGGGCGGCCGCGGCCTGGGGCGGCCACGGCGTCCAGGCCATGGCCTCGGGCGGCGCGCGCCTTGCTCTGCGTAGGCGCCCGGGGCAGCGCGGAACTCCTGCGCAATCGCTCGGCCGCCTGCCGCGCTGCGCGCCCGGGGCAGCGCGACGACGACCGCGGGCGGCGCTCGGGTCTGCCCTTCGCGCCGGGTCGTCTTGCGTTACCGTGTCGGGGCCGAGAACCGCTGCCGCCGCCGCATGAATGCCGACGCACTGCCCCTGCCCTGGCTGGTTGCCGACATCGGCGGCACGAACGCGCGCTTCGGCTGGGTGAGCGAGCGCGATGCGCCGGTGGCGCAGGTGCGCGTGCTGCGGACGGCCGAGCATGCCGACCCGGCTGCGGCGGCGCGCGCCTACCTCGACGCGCTGGCCGCCGCGCTGGGCAGCGCCTACGCGCCGCCGCGTGCCGCCGCGTTCGCCGTGGCCACGTCCGTCGGCGAAGACCGCATCGCGCTGACCAACAGCGCGTGGAGCTTCTCGCGCCGGGATGCCGAGCGTGCGCTCGGGCTGCAGCGCCTGGTCGTGCTCAACGACTTCGAGGCGCTGGCGCTGGCCTTGCCGCTGCTCCAGGGGCCGGAGCTGCGCGCCGTCGGAGCGGCCGGCGCGCCGGCGGCCAACGCCGCGCGGGCCGTCATCGGCCCCGGCACCGGCCTGGGCGTGGCCGGGCTGCTGCCGTTCGACGGGCGCTGGCTCGCGCTGCCCGGCGAAGGCGGCCACGCGACGCTGGCGGCAGCCGACGACTTCGAGAGCGCCCTCATCGCCGCCGCGCGCCGCGAACATGGCCATGTGTCGGCCGAGCGGCTGCTCTCGGGCGCGGGGTTGGCGCTGCTCGAGCGCGCGCTGGCCGCGGTGCTGGGGCAGGCCGCGCGCGCGCGCAGCGCCGAGCAGATCGTCGCGGCCGCGCTCGCCGGCGGCGACGCGCTGGCCGAGCGCAGCGTGCAGCAGTTCTGTGCCTTCCTCGGCGGCTTCGCCGGCGACGTGGCGCTCACGCTGGGCGCGCGCGGCGGCGTCTACATCGGCGGCGGCATCGTGCCGCGCCTGGGCGGCCTGTTCGAGCGCTCGCCGTTTCGCGCGCGCTTCGAGTCCAAGGGCCGGTTCGAGGCGTATCTGCGCGCGATACCGACCTGGGCGATCGTCGACACGCTGGCCGCGCTGGCCGGTGCCGCGGCGCGGCTGGCTCAGGAACGCGCCTGAGCAGCGCGGCGCGAGCCGGCGGCAAGTCCCGCGCCGGAGGGGGCCGCGGCAGGCCGATTCTGGAACATACTGCCGCACGATGAGCCCGACCCCCTCCGTGCCGCCCGATCCGCCCGCGTCGCGGCCGCCCGACGACGAGGCCAAGACGATGCTCGTGCCGCGGCGCGACAAGGACGCCGGGCTGGCGCGCGGCACCCATCTGGCGCAGTACCTGATCGAGCGGCCGCTGGGCGTCGGCGGCCACGGCATCGTCTACCGGGCCTACGACACCGCGCTGCAGCGCTCGCTGGCGATCAAGGAGTACATGCCCGCGACGATCGCCACGCGCACGCCCGAGGGCCGCGTCGTGCCGCGCCTGCCGCGCTTCGAGGAGGCCTTCGCCGCGGGCCTGCGCAGCTTCCTCAACGAGGCCAAGCTGCTGGCGCATTTCGATCACCCGGCACTGGTGAAGGTGCACCAGTTCTGGAGCGACAACGGCACCGCCTACATGGCGATGACGCTCGTCGAGTCGATCACGATGAAGAGATGGCTGGCCGAACTGGGCGCGCCGCCGCCCGAACGCTGGCTGCGCTCGATCGCCGCCGAGCTGGCCGACGTGCTGGCGCTGCTGCATGCGCAGAACTGCTTTCACCGCGACATCGCGCCCGACAACATCGTGCTGCGCTTCGAGCGCGGCAGCGGCGAGGGCGAGCCGCGGCCGCGGCCGATGCTGCTCGACTTCGGCTCGGCGCGGCGCGTCGTGGGCGAAGCGACGCAGCAGCTCACCGCGCTGCTCAAGCCGGGTTATTCGCCGCCCGAGCAGTACGAGGGCGAGACCTCGGCGCGCCAGGGCCCCTGGACCGACGTCTACGCGCTGGGCGCCGTGCTCTACGGCGCCGTGACGGGTGCGCCGCCGCCGTCGTCGATCGCGCGCGTGATGCGCGACGAGATGACGCCCGCGTCGCAGGCCGGCGCCGGGCGCTATTCGCCGCAGCTGCTGGCCGCCATCGACGCCGCGCTCGCCGTGCGGCCCGAGCAGCGGCTGCGCTCGATGGCCGATTTCAAGGCGATGCTCGAGCAGCCGTATCGCGAGCACGGGGCGGCAGCCGGATCGGGGGCCGCCGCGGACACGCCGGCGCTGCAAGGCGCGCCGGCGGCAGCACCCGCACAGGCCGCCTGGCCCTGGTTCGCGGCGGCCGCGCTGGTGGCGCTGGCCGCGCTGGCGCTGTGGTGGTGGCGCGGCTGAAGCGCGGCGCGCTGTGGTTCATGGGCCGATCGTCTGGCCGGAGTGGGCTCAGCGCCCCGGGGGTTGCCCAAGACCAGCCGAGCCGGCGCCGCACGACGGCGCAATGCCGAGCCAAAGCAAGTCAAGCGGTCGCTGCCGGGAATGAGGCCGCTTCGGCCTTTGCGGAGAGCTGACAGGGACTCCGATTCAAGGGCGTAGGCGTGCTCACTGCCGCGACGCTGCGCACGGCACGTAGCGCCGGCTCCTGTTCAGCGCAGCTGCGTGCGCGGCCGCTCGAAAGGGTCGGCACCGGCCACGCCGCCGCTGGCCGCCGCGATGCGAGTGGCCGCGGTGTTGACACTCAGGTAGCTCAGCCCGAGTGCCGCAGGCGTGCCGAAGTGCGCCGAATTCGCCGTCGCCGTTCCCTGGCACCGCCGGCAGTTGGGGCTTCTTCGCCCGCGCTGGTGGCCACCCGACGAGTGCCTTGCCGAGGCGGTCGAACATGGAATGGCGGCATGTTGTTGCGGTCGCGCGCCGGGCCGCCGCAGGGCCCCGATTCCCGGGGGGGACATTGCTCCGACCGGCCATGCTGGGGGGACCGATCCACCCTATAGTGACCTGCCGGCCGCTGCCCGAACTCGCCTGCAATCTCCTCATACCCCCTTGCAAATGGTCTCGAAGCCACGCTCCCGCCCCCGCCCCCGTCCCCACATGTCCGCTGCCCGGACACTACCCACGACTGCCGCCTGCGCGCTGATGCTGATGATCTGGTTGAGTATGCCCGCTGCCAAGGCCCAGGGCATCAACTTCGGCAACATGCTGCGCAATGCGCTCAGCCCAGCAGCGGCCCAGTGCCGGACGCTGCTGGCCTGGGTGCGCACGCAACCGCCAGCGGCGGCTTCACCGGATGCGGCCGCCGAGCCGCGCCGCCGCCACATGCTCGAGCCCCGGGGCCTCGACGCCCGCACCACCCACTTGCTGTCCGATGAGGTCTTCGCCAAGCACTTCGGCAAGCCCTACGAGCAGCTCACGATGCAGGACTTCCGCACCTTCCAGCAGGAGACGGCGCGCGCCTGCATGCAGGGCGGCGAGTTCACGCCCGCTGAGTGGCAGACTGTGCAGACGCTGTGGAACCAGCACCAGCATGCCCGACTGGTGCAGGGGCTGCAGGCGCGCCGAGCCCAGTTGGAGGCAAGCGAACGCGAGGCGGCCACCGCCAAGTCCGAGGTCAACCAGCTGGCCGACGAGCTGATGCAGGCCCAGCCGGGGGCGATGACGCTGGCCCGGCTTCAGGCGATTCGCGATCGCGGCAAGGCCGTCGTGCCCAAAGCGGGCATCGACGCGCAGCAGGCCTTCGATGCCGCCTACCAGCAGGCGGTGCATGCCGTCGTACCGACCCTGCTGCGGCAACGCCTGAATGAGGCGCTGGCGCAGGCGCGCAGCGGCGACGACCTGGCCGCGCTTGCACGTGCGCGCGAAAGCGTGATCGCCCAGGCGTCGGGTTTTGGCGTGGCCATAGCCGGCGACGACCCGGCCCTGGTTGCGCTGCAGCGACGCGAGCAGGAGCTGACCCTGGCCGCTGCCGAGGCCGAGCGGCGCGAGCTGGCGGCGTTTGCCGATGGCCTGCCCGGCCTCGAGGCAGGCGTGGCGTGGCATCGCAGGTTCCAGTCGCGATGGGGCAGCGCGGCCGGGCGGCCGCCTGGCGAGTTGGGTGCCGTGCATGCCGACTTCCGCCAGCGGCGCGAGGCTGTGCTCGCACGCGTGGGGGTGCAGCTGATTCGCGCCGTCCAGCAGTCCACGTCGGTCGCCGAGGCGCAGTCCAGCGTCGCCCGCTATACGCTGCCCTTCGAGTCCCACCACCCCAGTGTGCAGGCGATGGTGGCCGCGGTCGAGGAGCGGCTGAAACTGATCGAGCGCAACGAGGCCCTCGGCCGCGCCACTGCGCCGGGGTCCGCGCAGCTTGCGGCGGCGCCACCGCCGCAAGCGGCAGCTCCGGCCGCACTCCGCATGAGTGCGCCACCGGCGGAAGCCTCGCGTCCCGGCGAGCCGAGCGAGGAGGTGATGTACGAACTCGTACGCACCAAGTTCGACAACGCCGCAAAGCGCGTCAAGGGCCTGTACGACCAATGCGCCGGCGGGGGCGATCGCAACAATCCCGTCAACGCGATGATGTGCCTGGGCCTGAACATGCAGCGCGGCATGACCGGCGGGGCCGCCGCCGCACCCACTCGTATCGTCAAGTTCGCCAAGATCGGTTGCGAGAAGTCGCCCAGCCGTCCGGGTTACAACTGCGAGTACGAGATCCAAACCGACAGCCCGATCAACAAGCAGTTCGCGTCGATGACCGGATTCCAGCTCGATCAAGCGGGATTCGGCCAGGCGCGCTTCGTACGCAACCGCGACGGGCTGTGGCTGATGATCACCGGCGAGTAAGGTACGGCGTGCGTGCGGACCCGGTCGATGTTCTGCCGCGGGCAGCCTGCCGCGGCAGCAGCCGATTGCGCCTGACCTCGGCCGTACCGGCTGCGGCCCGGCGCTCGAACGGCATGCACATCGTCCGCCGAGGCGGAAGGCTCTTGGTCAGCGCGCGCCAAACGCCGCCCATGTGCGGCGCGCAGCAGCAGGCGTTGACTGCCGTGCGATGCGCGTTGCGCGCAGCGTCATGCGCGCGGTCGGGGGACTGACCTCGATGCCACAGCAGTGCGCGATCTCGCGCGCGACTTCGTCCCACATATATCCGGACGTTCTTAGGTGATCACGGGCGGCATGTCGACTGGGTTGATGCGCAGGTCTGCCCCCTGCAGTCCCGAGGCGCGCAATGCAATATGGGCGCATCGAGCCTTGGCAGGTGTTCGACCCGACGAGTGTGTCGGGGTGTGCGGTTCGCCCGGTCGAGGTGAGGTCCTGCCCGACCACGATGCGGCGCGCAGGTTCTGCGAACGCCACGCATCACTCGCTCGATGGGCGGCTTCGCTCCGCGCAGCCAATCCGCACCCCGGTTACAGATCGTCTACGCTGCATCGTTCCGGGGCCCTGCCGGCGGCCACCGGCGGCTGAGGCAACGCGCCCGAGGTTCGGCTCGACGGAGTCGGGCTAAAGTCACGCCCGCCGGCCGCCGCCGGCTGCCGCCGCGATGCTGCGCTTCATCCTCACCCGACTGGGCCTCGTCGTGCCCACCTTCATCGGCATGACGCTGCTCGCGTTCATGATGATCCGGCTCGTGCCGGGCGATCCGATCGAGACGCTGGCCGGCGAGCGCGGTATCGATCCGGCGCGGCACGCCGAGCTGGTGCGCGCCTACGGTCTGGACCAGCCGCTGCTGGTGCAGTACGGCCGCTACATCGGGCGCGTGCTGCACGGCGACCTGGGCAAGTCGATGATCACGCAGGCGCCGGTGCTCGAGGAGTTCCGGGCGCTCTTTCCGGCCACGGTCGAGCTGACGCTGTGCGCGGTCGTATTCGCGCTCGTGCTGGGCATCCCGGCCGGCATGCTGGCCGCGGTGCGGCGCAATTCGATCTTCGACCACGGCGTGATGGGCATCTCGCTCACCGGCTACTCGATGCCGATCTTCTGGTGGGGCCTGCTGCTCATCTTGCTGTTCTCGGTGCAGCTGGGCTGGACGCCGGTGTCCGGGCGCATCGACGTCAAGTACTTCCTGGAGCCGGTGACGGGCTTCCTGCTCGTCGACGCCTGGCTGTCGGGCGAGAAGGGCGCGCTGCGCTCGGCGCTCACGCACCTGGTGCTGCCGGCCATCGTGCTCGGCACCAATCCGCTGGCCATCATCGCGCGCATGACGCGCTCGGCGATGCTCGAGGTGCTGGGCGAGGACCACATCCGCACTGCCCGCGCCAAGGGCCTGTCGGCGCTGCGCGTGGTGGCGCTGCACGCGTTTCGCAACGCGCTGATCCCGGTGGTGACGGTGATCGGGCTGCAGGTGAGCGTGCTGTTCACCGGTGCCATCCTCACCGAGACGATCTTCTCCTGGCCCGGCGTGGGCAAGTGGATGATCGAGGCCATCAGCCGGCGCGACTATCCGGTGCTGCAAGGCGGCCTGCTGCTGCTGGGCGGCGTGGTGATGGCGGTCAACCTCGCGGTCGATCTGACCTACGGCATCATCAACCCGCGCGTGCTGCATGCCAAATGAGCGCGAAGCGAGCCGGACCCGAGCAGGAAGCGAGCGGCAAGTGAGCGCAGCACCCGTTGCCGTTGCCGCTGCCGCCCCGCCCGGGCCGCTGCGCGAGTTCTGGGGCGGCTTCAGCGCTAACCGCGGCGCCCTGATCGGCCTCGTGGTGGTGCTGGCGGTGCTGGCGCTGGCGGCCTTCGCGCCCTGGGTCGCGCCGTACCCGCCCGACCTCACGAACAACGCGGCGTTCCTGCGCCCGCCGGCCTGGAGCGCCGGCGGCTCGTGGAGCTATCCGCTGGGCACCGACGCCATCGGCCGCGACATCCTCTCGCGCCTGATCCACGGCGGGCGGCTGTCGCTGACGATCGGCATCGCGGTGGTGGCGATCTCGATCGCCTGCGGCGTCGTGCTCGGCATGGTGGCGGGCTTCGCGCGCGGAGCCCTCGAGATCGCGATCATGCGGCTGATGGACATCATCCTCACGCTGCCCAGCCTGCTGCTGGCGATCGTGATCGTGGCCATCCTCGGCCCCGGGCTGATGAACGCGATGCTCGCCGTCTCGGTGGTGGTGCTGCCGCATTACGTGCGCATCACGCGCGCCGCGGTCATCACCGAGACGGCCCGGGACTACGTCACCGCGGCGCGCCTGTCGGGCGCCGGCCTGGCGCGGCTGATGTTCGTCGAGGTGCTGCCTAACTGCGCGGCGCCTCTCATCGTGCAGGCCTCGCTCGGCGTGTCCACCGCCATCCTCGACGCGGCGGCGCTGGGCTTCCTGGGCCTGGGCGCGCAACCGCCGGCGCCCGAGTGGGGCACGATGCTGGCCGACGCGCGCGAGTTCGTGCTGCGCGCCTGGTGGGTGGTCACCTTCCCGGGGCTGATGATCCTCGTCACCGTGCTCGCC
>WBZR01001581.1_pt1 | contig 12378 bp, 13 predicted proteins | sample 5204231 | NCBI WGS metagenome assembly WBZR01 (sample SAMN12412403, study PRJNA552823) | activated sludge metagenome | isolation source: activated sludge from anammox sidestream of wastewater treatment plant... | place: USA: Virginia | collected 2017-08
TGCCGGTTATTATTATACTGCCAACCTTTAAATTTAATGAATCTATCTTTTGTGCATTTTCTTCAAATTTTTTCTTTAATGAATCATTCAGGTTATCTGTTTCTTCTTCTGTTTGCGAAAAACAAACTGCTGTAATACAGAAAAAGATTAACAGATATATTTTTAATTGCACAAAATGCATCAAATGATTTTTTTAATGTTAATGGAAATTATAGAAATTATATATCAGAGATTAAATTTTCTCTTAAGTTCTAATGCCTGCGGATAATTTGGAAATGCTTTAAGCGAGAGCTCAATGTATTTTCTTGCATCTTCAATTCTGCCCGCACTTAAAAGATAATTTGCCGAAACTGTCAGCATCATTGCATAAGAGCGCATTAAAGTTTCATGGTAATAGTCTTTTAGTGGAGCCGGTGTAAATGTGAAATCAAATACTTTATAATCTTTTACCTGATTTCCGTTAATAATTTCATTTTTTGGGACTAACCTGAAAAGCAGACCATCAGGAAGTCTCCCGTAATCCTGTGCAAACGGCTCGTTTTTGTTCTGCTCAATTTCCCATGTAATATAGCATCTGCGGTTTGGATTATTTTTTACAAAGCTTGTCATCATTTCTTCAAACAGCTTCATAATATTTCTTGTATCGTAGGGAATGTTATGCTCAAATTTATAAAGCTCCGGCAGGAATCTTTCTATTTCTGCCCTGCTGTTATTATAAATTTCGGGATATTGCTCCTGTAAAAATTTAAAGTACCAGCTTCTTCTAAGCAGTTCTTTATCAATTACAACAATATCCGGTCTTATGTGCTTTACAAAATGATAGTACCAGCTTGCCGATACCCAAAAATCCCACTGACTTGATATAATTATGCTGTTCGGATCTGCATTTTTAAATATGTTCATTGTATAATCTTCTACGTAATGGTTTTTACTCTCATCATTGCCTGCATAGTTGGTATTTAATGCAATTAAAAAAATAAGCAAAGCTGCGGAACCAAAAATTATTTTATTTGCATGCGTTTTAAATATTGATGCAAACTGTGCGTATATAAATATAATACCATAAGCTATCCAAATTGCCAATATAATGTATGCTAATAGGAAATATGAATAAATATCGTTTATATCATAATTAATTGAATAAAACACCGTAGAGAAAAATGCTAAAAATGTTAAGTAATATATGCGGATATTTGCTCTAGAAAGCTGATATATGCCAAGAATTGAAAGCATTACCACACCAAACCCAAATTCATTCCACAATGATGATGAAAACTTTTTAAACTGATCATTTACAATCTGCGGAGAACCTGAAATTAACAGATAACCCAATATGCACACAACAATAAAAAAAATAAAATGCATATTTGGATTAATAGTTCTCTGCTTTACAAGTCCGTAAATTGCCAAACCAACAACCGATGCTGTTAATATAATGAATGAAATCATAGCGCCCTGTGCACTGAATATCCAGACCGAAAACTGCTTTCCTGAAACATGCCAGTAAAAGCGCTCAAAGTTTACCGGATTGCCCCAAATGAAAATCGGATTCATACTTGCCCTGATTGGCAAATACAGGTACAGCGAGAGCCCTAATATAAAACACACTGCCATGTAACCAAGCAGTTTATATATTCGCTGCTTGTTGTAAAAATTAGTATAGAAAAAAAGTGTTAAACATGCCGGAGCTAAGAGTATAGTTGTTAAATGATTTGTGAATGATAGTCCAAGCAGGAAAGCAAATATCAGATAATATTTATTTTCCGAAGTAAAATTTTCTTCTGTTTTTCCTCTCACAGTTGAAAATATTGCTTTCATAAACACAAGCATAAGCGTTATTATGAAAAAAATATGAATTGGATATACCTCAACTGAATTTGCCGCCCCCCAGTAAGTTTTAGAAAATGCAAGTATCATTGCAGAAGCTGCTGATACTGTGTAAATAATTACATCAGGAAGTGGTGAAGGTTTTTCTTTAACAGCATTTTTCTGAGATTTCTGTTTATATGAAGCAACTTTATTTGATTTTGTCTGCTCATCTGAAAAGCTGCCCAAGAAAAACCTCATTAACAAATAAAACATAAAAACTCCAATTGAGCAGAAAAATGCACTCATAAAATTGAGTCTGTAAATTTCTTCTGTGCCAATAGGAAGCATTGAAAATATGTGCCCTACAATTGTGAACAGCGGGTATCCGGTAGGGTGGGCTATTCCTAATGTTGAAGCTACCGCGGCAAGCTCACCGCTATCTATAAACCATACAGTTGGTGCAAGTGTCTTAATATAGACTATAAGGGCAATCACAGCTGCGGAAAATCCAATAATATAATTAAGCTTTTTCATTAATATTCTGCAAATATATACAGTTTTTTATTAATTTAAAGCCAAATTTAAAATGAAGAGACTACTGACGACTCTAACCGAGTCGTCTCCCAATAAAAAACCCGGCAGTTTTATAACCCCCGGGTTTGTTAGTCCCTCTATTTTTGATTTTTACTTTACCAGCACCATTTTCTTCACATCCTTATATCCATTAGCTTCCAATGAGTAAAAATACATCCCGCTTGCCAAGCTACTCCCTTCAAACTTCACTTCATAGCTGCCTGCCCGTTTGTATTCGATTAAGTTGAATACCTCTTTGCCAAGTATATCATAAACCTTGATTGTAATATTTGCATTTTGGGGAATGTCATATTTTATGCTGGTGGTCGGATTAAACGGATTGGGAAAATTCTGATACAGCATATAGTTATTAGGTATTTTAATGCTTTGATTAATAATTGATATTGGCGGAGGTGCATTTAATAGACTGTCCGTTCTTAATGCATAAACATCTTCTTTAACAGGAAATGGTTGAAATTCGGCATAACCTGTATATAATATATCACCGTTAATTAAAGGTAATATTGAAAGTATAAATAAATCTCCAAATCCATTGTAAAATTTTTGGTTTAAAACAGTACCTAAACTATCAGTAGTGATAATTTTTGAATAATATCTAAATGGAAATGTGTTTGTAAGTCTTGCCATACTCATAACATATTTATTGTTGTTAATTGCTTTTATCCTTGGAGTTGATTCATCATCATCGCTTATAAATATTTTTGTAAACTTGTCATTTAGATTTAAATCCATTTTCATAATAAAAACTCTAAAATTAATAAAGTCATAAATTTGACCACAAAATAAATATTCGTTAAATAAAATGTCTATATCATATAATCCAGAGCTCCCGTTCATTAAAATAATTCTTTCATTAATAATATTACCTACCAAATCAATTTTTGTAATTAGTGATTTGGTTGTATCAGTTTGGGTATTATTTTGATAACCGATTAAAATTATTCCATTATCTATGCTAGTTATTAATTTTCTAAAACATTTTCGATGTCCTGCCGAATAAATTTTCAGCCATTCTATATCTCCTTTGAAATTTGTTTTTACAACTATTGCAGAATCATAAAATGCTGCTCCACAAAGCATAAATCCCTTATCATTAGTTTGTATAATATCCAGTCCTGAAAAAATAATATTATTAGTATAATTTTTAAACCATACTAAATTGCCATTTGAATCATATTTTCCAGTAAATGCTGAATTTTTAAACCCTGTAAATACACAACCTCCATCTCCGCTTGAAACAATTGCTTTACCGTATGCTGTATCAATAAATCTTGTCCAAAGTGTATCTCCATAATCATTAATTTTTAATACAAATATTGAGCTATAAGAATTTTTCCTTTGAGTTGTTCCAATAATAAAATAGTTACCATTTTCATCACTGCATATATCTTCGCTTACATCTGTAAACTGGAAAGGTCCGTCATATGTTCTCTGCCATGTTATACTTTGCCCATATAAATTTATTGTGCAAAAAATAAATATTACAAAAAATATATATTGCAAACATTTTATATTTTTTAGTATTCCCATAATTTCATTTAAAATTGGTCTTTCAGTATCAATAAGTTATCATAAAATAACACACTATTTAGTAAATTACAATCAATTAAGGTTAAATTATTTAATTAAAACAATTTTAATAGATTGTTTAAAATTTTCACCACTTTCAAGTATAACAAAATATACACCGCTGGCTAAATTTAATTTAACGGTATTTAATTCATAACTATACATTCCCGGATTTTTGTTAGAATTTTCCAATATATTTATCAATTGACCGCTTATGCTGTAAATACTAAGTTTTATGGTAGTACTTTTGAAAATTTCATAAAATATTTTTGTGCAAGGATTAAACGGATTCGGAAAATTCTGATACAGCATATAGTTATTAGGTATTTTAATGCTTTGATTAATAATTGCTATAGGTGGTGGCGCATTTAATAAACTATCAGTTCTCAAGACATATATATCCTCCCTTGTATGTATAGGGTCAAAATCAACACTGCCGCCAAACAGTATATCTCCTCCGGATAATGGCAAAGTAAAGTACATATTTAACACATCCTCAGATAAATATATTTTATCGTTGATTACTGTACCTGTACTATCAAACGTAAAAACATGACCGTTTAAAGTTTCAATTGAATCTTTGCTTGATGCCATTACGAATTTATTATCATTTATAATATTGAATCCTGCAAAATATTCACTTGAATTAGTTTGAAATGTTTTTATACTGCTCGTATCTCCCTGTTCATTTATTTTCCCGAAAAATAATCTATTATTTGATCTACCTGCAATAAAATAAAAATCTTTATGTTTAAGTATTGTTCTGATACCTGTACTTAGTCCAATCAAATATCTTCTCTCCCAAATTATTCCTCCTGAATAATTAATTTTCACTATATATCCTCTTGAAGTATCATTAATGCTTGCCATATCAAAACCTACTGCAATATAACCGCTTAAATCATTAGTTTCTGTAATGCTCTCGAAATTTTTCCAATATCCAGCTGGATAAGTTTGCTGCCATTGTAAGCTGCCCATAGAATCTATTTTTAAAATATACGCGCAATCGGTTGAACATCCAGCATCTCTACCGCATGCAATATAACCGCCATCAGATGTTCTGATTATACTAAAACATTGCTTAAAACCAGTCCCATACTCATAATTCCATATAATGTTACCGTTTAAATCTAATTTAATTGTAAAAGGGTTGCCCGCATCACCTGTTATTACACAACCTCCATCACCACTGGGTGTTATTGCTCTAGCCATAGAGGTAGGTAAATTAATATTTGGTGTTAACGTTCTTGTCCATATTGTATCACCAAAAGGGTTTAGTTTCATTACGTAAACAAAATCCCGATTTGGTAAAAATGTTGTTATACCGGCAACATATATATTATCACCATCGGCATTACATGCACTAAAACTGCCGTCTGAAAGATGTTCAACACCGTCATAAGTTCTCTGCCAAGTTATACTCTGCCCAAAAATATTTACAGTGCAAAAAAATATTGCTGTAAATATTATTAAATATTTTAATTTTAAAATTTTTGCAGTTTTATTTAAAATATTCAAACTTTTAAATATTCACTTAAATACAGTTTAATGTAAGCTTAATACTTTTGTTAATATAACACTCATTTCAGCAAATTACAACGGCAGTAATATAAATATGGCTAAATGAGGCAGTAATTTAAGGGTTAAATTATAAATTAAATGTAATAACTGAGACCTTGACGGTAGCATATTCATTCTCCCCCTCTCCCCTGCGTGCCTTGTAAAGGAATGCCTATGCAGTTCACAGGAGAGGGGGTTAGGGGGTGAGAGTTGAAAAAGATATTGATTACCTCACCCACCGTCTCCCTCTCCCCTGACTGCCTATGCAGTTGAAAGGAGAGGGAGTGCCATATCTACAAACTTTCTCCCCCTCTCCTCATAGGAGAGGGGGTAGGGGCCTGACTTGTAAAGTTGAGGTGTAAAGATAAGGTTAAAATTATAAAGCAAATACTACCCCCTTTGTCCCCCTTCAACAGAAGAGGGATGAGGATCCAGCACTAAGTATAAATAAAGATTTTTCGTAAATCAGGAGTATTTAAAATATCTCAGATAGGGTTTTGTTGCATAATCATTCTCCCCCTCTCCTATAAGGAGAGGGGGTTAGGGGGCCTGACTTGTAAAGTTGAGGTCACAAACTCTCCAATAAGGAGAGGGGGGCTTGACTTGTAAAGGAGAGGTCTTTAATTCACATACACACCGTCAAGCATCTGCCAGTAAAGTCCGGCGGACTTCGCAACAGTATTTAATACTTTTTTCTGCTCTTCTTCTGTTTTGCAGCTTGAAATAATTGCATCAAGCTCTGCTTGGCTGTGATATATATCAGCTGTGTGATGAACAGCAAAAAACTCAAGAGCTTTATCACTTGTAATATTATAGAATTTCTTAAGCCCCTCAATCTTTACGCTTGAAACCTCAGGGATCTGTTTTTCGTAGCCAAATAATGCAGCCAAACCGACCTTATAATCTTCATTTCTGCAAAGTTCATAAAATCCGTTAATCGATTTCTTCACTTTATCAACCACTTCAACGTTCTCTGCTTCTTCTGCACTTACTCCAAGTGAGTTTGCAAAATTCATCCATAACTGAGGGTGATCGCTTATTCCCGTTTTATATCCGTCTTCATCAGCGATGTTCTCAACAAGCATTCTTCGAACTTCTGTATCCATGCAGTTGCTGTGTACTGAGCTAACAAACATGGGAAAATGCTTGACAAAATGATAGTACTGCTTTGCATATTCCTGCAGTTCACCAATTGTCAGCTTACCTTCATTCCATTTTTGGTAAAAAGGATGTTTTAAAATACTTTTTTCCTCAAGAATTCTTTGTAATTCATTTGTGAGCTGCTCTTTTGATAACATAATTTATTTTCTCCTTTATAATTTCTAATTACAAATTATTAATTGCTGGTTGTTTTAAAGACCTTTAACATACTCTACTGCAGCATCAATCTCTTCATCAGTCAGCTTATTCTTGAATGAAGGCATATCTTCATCATCATCAGTTTTACCCTTTTTGCCGTTAACTATTATTGACCTTAGTTTGCTTGAACTTGTATTTTTAACTTCACTTGATGTCAAATCCGGAACGCCTTCCACTTTACCTTTACCGTTTTTGCCGTGGCATTTTGCACATTTCTTTGGAAATATTGCAGCAAAATTAACTTTTTTATTAGAATTTTGGTCTGTCTTTATTGTTTCATCATCTTTCTTCTTTTCATCATCCTTCTTTATTTCATCATCCTTCTTTTTTTCTTCTTCTTTCTTTTTCTCTTCTTTCTTTTTCTCTTCTTCCTTTTTCTTATCCTCTTCCTTCTTTTTCTCTTCTTCTTTCTTCTTATTCTCAGCTAATACCGAATCATTTATTGTCGTCTGTCCATTGGTATTTTGTTGCTGAGTGTTTTTCTGCATTGTATCTTGTTGCGTTGTTTTAGTTGTATCTGTTGTTGTGGTTGTTTCATCCTTCTTTCCGCAGGAAGGCAGAGCTATTGCAGTTACCCAAAAGGCAGCAAGTACAAAAAAAGTTAAAAACTTAGCTTTCATATATTTTATTTAAAATTATTATTTATAAAGTTCTTAATTTAGTTAATGAGCTATTTAAAGTCAATGCATTGTTTATTTTCTATATTTTTATTTTATTTATTTGTTGCAATTTGTTGTTTAAAATACATAGTTACTTCATAAAAAAATATTTATCTTCTTTTTATTAATTTAATTAATTTATTTGAACAGTTTCATTTAAATATTTTTCTAATTAAATTTGAACTCAATTCAATCAAAAATATTTAAGTTTTAAGATTTTATTAATGTATTTGATAATTTTAGGTCCGCCGGGTGCGGGTAAAGGCACTCAATCTGTTCTGATTGCTCAAAAGCTTAAGCTTAAACACCTTTCTACAGGTGAAATCCTCCGCAAGGCTGTTGCCGATGGCACTCCACTTGGCATTAAAGCCAGGGAAATTATGGATTCAGGTAATCTGGTAAATGATGAAATAATGATTGGCATTATAAAAGATGCAATTTCTGCAAATGATGCTAAAAATGGATTTATTTTAGATGGTTTCCCCAGAACTCTTAAACAGGCAGAAGAATTAGATATTATTATGGAATCCCTTGGCTATGGGTTTCCTAAGGTAATAAATATTACATTAGATGATGATGAATTAGTAAAACGTATGCTTGGAAGAGGCAGGGTAGATGATACCGTAGAAACAATTAAAAACCGCCTGAATGTATATAAAGAACAGACTGCACCGGTTAAAGAACATTATTCTGCTATTTCAGCAGTATTTGATATTTACGGAATCGGAAGTATAAACGATATAAATGATATGATTCTAAAGGTTTTAAAATGAAATTATTTAACAGTTTTTACCTGTTTTGTAATTTTTACATTTCTTAAAATTATGTAAAAAAATAACAGTTTTTGATTGCAACTAATAAAAAAACCGTTTATCTTTGCCAATATTCAATCCGTTTTATTGCCAAATTACAAATATTTAAATATTAAATTCTGTTTATATATAATATGAGTTCTAACATTAAAGAAACATCTTTACAGGAAGGTAAAATAACCGTTTTAAAGTTAAAAGGTAACTTTGTTGGCGGTGATGAAACCGATGATCTTCAAAACACTATTAAAAAACTATCTGATTCAGGCAATTTAAAGTTAGTTATTGATCTCGGTGAAGTATCTTACCTCAACAGTTCAGCTTTAGGTGTGCTTATTTCTGCTCATGCCAATTATACTAAAAGAAACGGCAAAGTTAAACTTTGTCAGCTTAACAAAAATCTTGAAAATTTATTTGTGATAACTAAACTTAGCTTAATTTTTGATACTTACCCTTCAGAAATGGAAGCTGTAGCATCATTTTCAGATTAATTAAATTTAAAAAGAAAAACGAAACTCAATAATCTATTGGAGGAATAATTAAAATATGAAACAATCCGTTTTTATCACTATAGTCCTTGTTGTTGCTTTTGTGGTATCTCTGTTAATTTACATGTTTGTATTCGGAAGTCCTAATAACTTTAAGGGCGGCGATGTTGCAACGGGTACTCCTGTAAATGTTTTTGGACAGATATACAAGGGCGGACCTATTGTTGTTGCACTTATGACAATCAGCATTATGGTTATCACATTTGTTATTGAAAGACAGCTTTCTTTAGGTAAAGCTAAAGGTCGCGGTGCTATTGAACCGTTTGTAAAAAAAGTCCAGACTTTAGTCATGGATAATGATATAGATGGAGCTATTGCAGAGTGCAATAAGCAGAAGGGTTCGCTGGCAAATGTGCTCCGCTTGGCTTTAGAGCGATACAATGTGGTTAAAAATGACCCCATTGAAAGCGAAAAGAAAATGGCTGAGGTTCAGAGGTCAATTGAAGAAGCTATGATGCTGGAAGTTCCTCTCTTAGAAAGAAATCTGGTTGCTCTTTCAACTATTGCTTCTATTTCAGTGCTTGTAGGTCTGTTTGGTACAGTACTTGGTATGATTCGTGCCTTTCAGGCACTTGCTACTGCAGGTACCCCTAATGCTACCGAGCTTTCTACAGGTATTTCAGAAGCTCTTATCAATACAGCATTCGGTATCTTTGGTGCTATTGTTGCTATTTTAGGATATAACTACTTTGCTACTCGCGTAAGCAACTTTACTTACATGATTGATGAAGCTACTTATAACATTATGCAGATTTTGACTGTTAAATCCAAATAGGGCATTTTATTAACAAACAAATTACTTAATAATCATTTTAAGATAATATAAGAAAGTAAATATATATGCCGGCAATCAAAAAACGAGTTCGTCCACAGCAAGCCATAGATATGACACCGTATGTAGATGTTATCATGCTTATTTTAACCTTCTTTATTCTTACTGCTCAGTTTAAAGCTGAGCTTGCCGAAGATATTCAGGTTAAACTTCCAAACTCGGGTAATGATACTACTAAACTGCCCGAAAGAAATGTTATGACTCTGGTTATCAATAAGTTTGGTGATATCTTTGCAGATGTTGATAATACTAAAGTAAGAGAAGATGTCCTTGGTGATGCTATTGCAATTGCAGCGTATCACCCTGATAGCACATCTCAGCCCGGTTGGCTAAACCCCGCTAATCTGAATGACAAAGGTACAATGAAGCGTCCCATTATTACATTTAAAGACCGGGAAAAATTCAAAAAGCTGCTTATTGATTTCAGGCTCTCTTCTAAGAGCAATGTCGGTAAGGATCTTAGAATTGTAGTTAAGGGTGATAAAGATGCTGATATTGGTACTGTGCAGGACCTCATGGATATTCTTAAGGAAACTAAAAATACCAGGTTCTCATTTGTAACCGATCTGGAAACGGATGAAAAAGAAAAGAAATAAAGTGCCCCGGTGTTTTACTGGTTTATTCTTTAATATTAAAAGTATTTAACTATTTTTTTATATAGTTACAGGAGAAATTTATAATGGCAAGTGTTGAACAAGCCAATTCAGGCGGAGAAAATAGAGGCCGTAAAAAAAATAAGTGGCAGCAAAGAAAGCGCATTGGTTTTCATATTGATATGACACCCTATGTGGATGTTATCATGCTTTTGCTAACATTCTTTATTATGACCTCAACTTTAAACCAGCCGCAGGTTATGCAGATTAATCTGCCTAAAGGTGATGAAAATACAACCGTTAAAGTTGATATGGGTAATGTTGTTTTCATTAGGGTTTCTGAAAAAGGAAACATTGGTTTATCAAAAGGTAAATCTGATGGAACGGAAGAACAGCCTATTAAAGTTAATCTCGAGCAGCTTAATCAGTATATCGAAAAATGGGGTACCCAGAACAAAGATATGATTATGATTCTCAAGTTCCACCGTAAAGCCAAGTATGATTTAATGATATCTGTTTTGGATGAAATTAACCGTGCTGCTATTGAAAAACGTTACAGTTTTTCTAAGATGGAAGAACCCGACTTCAAAGTTCTCGAGGCTATTGGCGGTTAAATATTAAGTTTCAGATATAAAATTTTTACAAAACTCGGATTGTTTCAAAATTTTAAAGGACATTCTATTTTTTAAAATGTCCTTTTTTTTTACTATTATATTCCGCCTGTTTAATTTCCTATCTCCTGCTGTTATTAAACTTTTTTAGCCAGCTTAAATCATATATTAATATGTTTAGGTTTCTCATAGTTTCCTGTGAAAGTTTTAAATACTTTTCTTCCATTTCCTTTTTGGTAAATTCATCCGCTTCGCCTAGCAGATTTTTAAGGTAATTGGTGAACTTCATCATATTGGTTTTATATTCATCCATTATCTTCTTTCGTGCTTCATCTTCCCCGGATATTGTTTCTCCGTTTGAACCCGGATTTTTACTAGCTGATAAAGCCGTATTGCTTTGCAGTATCTTGCTTAGTCCGTTAAGATATTTTGCTGTGAACTCTATATCATAAAACAGCTTGTGCTTTTCATTGTTTTCTGCAAGCTCCATCAGTGTTCCAATATCATCCGGATTCTTCAGCTTACCTCCCGAAAAATCCTTTAAATCATTTAATATTTTTATTGTATCTTTGGAAAATTTCATATAGTTAAGAACATTTTGAATAAAGGATTTGCTGAAAGTTTATATTTCGGTGCTTTCTATTTCTTCATAAACATATATTAGCATTGCCTCATAAGCTTCACTCATTTCTATTTCTCTTCGCTTCATAGAAATTTTGGCTGTTGATACCGCTTTATCTGCTTGATAAATCATGGCTTCATTTTTTGCTGCATCTTTCCAGCTGAATGACTTAATTTTCTTGCTGTGATATCCCGAGCCGTATAAATTGCAGCTTATTCCGGCAATTGTGCCTGTATTCAGCATTGTTTCAATACCTGTCTTGGTGTGGTCGCCAATTATACTGCCCAGAAAGATTGAATGCGTATCAATCTTCTCACCGTTTATATTAATTACAATGTTTGAAAAGTTATTCTTTAGGTTACTTGTTGTTGTGCCGGCACCCAGATTAACCCACTCGCACAAATATGAATGTCCCAAAAATCCGTAATGCTGTTTGTTTACATACCAATGCATTATAGAGTGGCTTATCTCTCCCGATACTTTGCATTTGCCGCCAATCCTGACCGGTCCGTATATCTGTGTGCCGGCTTTTATTGTGCTGTTTTCTCCAATGTAAACCGGACCCTTGATATATGTAAACGGCTCAATTGTTACTCCGTCATTTATAAATATTCTGCCATTTGATGTATCAAACACTGTATTTTTTGCTATACGGCATTTCTTTCCTAAATGAAGTTTTTTCTTTGGCTTCATTTCTAAAGAAAGATCATAATTTAACTGGTCTTCATGGAATAATATTAAGTCTGCCGGTGTATTTATCAGTCTGTAAGAGTTTCTCTCAATTTTGTTTAATCCAAGCCACTCAATATCACC
>WBZR01004059.1_pt1 | contig 12378 bp, 8 predicted proteins | sample 5204231 | NCBI WGS metagenome assembly WBZR01 (sample SAMN12412403, study PRJNA552823) | activated sludge metagenome | isolation source: activated sludge from anammox sidestream of wastewater treatment plant... | place: USA: Virginia | collected 2017-08
CGGTGGCGTTGATGCGGAACGGAGACGGAACGCGCGTCTATGCGCTCACCAGGGCGCTGCAGGACTCGTTCAACCCAGCCGCCCCGACTGCGCTGGCCCTCCACTCCCTCGATCCCATCCAAATGGGCGAGGCGTCCGCTCCTATCCTCTTGCCGGATTGGGTCGGGACATTCGGGGACGCATTCCTCCCCATGATGGCGCTGCATCCCGACGGGCGCACGGTCGCGACGACCGCGGGCATGCAGCCGAAGTTCAACGTTGCTGACCTGGCGTCTGGAACTGCCCGGGCGATTGCTGTCGACGATGCTGACGCCGTCATGGACGTCGCCTTCAGCCACGGCACCCACAACCACGGGATGCTGGCCATCAACGTTGCGAAAGTGATGGATGCCGCCGACCGGCGGCTGATGCCGGGGGCGTTGGTGAAGTCTCAGGTGAGGGTCGGAAGCCTCACCGGCGGCGAGTTCGTCGTACACGGTACGAGCAGGTGGTCGTACGGCGCGTCGAGAGTTCCCGCGGCGCTGGACTGGGCGACGGACGGAGCGGGGATCGTGGCCGCGCTCGATCACCCGTACTTCAGTCCGGTCGGTTTCGCCATGGACCCCCTCGCAGCGTACATGACCGTGTCCGATGGTGGGTCGCGCATCGAGACCACCCGCGAGCTGCACCCCTGCCGGGAGCCGGCCTTCGTGATGGACGTGCTGACCACCAACGGTCACCTCCCCACCGCCACCCCGACGCCGACAGACGCGCCGTCGCCGACGGCTACCGCCACGCCAACCCCCACACCGACCGCCTCGGCCACGCCGTCGCCGTCGGCCACGGCCATCGCCACGCCTACGCCCACCCCGACGCCGACCGCGCCGCCGCACCCCATCTACCTGCCGGTCAGCCTGAACGAACAGTGCCTGCCGCACCAGATCCGCCAGGATGTCGTGCTTGTCCTGGACACGTCCTCGAGCATGTCCGCCGCCACCAGGGCGGGTCGACGCAAGATCGATGCGGCCCGCGAGGCCGCGCTGGGCTACCTGGCGCTCCTCAAGCTCGAGGATGGCGATCGTGCCGCCGTCGTCACGTTCGATGTCACTGCGCGCGTCGTGGAACGCCTCTCCAGCCACCGCCCGACGCTGGGGGCCGCCCTGCGCGACGCCAGCCTCGGCATCCAGACCTGCATCCCGTGCGCCATGGAAGCCGCGGCCACCGAGCTGGCGCCGCCGCGTCGCCGCGACGGGAACACGCCGGTCATCGTGCTGCTCACCGACGGGCGCTCCAACCCCCGCCCGGTCGCCGAAGCCGTCGATCTGGCGGCCCGAGCCAAGGGCACCGGCATCGTGGTCTACACCATCGGCCTGGGCGACGACATCGAGTCCGATGCGCTCGCGGCGATGGCCAGTCGGCCGTCGTTCTTCTTCCGCGCGCCCGACGCGGAGGACCTCGCCGCGCTCTACGCGAGCATCGCCGTGGACGTGCCGTGCCCGGCCGCGCGTTTCTGGGGAAGGCGGTAGGGCAATCGCATCAACGTGGCGCAGGGTCGAGGGCGAGGCTGAGGAGGTGTAGGAACTCAGGGCGTGACCCATCGCCCACGCAACGCGGATGTTCCCTGGGACCGCGGGCCTCCAGCACGCATCCTGCGGGCGGGCTGGAAGCCCGCGGTCCCAGGAACGGAGTCTCCGCCGACGCGATGTGTCACGCCGTCAGCCACGCTACCTCAGTCTCTCCCTCGCTTGCCACCCCCGGCCGATATTGATGCGATTGCCCTGGGATCAAGCGACCGCCGGTTTGGACGCGTCGACTATAATGATCGGCAATCCTGTCGCAGGCCGCGCCGACCCGTCGTGCGTGGCCGCCGGCCATCGGGACGCCCCATGCGCACGCGAACACCCATTCATCCGGACATCATTCATCCCGACCGACGCAGCGCCACCCATCATCCCACCCATGCGGAGCCGAGTCGACGCTCCGAGGCGCGGGCCCCCACGGGGCGGGCGGCGTTCCCACGCCGTTGGCCCGCACCCGGCGGCGTTGCGGGAGTCCGACCCACCTAGGAGCGGTCGGCATGCCACGCCGCTGGAAACGCATCGTCCGCCTGATCGGCGCGATCAGCCTGGCCATCGTGGGCTACAGCGCCGGCAGCGCCCTGTGGCCCGAGGTCGAGGGGCAGTTCAGCCTCGAGAGCGTCCAGGCCGTCACCGTCGTCCGCATCCTCGTCTCGCTGTCGTTCGCGCTGTTCGGGTTCGCGTTCGGCTACGTGCTGACACCGCTCCTGCTGCGCCCCCTCGAGCTGGCCCACGAGGAGCTGGCCCACGTCCCGCCCGTGCGCCTGGTCGGCACGGCCACGGGGCTCGCGTTCGGCCTCCTCCTCGGCGCGCTGGCGGCCCTGCCGCTGTCGTTCCTCCACGACCCGCTCGGGCAGTTCCTGCCGTTCATCGTGGCGCTCGTCCTGGCCTACCTCGGGGCGGCGACCGTCGGCAGCAGCCCGGGGGTCTACCTCGGCCTGCTGCGCAACGTCCTCGGCCCGCATCAAGAGGGCGAGGCGGCGAGCAGCGACTACATCCTCCTCGACACCAGCGTGATCATCGACGGCCGCGTGGCGGACCTGGCCGAGACCGGCTTCATCGACAAGACGCTCCTGGTGCCGCGGTTCGTGCTCGACGAGCTCCAACAGGTCGCCGACTCCGCCGACAGCCTGCGCCGCAACCGCGGCCGGCGCGGCCTCGAGATCCTCAACCGGATCCAGCAGTCGACCAAGGTCAACCTCGAGATCTCCGACCGCGACTTCCCGCACATCAACGAGGTCGACCGCAAGCTCGTCCACCTCGCCGAGCAGCTCAACGCGGCGATCATGACCAACGACTACAACCTCAACCGCGTCGCCGAGATCCAAGGCATCCGCGTCCTCAACCTCAACGAGCTCGTCAACGCCGTCAAGACCCTGCTCCTGCCCGGCGAGCACCTGACGGTGCGCATCATCCAGGAGGGCAAGGAGTTCGGCCAGGGCGTGGCGTACCTCGAGGACGGCACGATGGTCGTCGTCGAGGAAGGGCGCGCCCACATCGACGACATCGTCCCGGTGACGGTCACGCGCGTGCTCCAGACCGTGGCCGGGCGGATGATGTTCGCCTCGCTCGCGGATGCCGCCGGCGTCCAGGGCGTCGGCGACGACCGCCCACCGACCCACATCGCGCACCCTTCCGCCGTGCTGCGCAGGAGGTAGACCCGCCATGCCCGACACCCCAGCCGCCCTCGGCCGCATCGTCGACCTTGGGGCTTCGCCCACGCGCGCCGTCGTGCACACCGACGGCGCGCCCGCCGCCATCGGCCCGTACAGCCAGGCCATCCGCACCGGCGACCTGGTGTTCACCGCCGGCCAGATCGGGCTCGACCCGGCCACCGGCGAGCTGGTGCCGGGCGGCGTCGCCGCCGAGGCCCGCCGCGCGCTGGCCAATCTGGCCGCCGTGCTCGACGCGGCCGGCGCCCCGCTGGCCGCGGTGGCCAAGACCACGGTCTTCCTGGTCGACATGGCGGACTTCGCCGCCGTCAACGCCGTGTACGCCGAGCACTTCGCGGACGCCCCCCCGGCCCGCTCCACCGTCGCGGTGGCCGCCCTGCCGCGCGGGGCGCGCGTCGAGATCGAAGCCGTCGCCCGGGTGGCGCCGTGACGCGTCCGCACCGGTCTGGACCCCCCGGCCGTCGCCTGCCGGGCGCCGGCCGCCGGGACCCGGAACCGGCGACCGCACCCGCGGCTTGCCGGCGGGTGTTTGGCGGCACCCCGGGGCGTCCCTATAATTCGCCGGTAATCTCGGAGGGCAAGGAAGGTCAATGAGCACAATCGGCACTTCCAGCATCGATGCCCCGGACGCCTTCGAGCGCCACCCGATGCTGGACTTGTTGGAGGAGAACGAGGAAGTCATCTTCGACTTCCAGCGCGGCGACGTCGTCAACGGCACCATTGCCTGGGTGAAGGACAACGAGATCCTCATCGACGTCGGCGGCAAGTACGAGGGCCTGGTCGCGTCCCAGGAGCTGTCGCAGATGTCGCCCGAGGAGCGCAAGTCGTTCTCGGTGGGCGACACGGTCGAGTGCATGATCCTCAACCCGCGCGACCGCGACGGCAACCTGGTGGTGTCGCTCACCCAGGCGCGCGTGGGCCAGGACTGGGACCGGGCCGAACAGATCTTCGAGGAGGGGGCGATCATCCAGGCCCCGGTCGGGGGTCACAACAAGGGCGGCCTCATCGTCTACGTCGGCCACGTGCGCGGCTTCGTGCCGGCGTCGCAGGTCGACCGCCGCCACAGCATCGATCGCAGCCGCATCGACGGCAGCTCGACGAGCCCGCTGGCCGCCCTGGTCGAGGAGCCGCTGTGGCTCAAGATCATCGAGATCGACCGGCGCAAGAACCGCCTGATCCTCTCGGAGCAGGCCGCGATGCGCGAGCGCCGCAAGCAGCTCAAGACCGATCTCCTGAACAACCTCGAGGAAGGCTCGGTGGTCACCGGCCACGTCACCAGCCTGGCCGACTTCGGCGCGTTCGTCGACATCGGCGGGGCCGACGGCCTGATCCACCTGTCCGAGATCTCGTGGAACCGCGTCAACCACCCGTCCGAGGTGCTGCAGCCCAACCAGCTCGTGACGGTCAAGATCATCACCATCGACCGCGACCGCAAGCGCATCGGCCTCAGCCTCAAGCAGCTCGAGCCCGAGCCGTGGAGCAACCTCTCGGACCGCTTCGCCGTCGGCAGCATCGTCGAGGGCACCATCACGCGGCTGGCGGACTTCGGCGCCTTCGCGCGCCTCGACGGCAACATCGAGGGCCTCGTCCACGTGTCCGAGCTTTCCGACGACGGCCGGCCGGCGTCCGAGGTCGTGCAACCCGGCGATCGCGTCACGCTGCGCGTCATCCGCGTGGACCCGGACCGCAAGCGCGTCGGCCTCAGCCTCAAGCGGGCCGCGCCGGACTACGACGAGCTGGCCGCCGGGCCCGCCGTCGCGGACCTCGACGCCGAGCCGCCGGCCGTCGAGCCCGCTTCCGAGCCGCCGGAGGCGTCCGACGAGGACAGCGCGAGCTGACGGGCGCGCCTGGCGCGGTGGACGGGGCTGGGCGTAAGCCGGTGGGCGGCGCACACGTCGGATAGGTCAAGAGCGTTGAATGTACCGGTGACCGTTCGGGTCGATGATGCGGCCGCCTGGCCGCCGCAGCGAGGTTGACATGGCGAGCAAGTTCGACGACCGCTTTACCGAGCGCGCGCGACGCGTCCTGCTGCTGGCGCAAGAAGAAGCTCGCCGGTTGAACGACACGTACATCGGCACCGAGCACCTGCTCTTGGGGCTGGTGCAGGAGGAGCGCGGCGTGGCGGCGCGCGTGCTGCGCGACATGGGCGTCAACCCGTACCAGGTCCGCCGGCTGATCGAGGACCTCGAGCGCCGGACCAGCGGCCGCGTCCGCGGCGAGACCGGCCTCACCCCGCGCACCAAGCGCGTCATCGAGACCGCCATCGACGAGGCGCGCAAGATGAAGCACCAGTACATCGGCACCGAGCACCTCCTGCTCGGGCTGATCCGCGAGGGCAGCGGGCTGGCGATCGACGTCCTGCGCGAGATGGACATCGACCTCGAGGCCGTGCGGGTGCAGACCACGCGCGCCATCATGCAGAACCCCGTGCGGCAGCGCCCCGAGCGCAAGAAGTCCCAGCAGACGCCGCTGATGGACCAGCTCGGCGTCGACCTGACCGTCCAGGCCGAGGAGGGCAAGCTCGACCCCGTCATCGGCCGTCAGACCGAGATCGAGCGCGTGATCCAGATCCTCAGCCGGCGCACCAAGAACAACCCGGCGCTCATCGGCGAGCCCGGCGTGGGCAAGACCGCCATCATCGAGGGGCTGGCGCAGCGGATCCACAACGGCGAGGTGCCCGCCCAGCTCCGCGACAAGCGGGTGTTCATGCTCGACGTCGGCAGCCTGGTCGCCGGCACGATCTACCGCGGCCAGTTCGAGGAGCGCATGAAGCGCGTCATCGACGAGATCAAGGGCACCGACGCCATCCTGTTCATCGACGAGCTTCACATGCTCGTCGGGGCCGGCGCCGCCGGCTCGAGCGTCGACGCGGCCAACCTCCTCAAGCCGGCCCTGGCGCGCGGCGAGCTGCAGTGCATCGGCGCGACGACGCTCGACGAGTACCGCCGCTACATCGAGAGCGACGCGGCGCTCGAGCGCCGTTTCCAGCCGGTGTTCGTCGACGAGCCGTCGATCGACGACACCATCCGGATCCTGCGCGGCATCCGGGCGCGCTACGAGGAGCACCACAACCTCAAGATCAGCGACGAGGCGCTGTACGCCGCGGCGCACCTCGCGTCGCGCTACATCCCCGACCGGTTCCTGCCCGACAAGGCCATCGACCTGATCGACGAGGCCGCCAGCCGCGTCCGGATGTACAAGATGCCCGACGCGCCCGGCCTGCAGGCGGCCATCGAGTCGCTGCGCGAGGTGCGCGAGGAGAAGGAGCAGAGCTTCGCCGCGGAGCGCTACGAGCAGGCGGTGGCGCTGCGCGAGCGCGAGCGCGAGATCGAGGACGAGATCGAGCAGCTCCGCGGCAGCACCAACGCCGGGCTGCAGGTCGGCGACGAGGACATCGCCGAGGTCGTGGCGATGTGGACCGGCGTGCCGGTGGTGCGCATCGCGGGCGAGGAGAGCGAGCGGCTGCTCCAGATGGAGCAGGCGCTGCACGCCCGCATCGTCGGCCAGCACGAGGCCCTCGAGACGATCGCCAAGGCGGTGCGCCGCGCCCGCGCCGGGCTGAAGGATCCCCGCCGGCCGATCGGGGTCTACATCTTCCTCGGCCCCACCGGCGTCGGCAAGACCGAGCTGGCCAAGGCCCTCGCCGAGTTCATGTTCGGCAGCGAGGACTCGCTGCTGCAGATCGATATGAGCGAGTTCATGGAGCGCCACGCGGCCAGCCGCCTGGTCGGGGCGCCGCCGGGATACGTCGGCTACTACGAGGGCGGCCAGCTCACCGAGGCGGTCCGCCGGCGGCCGTACCAGGTGATCCTGCTCGACGAGATCGAGAAGGCGCACCCCGAGGTGTTCAACATGCTGCTCCAGATCATGGAGGACGGGCACCTCTCGGACGCCAAGGGCCGCAAGGTCGACTTCCGCAACACCATCATCATCATGACCTCCAACGTCGGCGCGGCGCAGATGAACAAGCAGCAGGCGCTCGGGTTCGACGTGAGCCAAGATGAGCAGGCCAAGCTCAAGGGCGCCTACGACGAGATGCGCGAGAAGGTGCTGGTCGAGCTCAAGCGGCTCTTCAAGCCCGAGTTCCTCAACCGCATCGACAAGACCATCGTCTTCCACCCCCTGACGCGCGCCGACCTGCGGCAGATCGTCGACATCCAGTTCAAGCGGCTCGAGCCGCGCCTCGCCGAGCACAGCTTGACGCTCGAGGTGACCGACGCCGCGCGCGAGCGCATCGTCGACGAGGGCTACGACCCCGAGTTCGGCGCGCGCCCGCTCCGCCGCTCGATCATGAACCTGATCGAGGACCCGCTCTCCGAGCAGCTGCTGTCGTCCGAGATCCGCGACGGCGACACGGTGGTCGTCGACGTCGTCGACGACGAGGTGGTGCTCCGGGTGCGCGAGGAAGCGGGCCTGGCGCCGGCGTAGAGGGATGCGGGGAGGGCGGCGCCCTGAGGCGCGGCGCCTCTCCCCTGATTTCCTACGGGCAGGCCTTGAGCCCCTGCTGGATCGTCGGGTCGCCCGGGGCGAGCTCGACCGCCTTGCGCAGCCACGGCCGCGCGCGGTCGCACGCTTCCTGGTAGGCGTACGACAGGCCGAGCTGGTAGGCGTTCATCGCGGTGCGCGAGCCGAGCTGAATCGCCCGTTCGAAGCTCGCGGCGGCCTCGGCCCATTCGGCGCGCGCGTAGTGCACCCACGCGAGGTGGGTGTGGCCGGCGGCGTAGCCCGGCTGGGCCGCGACGGCCTGCTTGAAGCGCTCGCCCGCCCCGTCGAGGTCGCCGGCGTCGTAGGCCACGAGCCCCAGGCTGTCGAGGGCCACCGGGTCGCGCGGGTCGAGCTCGAGCGCGCGGGTGAACGCGGCCTGCGCCGCGGCGGCGTCGCCCCGCGAGCGGTGGATCCGGCCGACGTCGATGTGGTACCAGCCCAGGCGGGGCTCGAGCTCGGAGGCGTGCCGGTAGGCCTCGAGCGCGCCGGCGAGGTCGCCGCGCGTCTCGCGAACCATGCCGAGCGCCCGGAAGGCGTCGGCGGAGCGCGGGTCGAGCGCGACCGCGCGCTCGGCGGAGCGCCCGGCCTCCTCCCAGCGCCCGTCGGAGGCATACGCCTCGGCCAGCGCCGCGTGGGCCGGAGCGTGCTCGGGCGCCAGCCTGATGGCGTCGAGCGCCGCCGCGATGGCCGCGCCGGCATCGCCCGACCAGTCCAGCGCCACCGCCAGCGCGGTCGCGGCGGCCGGGTCGTCCGGCGCCAGGCGGACAGCCTCGCGCGCCAGGGCCAGCGCCTCGGCGTGGCGCCAGCGCACCGTGAGGATCCGCGCCTGTGCCACCCGGGCGGTCACCGACGACGGGTCCACCGCCGCCGCGGTGGCCCACGCCCGCAGGGCCGTCTCGGCATCGCCCTGGCCGAGCGCCGCCGTGGCCGTCGCCGCCAGCGCGGCGGCGGCGGGCGTGCCGGTGGCCGTCGGGCGGGGCGTCGGCAGGTAGGCCGCCAGGCGCACGCGCAGGGGCTCGACCTGGGCGCGGACGAAAAGGGCGAGGCTGAGGACGGCCAGCGCGGCGATCAACCAGGGTCGCGTGTGCCGAAAGGGCCGCCGGGTGCGCAGGCTGTCGCTGTCGCGGTCGATGTACATGGGCGCGGTTCGGGTGGGGACGGGTCGCGGTCGATGCTACAGGCGCGCACGCCGCGGGTCAAACCCTGGCCGGACCACGGGCCCCGCCGGGGGGTTGACACGGCGCCGTCATTTGGGTATCTTTAGGTAACAATAACCTTAATGACCTCCCCCAGTGACCGACCGCTTGCCGCAGGGATTTCCGAGGAGCAGCACATGTCGCGACGTCGCCGTGTCCCCCATCGCACCGCCATGGTCATGATGCTCGCCGTTGGGCTGGCGGGCTGTGGCGCTTCCGACGACCCCCAGGCCGTCCGCGGCAACGTCCGGCGCCTCGAGGCGATCCTCGACTCGGCCTCGATCATGCTCCCGTCGGTGCCGATCGACATCGGCACCGACGGCCGCGTGGCGCGGATCGCCGGGTTCCCGACGCGGACGGTCGACGAGATGGCCGAGGACATCACCGGCAACCCGCTCGTCGGCCGCGTGGTGGTCGTCGATCCGGACTATCTGAAGTGGTTCGACAAGGCGGGCGTCCAGCACGCATCGGTGGCCGTCCGCTCCGAGGGGGTGTTCGTGATGGTCAACGGCCGGCCGCTGCCGTCCGTGGCTTGGGACGACACGTCGCTCGACAACCTGATCCGTGTCATCGGCCTGTTCCAGAAGGACCCGGCGGACCCCGAGAAGCTGGCGATCATCACCCCGGAGCTGTTCACGTCGGTGCAGGCCGCGCTGCCGGTGCTCAAGTCGCTCAACCTGCAGTTCGACGTCCGCCTGCCGGACTACCCCGACATCGGGCCGCCGTCGCGCACGCCGATCCCGCTGCCCGAGAAGGACGCGTTCCTCGCGCGGCGCGAGGCGGACGGCGCGTCCGACCCGGCGCCGCATCAGACGGTGGACCTCGAGGTGGAGTACAAGCCGCTGGTGGTCGGCGACCAGGAGGTCGGCTGGGTCCCGTCGCTGTTCGGCTTCAGCACGGTGGACCTGCAGCGGATCTCCGACAGCCTCCCGCGCGAGCGCGGGGCGGCGCGGGTGAAGATCCCGGACCTCAAGATGCGCGAAGACATCCGGCGCCGGCTGGCGGGCGAGGGCATCACCGACATCGCCCTGACGTCGCGGGCCGACGGGCTGTATGTCTCGGTGCAGGGGCGCCAGCTCCCGCACGTGGCGTGGAGCGAGGAGACGCTGACGAACCTGGCCGCGCTGCTCGAGCAGCTCTACCCGGCCAGCCTGGCCCGGCTGCCGCGGGACGCCCAATGGGTGCCGGTGGTGCGCAGCACGGCGCCGATGTACAACGACTACCAGCTCGGCATCCGGGTGAAGTTCCCGGCCAACTGACGGGCGGCAGGCCCGGCGGCGCTCAGTCGGCGCTGCGGGGCAGCACCTCGATCGGCGTGATGGTCGTGACGCCGAGCAGCCAGTCGGTCAGGACGCGGCAGTCGGGGGGCGCCAGGTCCATCAGGCCGCCGACCTCGACGAAGCCGCCGACGTGGTGGTCGAGCTTGATGCCCGGGCGGCCGGCGCGCAGCACGGCCAGCGCCGTGGCGCCCGGGTGGCCCTCGCGGCGGTCGAGCAGCACGTGCGTGGCCGGGGCGCAGCGGTCGCGGCCGGGCGATCGCAGCTCCGCCACCCAGCCCCGCAGGTCCGACCCGAGGGGGCCGGGGAGGCGCGCGTCGTACGCGCGCACGGCCACCGGCAGGTACGCCGGCGCGGGTGTGGCGATGGGCTCGATGATCGGCGTGGCGTCGGGATGGCGGGTGGTGGCGCCGGAAGCCGTCGTGGCGAGGGGCGCGGTCCACGCCGCGGCGGCGGCGAGGGCCAGACCGACGAGGGCTCGCATGGGCTTGGGCCTTTCGCTGGGGGAGGGCCGGAGCGGCATTATAGCATCCGCCCGGCGGCGCGCGGTCGGCGGCTCGGCGGCGCCCGGGCCGCGCCGGACCGTCGCCCGGCCGGTGGCGGCGGGGCGATGCAGCCGCGGCGCGGCCCCGGCGCCGCCGTCCGGCCGGTTGCGGCGCGGCTTTGTGGTAGAATCCCGCCCCATGCGGATCGTTGTCGACGCCATGGGAGGTGACCACGCGCCCGCCGCCCCGGTAGAGGGTGCGGTGCTGGCGGCGCGATCCCATGGCCGCCCGATCGCGCTGGTCGGGCGGGCGCCCGAGATCGAGGCGGCGCTCGCGCGCCACGACGTCCGCGGCCTCGACATCCAGGTGGTCCACGCGCCTGACGCCATCGCGATGGACGAGCTCCAGCCGGCGGCCGCGGTGCGCGCCCGGCCGGACAACTCGATGTCGCGCGGCATGCGCCTGATCCGCGCCGGCCAGGCCGAGGCGTTCGTCACGATGGGGCACACCGGCGCGGCGCTGGCCAGCGCCGCGCTCAACCTCGGGCGGATCCCGGGCGTCAGCCGCGCGGCGGTCGCCACCCCGTTCCCGACGCTCTCGGGGACGTGCGTCATGATCGACATCGGCGCCAACACCGAGGTCAAGCCGCTGTTTCTCCTGCACTTCGGCATCATGGGCGCGGCGTACGCCGAGCGCGTGCTGGGGGTGTCGGACCCGCGCGTGGGCCTGCTCACCATCGGCGAGGAGCGCGGCAAGGGCACCACGGCGGTGCAGGCGGCGCTGCCGCTCCTCGATCGCAGCGGGCTCAACTTCGTCGGCAACATCGAGGGGCGCGACGTGCCGGCGGGGCTGGCGGACGTGGCGGTGACCGACGGGTTCACCGGCAACATCCTGGTCAAGTTCGCCGAGGGCGTGAGCTTCCTCATCCAGGAGATCCTGCGCGAGTCGGCCGCCGGCCATCCCCTGAGCATGCTCGGCGCGTACCTGATGCGCCCGGCGTGGCGCGCGGCCCGCCAGCGGCTGGACTACCGCGCCTACGGCGGCGCCATCCTGCTGGGGGTGCGAGGCGTGGTGGTCATCGGCCACGGTCGGTCGGACGGCGAGGCGGTGCAGACGGCGATCGACGTGGCGGCGCGGGGCGTCGAGCACGGGCTGGTCGACGCGATCGCCGCGGGCGTGGCGCGCACGGCGAGCTACGCGGGCGACGACGGCGCCGCGGACGGCGAGGATGGCGGCGCCGACGCGGGCCAGCCGGCCGGCGCGACGCTCGGGGTGCCGGAGACCGCCTCGGCGTGAAGATCGTCACGCACACGGCGCTGGCCGCCCGGCGGCGGCGGCAGGCGCTGGCGTTGTCGCTCGGCGGGACGCTGGTCCTGTTGGCGGGGCTTTGGCTCAACTTCCAGGGGCGGTTCGGCTGGGCGTTCGCGCTCCTCGTGCTCGGGACGCTGGCGAGCTGGGTCGGCATCGCCTTCGGCGACCGCTGGATCGCCGTGCCGCGCCCGGATGTGGCGCTGGCCGACGGGCTCCGCGAGCGCACGGGCCGGGTGTTCGCGCTGTACCACTGGGTGCTGCCGGCGGACCACGTGTTCCTCGCGCCGTGGGGGGTGACGGTGTTCGCGGTGTTCAACCACGACGGGCCGATCGATGTCGCCGGCCGGCGGTGGCGGGACGCGCGGCCGCTGTGGCAGCGGGCGCTGCGCTTCGGC
>WBZR01004062.1_pt1 | contig 12376 bp, 13 predicted proteins | sample 5204231 | NCBI WGS metagenome assembly WBZR01 (sample SAMN12412403, study PRJNA552823) | activated sludge metagenome | isolation source: activated sludge from anammox sidestream of wastewater treatment plant... | place: USA: Virginia | collected 2017-08
GATGTTTCAACGCAATAAAATTTTTTGGAGGAAGAAAATGAAGTCAAAACCCCTATTTAGTCTCGTCTTTGTTTTGCTGGTAGCCAGCTTAGTATTAGCTGCTTGCCAGCCGGCTGCCCCGGCGCCAACATCCGCGCCTGAACAGCCTGCCGTAGAACAACCGGCTGCGGAAAGCCCAACCGTAGCTGAGCCTGCTACCGAAGCGCCCGCTACCGAAGAACCGGCTGCGCCCGCTGGAGTACCGGATCGTGAATTCCTGTGGACGAAAAACCTGCGGGAAGCTGTAGCTGCTGCCATCGATCGTGAAGTCATCGTAGACCGCGTCTTTGAAGGTCGCAACATCCCGGCATATCATATGGTTCCCACCGGATACCCCTACGCCACCGAACCATTCCTGGATAAATATGGCGTCCGTGATCTCGATATGGCCATCGAACTGGTTAAGAGCGAAGGCTATACTGAAGATAATCCTTTCACTTTCACCTTGTGGTTCCCCCCTGAACATTACGGCACCACCACCGCTGACGTCATGCAGGTGATCAAAGAACAAATTGAAGAAACTGGCGTTATGAAAGTTGAGCTCAAGAGCATGAACTGGGCCGAATATGTCAACGGCTTCTTTTCCGGCGAATTACCAGTCTTTATGTTAGGTTGGTTCCCCGATTTTGCTGACCCGGAAACCTGGTTATCCCCCTTTGCTTCCTGTCTGCAATCCCCAGATAATGGTGTGAACTACTGTAACCCTGAAATGGATAAGCTGCTGGTTTCTGCTGCTTCCTCATCCGACCCGGCTGTGCGCGAAGATCTCTACGCACAAATAGGTGAACTGTATGCCGATGAAGTCCCCACCATTCCGTTGTTCTGGGAACCTGAATTCATTTCCTATCGCGATGGCGTACAGGGTGTGGTTGTTGGCGCTCCTTTCGAATTCAACTATCATGTGCTTTCCTACGGCCCGGATGCAAAACCAGCCGCCGGTAACACCGATACCATCATCATTGGCACCACCGATGAGGTTAACAGCCTGGATTCTGCGGATGCTTATGCCACCCATGACTGGGAAATCATCAAGAACACCGGTATGGCACTCTTATCCTACACCCCCGGCACTTCTGAATTAGTGCCCGGTGCAGCCGCCGCCATGCCTGAAGTTAGTAATGATGGTAAAACCTACACCTTCAAACTCAAAGAAGGTTTGAAATTTGCTGATGGCACTCCTGTTACCGCTCAGACCTATGTCGATTCCTGGAATCGTTTAGATTCTCTGGATGGACAGGTTTCCGGTTTGATTCAACTCTACGTGGATGACGTCGTCGCAGTGGATGAAAGCACTGTTCAATATAACCTGAAAGAAGCCTTCGGTTTCTTCCCGGCTTTGTCTGCCACTGCTCCTTTCGTTCCGCAGAACCCGAATGAATTCAAAACTGATGCGATTAACCAATACCCAACCAAACTGGATGGCATTGGTGCTTATCGCATGGTTTCTCATGAACCTGGCCAGCAGATGGTGTTAGAAGCCAACCCCTACTACCTGGGGCAGGCACCAGCCATCAATAAAGTTATCATTCGCTACTTCGCCGACCCAACTACCATGTCCAATGCAGTTGAAAAAGGCGAAATTGACATCGCCTGGCGTACATTAGGACCTGTCGAAGCGATCCGCTTGCAGAGCGTAAATGGCGTCCATGTTGATAAGATTGATGCCCCGGCATTACGCTACATCGTTTTCAATCATACCTATCCATACAACAAGTAAGCCCTCAAGGTTTACTGTGACTCGATTGCCTGAGTTGCAGGTGGAGGTTTAATCCATCTGAAACTCAGGTAAATGAAGAAAGTATTTTCGGGGGCGAGGGAAACCTTGCCCCCTTTTAATTACAAAAATGGGAGTTGCTCATGTCGGCTTCTTTACGAAGATTTATAATCACCCGATTGTTTTTGACCATCCCAATGGTAATTATTCTGGTAACCATGATATTTTTTATCATGCGCGTGCTGCCCGGAGACCCGATCCGCTCTCAATTAGGGCCAAAGGTGAGCGAAGCGCAGGCAAATGCAATCCGCGAACGGCTGGGATTAAACCGGCCGCTCCATATCCAGTATTTCAACTTTTTATGGGATATGGTGACTTTCAATTTTGGAAATGCGCTCACCCAGGGAGAACGTCCGATTCGTGACGAACTGGGAGAACGCCTTCCGGCTACGATTGAATTGACAATTCCAGCCATCACGCTAACGGCTGTTATCGGCATTTTTTCTGGCGCTTACGCTGCTAAGAACCGCAAAAAGCCAATTGATTTTATTATCCGCTTACTCAGTATTGTAGTTTATTCTATCCCGGTCTTTTTTATGGGGTTAATGTTCCAAATTCTGTTTTCGGTGCGCATCCCTATTTTCCCGCTGGCCGGGCGCATGGATACGCTTTTATTAACCAATTTCAAATCGATTACTAATTTTTATGTGCTTGATTCCATTTTGACCCAAAATTGGCCGGCATTAGGCTCCGCATTGATGCATCTGGTGCTGCCGTCGGTTACACTGGGACTGGTGCTTTCAGGTGTATTTGTGCGCCTGACACGCGTCAATATGATCGAAATGCTGCAATCCGATTTCATCACCGCTGGGCGAGCACGGGGAATACCGGAGAATAAATTAGCTTATAAACACGCCCTGCGGAATACGTTTATCCCGATTCTGACCCTGCTGGGGCTGGAGTTTGCGATCCTGCTGGCGGGGGCGGTGCTGACTGAAACGACTTTCTCCTGGCCGGGGGTGGGCCGTTACCTGGTTGAACGTATCCAGTTGCGCGATTATACCGCTGTACAGTCGACCATTGGCGTGTTTGCTTTGTTCGTTGCTTTTGTCAGTCTTTTGATGGACATTCTTTACGCCTTCATTGACCCCCGTATCCGTTACTAAAGAGAAATTGAGAGAAAAAGCTATGTTATCGAAAAATGAAGAGAATAATCTGAAGACTGAAAATGTACCGGATTGGATGCTCGATCTGGATCGGGTTGGTTTCGTGCGGCGGCTTTTCCTGGCACGTAAGTGGTACGGTGGCGATTGGTGGTTTGTAGTCATCAGTGCTTTGTTATTGGTGTTTGTTATTCTGGTTGGCGTCTTTCCGAAATGGTTTGCCCCCTATGACCCAAAAGCCGAAGTCGGACCTTCCCTGCTGGCACCCGGACAGGCACCGTCACAATTTGTCCTGGTTGCTCAGACTGCCAAGGGGGATATCCATTTAGCGGATATCAGCGACAAGAAAAACAATATCGGTTTCATCATCGGCAGTCCTGCCAGCCAGGCTTTACGTGAGGCATTGGCAGAATTGAATGCTGAGGCACCTAAAGGTGTACGCTACCAGCCACGGCAGCGGCGTTATGAAACAGTGGAAGAAGCCCTACAGGCGCTGAATGCCGGTGAGATTGACGGTTTGGTCATTTCTCCTAGTGAAATGGGGGATGGGCTGGATGCCTTCCCGGATCTGGAAATCGCCGGAACGCTGCGGGAAGAAGGCAGCAAGGGCTTTGTGATGGGCACCAACCAGATCGGTCAGGACATCCTGAGCCGCATCATTTGGGGCACGCGCATCGCATTAATTGTCGGCATCAGTTCGGCGCTGATATCATTCCTGGTGGGGGTGCCGTTGGGGTTGTTCAGCGGATTCATTGGCGGCCCAATCGATCGCATTCTGACACTGTTAATGGACAGCCTTTATTCCTTCCCGGGACTTATTTTAGCCATCTCTATCGCGGCTGTGTTGGGGCCAGGAATTGGGAACATTATTGTCTCCATTGCGGTTCTGTACGTGCCGACTTATTTTAGAATTGTACGTGGGCAGACCATGCAGGTTAAGGAAGAATTGTATGTCGAGGCGGCCCGCAGCCTAGGCGCGAGCTGGTTTACGATTCTGAGAAAGTATATCTTCCCGAATGTTATTCCTTCGGTGGTGATTATCTTCTCGGTCAACGTGGGCGATGCCATTCTTACAGAAGCAGGACTGAGCTTCCTTGGCTTTGGACTGCCGCCGGATACCCCCGATTGGGGCATCGATCTGGCACGCGGGCAGGATTACCTGCGGCGTGCCTGGTGGCTGATCACCTATCCAGGTTTGATGGTTACGCTGGTTACTCTATCATTCAGTATGCTGGGCGAAAGTTTGTCTGAGATTCTCAACCCGCGCCTGGCGGAGCGATAAGCTTATGGACGAAAACGAAGTTTTAATGCAGATTAAAGATTTGTCGGTCACTTACGAAACCCGTTTAGGGCCGGTAAGTGCGGTGGACAAAATTTCCTTTGATATTTACAAAGGTGAAATTTTAGGGCTGGTTGGAGAGAGTGGCTGCGGAAAAAGCACCATGGGCAAGGCTCTGATGCGCATGATTCAACCGCCCGGCTATATCAGCGGCGGTCAGTTGATCTTCGAAGGCGAAGACATCATGACCTATGACGAGAACAAGATGCGCGATTTTCGGGGACGCAAAGTCTCTATGATTTTCCAGGATCCCATGACCTCGCTTAACCCCGTCCAGCGTGTGGATGAACACATCATCGAAGCTATTCAAATCCACGAGCCAAAAACCAAGGTGGAACAGGCGCTGGAACGGGCAACCATTCTGCTCCAAAAGCTGGGCATCCAGAAAGACCGGATGACCAGTTACCCACACCAACTCTCGGGTGGGATGCGCCAGCGGGTGATGGTTGGTCTGGGGCTGGTGTTGAACGCCAACCTGATCATCGCAGATGAAGCCACCACCTCCCTGGACGTGATCGTGGAAGCCAAACTAGCTGATCAGTTGAAAGAGATCCGCGATGAATTTGGAGTCTCTTTGTTAGTTATCACGCATAATATTGCCCTGGTAGCCGAACTGGCTGATCGCGTAGCTGTCATGTACGCCGGTCATATCATGGAACTGGGCACGGTCGAAGAAATCTTCGATAAACCGATGCACCCCTATACCGAAGGCCTGCTCAATTCGGTGCCGACGATCAAGCTGAATGAGCGTGAAGTGTTGTATAAAATGGGCGGCGAACCGCCCAACCTGACTCACCCTCCCAGAGGCTGCCGTTTCCATCCGCGCTGCCCCAAGGTGATGCCAATTTGCAAGGTACAGGAACCGGATTTCCAGCAACTGGAAGATGGCCGTTATATGAAATGCTGGCTTTATCAGGATCATCCCGAACAGCCGTCTGATTCAACCGAGGTGAACTCATGAGTAATTCGCAGAACAAGAAACCGAATGAATATCTGGTTGAAGTCAATAATCTGAAGAAATATTTCCCGGTACAGACCAACCTGGTTGACCAGCTTTTTACCAAAAAACTTGAATATGTTCACGCCGTGGATGGGGTCAGCTTCAAGATTCGCAAGGGCGAAGTGCTGGGGTTGGCAGGCGAGAGTGGCAGCGGGAAGACCACCATCGGGCGAGTGGCGATCGGGCTCGAGCCGAAAACATCCGGCGACGTCTTTTTTGATGGTATCGACCTTTCTAAATTGCGCCGGGAAGAATTGCGCCGCCTGCGTCAAAGAATGCAGGTTATTTTCCAGGATCCACTGGCATCCCTGAACCCGCGGATGTCGCTGGGAGATTCGGTGATGCAGGGCTTGAAGATCCACTACCCCGAAACGGCCAGCCAGCACCGCGATATCGCCCTGGAAATGATGGAAAAAGTGGGCTTATCGCCAGCGCGCTTTTACTTCAACAAGTTCCCGCATCAGATTTCCGGCGGACAGCGCCAGCGGGTGGTGATCGCCCGTGCGTTGATCACCAAGCCAGATCTGGTGCTGGCAGATGAACCCATCGCCATGGCAGATGTGAGTGTGCGCGCCCTGCTGCTGGACTTGATGGTGCAATTGAAAGAGGAAATGGGTCTAACCTACCTCTTCATCACCCATGACCTGGCAACCGCCAAATACATCTGCGATAATATTGCCGTATTATATTTGGGGAAAATGTCTGAAATTGGAGCATTGCGGGATGTATACACCACCCCCTTGCACCCGTACACGCAGGCTCTGATGGCAGCCGTCCCGGTGCCCAACCCGCATGATCGTCGTACCCAACCGATGCCGGAAGGGGAAATCCCCAACCCGATCAACCCGCCTTCGGGCTGCCGTTTTCATCCGCGTTGCCCGTTTGCCCGGCCGATCTGTGCCGAGAAAGAACCGGAATTGCGCGAGATTTTGCCCAACCACTTCGCTGCCTGTCATTTTGCGGAGGATTTTAAGTAATAGGGTTCTTTTTGATCCAAAGAAGCTCGGTTATCCCGGGCTTTTTTGATGTGGAAAGCTGTGGAGATGGTGAAAGGGGCTATCATTTATAATTTCAGGAATGAACTTGGACATGCTGCCTTTCTTTCACATCCGTAAAGCCACCAGGGTGGATAAAAACTTTATCCATCAACTCATTCACCAGGTTGGGATCAATCCGTTGGCATTAAACTGGCGGCGCTTTGTCATTGCAGTGGCGGAAAATGATGTTCGTGTTGGTTGTGCCCAGATAAAAAACCATCATGACGGATCAAAAGAACTATCCTCTTTGGCAGTTATCCCGACCCACCGGCAACAGGGGGTGGCGCGTGCATTAATTGAAGAATTGCTAAGAAATCAGCAACCACCGGTGCACCTGACTTGCCGGGGTTCGTTATCCCCTTTTTACGTGCGCTTTGGTTTTCACGAAGTTCAAAATACCCATGAGATGCCCATTTATTTTCGGAGAGTCAAGATTGTCTTTGACTGGCTGGATCACCACAAATGGGCTGAAAGGGTGGCAATTATGCGTTGGGATGGCGCTGAAAACCAGCTATTGCAGCTCTGACCCTTCCGAATAGGGTGGAGCAGGGTTCTTGCAGATCGATCCATCGCCATTTTTGTTGGCGTGGTAATCATAAGCCTGCCCATTGGCGGAAAGGACTACACGGTAACCGTCTGTCAGCACCTGCAGGTAAGCCATACCGGGCCGCGGGCACCCCAGGCTGGAATCCGACCAGGTGACCGCGGCAGCGCTGAGCAATTGAATTTCACCCGGATCGAGCGATAATTGATCGGACAGGAGGGCAATGGCTTTGCGAGCAACAGCTTGCAGGCTGGCAGGTAAATCATCAATAGAAATGGGGGTCATCTCAGGCGGCTCCTTTTCAACAGGTGGTCCAGGGGTGAGTTGCTCCAGATTTTTCGGCAGTTCCTGCGTTGGCGCTGGCTGGCTGGGAATCGCAGCAGCCGGGGTATCAGTGCCGGGCTGGGTTGCCAAAGGCTGCGGGATCTGCTCAACCATACAGGCAGAGAGGAGCATGGTTAGCAGACAAAGGATGGAGAGTAGGAGTTTTGTGTTCATGGAGTTAAGACGAAATGTTTGTTAATTTAGTTCCGGGAGAATAGAGAAAATGAGTTTACGAGTGGCAGGCAAAAATCCGTAGGGGCACGGTCCTTGATCTGCCCCGGGGGTGCAGAAATCGGCCATCCACGAACCCCCAAAGGGGGCAAGATAAGGACACGAATTCTCGAATGAGAATGTTGTGCATACTATGAAGTTGGTGAACGTAGGATTGGTAAAAAAATAGTCCTGCTTGTTGGTGCCCTGCCCCTACCTACTCAAAACTCCCTCCTCAAAACTAATCCCCCCCCAAGCTTCCCTCAACCTGCGATAACTGACCGCCAGATCTTCCGGCAGGACGCGCGTGCCGGCGGTGACTGTCATGAAATTGCTGTCGCCACGCCAACGCGGAACGAGATGGATGTGGAAATGGGCGGCAATGCCGGCGCCGGCATCTTCGCCGATGTTAGCGCCCAGGTTGAAGGCGTGCGGCTGGTAGACCGCGCGGATCACGCGGGTGGCAGTGTTGATCAGTTCCATCATCTCAGCCCGTGTTTCGGCGTTCAGGTCCTCATAGGATGATCGGTGTTCGTAGGGCAGCACCATCAGGTGCCCGCTGGTGTATGGAAAGCGGTTGAGGATCACAAACGCGGTTTTCCCGCGGTGCAGAATGAGGTATTCTTCATCTTTATCTTGCTCACAGGCGTGACAGAACACGCATTGCGGTTCATCCAATTTATTGCTGATATAGTGCATCCGCCAAGGCGACCAGAGATAATCCATAGCTTGCCTCTCGAAAAAGATTAAGTAGATTGTAACAGATAAGCTCCAGTTGGAACTCAATTCTTTCCACCCTCCGCGGCGAAGATAAGCGGATTTCCAGAATTAATTGATTGACACCACGGCGGTTGTTCAGTATGCTTAAGCGCATGCCTGAACAAATGAGTTTCTTCGGACCCCGGGTTTTAACCGTCAGCGGGATGACCCAATATCTGCGATCATTGCTGGAAAGCGACGAAATCCTGCGGGATGTATGGGTGGAAGGGGAGGTTTCCACGCTCTCCCGCCCGAGTTCGGGGCATATTTATTTCAGCATCAAAGACAGTTCCGCCACCTTGAAATGTGTAATCTGGAAGCAAAGAGCCATGCACCTGCGATCCGCGCTGGAAACCGGCATGGCTGTGGAAGTACACGGCTATTTGAGTGTCTATGAGGCTGGCGGTTCTTATCAATTATATGTGGATGCGGTGCGCATGGCCGGCGAGGGTTTGCTCTTTCAGGAATTCATGCGCTTGAAAGCTCTGCTGGAAGCGGAAGGACTGTTCGACCCGGAAAGAAAACGCCCAATCCCGGATTTCCCTCACAAGATCGGGATTGTGACCTCATCCAGCGGGGCAGCCTTGCAGGATATGCTCAATACCTTGGCAGGACGTTTCCCCTTGGTGGAGGTCATCCTGGCGCCGACAATGGTGCAGGGCGATGAGGCGCCCCTAAAAATTGTGCAGGCGATCCGCGGCCTTAATCAGCGGCTGGATATGGATGTGATCCTTCTGGCGCGCGGCGGAGGTTCGCTGGAAGATTTGTGGGCCTTCAACGATGAACGTGTGGTGCGCGCCATCGCTGAATCGCGCATTCCCATTGTGACCGGCATCGGACATGAGACCGACACCACCCTGGCGGATTATGCCGCCGATTTACGCGCTCCCACCCCAACCGGTGCAGCCGTATTGGCGACCCCAGATAAAGAGGATCTATTTCAAAACCTGGTTGCGTTGCAGTCGGAGTTAAATGAAGTGATGGATCGAAAAAACCGCCAGATGAGACAGGAATTGCAGGCAGAGCAATCCCGGCTGGCTTTCCTATCCCCTTTGAACCGGATACACAATAATCAGCAGCGGCTGGATGAAACCTGCTCCCGCATGGAACGGATACTCAACCACCGCTTCAACCTGGCTCATTCGCAGATGCATGGATTACAGGCACGTTTAAAGGCGCTTAACCCGATTCAAGTACTGCAAAGGGGCTATGCGATCGTGAGTGATGATCAGGGGCGGATCGTCAGCAGCGTCAGCGGGGTAAAAACAGGTGATGCGATTAAAGTGCGGCTCTCAGACGGCTCGCTGGATGCACGGGTGAACCGGAAAGATAATACTCAATTTTCAATCGTGTAATAGCAAAAGAAAATGATTCAATCTTTACCTGTTGGATACAGTTCTGAAATTACGCCATATCCTTTCCATGGTTGCGTTCTATCCCGTGTTTCCTCGGATGTTGATGTTATCCCAACTTGAAAAATACCTCTATCGATTAATTGATCGAAAATCTTAGGATTAAAGTAAATAATAGATAAGAATTTCCCCATCGCCTCCCATCGCTAGAAACAATTCATCTCCCCAATCTCCCCCTCGGCGCGCTGCCCGGTGTAGAGGTAATCCGTGCTGGTGGTGGCAGCCCCTCTCGTCTCCCCAAAGGCAGTGTAGCGCGTCTGGCTGGTCAGATTATTATGTTTGATCACTTAGGGTCTCCAGGAAGGGTACATTCCATCTTTGTAAATTTCTTCAATCGTTCCATCAGCAACTCTTATTTTTAGGATTGGAGTATCTGAGGCAATGCAAAGTTCTTTTTCGCAGTGATGATACACAAGCCATTCACCATCTGGCGACCAGTCTGGTTCAGGAGCAAGATGGTGACCTCCAGATCTATATGTGTCAAATAAAGGCGTGGCTAAAATTTGAACCTGGTTTTTGCCATTGATGTCCATCGTATACAATCCATCCATTCCCAAATAGGCAATTTTTGTCCCATCAGCAGAAATTGCCGGATTGATTCCTGCTGCTAATTCTACCTTTTCTCCATTGTCAAGATCATAACGGAAAAGATGATAACTTCGCTGGCTGGTATTATTTTCCCATATCTCCGAATATACCAGTATCTGACTTTCTTTATAATATGAAAAGCCTGCTGGCCTAATTGTGGGGCTTTTATTATCGATTATCATTCGAATTGGCTGACAGGTTCTCAGATCATATTGCGTAATCCCTAAAGCGTTGGAAATTAATACTTCATGCCGATCTTCTGAATACGCATATTCCTCAATTTTTTCATAAATATACCCATTGCAATATCTAAATCCTTTTGTGGCTAAATTTAAAAAAGCCGGAAAACCAGCATCTTTATATTGTGGGCGATTTGTCGGATTATGTAATCCATAAATCCGTTCACCATCGGAAGACCAATTTAGTTTAACAAAATTAATTTTAATCTTCACTTTCTGATAGCCGGATCCATCTGATTGAATAAAAATAATTTCGTAAGGATCTTGCATCATTGACTGGAACATAATATCACTTTCCGGAATGGTTATCTTGTTGAAGTTATATGCCATAAAAGTTTTCAGATAGCAAAACATCATCAGCAGGATAATTGATATTATTAGAGCACCAAAGATAATTTTGATCGTTTTTTTCATCTTTTAATCCTATCTTATATTAATTATCGTTCGGTTTCCATAACCAAGACGGATTATTGGTACAGTTTTCATCGGGTATTTTTCAACTGTGACCATTGAATTATTTCGAATGAATAAGTTCGATCGACCCCATAACGCTTCAAAAGTACTTACTCCAAGCTTTTTACCATAATTATCATTAAATTTTAATTCCGAAAATTTTTCATTATATGCCGGATCAAAAAATTGAAGTTCATTTGTTACTGGATCATACCCAATAACCACAACTACATGTCCAAAATCCATTGGGGGTAGTGCTATGGTAATCAACGTTGGAAGATTATTATTTAAATTATCCATTAAATCCGCTCTTATTCCTTGTTTGTAAGTCGCTTTTATTTCAGTTGGAAACATTAGATTGATCCCCATCGCTTGTTCTAATGGTGGTACACCGATAGCAACATTGCTACCTTTCTTTTCTAAATCAGATGTTATCGTTTCAGGTTTATCTCTAAATGGTAAAAATACAGCCCAATCTCCCCCTCTTGTCGCTGCCCGGTGTAGAGGTCATAACTGAATGGGCGATTCAAAAGTTGAAAATCACCTAAAGTGAGTAGTACCTTCGTATTGGCGGTTTAAAACCAAATTTTATTCTTACCTTCAAATAATATTTTTGTTGTTAAAGTTCAGGGTTTATTATTTTTTTTATATTAGAGTAAAAAAGATTCAATATTTTTCAATCGTAAATTTAATTGCGGGGAGTGTATTGATTGTTATGAATAAGCTCTCGATATGGAAAGGGATATTCACCAGTCTCAATTCGATGAGTTACATCAGAAGCTGACCAAACTATGAGGAACTCTTTATCTTTGTATTTCTGAGGTACTTTTTCACCAAGGCGAATATCCTTTTCTCCATCATAGTAAAACCAAACGCCAGCTTTACCTGTTTTGTCGTTATGCATAGTTGACAGGAACCCGGGATATTCGAAATCTTTTATTTTCGCTACTCCAATTGCTTTCCAAAAACCTTCCTTTAATGCAGCTCCTAATCCGGTAAAAATTGGAGCAAACATCTGCCCTGACTCAAGGATTAGATTAATATCCGGTATCTCTGTGGCTATTAATTTAAACACCTGGATCATTGGCCCCATTTTATCTTTACGAATAAATTGACCAAATGCTTTTCTTCCTCCAGAAAGAGGAATTTCAAAAACTAGTCCAAGCCTTGCCATCATCATCTCCTTTTATTGAGGTATAAGGTTAATCGCATTTAATATTTCTTTACCCCGTTTCATAGCTTGATCATAAATAGGGTTCGTTGTTGCAATGCTATTAATCTTATTATATAAATTACCCAATTCATAATATTCAATAAGTACTTGTTCAACTGCCCTGGCATCATATCTGTCCAGATTTTCCAAGCCTTTAATTGGTTGGATTACCCATCCTTTTTGTGTATGATGTTGATATGCCCTCACCATAAAATTGTTGGTAATGCCAATATATTTTGTTTTCCCATTTTCAAAAGACCTATATACAATATTAGTTCCAGTATTTACTTCATTCGTACAATCACCATCAGCACAAGCGGCGCCGGTGAGTGCTCCTATGGT
>WBZR01004064.1_pt1 | contig 12373 bp, 8 predicted proteins | sample 5204231 | NCBI WGS metagenome assembly WBZR01 (sample SAMN12412403, study PRJNA552823) | activated sludge metagenome | isolation source: activated sludge from anammox sidestream of wastewater treatment plant... | place: USA: Virginia | collected 2017-08
TATCGGTTTCCTGGGCGCGTTTCACGGGCGAACGATGGGCGCGGTTACTTTTACAGCCAGCAAGCCCCTTTACCATCGCGATTTTTATCCATTGATGAGCGGCGTGGTACACGCCCCCTACCCTGACCCTTACCGCCCCTTGCTGGAATCCCGCCCCGGTGAAGATTACGGGGTTACCGTCGTAAGGTACATCGAAGAGCAGATCCTCGGCCACCTTCTTCCGCCAGAGGACGTGGCAGGGATTTTGGTCGAGCCAATCCAGGGCGAGGGCGGCTACGTCATCCCATCGCCAGGCTTTTTCCCTGCCTTGCGCGAGCTGTGCGACCGCCATAAAATCCTGTTGATCGTTGACGAAGTCCAATCTGGCATGGGGCGCACGGGCAAATGGTGGGCGGTCGAGCACTTTGGCGTCGAGCCGGATATTGTGTGTTCGGCCAAGGGGATCGCATCTGGCGTGCCGCTCGGGGTGATGTTCGCCAAAAAGCATATTGTCGATTGGCCGAAGGGGGCGCACGGCAACACTTATGGTGGGAATCCAATTTCCTGCGCCGCGGCGCTTGCGACGATCGATTTGATCGAGAACGGCTATATGCAAAACGCAATCGAGATGGGGGATTACACAAGGCAGATCCTTGAAGAAATGATGTCGCGCCACCCATCTATTGGGCAGGTGCGGGGCTTGGGCTTGATGATCGGCTTGGATTTTGTAAAGGATCGCCTGACCCGCGAGCCCGACTTCAAGCTGCGCGATCTGGTCGTCGACCATGCTTTCCTGCACGGGCTGCTGCTCTTGGGGTGCGGATCGAGCGTGATTCGAATCGCCCCGCCGCTAAACGTCACCCGCAGCGAAATTGACGAAGCTATGGAAATCCTCGACGAGGCTATCCGCATCAGCGAGGGTGGGGTCGAGGCGCAGCTCGCTGAGGCGAAGCCAGTTGCTGCCTGACTTCCGCGTCCGCCAGCGAGATTATTTGCTGGAGATTACGCGTGCGATCACTCAGGAATTAGACCTGAGCAAAGTCCTCGCGCGCATCCTTCACATCACCATCGAGATGCTGGCCGGACAGGCCGGGATCATCGCGCTGCGCGAACCGCACGTGGGGTGGCGTGTGGCTGTCTCACACGCCATCTCGCCCGCGTTTTTGGGCCAGATAGAACCACTGTTGGCAAAAGTCTCGGAGCAAGAAGAGTCGGCGCGCACCGAGTTGCTGGAAATTAACCAACTGCTCCAGCGCCTGATACGCACCGCCAGCATGGGATTGTTGACCGGGGTGGCGCTTCCGTTGATTGCGCGCAACCGCATCATCGGCATCCTGTTCGTCTTTAGAAATTACATGGGCGTGTTCTCGACGAACGACAAGGCATTGTTACAGAGCTTTGCAGACCAGGCTGCCATCGCGGTCCACAATGCCCAACTATACACCAAGATCGCCAACGAGGAACAACGCCTGTCGGCGCTGCTTGATTCGCTGGCGGACGGCATCCTGATCATGGATGCGACTCACACAGTCGAGAACTGCAACCCGGCGTTGGCGCGAATGCTCGGCGTTTCGGTGGAAGAGATTCGCGGCGCCAAACACGAAGACGTTCTGCGCTGGGTCAAGCTGCGAGATGGGTTGAGCCTGGAGCAGGCCGAAGTGGGGGGGTGGCCGCTCACCCCGCATGCGACGCTGTTTGTCGAAGGCGATCTCGAGCGGCTACATAAGCCCGCATTGCCGGTAGGGGTCACATATTCTCCGCTGCTCTCGCCGGACGGTAAGCTGTTGAACATCATCGCCTCGATTCGAGATATCACCCGTTTTCGGGAGGCGGAGGAATTAAAAAGCACGTTTGTTTCCGTGATCAGCCATGAATTGAAAACACCCGTAGCGTTGATCAAAGGTTATGTCAGCACTTTGCGCCGGGAAGACGCCGCCTGGGACCGCACGATTGTGCAGGACAGCCTGGCCGTCATCGAGGAAGAAGCCGACCGCCTGACGGGACTGATCGAGAACCTGCTCGACGCCACCCGTCTTCAGGCTGGCGTCCTGGCGATAAACCAGTCCGATGTGGCTCTCGATCAGCTCGCCAGGCGTATCGCGGAGCGGTTTAAAACCCAAACCAACCGGCATACATTTCGGGTGGAGTTCCCGGCGCAGTTCCCCGTGGTGCTCGGGGATGAGGTCCGCCTGGAGCAGGTTCTATCGAACCTGATTTCGAACGCGATCAAATACTCACCGGATGGCGGGGAGATCGCCATTCGCGGCCAGGTCCATCCCGAATACGTGGTTGTGTGCGTGAGCGACCAGGGCCCCGGGATCGAGATCGGGGATATCCCCTACGTGTTCGACCGCTTCTACCGTTCCACCGACGCCTCCCGTACGACTAAAGGGGCAGGGTTGGGTTTGTATCTCTCGCGCGCGGTTGTGGAAGCGCATGGGGGGCGGATTTGGGTCGACCCCACCCCCGGAGAAGGGGCCAGGATCTGTTTCAACCTGCCGCGCGATCACTCAGACATCCATCAATGAATGGATCTTCACCCAGATATTATTTCAGATATCCTGTCAGGAGATTTTTCGAATGCCTAAAACTCAAGTAACTTGTCCAAACTGCCGGCAGCCGGTCATAGCTGATATCCAGCAGCTATTTGATCTCAACGTTGACCGGGACGCCAAGCAGAAATTGCTTAGCGGCGCTTTCAATATTATCCATTGCCAGAACTGTGGATATCAGGGCAACCTTTCGTCGATCATTGTATATCATGATCCCGATAAAGAACTGCTGCTCACCTATGTCCCGGCAGAAATTGGATTGCCGCGCAATGAGCAGGAGCGCGTGATCGGCGGTCTGATCAACCAGGTGATCAACAACCTGCCCCAGGAAAAGCGTAAGGGTTACCTGTTCAACCCCCAATCCACACTGACCATGCAGGGTCTGGTTGAGCGCATCCTGGAGGCAGATGGGATCACCCGCGAGATGATCCAGGCTCAGCAGCAGCGCCTCGACCTGTTACAGCGCCTGGCGAGCACGACAGACGAAGCCGCGCGCGCCGAGATGGCGAAGCAGGAAGATGCGCTGATCGACGCCGAGTTTTTCATGCTGCTCAACCGGTTGGGCGAGGCCGCGCTTGCAAGTGGAGACCGTCAATCGGCGCAGGAGTTGGTGGCATTACAGCGCAGCTTGTTGGGCGTAACCACATACGGCCAGCAGCTTAAAGCTCAATCGCAAGAAATTGAGACCGCCCTTAAAGATTTGCAAAACCTCGGTCAGAACCTGACTCGCGAAAAGATGCTCGACCTTGTCATCCAGGCCCCAAACGAGACGCGCCTGAACGCCCTGGTCAGCCTGGCGAGGCCGGTGTTAGATTATCAGTTCTTCCAGTTGCTCAGCGAGCGCATCGATAAAGCTCACGCCGATGGCCGCAAACGCCTGGCTGGCCTCAGGACGCACCTGCTCGAGCTCACTCAGGAGATCGACCGCCAGATCGAGGAACAGCGCGCCCAGTCGCGTGAACTGGTGGAAGCGCTTCTGCAGGTCGAAAACCTGGAAGAAGCCATTGAACAATCCATGCCCGCGATAGACGAGATCTTTGTTCACGAAGTGGAGGCGCTGCAGAAGGAGGCGCGCAGCAAAGGTGACCTGGATCGTTCCAGCAAGCTGCAGAAAATCCTGGACGTGATCGCAAAAGCGTCTCAGGCTCCGCCCGAGGTATCTTTGGTTGAAGATTACCTGGATGCGCCAGATGATAAGGCGCGCCTGGCATTTCTCCAGGAGCACCAGGATCAGATCACGCAGGAGTTTATGGGTATACTGGCAAACATTGCTTTACAGGCAGGCTCCGGCGAAGATAAAGAGCTGGCAGAGCATGTGACAGCAGCCAACCGCCAGGCGCTGCGCTTCACGATGCAGCGCAACCTCAAGCAATAGTTGAGGAGCGTTGCCGGAAGGATGTAACAGCAGCTTCCTACAGCAGGGGATTATCCAGCCTCAGTCCGTGTCCCCGCACCGTCACGACGTATTCATGTGTCGCGTCGATGCGGGCGATCCGGTCTCGCAGCCGTCGAACCAGGGCGTCCAGAGCTTGCTCTGAGATCTCGAAAGCCTGGCCCTCGCCCCAAATTGCGCTCACCAGGTCCGGACGGGAGACCACCCGGCCCTGGTTGTCGTAAAGCACTTCGAGCAATTTGAATTGAGAGACCGACAGAGGAGGGATAATCTCCTTTTCGTCGATGGATTGTTCGCCTGCGGGCATGGCGATCCAGACCCGCCGGGATCTTTTTTCCAGCCGTAACCGGCTCATCTCGGGCGGGATGGGGACGGAATGCACCCCTCCTGCCAGGTGATCTCTGGCCTCCGCCGGCTGGTTTTCCAACGGGATGGTCGAGTCTGAGCTTAGAAAGACGAATTGTTGGGCGAGGGCGATCTGGATCACATCCCCATCTTGCAGCATGGTCGCCATTTCGATTTTTTGGCCGTTATTATGCGTGCCATTTTTGCTGCCAAGATCCTCCAGCACGATCCCGTGTTGGTCGATGGAAAGGCGGGCGTGATGGCGGGAAACCTGGCGGTCGGCGATGACGATGTCACAATCGGGTTCGCGCCCCAGAACCAGGGCGGTTCGCAAAGGCCAGCGTTGGCCGTTAAGCGGGCCGTTTTGGGCGACCAAGAACGGCACTTCGTCGCCATATTTCTCCATAGCTGCATCTCCACAGGTATAATATCATGAATCATGCGTAATCGATCATCTGTGTTCGATCGTGCGCAGGAAAGAACCGGGCTATATTGTAAACGACCATGCCAACGCCGCTAAAAACCTCCGAAATCTTGCGCGGCCGCTACCGGATTGTGAAAATTATCGGCCAGGGGGGGATGGGGAGCATTTACCTCGCCGATGATCTTCGCCTGGAAGGCCGCCAATGCGCCTTGAAGGAAGTTGAGCACGACCGCAGCCTTCCCGCGGATTTGTTACAGCAGGCGCGCGATCAATTCCAGCGCGAAGCCACCGTGCTTGCCAGGCTGGATCATCCGAATTTGCCCAAAGTGTCGGATTTCTTCTCCTCCGGCGGGCGGGAATATCTGGTGATGGATTACGTGCCCGGAAAAGACCTGCGCATGATGATTAACGAAGCCAAACAACGATCGGCGTTTCTGGCAGAAAGAGATGTTTTGAACTGGGCCAGCCAGATCGCCGATGCGCTTTCCTACATGCACGGTCAGAACCCGCCGATCCTTCACCGGGATATCAAACCCAGCAACCTGAAACTGACCCCCAGCGGGCTGGTCAAGCTGGTTGATTTTGGGCTGGTAAAGATACTCGCTTCCGATGAAGTCACGATCACCATCTTACAAGGGCGCGGCACGGCGCTGTACACGCCGCTCGAACAGTACGGCGGGGATACAGGTCATACAGACGTCCGCAGTGACATTTATGCTTTTGGGGCGACGCTCTACCATCTGGCGACGAACCATCCACCGCCCGAGGCGCGCGAGCTTTTCCTCAACCCCGATGCGCTCGTCCCGCCTCGCCAGATCAATCCCGACCTCAGCCCTCGAACTGAGCGCGCCATTCTCTGGGCGATGAATTTACACCCCGACGAACGACCCGAAAATATCCGCGATTTCCGTGAGACGCTGCTGGGAAGCTGGGATCCGGTGATCAAACCCCGCGCCAGCCTTCCAGACCCCTCGCTGGCAGACCTGCTATCATCTCCGGTGGAGCAGGTCCTGATCTGGTTCTCGGCGTTGCTGCTTTTTGTCAGCCTGGCGTTAACCTTAATGAAATAACCGCTTAGCTCTGGCGCGAACTCACCTGGCGGGTCAGATTGACCAGGAAGCGCCAGGCCAGCGCGATCAGCAGCCCCAACGCGATCCCGATCAGCGAGGTCAGTAAAGCCATCAAAGCGAGCGGCTCGTCAGAAGCCGGGTCGTTGAAGGGGAGGCGAATTGCCAGATAGCTGTAACCCATTAAGCCGCCGATCATCGCCAGCATCGCAGACCGAAACCCCCAGCGAGGGTTGATCAGCAGGGCCACCAGCCGGTAAAGACCGAGGGCTGTCCCGATAGACAGCACCACCGCGATCAGCCACTCTTCGAGGTTGAGCTGTCTGGCTGGGGGGGGACTCCCCGGCTGGGTGACGACCGGTTCGGGCGTGGGAGACGGAGGGATGTCTGTCGGCGATGCGGTCGGTTCCGGGGATGGCGTGGGGGTGGGCGCCGCGCCATCGGGGAGCGGGATATCCAGCTTGATTGGCTCGGAGCGGGCGTTCTCGCTTTCGGCTGAAACTTCTAACGCCCCTGAGCCGGTCACGGTGAAGGTCGTCCGGGCGACGCCTTTCTGAGTATAGGCAATCTGCCTGACGGTGGTCGGTTCACCGTTGAAAGAGAAGACAAAGGAGACCGGGGTGCCGTCTGGCACCGGATGCCCGTTGTGATCAAGAACCACGCCCGCACGGAGGGGGATCACGTCGCCGACCCGGTATTCGGGCATGGCGACCGGAACCGGGGTGACCGTCCCGGTGATGACCTGCGTAGCCGATGGTTGGTCGATCTCGAGCAGGATGGGGATGTCAGGGTTCGGGAAAAGCGCCTCATTCAAATTGTAGCCTGTGCCCGGCACGGAGATCGGTGGTGAGCCGATCGCGCGCAGCTCTCCAAACAGGAGGTAGGCTGCCGTGTCGATGAAGGGCGAGGCTTTGCTGTACAGCACAAAGTAGGCGGTCAGCTTCGAGATATTGGTCGCATCCAGGTAATAGGGGGCGGAGAGGGCGAAAACGATCAAACGCTTCTGTTGGAAGAGGCTGGGCCTTTCGGCCAGGAACCGCTTCAGCGTCTGGAACGCCGGCGCCGGCCCCGTGTCGCTGATGGGGAGCATGATAATCCAATGCGCCCGCACCAGGCTGTCTTCCAGCGGTGAGTTCGCGTCCTTCGAATCCAGCATGTTGAGCAAGTCGCCAAAGGAATATGAAGAAAGGTTGCTGGATAAGATCTGTCCCCCTGCCTGAGGACCGTACAACCGCATCACGGCGTCCTGCATCGACTGGGTGCTCAGCACGGGCATCTGGGCGCAGTTTGAACACTGCTGAGATGTGCGCGAGTCGACGATAAACACGATCCGGTCGTTCTGGTTCGGGGGGTCTGGGATGGTGATGTCGAGCTCGCTCTGAGACGGGCTGAGCAGCGTCGCGGCGTTGCGCGCAATTTCGAAGGTGACCGCGCTGTTCTTTCCCACCTGGTCCAGGTCGGCGAGGCCCGGCTCTACGCTTTCGAGATCGAACCCCGGGTAGAGCCTGTTTTTCAGCATCAGGATGCGCGTCACCGATTCGTCGACTCTTTGTGAAAAAGCGGAATCCTCACGATACTTCTGGACAAAGAAATCCAGCGTGCGCAGCGTTTCTTCATACGAGTCCGGATTGTTGTTGGTCGAGAAGTCCGCGCTGAAAAGGATGTCATTCCCAGCTAGAAAGGCGTTGAGCGCCACCCGCCTGGGGTCGAACGATTGGTTTGTCAGTTCGTAGAACCGGCGCACAGCCATGCTGCCCAGGTCGTCGCTGATGACCAACCCGCCGCTCTTGCGCCAGTTTACCAGCCCAGGCAGCTCCATGAGCAGGTTGAGCGCCTGTGGATCCAGGCTGACCGGCCGGGTCGTCGTGCGGATGTTCCCTTGCAGGCCCTGATAACGGATGTGCGAGGACAACACCGCATCGGTAGTCTCCTCGGGGGAGAGAGCGTTCCCGGTAACCGTGAGGAATGGCGCCAGATCGATGCTCTTGAGTTCATCCAACGATTTCCGCACCGTCGCGACTTCTTCTTCTGGAAGCCGGTCTGACCCTCCATGTCCTGGAAAATGTTTCGCCACCAGGGCCATCCTTCCATTGCTGCCCAGATGAGCGCCGCGAATAAACGAACGCCCCATTTCGCCAACCCAGTATGGGTCGCCGCCAAAGGTGCGTATGCCCAGATTGCTGGCAATCTCATTTTGCGGCAGGTCGAGCACGTCCAGGGAGGGGCCTATGAGCATATTGATCCCGATAGATGAAAGCTCTTTCCCCAGCACATTCCCAGCCTGTTCGGCTAAGGCGGGCGTCCAGGCTGCGCCGATTGCCATCTGGCTGGGCAGGGTGGTGATTCCGCCCCGGATCTGGTCATAGGGATAGCCGTCGCCTTCCTGAATGGTCCCTATAAACAATGGCACGTAACTCGGGCGGTAAGACCGCCCATCGGCCGGGTTGACCTGATCGTTCTGGGCAGAGTTCCACTCGGTCAGTTGCAGCTCGCGGATCAGCGCCTGAGCATTTGCGGGTATCGTACTTTGATCGTTACCGGTGGGCGTGAAATTATCTCTTTTTGCCAGCAGCACAACACCGCCGATGTGCCGGTCATGAATGAGGTTGTAAATGGGAGAATCGGGGATGACGGTGCTGCCCTGGAAGGTGAGCAGGAACAGTTGGCCGATACGCTCTTCGGGGGTCATTTGTTTCAGCAGCGCTTCGGCTTCGATTTGCGCTTGAAGGACGGGTTCCTGGGCTGAAACCAGGGGCACCGAAAAAACAATGCTAAATACAACCACCAGAGCCAGGAAAACGCTTCCGGCGGAAGGGCGTCTCTTCTTCCAAAGCATGCTTATATTTTAGCGCATCTTGGGACAAAAACCGAGACGGGTTGGGCGGGCGTGAATTTCAGCCTTTTTCGATGGCGATGATTTGACGGAGCAGTTGGCGCCTGGCGGCGCCACTCAGCGATTCCAGCCGCCGGATGCCGAGCGGGTCGATTTCCTCTCTCAACAGTCTGAGCGCCTCCGGATCGGGGGCCGGCGTTTCCTTGAGGTCGGGCGCGGCGATGACGGGAAACCCCGTGTGCGATTGGAGCATGGCTATCGAAACCCCTGGATGAAGGCTGGTCAGGCGCATGCAGGGGTTTCCGTCGGCATCCCGGGCCGCAAAGTCGAACTGCCCCAGGTCGCTCACCAGATAGCGCGGGCCTGAACCCCAGCGCCGGGCAGGGTGATGTCCAAGCCCCGAGAGGAAATCAAGTTTTTCGACAAAGGTCAGGCGCGAATGGCGCGGCACGTAAAGGTAGATGTCATCAATATAAGTGGTCACGTCGGGTATTCCGCCCGTGCCGGGCAGCCTCAACCGCGGGGCGAGATAGTTCTTCCCGAACGCGATGTTGTTGAAATTTCCCGCCGGGTCGACCTGGCCCGGTCGAAAGAACTCCAGGGGGCGCAAACGTGGCAGCATGTCAGCCGCAGCTCGCACAAACCCAACGTTGTTGAGCGAACGGTCCAGCCAGAGCTCTTCCACGCGCGTCAGCCCCAGCGGCGCGGGGTCACGGCAAACCCCCTGACCGATGGCGGAGGTGAAGTACAGGTTCGGGGCGTGTGTGTGGCGGGCCAGCAAATAAGCGGCCGCGATCAATGGGGTGGCAAGCCCCTGGGCGACGATCTCACCATCCCGTACCTGGTTGGCAATGCAAAACACCATAATTTCATCGGGCGTGATCTCGGTTTCGACCATGGGGCGTCTCTAGCCGGGAAATTGTGCGACGATCTGCCGGTGGATTTCGGGCTGGGCGTTCCCTCCGGAGATGACCACGACCGCCGGCCGGGGTTTGACCTTGCCGAATAAAACGGCTGCGAGCGCGGTCGCGCCTGAGCCCTCGATGGTTTCCTGGTAATGATGCCACGCAAATGCCATCCCGCGCGCAATTTGCTCCTCGGAAACAAGCACCATCTCATCAACGAAATTGCGCGCCAGGGGGATGGTGAGCGAGCCCGGCTCGACCGCGCCGGCGAGGCCGTCTGCCAGAGAGGGCTCCTCTTGTACGCCGTCCTGCGTTCCGTGGTGAAATAAGGCGTGGAAAAAGGGCGAAGCTTCGGATTGCACGCCCACCAGGCGATGCCTCAGAGTTCTTTGGGAGCGCTTTTCATGCGCCCGAAGCGCGGCGCCGATCCCGGAGATCAATCCACCGCCTCCGACCGGCACGATCCAGGTCAGGTCATCGATATCGGGTAAATCTTGCAAGATTTCCAGAGCCAGCGTGCCTTGCCCCGCGATGACCTGCCCGTCGTTGTAGGGCGAGACCCAGGTTCCTTGGCTTTCCCGGGCGAATTTGATCCCGGCTTGTTCAGCTTCGCTGTAGCCGCCCGGGACGGCGCGAATTTGCGCCCCTGTGTTTTGAATCGCCTCGATTTTGACCGGCACGGCATGTTCAGAGACAAAGATCGTCGCCTGCGCCCCTAGCTGCTGGCAGGCGAGCGCAACCGCAAGCCCGTGGTTCCCGGCCGAGGCCGTTACAACCCCGCGTTCGAGCTCCCAGGGCTGCAAAGTGAGGATTTTATTGTAAGCGCCGCGCAGCTTGAACGACCCGCTGATCTGGCGGTTCTCCCACTTGAAGTAGGTCTGCAAATCCGCGTCATAAAGGGTCGGCGTCTGTAGAATATAGGGCGAAATTCGTTCTTGAGCCTCGAAAAGCCACCGTTCGGGAATCATCGCTCGTCCAGCCGTCCTAATGAATAGCGCTTTGGGTTCTGACAAGCACGTTTTTAGCCAGTAGAGGATCGTCGGTGAAGATGCCGTCCACACCGTATTCGAAGAGCCTCTCGATATCCTGTTCGTCGTTCACGGTGTAGACGAACACTTTGCGCCCTTGTTTTTGAGCCCTTTCGATCAACCCCATCGTCGCATCACGCCGCTCGGGGTGCAGGCTCTGATAATCGATGATGCTCCGCGGCAGCGACCGCATCAATGCGCCTTTCCACCCCAGGAACGTCAGCAGTCCCACCGGGACTTCGGGCAGGCTGGATTGGATGCGCCTGAGCGCAATAACGTTGAAGGACGAGAAGAACACCCGCTGAGTGAGTTTGTACTGTCTGACCAGTTCTGCAACCCTGGCGGGCAGTTCGTCAAAGGGGGTGGCATAATTGGTCAGCTCGATGTTCAGGATGGTGATCAACCCAACCGCTTTCAGGACCTCTTCGAGAGTGGGGACGGGTTCCCCTTTGAACGCTATATCGAAATGGCTTCCAGCATCCATGCGGCGCAGGTCGGCGATGACGAAATCTCGCACGCGCCCTTTCATGGGCGTGGTGCGATCGACCGTTGAATCGTGCATGACGACGACGCGTTTATCGGCCGAGAGTTTGACGTCCAGCTCGATAGCATCTGCGCCCTGGCGCAACGCCTGCGTAAAGGCAGCCAGGGTGTTTTCGGGGGCATATGCGCTGGCGCCGCGGTGAGCGATGATCGCCGGTTTAGGCAGGTTTGGGAAGAACATCCTTTATAGCTCGACGAAATAAGCCTCCGCTGCCCTGTCGATCATCTGCGGAGACATTTCAGGCGCAACGTTGAGATAACGGGCCATATCTAAAATCTGGTCGCACAGATCTCTGGGATGAGAGGCGCGCAATTTTCGCTCGCGGCGGATGTACCACTCTTGGAGTAAGTAAGCCAGCCCCGAGTCGCTGTAGGTCACCCCTTTCAACCCCGCGACGTCTTTGAAGATTTCTCGATACTGTTCGTACGACGGGTCTTTGATTTCGATCTTGTGGCGCAATCTGCGCAGGAAGGCTTCGTCCACCAGGTCCTTGGGGGGCAGGTTGGTCGAGAAGATCACCAGGACATCAAAGGGAACTTCGACTTTTCTGCCCGTATGCAGGGTTAGATAGTCGATCCGGTTTTCAAGCGGGACGATCCAGCGGTTCAGCAGGTCGCGCGGGCGGATCTGCTGCCGGCCAAAATCATCGATTAGCAAGATCCCGCCGTTGGCCTTTACCTGAAACGGCGCTTCGTAATACTTGTGCACGTCGTCGAAGACCAGGTCCAGCCCGGCCAGGGTCAGCTCCCCCCCGACCATGATAAACGGGCGATGGATGTGTATCCAGCGCATATCCCGGCGCGGGTTCAACCGCAGCGCTCCGGTGGGGGGTTTTAGCCCGCCGGTGCCCGGTTTGCCGCCTGGCGCGCCGGTCCGCAGCCCACCGGTGACGGGTTTCAACCCGCCCGTTCCAGGCTTTATCCCGCCCGTGCCGAATTTCAACCCGCCGGTCGTGCCGGTTCTCCCTCCTTCTTCTGGGATGATCTTATGGTTGACTGAATCGTACAGTTTCACCACCTGCCCGTCAATGTAAAGCGCGTAAGGGATGTACATGCTCTCGTTGAGCGCCAGGTTTCCGACCGCCCGGGCGATGCTGGTTTTGCCATTGCCAGGTGGGCCGTAGAGGAATATCGACGTCCCCGAGTTGACCGCCGGCCCGATGCGCTCATAGGTTCGATCGGTGAGCACCAGGTGGGCGAGCACCCTGCGCAAGTCGCTGTCCTTCACTACGGTTCGATCCCGTCCCTGCGCCCGGATGGAGCGAATATACACTTCGAGCGGCACCGGCGCGGGCCCCGCGTAC
>WBZR01004068.1_pt1 | contig 12361 bp, 15 predicted proteins | sample 5204231 | NCBI WGS metagenome assembly WBZR01 (sample SAMN12412403, study PRJNA552823) | activated sludge metagenome | isolation source: activated sludge from anammox sidestream of wastewater treatment plant... | place: USA: Virginia | collected 2017-08
GCGCAGTTTGGCGGTGAAGCTGATCTGTTTGTGGCCAGGCTCGACGCCAGCGGCGCGCTGCTGTCCGCAACTTATCTGGGCGGCAGCAACGCTGAAATCAGCACCGAAATGGCGGTGGATGGCGCGCAGATACTGGATCTGGATCAGGTCGTCGCGCGCGCCGGTGGACCAGACCGGCAGGGCCGATTCCGAGGAATGCGGATCGAGGAACCTGTTGGGTTCGTTCGTGCCCTTGTCGATGGCGGCGCAGCCCATCTCGGTGAACCAGATCGGCTTGGAGCGGGGCTGCCAGGCGGTGGGGCTGGCCGAACGCAGCCCGCCGATGCGGTTGTGGTGCGGGTTCGACCACCAGCCCAGCAAATCCTTCTGCCGCCAGATCCAGTGTTCGCCCGCAAGGCCGTCCACGATCGGGGTGCGCAGTTGCGCGGCGCGCGCCTCGGGCGAGTGGTAATACCAGTCGTGGTATTCGCCGCCCGCGACATTGGCGGTGAGATAGTCGAGGTTGTGGATCGCCCCCCAATGCGCGTCGAGATGGTCCACGCCCTCGCGCCAGTCCGAGAGCGGCAGGTAATTGTCGATGCCGATGGCGTCGATCGCGGGATGGGCCCAGAGCGGGTCGAGGTGAAAGATGCGGTCGGCGGTGCCTTCGGGGCTGTGGCCGGCGTATTCGCTCCAGTCGGCGGCATAGGTGAGGCGCGCGCCCGGCAGGATCGTCCGCACATCGGCGGCAAGCTGGCAAAGCTGCGCCACCGCCGGATGGCCGTCCGCGTCGCGGATCGCGGTGAGGCCGCGCAGTTCCGAGCCGATGCAGAACGCATCCACCCCGCCCGCCGCCGCGCAGAGATGCGCGTAATGCAGGATCATGCGCCGCAAGGACCATTCCGGCGGGCCGGCATAGGTCACGGTGCGGCCGGCGGGCGTGAAATCGCCGGGCTGGGCCGCGCCGAAGAAGGCGGCGACCTCGGCCGTGGCGGCGGCGGTGCCGTCGGGCGATCCGGCCTGCCCCGGTGCGGTGGACAGGGTGATGCGCCCGCGCCAGGGCAGCGGCGGCTGGCCGGGGGCGCCGGTCCAGGGATCGGGGCGGCTGTTGCCGGGCAACTGATCCATGAGGATGAAGGGATAGAACATCACCCTGAGCCCGCGCGCGCGGATCGCGGCGATCGCCTCGATCACCGAGGCGTCGCAGGGCGTGCCGCCATAGACCGGCCGGCCATCGCGCAAGGCCACCTGCCCCGCCGCCGCCCGCCCCGCCCCCGAGACGCGCCATTCCTGCGCCGGGGCATCGGGCAGGGTATCCTCGGCGCGGGGGCGCACGGTGCAATGGCCGGCGCGCAGGTCGTCGCCGAACCACGACACCACGAGCGAGACCGATCCGCAGGCCGGCAATTCGCCCACGAGCGCGTCGAGCGACACGTCGAGGTCGCTCTTGCCCTGGATGGTGTGCACGTTCACCGCCTCCTGCACCCCGTAGTCGGGCGAGCGGAACACCGGCGTCGTGGCCAGCGCGTGATCGCCGCTGCCGGGCAGAAGGGCCACGCCGCGCACCAGATGGGCCAGATCGCCCGCCCGCGCATCGTCCAGGGCGGGGGCGGGGCGGAACACCTCGAAGGTGAACTGCGGCACGCGGTTGCCGAAGCGGCCAAGGTCGAGATCCTCGATCACCACATAGGCGGTGCCGCGATAGGCCGGCGTGGCGCCGGGGCCGGTCGCGGCCTCGATCAGCGGATCGGGCTGCTGATCCGCGCCGCCGTCATGGACATGAAGGTTGAGGCTGTCGCGGGCGATCTCGGCGCCGTCGGCCCAGATGCGGCCGACATGCGCGATCGTGCCCGCGCAGAGCGCCAGCGCCAGGCTGACCGAATAGCTGTAGTCGCGGGTCGCGGGCGCGCGCTGGGCGCCCTTGCTGCTGCCGCCCGAGGTCGTCACCGTCTCGATGAAGGGGCCGGCCCAGATCACCTGCCCCGCCACGCGCGCGCGTCCCCAGACCTGCGTCAGGGCCGCCCCCTCGCCCGAGGAGGACAGCCGGAAGCGGTCGATGCGTCCGGTCTCGACCGGGGCCGAGCCGCGCCCCAGCAGCCGCGCGTCGATCGACTGGCCCAGCGCCGCCCCGGCAGCGCGGCCGATCACCGCGCCCGACAGCCCGAGCACCGAGCCGCCGACAGAGCCGCCAAGCGCAAGGCCGGCTGCGGACAGAAGGATGGTGGCCATGGATCACTCTCCGGGATTGAAGGCGAGGCGCGCCACGATCCGGCGCGCCCAGGGGGGGCTGAGCGGGCTTTCGACCACGCCATGCCCCGTCCAGGCGTGGACGAAAGTGGGGCGCGGGCCGGTTTCGGCCTGGATGCCCAGATGCCTGGCCACCGATCCCGCGCGCATGCGAAACAGCAGGACATCGCCCGGATGCGCGTCAGTGAGCGGCCGGGGCGCAAAATGGCGCAGCGCGGCCTGCCAGAGGCGCTCCTCGCCCGGCGTTTCGGACCAGTCGGGCGCATAGGGCGGCACGGGTTCGGGTTCGGCGCCCCGGCATTCGCGCCAGACCCCGCGCACCAGCCCCAGACAATCCGCCCCCGCGCCGCGGCAGGACGCCTGATGCACATAGGGCGTGCCGATCCAGCCGCGCGCGGCGGCGACGGGATCCGCGCTCATGCCCGGCCCGCCCGCGGCCCGGCGATGATCCAGCCGTCGCCGGGAATGTCGGGAAAGCCCTGGAAGTTCACGAGGTTGTCGAACTTGAGCCGGCAGGTCGCGGCCCGCCGGTCACAGCCCGCGATCAGGCGCAGGCTGTCGCCCGCGGCCAGCGGCGCCCGGATCGGCTCCCACAGGGTGAGGGCGTGGCTGCCGTCGGGCAGGAGGCGGTCGTCCTTCACCACGCCCGCAAGGCCCGCGGCGCTGCCGGTCAGGACTTCGACCCGGCCCTTCTCGAACCAGCGGTCGGCGTGATCGCCCAGATCGGGCAGCGTGACATGCTGCCCGTCGCCCGCCGCGGGCAGCGCGCGCGTCGCCGAAAACCCCGGCGTGGCGGGATCGAAGCGGCAGGTGGCATCGCCCAGCACCGCCGCGCAATCGCGCTGGAACACCCGGCCCTGCGGCCGGTTCAGCGCATCGGTGAGGCCGCGCAATTCGGCGTGAAAGGCACCCTCGGCGCGGCGGATTTCGCCCAGATGGCCGCGAAAGCGCAGGTGCCTTTGCGCGGGATCGGCCCAGTTCACGATCCAGGCCCGCACCTCGGCCCCGTCCCAGCGGCCGGCCTCGATCTCGGCGGCGGTGATCGCCTCGTGAGAGAGGGCGCCCAGCACCTCGGTGTTGTCCACCGCAAGCCCGGACCCCGACACCAGCATGCGCGCGGCAAACCCCGCGTCGGGGCGAAAGTCGATCCCGGCAAAGAACAGCGGCCGGTCGTGATCGGTGAATCCCATCTCGACCCCGTCGCGCCGCCGGATCGCCCAGGCCCGCGCGAGGGTGGTGGCACCGCCGGCCAGATGGGTGGCAAGGGCGGGGGTCACAGCCGCACCTCCACCACCGGGACCGCCGGCACCTGCCCGGCGCGGAACGAGGCGACCGAGATCTGGATCCGGTCGGTGTCGAAACGCACCGGCACGTCGAATTCGAACCCCGCCGTGACCGGGGCGCCGCCCTCGGGGCTGCCGGTCAGGGTGACGGTGCCGGTGGTGTGATCGACGCTGAAATCGACCCCCTCCTGCAACACGTCGCCCGCCACCGCCAGTTTCACCGTGCCCTCGACCGGCTTTGTCACCGGGCGCAGATAGGCCTGCGGCCCCGAGGCATAGCGCTTGACCAGCGGAAAGGTCAGGACACCGCCGCCCCCCTCGCCGATGATCTGGTCGAAGGGGCTCACGGCGGCATTGGGCAGCGAGGACTTGAAATCGGCCCAGTCCTTCCAGCGAAAGCCGTGCAACTGCCCGGCGCGCGCCTCGAAGAAGGCGATGAGCGTCTCCACATCGTCAAGGCTGCGCAGGCCCAGCCCCGCGTCATAGCGGCGGCGCGAATGCGCCCAGGGGGAATTGCGCTCCTCGAAGCCGTTCATCAGCTCGACGATCTCGGTGCGCCGCTCGGGCCCGCCGATCGAGCCGAAGGACAGCGAGGCGGGAAACCGCGTTTCGTGAAAGGCCATCTGCCGCTCCTATCCGTTGCGCTCGGCCTGGCCGAGAACCCTTGCGAGCGAGGCGGCGATCTGCGCCTGGCTGCGGGCGAACCCCTGGACATCGGGGGTCGTGACATTCACCGTGACATTGACCGCGCGCCCGCCCTGCCCGCGCACGCCCAGCCGCCCGTCCGGCCCGCGCGCCAGCGGCATGATCGCCTCGGGCCCGGCCTCGCCCATGAGGCCGGTGCCGCCGCGCATGGCAAAGGCGGTGGGCTGCGTGACCACGCCGCCCTGCGCAAAGGGCATGACCCGCCCCTGCGTGAACCCCGCGCCGCGGGCAAAGGGCATCATCCCCGCAACCGCGGCATTCAGCCCCGCCGCCATGATGCCGCCGAAATGATCGGTCACCGGGCGCAGCGCGGCGTTGTAGACCGTCTGCGCCATCGACCGCCCCAACCCCGCGAACACGTCCGACAGCCGCCGCCCGTCAAGCACGATGCCGTCGAAGGCCCGCCGCAACCCGCCCGAGAACCCGCGTTCCAGCGCGCCCAGGTCGCGCACCGTGGCCTGAAGCCCGCCGCGCATCTCGTGCAGGCCCTGGGCAAAGTCGCGCGCGCCGCCCTTCAGCAGTTCCATCTCGCGCCCGAGTGCGGCGAAGGCTCCGGCCTCGCCCGTCGGATCATCGTCATCCATCGCGGTCATCCCCGTTTGGGCGCGCGGTCCGGATAGGCGCGCGCCAGTTCCTCGAGCCGGGCCCGCCCCATCGGCAGGCCCGCGGTTTCGATCCCCAGCAGAACCACGAGTTCATGCGGGGTCAGCGCCCAGAACACCGCAGGCGGCAGGCGCAGGCCGCCGATCCCCGCCCGCATGAGGCCCGGCCAGTCGATGCCGCTCATGCCGGGGGGGGCGCCTGAACGGGGGGGCCTGCGGGGGGGCTTGCGGCCGGGCTTGCGGGGGGGGCGAAGGCGCGCGCCAGCAGTTCGGCCGCCGCGCGCGCCGCGCCAAGGGGGCCGCCCTCGATATCCGCGGCCAGAAGATCGGCCGCGCCCCCCTGCCAGCCGCCGCCGCGCAGGCCCGCGACGATGATCGCCAGCACGTCGCGCCCTGAAAACCGCCCCTCCTCGATCCGGCCGATGAGCGCGATCAGGCTTTCGCCGCCCAGACCCGCCTCCATCTCGGCCAGCGCGCCCAGGGTCAGGCGGCAGCACCGCGCGACCCCGTCCACGCGGATCGTCACTTCTCCGGCCCAGGGATTCGTCACGGTCCCACCTGCGCGACAAAGGACAGCGCCCCGGCCGAGGCCAGCGTCATCTCGTAGGCGGCCTCGCCGTTGTAGCTGCCGGAATAGTCGATGCCGGTGATCTGGAACGGCCCCTCGACGGTGCCGAAACCGGGGATCACCACCTGAAAGGCGGGCACCAGCCCGTCAAAGAACATCTGTCGCACCCGTTCGTCGGTCGCGGCATCGCGGAACACGCCCGATCCGGCGATGGTGGCCGACCGCACCCCCGCCCCGCCCAGAAGCTCGCGCCAGCCGCCCATGCTTTCGAGGCTGGTGACATCGACGCTTTCGGCGTTGAACGACAGGCGTGTGGCGCGCAGGCCCGCCACCGTCTCGAACAGGCCCTGCCCGTTCATGTCGATCTTGATGAGCAGATCCTTGCCGTTCTGCACCGCCATGGAATGTCCTCCGGGTTTGGGGGCCTACACGTCCTCGACGCGGGCCCGGAATGTCATGGTGATCTGGCGCGTCTCGCCCGCGCCCACGCGCGCCGCCTCGGCGCGCAGGAACCGCAGACCCACCAGCCGCCCGCGCGCCAGAACGAGCGGCGCATCCTCGAGCGTGTCGGAAACCGCCGCCGCCGCCGCCTTGGCCGTGGCAAAGCCCGCCGATTCGGTGACGACGGCGACGGTGAATTCGTGTTCCGCGCCGCGCCCCGTCGCATCGGAACGCTCGCGCACCCTTTCGGGGCCGATGGCGACATAGAGCGCCGGCAGGATGCCCGGCGGCAGCGCGTCATAGATCGCCCCCCCCACCAGCGCCGCCAGCGTCGCATCGGCCTGAAGCCGCGCATAGACCGCCGCCTGAAGCGCGGCCGCGACCCCATAGCTCATCGCACGCCCTCCTCTTCGGCCAGACAGGTGAGCCAGCGGCCCGAACGGTCGCCCTCGGTCACGGCCACGATGTGGAAAAGCCGCGCCCCTTCGCGCAGGCGCTGACCGGCCGCGGGCCGCGAGGGCGCCCCCGCCGGGGCCGCGCGCAGCGTGATGCGATGCGTGACCCGGCTGAGCGCCGCGCCCGCCACCGCCACCGACCGCCCCCCGTCCGAGGCGACATCGCCCCAGACCACGCCCAGCGCGGTCCAGACCGTGACATGCCCGCCCGCCCCGTCGGGCGCATGCACCGCCCCCTCGAGCACGAGCCGCCGTCGCGGCAGCGGCGTCCTCATGACCGCCCCCCGAAGCCGATGCGCAGCGGGCGATACCGCTCGATCAGCGAGGAGACGCCAAAGGGCATGCAACCCGCCGACAGCGCGGTGTCGTGGCGGTATTCGTAGAAATGCGCCGCCAGCATCATCACCGCCTGGCGCAGGTCGGCGGGCAGGTCGGCAAAGTCGGGCCCGTGGCCCGCCAGGAAATCGACCCGCACCCGCCCCCCGGCCGCGCCCCCCGGCAGCACCAGCAGGGGTGCGCCGGCATCCCCGCCCAGCCGCCAGTCGCTGCCGGCCAGCACCGTCTCGTCGCCCCGGGCGTCGATCAGTGCCACCTCGCCCACCGCGCTGACCGGCGCGACCGGCAGGGCGATGGCCCCGTTCACCAGCCGCACAGGCCCGCTCCAGCGCATCTCGCGTTCGAACAAGGCCTTGCCGGTGCGCCCCTCGATCGCGGCCAGGGCGGCGCGCAAGAACCCCTCCAGCAGCCCGTCCTGCACCCCGTCGTCGGCAAAGCCCGACCCCAGCCGCAGGTGCTCCTTCAGTTCAGCGACCGGCAGCGCGGCCTGCGCGACGGTCGTCAGCTCGACCAACATCATGCTTGCTCCGTATGTGTTCGCCGCTGGTCGGGACCGGGCGGATGCCCGGCCCCCTCGCAGCCCCGTCCGTGGCCCCGCTCAGCTCGTGGCGATCCGCAAGAGCTTGATGGCGGCGAAGTCGCTCACCCCGCCGCCCACGCGGCGCGTCGCGTAGAACAGCACGTTCGGCTTGGCCGAGAACGGATCGCGCAGCACCCGCAGGTCCGGGCGTTCGGCGATCGTGTAGCCCTGGGCAAAGTTGCCGAAGGCGACGGGATGGGCATTGGCGGCGATGTCGGGCATGTCCTCGGCCACCAGCACCGGATAGCCGAACAGCCGCGCCGGTTCCCCGGCCGCGATCCCGTCCGACCACAGATAGCGGCCGTCGGCATCCTTGAGCTTGCGCAGCACGCCCGCGGTGCGCGAATTCATCACCCAGGTCGCCCCGGCGCGATAGGGCGCGCCCAGCGCATGGATCATGTCCACCAGCGGATCGGTCGAGGTGATGGCCGAGGCATGCCCGCCCGCGACATAGCCGATGTTGCCCCAGCTCCAGGACGCATTCGCCACCTTCGGATGGTCGAGGAACCCGCGCGGCTTGTCCACGCCGTTGCCGTTGACAAAGGCCGCGGCCTCGGCGCGGGCGAATTTCTCGCCGATGCGTTCGGCCAGCCAGGCCTCGATGTCGAAGGCGCTGTCGTCGAGCAGCCGCTGCGAGACCTTGGGCATCGCCGCCAGTTCATGCAGCGCGATCGAGATCTTCTCGAGCGTGCCGGTCGTGGTCTCGGTCGTGGCGCCCGCCTCGGTCGCCCAGCCGGCGCCGATGTCGCCGCGGTCGACGAGGATGTCGAAGCTCGAGGATTCGATCTTCACCACACTCGCCACCGAGCGGATCGAGGCGTTGGAGAGAAGAACGCGCGCCACCCCCTCGGAGGTCTGGGGCGAGACGAGATAGCCGCCATCGGCGCCCACGGCGGCACTCATCGCCTTGCCCTCGAGGTCGAGCGCGCGCAGCGCCCCGTCGTCGCCCGAACGCAGATAGGCGTCGAACGCCTTCTGGTGCGGCGCCTCGCGTTCGGCCGAGGCCGACAGCGCGGGCCGGGCCGAGGCCAGGAAATGCTTGCGGTCAAGTCGGGTCATGCGGGTATCCTGTTCCTGAAGTCTTGCGTGAATGTCCTGCGCGAAGGCCCTGAATTCTCCGGCAAAACCGGAAATGGCCGCGTGCAGGTCGCCGTCGGTCGCGGATGAAGGGGTGCTCATGCTTTCTCCTGTGGCTGGAACCGGCCGCTGATCAGGCCGCGCGCGTCGCGAAGGGCGGCGGCCAGATCGCCGAAGGCCGCCCGCCCGTGGTCTTCGCCCTTTGCCGCGACGCGCGCCTCGGGCAGCATGGGAAAGGTGACAAGCGACACCTCCCACAATTCCAGTTCCGACAGGAGGCGCCGCCCCCGGTCGTCCTTGACGGCGCGGCGCGTGCGATAGCCGATCGACAGCCCGTCGATCGCCCCCGCCGCGATGAGGGCCGCCGCCTCGCGGCCGCGCGCCACTTCGGGCAGGATGCGCCCCTTGACCCACAGGCCGCGGGCATCCTCGCGCACCTCGTCCCAGACGCCGATCGGCTGGGCCGGGTCGTGCTGCCACAGCATCCGCACCCGCCCGCCCGCCGCCGACAGCCGCGCCAGACTGGCACCATAGGCGCCGGGCTGCACCACGTCGCCGCCCTGGTCGGGCGTGCCGAACAGGCTGGCATAGCCCGAGACCGTGGTGCCCTCGGCCGTCACCTCGCCCGCGCCGATCCGGGCGTACTTGTGTTCAAGATCCATGCTGCCCCCTAGGACGCCACAGTGAAAAGGGATTGCGCCGCCTGGGCGAGCATCGCTGCCGCCACGCCGTAGACGGTGATCCAGAGCCGCTTCTCGAGGCGCTCCATCATGTCCTCGATCCGCTTCAGGCGGGCGTTCATCTGCGCGTATTGCAGCGCGGCGACCTTTTCCTGCGTCTCGATGCGCAGGCCCGGCGCGCAGAGGAACCGTTCGCTCCAGCGCCCGTCATCCGCCATCGCCGACCTCGGCCGCAGGCAGCCCCAGCAGCGCGCGCTTCTCGGCCGCGGTCAGGAACGTGGCCTCGCCCACCCGGCGCCAGTGCTGGTCGCGTTCCTCGGCCAGGGCGGGCACCTGATCGGGATCGGGGCGGATGTCGAAGGCCTCGCCCGTGAAATCCTCGAGCCAGTTCGCCAGCGCCCCCGTCACCCGCGTGGCCAGCGGCAGCACGGTCAGGCGAAAGAAGGCCCGGTTCGCCTCCTGATAGTTGGCATAGGTGGCATCGCCCGGAATCCCCAGCAGCATCGGCGGCACCCCGAAGGCGGTGGCGATCTCGCGCGCGGCCGCCTCCTTGGTGCGGTGGAACTCCATGTCCGCAGGCGAGAAGCCCATCGGCTTCCAGTCGAGCCCCCCTTCAAGCAGCATCGGCCGCCCGGCATTGCGCGCGCCCTGGTGGTTCGATTCGATCTCGGCCAGGAGCCGGTCATACTGATCCGCGCTCAGGCTGCCGCCGCCGTCGGGCCCGCGATAGACGATGGCGCCCGAAGGCCGCGCGGCATTGTCCAGCAGCGCCTTGGACCAGCGGCTGGCGCTGTTGTGGACATCGACCGCCTGCGCCGCCGCCTCGAGCGCGGAAAATCCGTAATGGTCGTCCTGCGGATGAAAGCTGCGGATGTGGCAGATCGGGGCGGGGCCCTCGCCCGCGGCGTAACGGTGCCGCCGCCCGCCCACCGCATATTCCCAGGCCACCGGCCAGCCATCCGCCCCCGGCACCACCTTCATCCGGTCCGAGCGCAGCACATGCAGCTCGACCGGCAGGCCAACGCCGCCCACCGCCTCGACATAGGCGTTCCCGGTCAGGAGCATCTGCCCGTAGATCGCCTCGAACAGTTCGGCCCGCCCCTGCGCCGGATTGGGCCGCGCCAGCAGGTCAAGCGCGGGATGGTCCTGATAGCGCCGCGCGCGGTCCTGAAGCACGATGGGCAGCGCCGCCGCCGCCTCGGCAATGAGCCGCACCGCGCGAAAGCCCACGGGATTGGCGCAGTAGCCGGTGCGCGCCAGCGTGGCCATGTCGCGCGGGCTCCAGGCCACACGGTTCGACCCGGCCCAGGCGATCACCCGCCCCGCGGCCGATGCCTTGACCTCGGGCGCCGCCGCTGCCGCCGCCTGTCCGGTTCCGGCCCGTCTGAGAAAGTCGAACATCCCCACCTCGATCCGCTCCTGCGGCCCGCATGCCGCGATCCGATGGCGGCAATCTGGGCCCGAAGGGTTGAGATGACGCGACAGGGCCGCGCGCCCCGCAGGCCCGGCGCGCAACACCCCGCTTCAGGGGATCAGGGGGGGTGGCCGGGATCAGGCCCCGGCGGGAAAGACGAAACAGCGGTCGCGCCGGAACATCAGCCACAGCGCCATGCCCGGCCGCGGCAGGAACACCGAGGGCACCGCCGCCTTCAGCACCGATCCGTCGTGATCCATGCGGAACTCGACCAGGCTTTCGTTGCCCATGAAGCGCGCCCGCTCCACCACGCCGCGCGCGGGCGTGCCGTCGGCCATGGTCGCCCCCGGCCCGCGCCCGCCGCGGTCAAAGTCGATGCGCAGGTGCTGCGGGCGGATCACGATCTCGACCGCGGTGCCGTCCGGCAGGCCGGGCGCAAGGAAGGGGCCGAAGGGCGTCACGGTGAGGGCGCCCTGAACTTCGCCCCGGATCACGTTGATATCGCTGAAGAAGGCCGCTGCGGCCTTGTCGGCGGGGTTGTTGTAGATGTGATAGGGCGTGCCGCCCTGCACGATCCGCCCCTCGCGCATGAGGATGATCTCGTCGGCCATGCGCATCGCCTCGGATGGCTCGTGCGTGACCAGCAGGACGGCGGTGCCCTCGGCCTTGAGGATGGCCAGGGTCTCGTCGCGGATGCCGTCGCGCAAACGGTCGTCAAGGCCCGAGAACGGCTCGTCCATGAGCATGATGCGCGGCCGCGGCGCCAGCGCCCGCGCCAGCGCCACGCGCTGCTGCTCGCCCCCCGAAAGCTGGTGCGGGTAGCTCTCGAGATGCTGTTCCATGCCGACGCGCGCCAGCAGTTCGGCCACGCGCGCGCGCCGCGAGGGCGCCGGGCCGCGCAGCCCGAAGGCGACATTCGCGGCCACGTCAAGATGCGGGAACAGCGCGAAATCCTGGAACATCAGGCCGATGCCGCGCCGTTCGGGCGGCAGGGCCGCGCCCTCGCCCCAGACCGGGGCGCCGTCCACGCGGATCTCGCCCGCATCGGGGTCATCGACCCCCGCGATCATGCGCAGCGTCGTGGACTTGCCACAGCCCGAGGGGCCCAGAAGGCAGGTCACCTGCCCCGGCCGGACCGCGAAGGACACGCCGTCCACCACCACGCGGCCGCCGAACCGCCGCGTCAGCCCCGCCGCCTCGAGGCGCGGCACCTCGAGGCGCGGCACGTCATCGCCCCCCGCTAGGGGCGGCGCGGCAGGCGCGGCAGGAGATCGGGAAATCGCGGTCATGTCCGGCTCCGTTCCGGTCGCGGGCGGGGTAGCAGCGCCCGCCGCCCCATGCAAGGCCGCCGCCTTCACAAGGTGCGCGCCACGGCGCCGCCGTCCACCAGGATGTTCTGCCCGACGATGAACCCGGCATGGACCGAACAGAGGAACGCCGCCACCGCGCCGAATTCCCCGGGCGTGCCATAGCGCCCGGCCGGGATCGCCGCCATGGCGCGCGCGCGCATCTCGTCCGGGGTGGTGCCGGCCGCATCGGCCCGCGCCCGGTCGAGGGCGGCCACCCGGTCGGTGTCGTGGCGCCCCGGCAGCAGGTTGTTCACCGTCACCCCCTGCCCGGCCACCTGCCGCGCCACCCCGGCCACGAACCCGGTCAGCCCGGTGCGCGCCATGGTGGACAGGCCCAGTTCGGGAATGGGCGCCGCCACCGCCGAGGAGGTGACATTCACCACCCGCCCCCAGCCGCGCGCGGTCATTCCCGGCAGGCACGCCTGCATGAGGCGCACCGGCGCGAGCAGGTTCGCCTGCACCGCCGCCTCAAGGTCACTCTCGCCCCAGTCCTGCCAGCGTCCCGGCGGCGGGCCGCCGGCGTTGGTGATCAGGATATCCGGCCCGCCCTCGGCGCCCCCCGCCGCCGCCAGCGCGGCGTGGCGCCCGGCCTCGGTGGTGATGTCGCCCGCGACCGTGGTCACGCGCACCCCATGGCGTGCGCGC
>WBZR01001718.1_pt1 | contig 12356 bp, 14 predicted proteins | sample 5204231 | NCBI WGS metagenome assembly WBZR01 (sample SAMN12412403, study PRJNA552823) | activated sludge metagenome | isolation source: activated sludge from anammox sidestream of wastewater treatment plant... | place: USA: Virginia | collected 2017-08
GTCCCTCCAGTTGCAGTTGCGGCCGAAGGCGATGGTCGGCTCGAAACCGGAATGGATTTTGCAGTTCGCGCAACGGGGATCGCGGCCGGGGCCGAGCGATTCCCAATCGGTGGATTCCATCAGTTCCTTGAAGGTTTTGTAGTAGCCGTCGGTCAATACGTAGCAGGGGCCTTTCCAGCCCTTCACGGTGCGGTTGGGGCTGGCCCAGGGCGAGCAGCTTCACCCCCTGCAGCAGGCGTTTCTGAATGAAGCGGCACTCCAATGTGGCATCTGCACTCCCGGGTTCATCATGGCCTCGAAGGCGTTACTCGAGCGTGAGCCAAATGCCAGCGAGGACCGCATCCGTCACTGGTTGGCAGGGAATCTCTGTCGCTGCACGGGTTATGACAAGATTATTCGTGCGGTACTCGCGGCGAAAGACAGCATGCAAGAGGTGAACCAGGGATGACCACCATCGACAAACCCGGGTACAGCGTCATCGGGACCCGGCCAGTGCGCCCGGACGGCGTCGAGAAGGTAACGGGAAAGGCACAGTACGGCGCCGACGTTCGCCTGCCCGGGATGATCCACGGGCGCATCCTGCGCAGCCCGCACGCCCACGCGCGCATCCTTTCCATCGACACGAGCGAGGCGGAGAAGCACCCCGGCGTGTTTGCAGTCGTCACCCACAAGGACTTCCCGCTCGCCGACGACCGCGTGGAGGAGATCGGCGAGAGTGCCGTAAACCTGCGCGAACTCAGCAGCAATATCCTTGCTTCAGAGAAGGCGCTCTATCGCGGGCATGCAATTGCAGCGGTGGCGGCGATCAACGGGCATGTGGCAGAAGAAGCGCTGGCCAGGATCAAGGTGGAGTACGAGGTGCTGCCCCCGGTGCTCGATGTGCGGGATGCGATGCGCGAAGATGCTCCGCTGCTCAGTGAAAAGCGATTCACGAAGAGCATGGGCGGCACGGTGAGCGAGAAGCCCAGCAATATCGCCAGTTACAACCAGTTCAAGGGTGGGGACGTCGAGAAGGCGTTCGCAGAAGCAGACGCCGTGGTCGAACGCGAATTTCGCACCAAAATGGTGCACCAGGGGTATATCGAGCCGCACAACGCCACAGCAAGCTGGAATGCCGATGGGACCGTCACCATATGGACGTCGACGCAGGGAGCCTTCTCGGTGCGAAACCAGGTGGCAGAGGTGCTTCGGCACCCGGTTGCCAGCATCAAGGTGATACCGATGGAGATCGGTGGCGGCTTTGGCGGGAAGTTGCCGATCTACCTCGACCCGGTGGCGGCGCTGCTCTCACGTAAGAGTGGCCGGCCCGTCAAGGTAGTGATGAATCGCACGGAGGTGTTCGAAGGAAGCGGACCAACGAGCGGGACATGGATCAAGGTCAAGCTTGCGGCCAGGGATGGGAAACTCACCGCCGCACAGGTAACGCTTGCCTACGAAGCAGGTGCATTCCCGGGATCGCCAGTTGGCGCGGGGTCGATGACGATGCTTGCTCCGTACAACCTCGAGAACTTCGAAATCAATGCCTACGACGTGGTGGTGAACAAGCCGAAGGTCGCGGCATACCGCGCGCCCGGATCCCCGGCGGCCGCGTTTGCAGGCGAATCGGCAATGGACGAACTGATCCACGAGATCGGCGCCGACCCGCTGCAGTTCCGGCTCGACAACGCTTCCCACGAGGGCACCCGGATGGTGACCGGCCAGCCCTTCCCACGGGTAGGCAATGAGGAATGCGTGCGCGCGGCGATTGCAACCCCGCACTGGCAATCACCAATCGAGGGGCCGTACCGCGGGCGTGGCGTCGCATCGGGGTACTGGTTCAACGGTGGTATGCAGTCGAGCGTGACAGCGGCGGTCAACAACGACGGCACCATTAACCTCATCGAGGGCTCGACGGATATCGGCGGGACCCGCGCATCGCTCGCGATGCAGATGGCCGAGACGCTCGGCATCCCCTACGAGGACGTGCGACCCGTGGTTGGGGATACCGACTCGGTTGGCCACAACGACGTAACCGGTGGTAGCCGGACGACGTTCGCAACCGGAATGGCGGTGTTCGAAGCTGGCCTCGACATTCGTACGCAGATGGTTCAGCGTGCGGCGAAGCTGTGGGGGGTTCAACCCGAGGACGTCGTCTACGAGAACGGCGGTCTCCGCTGCACGAAGGATTCGACGAAGGAACTCACCTTCAAGGAGATGGCGGGGCAGTCCGCCCGCACGGGCGGACCAATCGTCGGGAAGGCGTCGCTCGTGGCTCGCGGTGTGGGCGGGGCGTTCGGCACACACATCGTCGATGTCGAAGTGGACCCGGAAACCGGGAAGGTCGATATCCTGCGCTACACAGCCGTCCAGGATGTTGGTACGGCCATCCATCCGGCATACGTCGAGGGCCAGATCCAGGGCGGAGTGGTGCAGGGCATCGGCTGGGCGCTCAACGAGGAGTACATCTACGACGACAACGGCCGGATGCTCAATTCGAGCTTCCTCGACTACCGGATGCCAACGACTCTCGACGTCCCGATGATCGATACGGTCCTGGTCGAGGTGCCGAATCCGGGCCACCCGTACGGAGTGCGGGGCGTGGGCGAAGTGCCGATCGTGCCGCCGCTGGCCGCCGTTGCCAACGCCATTGCCGACGCAACGGGGCACCGCTTCACCGAGCTTCCAATGTCACCGCGACGGATCGTCGAGGAACTCCAGGGGCTGGAGTAGGCCGGCATTACTGGATCTTATGACGGGCCGGCCACCAGTTGGGCGGCCCGTCATTCGTTTCGAGGAATCAACTCATGGCCATGGTCATCATCCCGGCGGCACTACGCGAGATGTGCGCTGGCATGTCGAAAGTCGAGGTGCCCGGTGCGAACATCGGCGAGGTTCTCCGTGAAATCAATGCGCGCTATCCGGGTTTCTATGAGCGCGTCGTCGAGAGCGGGCGCATCCGGCCCGAACTGGCCATAGCGATGGATGGAGAGATCCTCAGCCTGGCGTTGCACGACGCGGTGGGGCCGAATGCCGAGATCGCGATCGTGCCGGCGATCGGCGGGGGCGCGTAGCCAGACAAGAGGGTCATCGACGCGGCGTTCGGCCATAACAGCGAGCGGCCCAGGTGTTCCTCTACCCCATCGCACCCCAGTTGCGGCCCTGCTTGAGGTCGACCTTGAGCGGCACCTTGAGCCGGATGCTCGCGGGCATGATGCGTGTGGCGAGTTCACGGATCGCCTCCACCTCATCGGCCGGGCACTCGAAGATGAGCTCATCGTGGACCTGGAGGATCATGCGGCTCCGGAGTTGGCGATCGCGAAGTTCGGCGTCGACTTTGATCATGGCCACCTTGATGATATCCGCTGCGGTGCCCTGGATGGGCATGTTGATGGCTTCGCGCTCGGCGGCGCTGCGCACCTGGAAGTTGGTGGAGCGAATGGCAGGGAGCCAGCGCCGGCGGCCGAAGAGCGTCTCGGCGTAGCCCTTCTCGCGGGTGAACGCGAGGATGGTCTTCTGCCAGTCGGCGATGCCGGGGAAGTTCGCGTAGTACGAAGCGATGAACGCCTCGGCCTCCTGGCGGCTCATGCCGGTGCGGCTGGCGAGACCGAATTCGCCCATGCCGTAGGCTATGCCGAAGTTCACCATCTTCGCCGTGTCACGCATCTGGCGAGTTACCTCGTCGGGTTGGACACCGTAGACGGTTGCAGCGGTTGCACGGTGGATATCCTGGTCGGCGAGAAAGGCATCGATGAGCCCCTTATCGCCTGTGATATCGGCAAGGACGCGAAGCTCGATCTGGGAATAGTCGGCGGCGACGAACCAGGCGTCATCGAAAAAGGACGCGACGAATGCACTGCGAATGTCGCGGCCAGCGTCGGTGCGTACCGGGATGTTCTGGAGGTTCGGGTTCGTGCTGCTAAGGCGGCCCGTGGACGCGATCGTTTGTTGGAAATCCGTATGAACGCGGCCGTCCTCGGCAACCGTGCCGGGGAGAGCGTCGCAGTAGGTTGATTTGAGCTTGGTCAGCCCACGGTATTCGAAGATGAGGTCGATGACCGGGCTGATCGGCTTGAGCGCTTCCAGGGCACGCTGGTCGGTGCTGTATCCCTGCGTTGTTTTCCGGCTCTTCGGCAGGCCGAGTTCCTTGAAGAGGACATCACTGAGCTGCTGCGGGCTGCCGATATTGAATTCGTGGCCAACCATCGCGTAGATCTCGCGTTCGGCGCGCTCGATATCCGCTGACATGGTGCGTGAGAGATCGCGCAGAACGGCGATATCGAGCGCGACGCCAACCTGCTCCATGCGATACAGCACGGGAACGAGCGGAAGCTCTATCTCGGCAAAGAGCGGCCACTGTCCCCGTTCGTTGAGCTGTGCTTCGAGCTGTGGCCGAATACGGAGGAGCATTTCAGCCTGCTGGCAGGCATATTCCGTCACCTGCTCAATCGGCGCCTGGGCCAGCGAGATCGTGTTTCGTCCCGAGCCCGTGAGCGACTGCAGTGCCACCAGCTCGATACCCATCCGCTCGTTGATGAGTGCCCCGAGGGTTTGCGATGTCTCGCCGAGGAGGAAAGCGGCGATGTTCACGTCGAAACTGGGGGTCGAGAGGGTCATGCCCACGCGCTCGAGCTGGTGCATGAGCCCCTTGGCACCGTAGGTAGTCACGTCGAAGGCCGGATCAGCCAGGAAGGGAGCGAGGGCATCACGGACAGTGGCCAGCGGGAGCTGGGTCTGCGCCACGTCCATGCGCGGAACGTGGCCCACCGGGACATACCACGCCTTCCCCGGCGCAGTGGCGAACGCGAGGCCAAGGAGCAGGTGATGGGAGGTGTCGCCTGCGGTGGAGAGCGCGGTGAAGCCGAAGCACTTCTCCGCCTTCAGCGCATCGACAAGCGCGGCGAGGGACTCCTCGTCCGCTACCCTGGCATATTCGATTATGACGTCGTCTTCCGGTGGTGCGGCCGCCGTCTGCGTGCCGTTCCCAAGCGCTTCGGGCAGGCGCGCGATGAGGCTGCGGAATTCAAGTTCTCGAAAGAAGTCCATCACCCGGTTGCGGTCGTAATCGCGGACCCGGCTCTGCTCGATATCGAACTCAATAGGAAGGTCGGTGCGGATGGTGACGAGACCGACGTTCGCCCTGGCCCGCTCCTCGCCGTCCTTGAGCTTCTGCCGCATCGAGGGGCTCTTCACGAGTTCGATGTTCCGGTAGATATCATCAACGTGGCCGAACTGGCGGATGAGGTCGGTGGCTGTCTTGTCGCCGACGCCCTTGATCCCCTCGACGTTGTCGCTCGTGTCTCCCTTGAGCGCCTTGAAATCGATCATGAACTTCGGGCTGAAGCCGTAGCGCTCGGCCGCTTTCGCCTCGTCATAGATAACGACATCGCGTTGATAGGGGCGGAACATGAAGACGTTGACGTTGGGGCCGATGAGCTGAATGAGGTCGGTATCGAGGGTCACGAGGTAGGTCTCGATACCCTGCTCGGCGGCACGGCGGGAGATGGTTCCCGCGACATCGTCGGCTTCGTAACCGGGGAACTCGAACACCGGGATGCTGAAACAGTCGAGCATCTCGCGGACACGCTCCATCTGGGGGAGGAGGTCGGGAGGCGTTTCGCGGCGAGTCGCCTTGTAGACCTCGCTGGCTTCGTGGCGAAACGTTTTCCCACCCGCGTCCCAGGCCGCCACGACATGCGTCGGCTCGAGCATCTCGAGGACGCGAATGAGCGACTCCGCGTAGCCGTACGTCGCGTAGGTAGGCTCGCCTTTCGAGCTGGTGAGTGGATTGGGGACAGAACCGAGGGCAAAGAACGCGCGGAAGAGGATGCCGTGGGAGTCGAGGATGACGAGCCGGGGCCTGCCGGACGGGGTAGAAGGTGCAGTCACGATGGGATTATAGCGAGAGGGGAGTGGGCGAGAGGGCGAATGGGCGAATGGGCGAGAGGGCGAATGGGCGAGTGGGCCAGGGGACGAATGGGCGAATGGGCGAGAGGGCGAATGGGCGAGTGGGCGAGAGGGCGAATGGGCGAGTGGGCGAGAGGGCGAATGGGCGAGTGGGCGAGAGCGCGAATGGGCCAGGGGACGTTCTAGTCGTTGATGGGGAACGTGGTAGTTGGGTCGTAGCTCTTGCGGGCGAAGGCAAGGGCATAGACGTGGCGGGCACCGTGGTCGCGGAGAACCTGGGCGCAGGTGTTGGCGGTAGCGCCCGTGGTAACCACATCGTCGATGACGGCAACCGTCAGGCCGTCGAGGGGGTCACCACGGTAGGCAAAGGCGCCCGCGACGTTTGAACGGCGCTCAGACATATCCATCCCGACCTGTCGCTCGGTTCTACGGACGCGATGGAGACGGCCGGGAGCCACCGGCCATTCGAGCGCATGCAGGATTTCGCCGGCCTGGTTGAACCCCCGGTGGCGATAGCGCGACGGATGGAGCGGAACCGCGAGCGCGATATCGAACGGAGTCTCGTCGCTCAGCGCCCTCATGTGATGGGCCATCACCGGGGCGGCAGCACGGACATAGCGGTACTTGAGTTCATGGACGAGGCCCCGCGCAGGGCCGGACATCTCGAAGGTAGCACGGACACCATCGAGGCTCTGCATGTGGAAGCAGCGCGGGCAGTTGGTGGAGGATTCATCCCATTCGGCCGAGCAGAAAAGGCAGCGGCCAGGGCCGGTGGCGGGGATCATGGCGGTTTCGCAGTCCGGGCAGAGGATATGGTTGAATGCACCACAACCGACACACCGCGCGGGGTAGACGAGATCGACCGCGCTCGAGAGAAGTTGCCGGAGCATGTGTCGATTCTAACGTCCCGCCCGGCCATCGCAGCAGGCACGTTGCGCGCGTCAATCGCCTGCATGCCTACAATGGAAGCGTGATCGTGAACGTGCTGCTCTTCGCGTCGATCGCCGAGAAGGCAGGGCGCCGCAAGCTCGTGATGGACCTGCACCCGGGCGACACCGTGGCGAGCGTCCGCGACCGCCTGTTCGCGGAGTTCCCGCAGCTTCAGCCATTCGCCCCGACACTGATGTATGCGATCGACGAGGAGTACGCCCGCGACGGCGACACTCTCCACGATGGTGCGACGCTGGCACTCATCCCGCCGGTCTCTGGAGGCTAGGATACGATGCTCATTCGCGTGACAGACGAGGTGCTGCGGCCCGACGAAGCGATCAACGCCGTCGAGTCGCCGGAGGCGGGGGCGATCAACGTCTTCCTAGGGGTGGTGCGCAACAACAATCTCGGGCGGCAGGTTCAGTACCTGGAGTACGACGCGTATCCCTCGATGGCCGAGAAGGTGATGCGCGAGATCGCGATGGAAGCAAAGGAGCGGTTCGAGTTCGAGGACGTCGCGGTGCTGCACCGCACCGGGAGGCTCGAGATTGGCGAGGCGAGCCTCCTCATCGCCGTGAGCTGCGGCCACCGGGCGAAGTCGTTCGAGGGCGGACACTGGCTGGTGAACGAGGTCAAGAAGCGCGTGCCGGTGTGGAAGAAAGAAATATGGTCGGACGGCGAGAGCTGGATTGAGGGGCCGGAGTCACTGGGCATGCAGCAGGCGCCGGCGAGTATGCGCTAGATGAGCGGCCACCCGCACTCCTTCAGCCGGTATTGCATGCACTGCGGCCAACGGCTGACCACGGCGATCCCCGGTGGTGATAGCAAGCGACGGCTCGTATGTATCGATTGCGGGTTCATTCACTACATCAACCCCCGGCCCGTGGCCGGTGCACTACCGGTGCGCGATGATGGCTCGATCCTGCTCATCCGGCGAGCAATCGAACCGAGCAAGGGGCTCTGGGTCTTCCCCGGCGGGTACATGGACATCGGTGAAACGGCCGAGGAAGCAGCAGTGCGGGAGACGCGCGAAGAAGCGAACCTTACCGTGGAAGCACTCAGCCTGTTGGGCGTCTACACGCGGTTGGATCCAGGGGTGGTGGTAATCGTTTACACGGCGCGGGCGATTGGTGAGGCGAGCGCAGGCGACGAGGCAGCCGAGGTGCGCTGGTTTTCGCGCCATGAGGTCCCGTGGGGCCAACTGGCATTCGATACAACCGAATGGGCGCTGCGAGAGTTCATGAGGGGCCCCGGGTAGCCGCATCCCGGCCGTCCATCAGCTTCGGACTCCCCGAGGGGGTTCGCGGCGACGGGTGATGGCCGTATCCGCTAGCACGGCCGCCAGGGTGACGATGACAAGTGGCGTGGAACCACCTGCCACACCGGTTGTGCAAGCCCGGCCCGCACAGATGGCCGTAGACCCCGAAGGGGCCGGGAGCTACTCCGCCAGGGCGTTGTTCTTCTGGAGCTGCTCCTTGAGGGCCTCGAGCGATGGAATCGGGCGCGGGCCGAGTGAGTCGAGGGCGTCGATAACGTCGTCGCTGGCGTCCTGCTCGAAGGCGTAATTCACCAGCGCCTCGCGGTCGGGCGCTTCACCACCATCAAACCAGGGCTTTACGAGAGCCTCAACGTCGGACCAGTTGGCGAGCGCCATGCGTTACTCCGGGGTGCCTTTCGAATCACCAGGGCACCAAAGCTGTAGATGTGGCCAGGGCTATAAGCCCTAGTGTGGGAAGGCCGGGCTGGTAAACGGCTTATCGTAGTCGATGTAGGGCGGCCAGAGCGACTCGAGTTCCTTGCGGATCGGGTCGCCATCGGGGAGGTACCGGTGGAACTGGGGTTCGACGTCGCGGCGCACCCAGTTCTTCCCGATCGTGTCCTGCTTGATCTTGTCCTGCAGGAGCATGAGGCCCGTCAGGAGCGACTCGGGGCGAGGCGGACAACCCGGCACATAGATGTCGACCGGGACAAGGGTGTTGACGCCCGGAGTGACGCTATAGGCATAGGCAAACGGGCCGCCCATGATGGCACACCCACCCATGGCGAGGCACCACTTCGGCTCGGGCATCTGGAGCCAGATGCGGCGCACCGCCGGGGCCATCTTCCAGGTGACTGTGCCCGGAACGAGGAGGAGATCAGCCTGCCGCGGGGAGGCGCGGAAGATCTCGGCGCCAAAACGTGCCATGTCGTAACGCGGCGTCGCAGTTGCGATCATCTCCATCGCGCAGCAGGCCAGGCCGAACATGGCGGGCCAGATAGAAGAGCGGCGAGCCCAGTTCAGCACCTGGTCGACACTCGTCACCAGGATGTTCTGCTGGACCTCCTCGTCAACATCGCTACCGAGGAGCGGGAGGGGTTGATAAACCTTGTTTGCCTGAGCCATGGTTCGTGCAGTCTATCACAAGCCCCGGCCACGGACGCGAGGGCGAGCCCGCGAAGGCGAGGGCCGTGGCGAAGCCATCACCGGGACCGGGAGACGTGGACCTGGCCGTCGTTAATCGGCTCATCGATAAACAGATCGCCGTTGCGAATCTTGATGTTGTACCCGCAATCGGGGTTCGTACAGACCCATGCCTTGAAGTGGATCGGCGCTCCCTGGCTGCCAAAATCAGAGAAGGGAACGAGGTCACCGTAATCGCACTTACGACATCTCGGAAACTGATACATACCACCCACCCCCACGTAGTGAGGCGCGATACTAGCAGTACTCCTTTACCCCGGCAAATGTTGCGCGCCGAAGGAACGGTGGTGCGAATGCAGTGCGACCGCGCCACGGCAGCCGTTCGGGCCGGTGAGCCCCGTGGTAGCCTGCCGCCGGGGTGAGAGCGCCCACTGTCCGGGCGGATCGCAGAAGGCGGATAGATTCAGACGATGCTCTACCGCTTCTTCATGCGTACAACATCCGGCTACTCTGAAATGTCGCGGCGTTCGAAACGCCAGAATGCGACAGCCCCGAAGACAATGATGTATACGGCGAGGATGGCAGCCGCTCGCCAGATATCCGGGCCGGACGTGGCACTAATGAACGGCCCTCGGTCCTGGGAGTCGCTATTCAGCACACCGTTGGCCTGCATCACGGCAACCGCATTCACGTTGAGCAATGCTTCCGGGATCTTCGCGAGGAAGCCGTGCGCGTTTTCGAGGAGGCCGGTGAAGATGCCTTCCAGGAAGAAGAAGCCGAGGGCGAACCCTACCGCCTGGCCAGCAGAACGCCAGAAAGTGGAGAAGAGCAGCGCCATCAGCACAAATGGAAAGACGACGAACCATGTCCGGCCGAGGCTCAACGCGATATCCACAAAACGGTGCACGCCAAAGCTTCCATAGGGCAGGTTGTAGAGATTCGAAAACCAGGCGCTCAGGAGCATCGCCACGGCGAATCCAAGGCAGAGTGCAACAGCAAGGAACACGGCCCCGGTGACAACCTTCGCAATCACGAAGTTCCGCCGCCGGACACCGCGAGTCATGACGACGCCCACGGTCCGCCAGTCATACTCATTGCCCATCATCGTGGCGGTGAAAATGACGGTGACGAGCGTGAGGAAGAAGCGCTCGAGCTGGAGGCCATACGGGACAACGTTCCTGAACGACATGCCTTCGCGGAGAGCGAGGTAGCGCACCTGCCCCTGGAAGCCGGGCTCGGGGCCTTCACGAATGCGAAGCCAGAGGATGACATAGAAAAGCGCCATCAGGGCAGCGATGGCAGCAAGGAGGATGTAGGTCATCCGGCGATGGGTGATCTTGAACCACTCGGCGCGAAGCGTGTCACGCATGCCCGGGCTCTCCGGTGAGCTCGAAGAAGACATCCTCGAGGCTGTGATGAATGGGCCGGATGAGCGAGGCGTAGTATCCCTGTGCGGCCAGGTAGCGGTTGAGCGCCTCGCCCTGGTCGCCAGCGCCGTCGATGACGAGGCTGCCGTTCTGCCGCTTGAGGCTCGTCGCCCATTCAGAACGGAGGAGCGCGGCTTCAGCTCCAGCGAGATCGGGAACCTGGACTTCGAGCTGGCTGTGGCTGCCCATGAGGTCCTTCACCGGCCCCTGGGCGACAACACGGCCCTTCTGGAAGATGGTGACGGCGTCGCAGACCTGCTCGACTTCGTAGAGGAGGTGGCTGCAGAGGACGATCGTCCGGCCCTCGGCGGCGAGCTCAGGGATGAGAGCGCGGACTTCCCGCGTCCCCTGCGGATCGAGCCCGTTGGTCGGCTCATCGAGGACGATGAGTTCGGGGTCGTTGAGGATTGCGGCAGCGATACCGAGCCGCTGCTTCATCCCCAGTGAGTAGTTCTTGAAGCGGCGGCCCGCAGCGTGTGCGAGGTTGACGCGTTCGAGAATCCGCTCGATATCTGCCGGTGTCGGCCCCGGAACGTACTGCGCAAGGAGGCGCAGGTTGTCGCGGCCGGAAAGGTATGGCACGAAAGCGGGGGTCTCAACGACGGCGCCGACTTTTCGCAAGAGCTGCGGGCTATCCGTGGTGAGGGGCTCGCCAAAGAGCCTGACCGTCCCAGCATCGGGCCTGGCAAGCCCAAGCAGCATGCGGACCGTCGTGGACTTCCCCGAGCCATTGGGACCGAGGGCGCCATAGACCCGGCCCCGTTCGACGGCAAGGTCGACATTATCGACGGCCACCGTGTCGCCGAACGCTTTGCGGAGTCCGTGGGCCTCGATGACGTAGTCAGGCACGCTGGCAAGTCCGGTAGAAATGAGGATTGGTCACGGGGTGGCGGCGGCGGCCTTCATATCGGTGGCGATGATCTCGAAGTCATCACCGGAGATCTCATGGAGGTTGCCCTGGTAGGCGAGGGTCCAGTTCGCCTTCGGCCACTTCCGAGTGTAGTGGAGACGATCGTGGTAGGGCTCGGCGTCGAGCCACTGCGGCTCATCGGGGGTGGCAACCGGCTCGATAGAGACCCGGTAGGGATACATCTCATCCGGCTTCTTATCACTCTGCCAGATGCGCGTGTGCTCTTCCGTCACGTTCGAGGTGACACGAGCGATGGCAGCAAACTGCTTTCGGCCGGTGACGTAGAAAACGAGCATATCGCCGGGGCCGATGCTGTTGGCCATGATGCGGCGCGTGCTCTTGAAGCCGTGACGGGTGAACCCCATCTCACGCGTCTTGCCAAAGATCTCGGGACTGCCGACGACGATCCAGTAGCGTGCCATGTACGCCTCCCATTGTTGCAGGGTGGGGGCCCGCGCGGCGTAAACGCCGCTTACGCACGGCTCAGCGCGGCTCCCAGGAGCCAGTGTATCCACGGACAAGCACATCCGGGGGGAGCGGTTCGACCGTCACATCCCGCAGGCGAAGAGCCTCGGCCATCGTTTCGAAACCAGGCCAGTCGGCCGCCGGGCGGCCAAGGCTACCGATGAGGACGGGCGCAAGGAAGGCAAAGACCTCGTCGGCGTGATTGCCTTCGAAGAGGGAGCCGAGGAGGGTGGCGACCTGTTCGTCCTTCATGAACGAGAGGACTTTGACGACGGTGGATTCGTCGAGCTGCTTAAGGATCGCGGTGGCGCCCTCGGGTTCCATGCTGGAGTAGACCCGG
>WBZR01004070.1_pt1 | contig 12348 bp, 14 predicted proteins | sample 5204231 | NCBI WGS metagenome assembly WBZR01 (sample SAMN12412403, study PRJNA552823) | activated sludge metagenome | isolation source: activated sludge from anammox sidestream of wastewater treatment plant... | place: USA: Virginia | collected 2017-08
GTTATCAGGCCTCATACCAAGCTGAGGACCAAAGGGACCTTCGACGCCAAAGAGAGGAGTAGCTGCTGCCATCTTGGTGCCGACTGTAATAGCCCAGAGCGCAAGCTGATCCCATGGAAGGAGATAACCTGTCCAGCTTAACAACAGTGTCAGCATAAGGAGTACTACTCCGATTACCCAGTTGAATTCACGGGGTGACTTGTATGAACCTGTAAGGAAAACCCTCGTCATATGTATCCAGACAGTGGCAACCATCCCCTGCGCAGCAAATCTGTGAATATTTCTGAATGTTGTGCCGTAAGAGACAACCGTCATCATATCCTTGATGTCCTGATAGGCGCGTCTTACGTCAGGCACATAATAAAACATAAGCAAGACGCCAGTTAATGCCAGAATAACAAATAACAGGAGTGACGTCCCTCCCATACACCAGGTATATCTGAATTTAATGGACTCCCACCTTGTCTTAACAGGATGCAGGTGGTACAGGACATTGCTGAATGTAGTAAGCGATCTGTTCCGGGGCGTATCTTCATAACCATGACGGAATACAGCCTTATAAACCTGTGTGCCCTTGATCCACTCTGTTATCTTATCCGACTTACTGCTGGCCATCATTCCTCCCTCTTACTACACTTTCAAAAAGAACGGCTCCACCTCGCGTGACGCCTCATCAACTCTTAAACCCTGTTCTGTAGACATGGGATCAGGGTCCTGCCTGTGATTAAAGTCAACAATGATCTGTCCGTCTGTGGGATCAATCTTGATCGCAGCACGCCACAAAAGCCTCGGTGACGGCCCGCCTAACACATTTCCTTCTATACTGAATATACTGCCGTGACACGGACACAGAAATGCCTGTTTATCCTGAAACCAGTTCGGGGTACAACCGAGATGCCTGCAAATGGATATCATTACATACATGCCGCGTTCATTGCGCACCACCCATATCTGCCTCTCTTTCTTCCACTTCTCACTGAGTCCCTCCGGATAATCCGACGGCTTGCCTATCTTAAAAACCTTCTGGGTTTCATATAGTACATTAGGAAAATAGAATTTGTAGAAACTGTATGCAGACCCGCCGAGAGTGGCAGCAACCCCGCCCCATCCTACCAGAGAAAAAAAGTCCCTTCTTGTTATTGTCTCATCTATATCTTTCATTTATTTGAAACCTCTTCGACTTCCTCTATATACTCAAATATCTCCATTGTTACTGCACCGGTCGGACAGCGCTTTGCACAATGCCCGCATCTTATACACATATCTTCATCTTTTATCATGGCGGTACCCATTTGAGCAACTGCAGCACGGTCGCCGACAGCCAGTTCTTCCCATGAAATCTTATACCTTGCCTCTACGACCTTTTTGAGGTTCTCATCCCCATCTATTTCTGTTATGGGGACCATCTTGAGACAATACGTAGGACAGACATCAACGCAGCCACCACATAATATACACAGGTCTCCGTCAAAGATCGTATTTATATGACACTTTAGACATCTTACCCCCTGCTCAGTGGCAGCGTCTTCTTTATATCCTATTTCTACAAGATCAAGATTTTTCTTTCTCTCCCCTGCGTCTATTGCAGGAGGCTCTTCCCTTTCAAGACGGTCATAGTCCTTGAACATCTTGTAATCTTTTGGCCCTGCAACCGGGTGCATGATGCCCCTTCTTTTTATCCTGATACTTACACCCCTCAAATATTCATCTATGGATCGTGCTGCCTTCTGGCCTGCTGCAACCGCAGTGATTAACAGCTTCGGCCCGTACGCCACATCACCTGTTGCAAAGACACCTGGGACACTTGTCTTATAATTATCAAGGTTTACCTTTAAAACACCTGGCCTTACCTGTTCAATCCCGTCCCCTTCCTTTATAAATGAGAGATCTGCGGCCTGACCTACCGTAATGATAACGGTATCACACTCTATTACAGTCTCTGAGTTGGGTGCAAACTGTGGATTAAACCTCTTATTCTCATCAAACACACTGAGGCACTTAACGACCTCAAGCCCTGTGACACGGCCGTCTTTTCCCAGTATCCTCTTAGGGCCGAAACCGTCATGCAGTATAATACCTTCTTCCTCACCTTCCATGATCTCAACCGGATCAGCAGGCATTATGTTTCTTGTCTCAAGGCATGACATATGGACCTCTTTATCCGGTCCCAGCCTGACAGCAGACCTTGAGGCGTCATATGCCACGTTGCCACCACCAATTATCACTATCTTTTTGCCGATCTCCGGCGGACGGCCATAATTGCATGCCTTGATAAAATCCATCCCTATGTGAACACCTTTAAGATTAGTCCCTTCTATGGGCAATGAGCGTCCCTGCTGCAAACCTACGGCTATAAGAATTGCCTTATAGCCCATCTCTTTGAGATTGGCAAGCGTCAGGTCTTTTCCGATAGGAGTATTGCACCTGATCTCAACACCCAATGCCTCTATGGATGCGATTTCAGATTTGACAAGTTTTCTGGAAAGCCTGTAGTGGGGAATACCGAATACCATCATACCGCCTGGCTCAGGCTCAGCCTCAAAGACGGTAACCTTGTAACCGAAGAGGGCAAGGTCATGTGCCGCAGTCAGCCCTGCAGGTCCTGCACCTATTACCGCAACTTTCTCAGCAGTCCCGGGTTTTAGCAGCTCTTTACGGGTATTGGAAAATCTCAAGACCCCTCTGGGGTCGGCTATCGCCTCAACACCATACTTTTCAGTAACAAACCGTTTGAGGGCCCTTATTGATACGGCCTCATCAATATTCCCTCTGCGGCAGGCGGCTTCACACGGGTGGCCGCATACGCGGCCGCAAACAGAGGCGAACGGATTGGGCCCCCTTGCGATTGCATAGGCCCGTTCATAATCGCCATCGGCAATAGCCTGAACATATCCACCGGAATCAGTTCCAACCGGGCATGCGCTTCTGCATTTTACCTGTTCAGCAAAGTAGTCCACATCCGGGACTACCACCTTATACCTGCTCTTCAAATAAACCCCTCACAACCAGCCGGATAACCTGATTGTCCGCTACCAGGCCTCCTCATCATATTGAGATGGATTGATAAGATCGCGGACAGATATCACCCCAACCACCTTACCACCCTCTGTAACTGCAAGGTGTCTCACCTTCTTTTGATCCATGAAATCCCCTGCCTCAAATATCGTTTTATTGCTGTCTATAGTCAGTAGCGGGGAACTCATTATACCCTTAACCAGATAACTGCTTCCATCCACCCCTTTTGCTACTACCTTTTTGACTATATCCCTTTCAGTCACAATCCCCGCTATTTCACCACTTTCTTTGTCGAGGACAAGAACGCTTCCAACCTCTTCCGATTCCATAACCTTTGCCACTTCCTGTACGGTTATCTGCTTGTCCACAGTGACGAGATGTCTTGCCATCACCCTTTTTACAGGGATCATTTTATCTCCTCCTTGCACCATCTTTTTGCGGGGATTATAAATTATCATGTAAATATTATACTTGTCAACTGGTCGGTGCAGATTTTTTAGTCAAGACGTTATGGATTAACAGGAACATATAAACCCTGCCTGAATCAGGTTTCCCGCAAGTTCTGAAAAAAATCAATAAAGAATAAAGGACAGGTTTCCGAATCTACTTAATAGGTATACAAAATAGCCTATTTACCTTTCAGGGAGGTGTGAAATGAGCCTGACAATCCTAAAACAAAAGATCCTTGCATTATATGACAGCTTTGCGAATGACACCATTGACGCATTCAGGATAGCAGAGGTCAAGAACATGCTTTGGGTATTAAAACCAATCAACAAAATAGGCAGGGAACAGATAGATATATTATGGGAATTCTTCGGCCGTGACGTTGAGGAACGCGCAGTGGGAGGCAAGTGGAGCCGCGAATACCTCCTGGCAAAGAAGGCCAATATTGACTCAGCTTTAGCTATTGTACTCGAGCTTGGTTACGTCGTTTAAACCCGACTGAAAAAATAAAGTCTGCATTCAATTCTGAGGTATTTAAAACTATAATTCCTTACAGCAGTTAAATAGGCTGCTCACCTTATAGGCTCCATACCGATTTTGTCTCTTAAAAGAAGACAAATGTGATATACAAGCATCTTTGAGTTAAATCATTTAATGTCTACTGAGCTTGTATCTCAAAAAATGACAAATGTGATATACAAGCATCTTTGAGTTAAATCATTTAATGTCTACTGAGCTTGTATCTCAAAAAAATAATAATATTGACAGCTAACATTGTTGACGTTAGAATATACCTATATATTAACATGTAACTGCTAAGGATAGGCTATGGAACTCAATTTAGAAAATGCTGTAAAGTATCATTACGACAAATTTCCACCAGGGAGTCTTGATTATGGGCAATTTATTGAGCCGTTACTAAAAGCAACTGATGCTGTGGCTCGCTATGATCAAATGTTAAAAAATATGCACAACAGCGAAATACTGTTGGCTCCTCTACGCAACCAAGAGGCTGTCGTATCCTCAAGAATGGAAGGTACAGTGAGTACCATGGATGAAATTCTTAAGTATGAGGCAGATCATGACGCTGAAGTTGAAAACTCTACAAACGTAAGGTCAGAAGTTATCGAAACTATCCTTTATAAGAGGGCGTTGAAATCAGCGCAACGAGCAATGGAAGAGGGGCGTCCATTGTCACAATCGCTGATTAAGGGGCTACATCAGCTGTTGCTGTCTTTTGGTCGTGGCGCTTCAAAATCGCCAGGTGAGTTTAAAAAAGAACAAAACTACATAGCCGATAAATTGAAGAGAAATATATTATTCATTCCAATTAGTCCCGAAAAACTACAGGAAGGACTGGATAAACTATTTCAATACATAGAACAAAGCGCACATCCAATGCTGGTAAAAACAGCTATCACCCATATTGAATTTGAAGCATTGCATCCATTTAAGGATGGTAATGGACGTATTGGACGCATGTTAATTACATTAATGCTTTGGGCTTCAGGAACTATACATGCACCTCATTTCTACATAAGTGGGTACTTGGAAGAGAATAAAGATCTTTATATGGACACAATGAGAAACGTGTCCGAACATGGTGATTGGGAAAGCTGGTGCATTTTTTTTCTGAAAGCTATTGAACAGCAGGCTATTAGAAATCTTACTATCGCAGAAAACATAAAGACACTATACGAAGAAATGAAAATAGTATTTTCCGATGCGTTGTCTTCTAAGTGGAGTGTCAACGCATTGGATTTTGTGTTCACAAATCCAGTATTTAGAAACAATAGATTTACAACAAAAAGCGGTATACCTGCTGCAACTGCTGCAAGGTTTACAAGGGTGCTTTTGGAGAAAAATCTGATAACTGCAGAAGAAGAAGCATCAGGCAGAAGACCAGCATTATATTCTTTTGAGCCATTAATAAAATTAGTTAGGGTTTAGTTATAAAATCAGTAATAGGGCATACTATCTATTATGCAGAATAGGCTTTCGATGATCGATAAACCGATAATTTATTATCGGTTTATCGATAAGTATGCAATCTACTGTCCTAATAATTCTCTTTCTTAAAATCAGTAATACATCCATAATGCCAACACTGACTTTCATATTCTTCTATATCTACCTCTCCTACAATAACACCGACTTCAGGAATAACAGTATCGCATTCTTTGAAAGGCTCACCACAATAGTGGCAAACTCCGCATTCTTCTAAAATTCTCTCAATGCTTTTTGCCATTGTCCTCTATGACTGAAATAAATGCCTTTCTAACGCTGCAATTTCATTTGCTTTTGAATGCCACTCAGATACTTCAATATAACTTAAGAATTTAGTTCTTTTTTGGATAGGTCTGAATACCTCTAAGTTTAATCTCGATTCATATTCCTTTTTCCTAACGTCTGCAGCAACAATATAAAAACTTGTGTTAAAATCTTGTAGCTCGACAAACTTTATGAGTGAACCCTGTATATCAGTAGAATGTTCAATCTCAAATAACATCGATGGCATTTTCCTAACATTAAACCATGTAACGTCAATTGTACGAGCTTTCTGCAATATATTCTCATATGTGAAATTAAAAAAATCATTAAGGGAGGCAACTTCATTAAGCTTCTTCCCCAGATAACCTTTGTTTTTGTCCTGGTATGGAACAAAGGTTCTATAATTTTTAAGATTCCCGATTTCGACTATCAACCCTTGATAATAAGTATGATTGAATTCTTCCCGTTTCGCTTTTGGAATTTCTCTTGTAGGGAAAATATCACGTGGTAGTCTGTCTCTGTGGGATTTTAATGCCCATAGCCCAGGTTTTATCTTGAAAAAAAATCTCTCATCCTGAACAATTCTTCTAATGCTTGCAAAGGGTGTTTTGGTTTTCCATATGCAATTTCTGACTTTCAACACTTCTTGATTAAGCAAGCCAAGTGTGGCATATCCACCATTACTTTCCATAACTTTTATGACAGTTTCATATTGTTTCATGACAGGCTCATATTTAGGACGCTATATTCTATAGGGTTTCCTGGAAGAGCATATGTTCTTCTTTTAGTCCTGACTTTTAGTGGCACTGATTTAACTTCCTTCTTTATCTTTTGTAGCATAGTTTTCATGTACTCACTTTAGCATATTTAAATTTTAAAAAAAATGGGTAGGTTGATTATACCACCACAGAAATAGTGAGTGGTAGAGGTCTACGGCTATGCCGTAGACCTCTACCCTGATAACTTGATATATAATAGGCATAACTGCAACACGAGTATGTATTGTTGATTATAATGCTTGACACTGTTATTTACATGTGATAATAATTTGCCAACATTGAATTTTGGAGGAGAAACATGAAAAAGAGGGTAACCTTTACGGTAGATGAAGATGTTTATGAAGGGCTCAATAAGATGCCTCGAGGGGTATCTGTTTCAGAGATGGTAAGCTGGTTCTTGAAAGCTTTAATTACCGACATGCAGGGCATGTCAGATGAGGAATTTAAGAAACTGATGGAAAGTGATCCGCGTGGAAGGGAGGTTCGTAAGTATTTACGAAAGAAAATTGGTCCTGCTTTTGACAAGTTGGAGGAAAATGTAGAGGGTGTTAAGGAAGGATTAGGTACTAAGAAGGAAAAGGAACTGAAGATTAGATAGTCTGTGGCTATTATGAAATCAAAACCAGCAACAAGGGATATCCAGAAAAGATTATTAACGATAAAAGAGGCTGCTGTTTATCTTGGGCGCTCTGTTTGTGGAGTAAGGGAATTGATCTGGGCGGGTAAACTCCCTTATATAAGATTTGACAGGAGAATCCATCTTGATATTAAGGACCTCGAAAAGTTTATAGAAGAGAATAAGACTGCTTATACTTATTAACCCATGCATCATTGAAACTACAAAAGGAGTAATAATTATGGGAAGCATTTACTTGAGGGGGAGTACATACTGGATTAAGTATTACAGGGGCGGCAAGCCTTATCGTGAAAGCTCACACTCTGACAAGAAGACTGATGCTGAACGGCTATTGAAACTCCGTGAAGGACAGGTTGCGGAAAATAGATTTTATGGTCTGAGACCGGAGAGAGTCCGATTTGAAGAGCTTGTTCAGGACGTTATCAACGATTACAAGATCAACGCTAAGAAGTCTATTAAGAGGGTTCACCAATTAATAAACCATCTCACAAATTACTTTCGTGATATGCGGGCCATTGACATAACCACCGACAGGATCAGGGCATACATCCTTCACAGGCAAGAGGAAGGTGTCACAAACGGGACAATTAACAGGGAGCTTACAGCACTTAAGAGGGCATTCAATCTTGCCACTCAGATGACACTTCCAAAGGTAATTAATATTCCTTACATCCCTCATCTTCAGGAGAATAATGTCAGGACAGGATTTTTTGAACATAATGAATATATGGCGCTGAAAAATATCTTACCTCCATACCTTAAGCCTGTAGTCACTATGGCTTACTATATCGGTATGAGGAAAGAAGAGATATTGAGTCTTAAGTGGTCACAGGTTGATTTGATAGAAGGGAAGATAACCCTTAAGCCACAGGATACCAAGAATAATGAATCAAGGATAATCTACATGGCAGGGGAATTGCTGGAAACAATACAAGTCCAGCAGTTGAAAAGGGACAGGGAGTGCCCGCGCTGTCCCTGGGTATTTTCCAATAAAGAGGGGGAGCGGATCGGGAGTTTCAGAAAGACCTGGAATACTGCCTGTAAAAAAGCGAAGCTGGAAGGGAAGATTTTCCATGACTTCAGAAGGACGGCTGTCAGGAATATGGTACGGGCTGGCGTACCTGAAAGGGTTGCAATGATGATCTCCGGTCATAAGACCCGGAGCGTTTTTGAGAGATATAACATTGTAAATGAGGAGGACTTAAAGAAGGCATCAAGGAAGGTAATGGAGTATCACCAAAACAGGGATATGGGCACAATTACGGGCACAATGAAGAAAACTGAGGTAGTTGTGCTGGGTAATGAAACACCCATATTTCATTGATATTAAAGGGAAAGATATTGGCGCCCCCGAGACGAATTGAACGTCCGACAAACGGTTTAGGAAACCGCTGCTCTATCCGACTGAGCTACGGGGGCGGTATGATATGGTCACTCACTCGTTGGAATCAACATAAGAACATATTAATGGGTGACTTTCCATGTTTATCTCTTTAAACTGAACGCCGATAGCAAATAAATTACCAACCGGCTTTATCCATCTGATGACACCGGAAATCTCTTCTGATTGCTCTCCGTCTGCATTCCTGAAGAAAACAGCCAGCGACAACTCCGCATTAATCTCGAACGGCTTCTCTGAATATATGGCAGCTCCCCCCATGCTTATATTTACAGCACGGCAGCTAATAGCTGACGATAGGCCATCCTTACGAACACTTATCTTGCCGGTTAATGAAACCCTGAGGTGTTCTCTCCGCTCGGACAACAGTCACCTTCCCTTTCATAATTTTATCAATTCCAGACAATGTACTATACTACAAACAACCTCCTCTTTCAATACCAAATTATGAGTCAAACCTCATGAAAAACAACAAATTTGTCTTGACCTTGGAAATGAGTGTCTGATATTATGCAACCATCTGAACGCTGGCATTTACATATCACTCCCTCAGGGATTTCTTTAACACACAACGTATTCGGGAGCAGGCGGTCAACAACAGGAATCTTGTTTCAGATTTCTTTGCCTGTGATATTGAAGAGGGCAGACTTGTCTTATAAGATGAAGGCCATAATCAAGGCTGCACCTCATCCTGGTCTTGAGATGGCGTCTGCAAGCATCCCTTCGCCTGGCAATGATGATGTCCTGATAAAGATCCGGGCAGTGTCTGTCTGTGGAACTGACCTCCATATCTATAAGTGGAACGACTGGGCGCAGATGCGCATAAAGAGGCTGCCACTCATCCTTGGACATGAGTTTGCAGGTGAGGTGGCAGATGCCGGAAGGTCTGTCAGGAATGTTTCTGTTGGCGACTATGTGTCAGCCGACAGCCATGTCGTGTGCGGCAGATGCCTCCAGTGCAGGATAGGGCAGCAGCACATCTGCGGTAATCTTGAGATTCTTGGTGTAGACCGGGACGGATGTTTCGCAGAGTACGTTTCCATGCCTGCAAGAGGAGTCTGGAAAAATGATCCTGATGTGCCACCTGAATTTGCCTCGGTGCAGGACCCCCTTGGAAATGCCGTATATTGCACTCTTGTTGAACCGGTTGCAGGAAAATCCGTAATGATAATCGGAGACGGGCCGACAGGGCTCTTCTCTGCCGGTATCGCACGTGTCTCAGGTGCAAGCTGGATCGGCCTGATCGGCCACCACCAGTCAAGGATGGATGTAGCAACAAAGATGGGGGCAGACTCCCTGTTCCACGGCGATGACCCTGAACTGGAACAGAGGGTCATGGATATTACCTGTGGAAACGGCGCGGATGTCGTCCTTGAAATGTCCGGAAGTGAAAAAGGGCTTATGCAGGGCCTGAGGATCTTGAGAAAAGGAGGGCGGATCTCTTTATTCGGGCTTTTCCCTGATCCTGTCCGTATTAACCTTACAAACCAGGTAATATTCAAAGGAATTACGATGTATGGAATAAATGGCCGCATAATATTCGACACGTGGGAGCGGATGCACAACCTCCTGAAGTCGGGCAGGCTTGACATATCTCCTGTAATAACACACAAGCTTGCTTTTGATGACTTTGAAAAGGGCTTTGGGCTGCTGATGGATAGACCGAAGAAGGCGGTCAAGGTAGTGCTGAACTTGTAGAATGTATTCGCTTTTCAAACAGTATCTGCAACATGAACTTGACAGCATAAGAGAGGCCGGCCTCTACAAGGACGAGCGCATCCTCTCTTCACCACAGGGCATTTACATCCTGGTAAGAGGCAGGAAGGTCATTAACATGTGCGCCAATAACTACCTTGGCCTCTCAAACCATCCTGACATCATTAATGCCTGCCGTATTGCCCTTGACAGGTGGGGTTATGGCATGTCGTCAGTCCGATTCATCTGCGGGACGCAGGACATTCACATGGAGCTTGAACAGAGGCTCTCCTCGTTCCTCGGCTTTGAAGAAACAATCCTCTACACGTCATGCTTTGACGCCAATACAGGTTTATTTGAAACGTTGCTGGACGAACGGGATGCTGTTATAAGCGACGAATTAAATCATGCATCAATAATAGACGGCATCCGATTGTGTAAGGCAAAACGACTTCGGTTCCGGCATATGGATACGAACGACCTTGAGGTGAAGTTGAAGGAATCCGTGGATTCGAGGTTCAGGTTAATTGCATCAGACGGCGTCTTTTCCATGGACGGGGACGTAGCGCCGCTGAGCGATATCTGTAAACTTGCAGAGAGATATGATGCCATTGTAATGGTGGATGATTCACATGCTACAGGCTTTTTCGGTACTGACGGCAGAGGGTCAATCGAACACTGTGGTGTTGAAGGACGGGTGGACATAATTACAAGCACACTTGGCAAGGCTATGGGTGGCGCAACAGGGGGCTTCACGGGGGGTAAAAAAGAGATCGTCAGCATACTCCGGCAGAGATCGAGGCCATATCTTTTCTCTAATGCACTGACGCCTATGGTAGTGGCAGGGACTTTAGAGGCGCTTAATATCATAGAGGGTGGCGCGGCGCTGCGTCATAAATTGATGGAAAACACTGCATACTTCAGAAACGGCCTGCGTGACATGGGATTTAGCATCAGGGAAGGAGTGCATCCGATTATTCCTGTCATGCTTGGCGACGCAAATATGGCATCAGCCATGGCATCCGCCCTGTTTGATGAAGGCATATATGCAGCAGGATTCAGTTATCCCGTCGTGCCAGAGGGGAAGGCACGGATCAGGGTGCAGATATCTGCGGCACATACCAGTGATAACCTGGCTTTTGCGCTGGACAAGTTCAGGAAGGTGGGAATGTCCCTGCATATCATTTAGAGCCAGCGCCTGAGAAGCCATCCGGCTGATTCACAGACGTGTGAAGTCCATCCCCTTTCAGACCAGCGGCCATCACTCACCTCATCAGCGCTGGCAAGGTCTTCAAGGAACTGATTCCGGAGTTTGCGGCAGAGGACCCTGTCCCTTGTTATCATATTAAGTTCATAGTTAAGAAAGAAACTCCGGTAGTCGAAATTGGATGACCCTACTGTGCCCCATGAGCCATCTACCACTATAGTCTTTGCATGCATCAACCCTGGCTGATACTCATAAATACGGATCCCTGCCTTCAGAAGAGTTGAATAGAGACGCCGCCCTGCCCAATGCGCCAACGGTATGTTGGATTTCGCCGGCACCAGAATCCGCACATCAACTCCGCGGCCGGATGAATCTGTCAGCGCTTTCATTGTCCTGTTATCCGGGACAAAGTATGGAGTTGTCAGGTATATATAGTGCTGTGCAGAGGAAAGCATGGAGATGATAAAGCAGTTCAACAGATACCGGCACCCGTCAGAGTTGTTCGGGACGAGGACACTTGTGGCCCCTCCGTTGACTGGCATTTCCCAGTGCACCCTTCCTTCCCAGAATGCGTAGAACATCTCAGCAGCCTGCCGTGCAAGGGTATTGCCAAAACGGACGTGCGCATCACGCCATCTCTCCCTGCCGACGATTGAATGGGAACTCTGCCGGTGAATATTAAACCCGCCAATGTATGCATCTGACTTGTCCACTACCAGCAGTTTGCGGTGCTGGCGGCGATTATATCTTAACGGGTCAAGCCAGGACCAGCGGTTGAACCATTTTACATGAATCCTGCGCTCCCTTAAATATTTCTCAAACTTGCGCCCTCCCCTCAGAAGCGCACCAGCAGCATCAAGATGGAGCATGACTTTGACGCCTGCGCCTGCCTTGTCAG
>WBZR01004071.1_pt1 | contig 12346 bp, 6 predicted proteins | sample 5204231 | NCBI WGS metagenome assembly WBZR01 (sample SAMN12412403, study PRJNA552823) | activated sludge metagenome | isolation source: activated sludge from anammox sidestream of wastewater treatment plant... | place: USA: Virginia | collected 2017-08
TTGCAGGTTATAAGGCGGGTCGGCAAAGATCAGATCAATGGACCTCTCAGGCAGGGAGTTCAGAGTCTTGACGCAATCGCCTTTGAGAATTTGATTGAGGGGCAGGTTCATACGCCGCGATTATAGCCGAAGGAGTCTTTTAAATCGCGCTCTCCATTCCCCCGCCCGTTGCCCCCCAAACCGCGCCGCCCGTCGTGCCGCCGCGAGGGCGTTTCCCCGTCCGCGCCGAGAACCATCCACGAATATTTCACGAATACTCAAATAGCGCGCCCTCCTTCGTTTACACTGCCCTGGCGCAAGCGCAGGTGTTCGCGGTCTTTCATTCATGGACGACTTTCCCCCTCCCCAAACCGCACTGCGCGTCGCAACGCCGCGCCGGTGGCGGATACATCTTCGTCCACCGTCTATTGACGGCGCGCTTCGCCAAAATGTACGTGGAAACGACAAAATGAGATTTGCAGACAACCATCCACGAATACTCGAAGACTCGCCCGTCGGCGGTCGAACAGCGCGGAAGGGTATTCGCTTCGCCTCTTATTCAAACTTCACCCTCGGCAGTGATTCGACAATCTCCACCGTCTGCACGCTGACGTTGATGACGCTCAACAGCAGATCCAAAATATATTTCGGGTCGCCGACTTCCTCCGCCCAGTCGTTGGGGTCGTTGACGATGCCGCTTTCTTTATGCGTCGTGACCTGATAACGCTCCATCACCCATTCAATCGCGGATTTGCCGTTGACCACGTACTCATACGCCTTGGCAGGGATGTTCGTTACTGTGATCTGGCTGTTGTAAATGATGGCGTCTTTTTGCCCTTTGGCGGGGAAGCGCATTTTCTCCACGCGGTAATTGACCGACTTCATGCCCTTGCCCGACAAGCCTTTTTCGATCTCGCTTTGCGGAACGCGGTTGTAATGGACTAAAACCCCCGCGGCGGGCGGGACTTGCTCGTAGTGGACGTGCAATTCCGCCAGTTTACGCCCCGCCTTGCTGAACGCCCAAAAATCTTTGACGTTTTCGACCAGCGGCAGGCGCGGAAGTTGTTTCTTCAAATCGTTGGCAAACGCCGCGCGGTATTCGGGGCTGTGCAGGATGCCGTAAACGTAATAGAAAATATCCTCCTTTCCTAAAGCGGTGGTTGAGCGTGTCGAAACCCCGTATTGTTTCTTGGCGCGCTCCAATATAAAATCGGATACGCCGTCCCTGCGGATGTAGTCGCTCTTGTCTTCGCTGGCATAATCCCATAGTGTGGGGCTTTGCTTGTCTTGTTCTTCGTAATAGTAAAGCGGTACAGATTGCATGGTGTCCAAATAGTGCAAGTTAGGCATGAAATCTGTCATCAAGACGGAAAATTCTTTACTTGCTCCAATGCCTGTTATTGAAATTACTCTATTTGGCAGTTCAGCATTCGGGAAATAAGAATTTTGCAGATATGGACTCCAAACAAGGTTTCTGTGCTTATATAGTTTTTGTTTGAAGAAAGGACGATAAGAAGAGTTGATAATCTCCGTTTTATCAAATTGAAGTTCTACTCCGTTTTGCGCATCTCTGAAAAGATTTTGAACCCACTTAATTCTTGTTGGGTCGGTCGAAACAAAGTCTTCAACCTTGAGATTCTTGGTTTTCTTTTGCGCTTCGATAAATTTCTTTGTTTCAGAATTATAGAAGGAAATCATAGCCTTCATATTTTGGGATAGTTTCCCTAAAGAAGAGTTGTATACCCAAGCGTCCCTATTCGTGACAATGCCATTACTGTTTGAAATAAAGAAGCAAGGTTCTTTTGTTGATTTGTCCGCTAGTGGAATAAATTCAGAGAACGAATCGTTACGCTGATTGAGCCAATCTCCATGTTCATTTGGCTTTAATTTCTTCCATTTCATTTCTGAATTTGTTACCGATTTGAGTTTATGAATAATTGCCAACTTTTCTTCTCTGCTCAAATAATCGCCGATGTCACGGTAATAAATATTAGCTCTTGTCGTTTTGACCGCAGGGTTTTTAACCAAAAATGTAATAGCGATAGGGGTACGAGAGCCTGAGCCAAATAGCTTTCCTCCCTCTCTTCTGCTTAACTCTCCACTGGTGCGTTGGTTGCCGCGCAAATTGAACACCCATATACTCGAAAATTCTTTTTCGATACACTTTCTAAAGCCAGAAGTAGTGTTCCCATCCAGCCAAGCTCCATTAGATATAAATGCAATTACCCCACCAGTTTTTGTGTCCAGACGGTCTGAACTCCAACGGAATGCTTTTATATAAGCGTCGTAATTTGCCTTGTTCATCGTGGTGATTGAATTGGCAACATAAGTTTCTGCGATACGGCTATCGAGAAATGAATATTCTTGATTTGCAGCATTGTCGTTTGCAGAGCGTTGTCCCACCGAATAAGGCGGGTTGCCGATGATGACGCGCAAGGGCGCTTTCTTCTGCTTCAACGCCCGCGCCGAGTTCTTCACGAACATCTCAGAGGCTTGCGCGTTCTTCACGCCCGTCTCGCCCAGTTGGAAGGTGTCGGTCAGCACGATGCCTTCAAAGGGCGCATAATGGGGTGCGGGGTGCGGGGTTAGGGGGACGGCGGCAGGGCAAGCGACTTGCGCAGAGCGGTCAGTATTCTGCCCACTGTTTGAACTTGCGAAATCGCTTGCGCCAGTTGTTCCGCCTCCAGATAGCGAATCCGATGGGCGATCAACAGATGAGTCTCCAGTTCGTTCAACGAGCCGTTGGCTATCGCTAAAAACTGGAGGTATTCCTTCCGCGAATTGCGCCCGTACCCCTCCGCGATATTCGCTGGAATTGACGTCGCCGCCCGACGGGTCTGGCTGGTTAGCCCAAACAGTTCCTCCCTCGGATATGGTTTGGTTATCCGATAAATCGTCTCTGCCAGATTCATGGCTTCCTGCCATGCCATTAATTCCTTGAAGGAATTGATTTTTGCCATCATAGTCTCCTTCCATAGTATTCGTACCCTGCGCCCCATCCCCCGCGCCCCATAGATCGTGATAGGCGTTCTCGATGTTCACGGCGGCGATGTAATACGCCAGCAGGACGATCTCGTTGGCGTGCAGTTCGTGTTTATATTTGCGCTCCAAATCCTTATCGCGGATCAATCCGCTTTGCAACAGGCGCGTGATGAACGTCCCCGTGCCAGTGAACGGGTCCAGGATGTGAACGCCCTCGTCCGTGAGCCCGCGCCCAAATTCCTGTTTCAAAAGATCGTCCACCGAATGGATGATGAAATCCACCGCCTCCACAGGCGTATAGACGATGCCCAACTGCTCCACCATTTTCGGGAAGGCGGTCTTGAAAAATTTATCGTACAGTTCGATGATGATGCGTTGCTTGCCATCCGCGTTGTCTATGCCAGCCGCGCGCTTCCTGACCGATTCGTAAAAACGCTGTAAGGTCTCCGAATCTTCGGGCAGGGACTTTTCCTCCAACGCGTCCAGCATATTTTGCATGGCGTGCGAGACGGCGTTGTGCTTCACGAACGAATAACCCTCGAACAAGGCTTCAAAGATCGGCTTGGTGATGATGTGCTGGGCGAGCATATCCACCGCCTGCGCCTGCGTAATGCTCGGGTTGATGCTTCTCTGCAAACCCGTCACAAACTCGGCAAAGGCGGCTTTCTGATTTTTCCTGTGAGCGATCAAATACTCGATGCGTTCCTTCTGCCGTTCGGCGATCTGCGCCACGTCCTTTGCCCATTGCTCCCAATAGCGGCGGTCGCCCACCTTTTGCACCAACCGCGCAAACACGACGGATTGCAACTGCTCGAACTGCAATTCCATTTGACGGGCGATCTTCTGGCTGGCGGATTGATAAGACCCCGCTTCTTCTCCGACGTTTTGGCTTGGTTCGCCCAACCCGACCACGTTGATCTGGCTCGGGCGGTTTTTGTTCAACTCGATCTTGTTGACCGTGGCGTTGAAACGCTCGTCATGCGCGCGCAAAGCGTTCAACACATCCCAGATTACTTTGTAGCGTTTGTTATCGTTCAACGCCTGTTCAGGTTCCACGTCCGCAGGCACAACCACAGGGATGATGATATAGCCGTATTTCTTGCCTGGGGAGCGCCGCATCACCCGCCCAACGGATTGCACCACGTCCACTTGCGAGTTCTTCGCCGAAAGGAACATCACCGCGTCGAGAGACGGCACGTCCACGCCTTCGCTCAACACGCGCACATTCGTGAGGATGCGGCACGCGTTGCCCTCCGTCGCTTCTTTCACCCACCTCAGCCCTTCCTCCCGCTTCGGCGCCGACATCGTCCCATCCATGTGCTGAGACTCCACCACGACCATATCCCTCTTTTTCTCTGGCGCAAGCGCGTTCAAATACACGTCGCTCAACTGGTTGAACAGCGACATAATCTTTTTGGACGCGGCAATGCTTGGGCAAAACGCCACCGCCCGCCGCATCGGTTCGGGGTCAATCTCTTTCGTCTTGCCGTCGTCGCCGATAAACTGCTTCGAAAGCGCGTTCACGCATCCCACCAGTTTCGAGAGGTCGTCGGCATTGATCTCCGAATCGGCGCTGACCATCTGTTGCACAGCCAGCGGCACGTCCTTATCGCTCAGAGTCAGGATCAAGACCTTGTAATCGCTGAGCAGTCCGCGTTCCACCGCTTCGCCGAATCCGATGCGGTAGATTTCATCGCCGTATAAATTCGCATCATCCATTGAAGCCAATACCGCGTCCGCTTGCGCGGCTTTGCTCTTGGCTTCGTCGCTGTACAGGCGCGGCGTGGCGGTCATATACATGCGTTTCTTTGCCTGTATAAATTTCGGGTTATGGACTTTGACAAAATCCTTCTCATCCTCGCCCGCCAGAGTTGCGCCCGTCGTCCTGTGCGCCTCGTCGCAGATGATGAGATCGAATTCCTTGAAACCGTTCTTCAAGAGAACTTTTTGCGCTTTGGCGATCACGTCAATGGATTGATAGGTGGAAAAGACCACCGTCATTCCGCTTTTGCGCTTCGCCGCCATAAACTGCTCGAGAATTTTCTTCGGGTCGGTCGAAGCGGGCAAAGCCAGATCCACCACGCTCAACGCGTCAACATCCTCCTGCTTCTTTCTCTGCTTCGATACTTCGGGGTCCGAACAGATGCAAATGGCGTTGATATCCTCTTTTGCGTCCGCGCTCCATTCGCGCAAGGCTTGTCCCAACAGGGCAATGCTCGGCACCAAAAACAGGATCGTGCCTTTGCCGTTGCTCTCATGCTCGGCAATGCGCAGGGAGGTAAACGTCTTCCCCGTTCCGCACGCCATGATCAATTTGCCGCGTTCGTTCTTTTTGAAATATTCGTGCGCCTGTTCCAACGCGTCTTTTTGGTGGGGGAGCAAAGACTTTTTCGTCGTGCGCGCCTTTTCGCCGTGAACGCCCTGCTCCAATTTATCCCAATCCACGGGCGCTTCGGTCAATTCAAACAAACTGATGCGCGAAACAGGCGGATTCTGGTTATGTATTGCTTCTTCTGCATTACTGCCCCAATGCCTTGTAGTCGAAATCCACAACCGATGGACGAATCCCACCGTCTGCATTTGCTCGTTCTTGAATGTCCTGCTCGAAGTGGCAAGGAAACTATCCACTTCATCTTTGTTGATGCGCGTCTCTTCCTGATAGCGCTTGCACTGAATCGCCCAATAATCGCCTTCGTTCGTCTGGGCAACCAGGTCAATGCCTGTGTCGCTTCCGCCCAAATCTTTGCGATAGGGAAACTCGCCCCATAGCCAAATCTTTTTGAAACGATTTGCGTAATAAGGGTCGGTCTGCAAATACGCCTGCATCAACCGCTCAAAGCGCGCGCCTTTATCGCGTTCCGAAAAAGAGATTTTGCGATATTTTTCTATGACGCTCTGGAATCCCATAACCGACCTTTCTCCTCTACTCGCGCCGCTTCTCGTCCATTTGAACCGCGAGCCAGTTTCTTTATTTTAGGCGAGAGCGGGGAATCTGTCGAATATAAACGGAGAACGTATAATGATGGGAGCTTGTTATGAAGATCGGATCGAGCATCGCAAGGCGGCGCACGACGCGCTGGAACAACTTGGCTTGCATGTGGTTTGGATGGAAGCCTTCGGCGCGCGCTAGGCGGCTCTTGCCTCATTCCCAAACAACATCCCCTCACCTTCCCGCTGCCCCTACGCCTCCACCAGCGCCCAAGCGGGGTCTTCGAGCAACCGCTTGATGTGCGCCAGGAACTGCGCCGACTCGCGTCCGTTCAAGGAACGAATAATTCTTACACCTCCCCCTCCATCTTCTCCTCTTCCTCCTCCGACTCTGCACTGCGCGCGACCTTCTCCTTCAAATGCCCAGCCCACGCGGACATGTCCTCCGCCTGCAAAAATAGCGGGCCGCTCCCACCCCTCCCCGTCAAAATATCCCTCGCGCGGATATTCAGGACCGCCTTCGCCGCCTCGACTCCCGAAGCCGTGACTCCCGCCACGCCGTGGCTGGTCGTGCTTTGACCGCACAGGAAGAGTCCCTCGAACTCCGTCCGCGCCGAAAACCCGAGCGGACCGACCTGCGACGGGCGTTTATCAATGCCGTATAAATTTCCGCGCGTCGCATTGAGATAATGCTCGTTCGATAGCGGCGTGCCGAGACTGTAATACGTGATGTGCTTGCTCAACCCGGGGATGCGCTTCTCCAGCCCGCGCACCATGCGCCACGCCAGGTCTTCCTTCATCGCATCGTAATCGGCGGGGCGCGCGCCATATTTCGTATGAGCCCATTTTTCAAAAGCGTCATACCCAACGAACGCGAACGACTCGCAGGTATGATGTCCCGCCGTCGCGCCGTGCGCGCGCATCTTCGACGGGTCTTTCAACGTCGTCACTGTCAAAAACATCCCGGGCGGCGTTTCCTCGCGCAACAACGCGTCCGTAAGACCGTCCGCATAAATCTTGTCCACGTCGGCGTGGTCGTAATACCACATATTGCCCGAGTCGAGTCCCGCGTCGCGTCGAAGATCCATGTCGGTGGCGAAGAAAAGACTCAGGCACGACGTCGAATAATGGACAGAATCCACCTTCCGCAAAAGTCGAGCCGAAAGTTTATCCCTCCCGATCATCCTGCCGAACGTCGCTTCGGGATCCGCATTGGAGATGACAACGCCCGCGCGGATTTCCTCCCCCGATTCCAATTCCACGCCGATGACTTTCCTCCCCTCCAGCATAATCCGCTTCACGCGTGACCTGAGCCGGATCTGCCCGCCCGAGCGTTTCAGCCCCCGGACGAATGCGCGCGGTATCGTGAACGCGCCGCCCATCGGGTAGTAGCCGCCATCAAGGTAGTGATGCATGACGCCCGCGTGCATGAACGCGCTGACCTGCGAAGGCGGCATCCCATGATCGCCCGATTGCCCCGCCAGCGCTCCGCGCAACACAGGGTCGCTGACATGGGCGTTGATCAAGTCCGCGCCCGTCGCGCGCATCCACTTTATGACATTCCCCGCGCCCTTCGCCGCCTGCAATGGGGACGATAAATTCCCGATCCGCCGCAGACCTTCGACCATGTTCGTCAGGTCGTTGAAGTAACCGTCAATCCCCCGCGCCTCGCGCGGAAAGTGAGTCTTCAAGCGTTCGATTAAATTCTCCCTGCCTTTGGGGAAGTCAACTTGTTTATCGCCCACAATGATGTGATCGTACCCATCGGGGTTGAGTTCAACGAACGCCAAATCCTGCGACACATCCAGCCCGTCGTAAATGCGACGCAAGCCGCCGCCCTCCTGCAAGTCGCCGATGTAATGCACGCCCGGGCTGAAGCGATACCCGTTCAGCGTGAAGGAGTGCGTCCAGCCTCCCGGCCGGTCATGTTGTTCGAGGACGAGAACTTTTTTGCCCGCGCGCGCCAGCGCGACGGCGGCGGTCAACCCGCCCGCGCCCGAACCGATGACGATTACGTCGTAGTCTGTCATGGAAGCCTCCTCTGCGAGTCATGGTCTTCATCGTCTTGCCCCGGCTCTTAAGACGATGTCCGAGGCGAGGACGCGTAAAGCGGCGAATAATTTTTGCAGCGCAAGGATGCGCGCCAGGGACGTCAGCCCAGGGCTGCTTAAGACGAGGCGCCTTTGTCGGCGTTCGATTTCAATGGGAAGTACTTGTCCTTCAAATCCAGGATCGGTTTCTCGAAGTATTTGTAACTGAGCGAGGCGACGAAGTAAAGCAGGATCGCGGAGATGACCAGCGTGAGCGGTTTGGCGATTGGCACGGGGATGCTCAGGTCGCGGATGCGCGCCACGAACCAGACGAGGGCGAAGTGATAGACGTAGAGTCCGTAGGAGATTTTGCCGAGGTAACTGATGAATGGTTTGTCGAGGAAGCCGACGAGGAATTTTTCCTTGACGACGATATAGATGAACAACGCGCAGACGTAATCGAGGTAGGTATATCCCCAAATCTGTTTCATACCTTTGGCAAGCGGGTGAGGAAAACCCAGCGCGGTGTAATCCCCGAAACTGCCCGTGGACTGGTAGGCGGAGGCAAATCCAATGACGGGCAGCAGCAGGAGCAGCGCGAAGAACTGCCAGCGCGCTTTGGGAATCTCGAAGCGCGAGATGAACGCGCCCAGCCCGAACGCGTCGAGGTGCGAGAACGGCAGAACGTAGATCGCGACCGAGTAATCCGAATACATGAAGGGGAGTTGGTAATACTTGTAGAGGAAGGAAAGTCCCGCGCGGAAGAGCGGCCCCGCGATGATGGCGGCGACGAATAATTTCTTGATATGTTTTTTCGGCGTGAGGAGGATCAACAGCGGCCAGATGAGATAGAACTGCTCCTCCACCGAAAGCGACCAGAGATGACCTATCATCCAGGTCTCGCCGCCGTAGGCGCGGCTGGCGTTGAAAAAATTGTACACATACGCGAGCGCGTAGGGCAGCTGCGCCTGTGAGCGTTCCATATATGCGGTGCGATACTCGTAATGAATGAGGATCGCGGTCACGATCAGGATGATAAGAATATATAAATAATAGAGCGGGAAAATCCGCAGGAAGCGGCGCCCGTAAAATTTCTTGAAGTAATCGCCCGCGCCGAATTTTTCCTTCATCCGCAAAAGGATGTCGGTGATGAGGAAACCCGAAAGCACAAAGAACAACTGCACGCCCACCCAGCCGAAATAAAAATAATCGGTGTGCAGGGCGAAGACCATTAAGAACGCGATGGCGCGCACGCCGTCGAGGCCGGGGATCATCGCGCGGCCTCCAGCAAATCGTCAAATTGCCCCGTGTTCATCTTCCAAATGGCGGCGAGACGTTCGCGGCTCAGGAGCGGTCCGCGCGTGATGAGCGCCAGCGCGTCGTAGACTTTCGCGAGATTCGGATCCTGGATTTGATTGACTCCCGTCCGCAGGGTTTGGACGTAGCCCGCGGGGACGTCCCTCTCGAAATGGCCGATGCGCCACCCTCCCGACGTTTGAGCGGGGAGGCGGGCGAGGAGCGGATCCGCCAACGCGTACCGGTCCACGATGAAGACGCGCTGTCCCGCAAAATAGCCGATGAACCCGACATTTTTCTCGACGACCACAGCCTTTCCGCTTTCGCGCAGGGCGTATCCATGTTCCACCCAGCCTTCGCCCGAAAATGGGATTTGTTTACCTGGGCGGTAATTCATCAATCCCGAAATGGGATAGTAAAACGCGCGCTCGTCGTTGATGCCCGTGACGAGGTCGCGCTCAGTGAAACGCGGCTGGTCCGTCGTGAGGATGAAATTCGGCGGCGCGGCGAACAGCCCGAGGATGACCGTCACTGCGAGCGCGGCGGTCTTCCCGCGCGGGGACAGGCCGCGCAGGAGGCGGATGAGGAGAAGAACGGAGACGAGCAGCGAGGCGGTGAAAAACCGTCCGCTCATGAAGTCGCCGCCGATGGAGAGGACGTAGGCGAGGTAGAGGACGCTTCCGAGCGCGAGCAGGCGTTCGCGGGTTTGTCCGCGCCAGAGGGCGAGGAGGATTCCCGCCGCGATGACGGCGAGAGTCAACGGGTCGCGTTGGAGGGAGTCGAGGAAGTAGACCCATCCCTGCGCGAAGAGCGCGGCTTTGGGAATCCCCGCGCCGAGTTTGGCGTAGAACGTGTTGGGGACGGGGAAGCCATAATAGAAGACGGAGAAGACTTCCCAGAGGAGGAGGGGGAGGAAGCCGAGGAGGAGGTTTCCCAGCGCCGCAAGATTTATCTTGCGATTGGCGGCGCAAAATAAATTTTGCGGTACTAACCAGGCGAGCGCGGGCAGGACAAACAGAATCGCGTCCTGGCGGTTGAGCGCGATGAGCGAGGCGATCAGCGCGAGACGAAACGTGGAGGCGGGCTTTTCAATGAAGGCGATGAAAAACAGAACCAGCAGTAGATGCGTGAGCGGATTTTCCAAACCAGAGGCGGAGTAGTCCACGAAGGCTTTGGAGAAGAGGAGGGTCAAAACTCCGAGGGCCGCGAAACCGTCTCGGCGGGCAACCAGCCAGAAGGTCAGGAGGGAGGCGGCGAAGGAGGCGAGCAGGGCCGCGAGGTAGGCGTCCCGAGTCGGGAGGTAGAGCGCGGTCAGGAGGAACATCCAGAGCGGATGCGTGTATGGCTGGACGCGCTCGGCCACGTTCCACGTCAGCCCGTAGCCGTTGACGAAATTGTCCACGGCGCGGAGGGTGATGTAGACATCGTCGCCGACCCACGCGGTGCGGAGGAAGAGGAGCAGAAAGGCGGCGAGGGCGATGAGGATGGAGCGTCGGTTCATGGGCGCGGGAAAGTTTATCATAGAGTATAGTAAAATAAATTCATCAGCACACTATGGACTTCGGAAGTCTCGGAGGCTTCCGAAGTCTGGATAATGGAGAAAATCATGCCTGAAAATTTTGACGTTGTTGTGATCGGCGCGGGGCCTGCGGGCTACGTGGCCGCCATTCGCGCCGCGCAGTTGAAACAGAAAGTCGCCATCGTGGACAAGCAGTGGCTGGGCGGCGTTTGTCTTAATGTCGGTTGTATCCCGTCCAAGTCGCTGTTGAAGAACGCGGAAGTGGCGCACACTTTGCGCGAGCGCGGCAAGGAGTTTGGCTTCTCGTTCGAGAATCTGAAGCTGGATTATGGCGTGGCGGTGAAACGCTCGCGCTCGAATTCGGATCGTTTGACGAAGGGCGTCGGCTTCCTGATGAAGAAGAACGGCATCGCCGTCTTCATGGGCGAAGCGCGTCTTTCCGGACCTTCGGCGGTCACTGTCACCGACAAGGACGGCAAGCGGACGGAGATCGCGGCGAAGAACATCATCGTCGCCACGGGCGCGAGCGCGGCTGTGCCTGGCGCGTGGAAAACGGACGGCGAGAAAGTCGTCACGTATCTCGAAGCGATCGTGCAGGACAAACTGCCCAAGTCGGTCGTCGTCATCGGCTCGGGCGCGATCGGCGTGGAATTTTCCACCGTGTGGAGTTCTTACGGCGTGGACGTGACCATCGTCGAAATGCTGCCGCGTCTCGTCCCGCTGGAGGACGAGGAGATCTCGAAGGAACTCGAAAAGGAATTCAAGAAGCGCGGCGTCAAAGCGCTGACGGGTCACAAGGTCGAATCCGTCGAGGCGACGAAGACGGGCGTGAAGGTCAAGGTGAGCGCCGACGGGAAGGAAACGACTCTCGAAGCGGACCAGGCTCTGGTGGCGATCGGCTTCCGTCCCAACTCGAAGGGGCTCGGACTCGAGGAGGTCGGCGTCAAGATCAGCGAGCGCGGCTTTGTGGAAGTCAACGAGAAGATGCAGACGAACGTCCCGAACATCTACGCCATCGGCGACGTGACGGGCAAGTTGATGCTGGCGCACGTCGGCTCGGCGATGGGAATCGTCGCGGCGGAAGTCATCGCGGGCGCGGAGACGGTCACGCTCGATTACGAGATGATGCCGCGCGCCACCTACTGTCAGCCGCAGATCGCCTCGTTCGGACTCACCGAAGCGCAGGCCAAAGAACGCGGCTACAGCGTGAAGGTCGGCAGGTTCCCCTTCCAGGCGAACGGCAAGGCGCTCGGTCTCGGCGACTACGCGGGCTTTGTCAAGATCGTAATGGACGAGAAATATGGCGAGATTTTGGGCGCGCACATGATCGGTCCGGAAGTGACCGAGTTGCTGCCCGAACTGACTCTCGCGCACATGATGGAACTCACCCCGCACGAGATCGCCCGCAACGTCCACGCGCACCCGACCATCTCCGAGGCGATCATGGAGGCCGCGCACGGCGCGAGCGGACAGGCGATCCATATTTAGAGAGCGGCGAACAGAGAATGGAAAGTAGTCAGCCCCGCGAATCCGCGGGGCTGTTTGATTTTGATTGGGCTTCCGTCAACGGGTCTGGTTCATTTCCCAGATGATTCTCAAACCGTCAAGAGTG
>WBZR01003914.1_pt1 | contig 12344 bp, 12 predicted proteins | sample 5204231 | NCBI WGS metagenome assembly WBZR01 (sample SAMN12412403, study PRJNA552823) | activated sludge metagenome | isolation source: activated sludge from anammox sidestream of wastewater treatment plant... | place: USA: Virginia | collected 2017-08
ACACACTCTGCCATTTGGGAAATTCGCCAGGCAGGAACCTCCATTGGCAACCGGTGCGCAGCAGATACAGCACCGCACAGAATACCTCGTATAGATCCACCGTCGTGGGCTTGGTGCTGCGTCGAACACTGCGCAGAAATGGCTCTATCCCGGCAAATTGTTCTCTGCTGATATCGCTGGCATATTTCGTTCTCTTCATCCCCGTATTGTCAGCGATGGAGAAAAGATTGTAAACGGGCTCTAAGAAGAATTTTCCTATCGGAAGTGACGGGGTAAGGTGCCGCCTGGTAGCTATGGTTTGTCCTGTCGCCCCATTTTACCGGCGCCACTGTTGATAAAGTTCATCCGAACGGTCATTCCATCTTTTTCTGGAGGCGGATAGATTTTCTTCAGCTCGCTGTGCAGCTTGCTGGGCAGCCTGAAGTTCCTTCTCGATTTCCGTTACTTTTTCCTGATGGTAGCGCAAATTATCTTGCTTGATTTGCACATCCTTTTTTGCTTTGCTGGCCTGATTTTCAGCCTGTTTCATTTGTTCATACGCCTGATTGGTTTGCTGCTGCAGATCAGACAGACTTCCCGCTGTTACTGAAACAGGTGCGGCCAGCAATAATAAGGTCATGGCAAAATGTTTCATTCTTCGTTTCCTTGAAAGAGTTGGTGTTTTTCGCAAGTCACTCGCCTCATTATAACGGGCATGGATAACAAAGAGGGGATCTGGTCTGGAGTGGGTATCAGAATCTGGATTTGATCCGGTTTGAGCCTCGTCTTTCAGGTACCGGGTATAAAATTGGTTGCCCAGGAGTATGCGGAAGCGGATTGAGGGGAGATATTGTGCTGGGGGCACAATATCTCCGTTCGTGGAGGATGAGAATAAGAGGATGAAGATAAGAAAAATTCGCAGAAACAGCTATGAATTGGGTGTTTCTGCCAGTAGGTGTCCAATTTTTTGCAAATCGTCACGGATTGCAGCCGGTTTGCGTTTCAGCACGGTGGCAAGCACTTTCGAATCAGTTGTTTCCAGAATAATGCTGGTTTCAAGCAGCTGGAGTAAAGAAGGAGGAAGAATTTTTCTGTTGTCGAAATCACCGATCAGGCGCGCCGCATGCATCCTTGCGCGTCGCAGCTGACCGGTTTCATATACATGCTGGCATTTTTCAGGTTTATTGTGGAAATGCGGTGAATTTGTTGTGAACCGTGCTTCGTTTGGCATAAAAACTACTCCTTTCATTGATTCAAAATGCAAGGATAACGGCTATACCCGATAAACATATGACAGATGAAAAAGTATGTCTGCCCGGTGATTCATAATGTAACCCGGATTTCACCTGATAACCATGTGACAAATTGCCGCTGCTGTACACCGGGTTGGCAACGGTTGTGGACTCAAACAGATCAAGCACCTATTTTGCCGGACGCGCCCAGTGCTGCCTGTACTGCCTCGTCGGCTGTCTCCAAAAAAATAAACTGCATGGCTGAACGTGTCGATTCGGGAACATCGTGCAGATCTTTCCGATTTCGGGCCGGCAGCAATACCGTCCGGATACCGGCGCGCTGGGCTGCCAGCACTTTATCCTTGATTCCGCCGACTGGCAGAACCAGGCCGCGCAGACTGATTTCACCAGTCATGGCAACATCATGCCGCACCGGCCGATTGGAAAACAGGGAAGAAAGCGCAATGAACATGGCCACCCCCGCACTTGGCCCATCTTTGGGAATGGCACCCGCAGGCACATGCAAATGCACATCGATACCTTCAAATACAGAAGTGGGGATATTCAATTCATCTGCACGTGCCTTGACCAGTGTGAGAGCTGCCTGTGCGCTCTCCTTCATGACATCGCCAAGCTGTCCGGTCAGAATCAGGCGGCCGCTGCCATTGATCCGGGTTGCCTCGATGAACAGGATGTCGCCGCCCACCGGTGTCCACGCCAGGCCTGTGGCTACACCCGGCAAATCGGTGTGCAGTGCGAGCTCGTGTTCGTATTTTTCCGGGCCCAGAATCACGGGCAGATGATCTGCATCGATCCGTACCTGCTGCTGTTCCTCTTGTGCGATTTGCAAGGCAGCATGACGCATGATCCGGCCAATTTCACGTTCAAGCTGGCGTACCCCGGCTTCGCGCGTGTAGTTGGCGATGATGCCTTGCAAGGCAGCAGGTGTAAGCTGGCATTGATCCACCAACAATCCGTTGGCTTCACTTTGACGCTGTAACAGATAACGCTGTGCGATCTGCAATTTTTCTTCCTGGGTGTAGCCCGGCAAATCAATGATTTCCATACGATCGCGTACGGGTGGAGGGATCTGGTCAATTACGTTGGCTGTGGCGATGAACACCACGCGGCTCAGATCAAACGGCACGCCCAGATAATTGTCGCGGAAAGTTGCATTCTGTTCCGGATCCAGTATTTCCAGCAATGCGGCTGAAGGATCACCGTGCGCGCTGGCCGTCATCTTATCGATTTCATCAAGCATCATCACGCAATTGCGTGCACCAGCCTTGCGTAGCCCTTGCACAATATTCCCGGGCATGGCGCCGACGTAGGTGCGGCGGTGTCCGCGCATTTCGGCTTCATCATGTACGCCGCCCAGAGACACTCTGACGAACGGGCGCTGCAAGGCGCGTGCAATACTTTGCCCAAGCGAGGTTTTACCGACACCGGGCGGGCCTGCAAAGCAAAGAATCGGTGCGCGACCGTGCGGCTTCAGTTTTTGTACGGCAAGAAATTCAATGATGCGCTGCTTGATGCGTTCCAGACCAAAATGATCGGCTTCGAGAATCCCGCGCGCGGCATGGAGATCAATCGGCTTGTCCTCCGGCAGCTGCCAAGGCAGTTCTGTCATCCACTCGAGATAAGTGTGCAGCATGGAAAACTCACTGGATGCAGCAGGCATGCGTTGCAAACGCTGCAATTCCTTGCGGGTTTGCTGTTCGATCTCTTCCGGCATGCCGGCTGCCGTGATAGCTTCATCCAGCTTGGCGATCTCCTGCTCGTTCTCGCCGTCCTCGCCCAGCTCTTTCTGGATGGCTTTCAGTTGCTCGCGCAGCAGATACTTGCGCTCGCGATCTTCCATTTGTTCCTTGGTGCGTTCGCTGATTTCCTGTGAAAGCCGCAGCACCTCGATACGCCGTGCCAGGATTTGCAGAATTTTGTGCAGACGTTCTTCGATATCAATGGTTTCCAGCAATTTCTGCTTTTCGGCCACTTCGGTATCAAGGAGGCTGGCAGTAATGTCGGCCAGATCGGAGGGCGCGCGGGTCGCTTGCAAAGCGTGTGCCAGTTCAGCAGGCACACCGGGTAGCAAGGATACAAGCCCCATGGCCCGCTCGCGTAATTGCAGCGTGAGTGCTTCCACCTGAGCTGAATCTGGTTTTATTTCCGAAATGCGCTGGATACGTGCGGCCAGAAAAGGGTAGCCTTCAACCAGTTCTTCGATTCGGAAACGCTCAACGCCCAGACAGACAGCGTGATGCGTCCCATCTTCAGCGGCAATGTGGCGTACTACATTGGCAAGGGTGCCGACCGGACAGAGTGCATCCAGCCCAGGTTCATCAATGGCAGGATCCTTTTGCAGGATAATGCCGACAGGGGTTTTTGCCTGCAGGATATGTTCAACGGCTGCAACCGACCGTGCCCGGCCGACAGCAACCGGCATGATCACATGAGGAAACAGCACGACATTACGCATGGGTATCAGCGCGATAACATCGGCGGGTAATTCTTGCGGGATGGCAGGGGTGTGTTCCATGGCGCTTGTTCTCATGAATTATTAAACTGGCACTAATATTGCGTGCTTTGTCGGAAATTCAAGATAGTTGACAGAAAACGATACGCACCCCCTGACTGATGAGGTTTATGCTGGCAAGTGGTAGTGCAGGTTGATCAGGGTCGTTGCCGTGTCTCCTTTAGTTGTCCTCGCCGGATCAGCCTCGCAAAATCCAGTATTTCCTCCGACAGTATTTCCAGCAGATCATCCATTGTCAGGATACCGACCAGTTCACCGGTTGCATCCACAACCGGCAGACGGCGAACAGCCTTGCTGCGCATGAAATCAACCGTGTCGTGAATAGCGATATTTTCTTTAACAGTAAACAATTCTTCCGCCATGATATTGCCCACTGTCACGACACTCTCATCCAGCCCGGTGGCCAGAACTTCCACTACCAGATCACGATCAGTGATAATTCCAACCGGTTTGGCGCAACCGCCGGTTCGATCAATGACGATGAGCGAACCGACGTGATACTGGCGCATCAATCTGGCAGCTTCCAGCACGGATTCATCACGCTGAATGACGATGATTTCACGATTGCAGATTTCACCGGCGGTCATGCCAGCCTCCTGTAAATCTTCTGATCATGGCTGTTTTGCGAGATTATCAAATCAGCGTGACCAGTACGCACGTAGCAAATTTTCATTCTCGTTATACTGGAGGTCTAGATTGCCTTGATAGGCGCTATGTATGGCTTCGCCGATTCCTCGTGCCAGGTGGATATCTGTGGTCGTGATCAGTAAGCCGTTGTCTTGTCCTTCCGTGGCCATGATACGTTGCAACGGGTATTGCGATTTTTTTGTTTTTTCGAAATTCTGCACAAGATTCATGATTTCATCATGGTGCTCCCTGAGGAAATCGCCTTCCAGCATTAGAAATCCGGCTGGGTAGTTATCCTGTATGCGCTGGCACGCCGGACAACGGTGCTCGCGTGCATTTACGGGTGCTGGAAGCCATTGCCACCGGCCTTGCTGAAACACTGCACTGCATTGAGGACATGCAGTCGGTTCTGGCAGTTTCCCTTTAACCTTGTAGGCGTCATCGACACGTTCCTGAAAAATGGTGTCGCGTCGTGTAATTTGTCGATAGCCGGGGCGGACGTTTGGAATACCCATATTGATGCTCTCCTTTCATTTAATTGGTTGATTTATAAAAACAACTCACTGAAAATGATAGATGCTGCAACCTTCTGCGATATGCTTTCATCTTGCGCCATTTAATGATTTTGTCAAGATTGGCGCTGGAGAAGTGCCTGCAAGTTGTGGCGTTTTCTGAAAAATGGTTCACTTGTCAAAGCGATGCGCCATACCGGCAGGTGTCATAGCTACCGAGTACGTTTCTTCCGGATTCCATCTGATCATGGTTCAGGCGTTGCCTCGCTGACGTGATGTGCTGGTTGGAAGTTACGCCATGGCAGGAGCGACCTTCTGTCTTTTTTGTAATGGAAATTTATAGAATTTACAGCGATGTTTAACCCTTCAAGAAGCCAGGCACGACGACTGTTTTTTGATACCTGGCAGAAATATCATCAGAAAGAGCAATTGTCCGGAATGGAAACCATTGCGCTGGAAGTTGTTCTGCAACATCCGGAGTATCACGCGCTTCTGCGGGATGCAGATCGTTATCTTGACAAGGATTTCCCGCCCGAGCTGGGGGAGACCAATCCTTTCCTGCACATGAGCATGCATGTCGCCATTCGTGAGCAGCTTGCCATTGATCAACCTGTAGGGATTGTGAAGCGCTTTGAGCAACTGAAAGCCAGGTTGCAGGGAAATGAACACGAAGCAATGCATCAGACGATGGAATGCCTGGCAGAAATGATTTGGTATTCACAGCGTAATCAAACCGCACCTGATGCCAATATTTATCTCGACTGTATGGATCAATTTACCGGCGTATCCAATAAGCGCTGATCTCTGTATTTTGGCGGGTGGACGGGCGGAAAATCCAGATGTGTTTATGGAGAGAGCGGTCCATCAGCCGGAATGGATAACGGTATAATTGTTTTTTTACCATTCCAGCTGAAAGTAGCGATTAATCCATGCAAGAAAAATACCATCCCCAGGAAATAGAACAACAGGCCCAGCAGAGCTGGCAGGAAACAGGCATTTTCAACGTCACCGAAATACCGGGCAGGCCGAAATACTACTGCCTGTCGATGTTTCCCTATCCTTCCGGCAAATTGCATATGGGGCATGTGCGTAACTATACGATTGGCGATGTATTGTCCCGCTATCGTCGCATGCAGGGGTACAACGTCATGCAGCCGATGGGCTGGGATGCATTCGGATTACCGGCCGAGAATGCGGCCATCCAGAAAGGAGTGCCGCCAGCCAGGTGGACTTACGATAATATCGCCTACATGCGCAGCCAGCTGCAAAGTCTGGGGTTTGCCATTGACTGGAAGCGAGAACTGGCTACCTGTGATCCACAGTATTACCGCTGGAATCAATGGCTGTTTTTGCGCATGCTGGAAAAGGGTATTGCCTATCAGAAAACGCAGGTAGTCAACTGGGATCCAGTGGATCAGACAGTACTGGCCAACGAGCAGGTAATTGATGGATGCGGCTGGCGTACCGGTGCGGTGGTGGAGAAACGGGAAATTCCCGGTTATTACCTGGCCATTACCCGTTATGCCGATGAGCTGCTGGCTGATCTGGAAAAACTACCTGGCTGGCCGGAACGCGTAAAAACCATGCAGGCTAACTGGATTGGTAAAAGTTTCGGTGTCGATATTGTATTTCCGCCTGATACTGCTTCCGGCATGTCACAGCCGCTCAAGGTATTCACCACCCGTGCAGATACATTGATGGGAGTGACTTACGTGGCCGTGGCGGCTGAACATCCCGTTGCTTTGCAGGCTGCACAGAGCCAGCCTGATCTGGCTGCTTTTATCGAAACCTGTCGGCAGGGTGTCACCATGGAAGCGGAACTGGCTACCCAGGAAAAGAAAGGGATGGCAACCGGGCTGTATGTGCTGCATCCACTCACGGGCGAGCGCCTGCCAGTATGGGTTGCCAACTATGTGCTGATGAGCTATGGCGAAGGGGCGGTCATGGCTGTTCCGGCCCATGACGAACGCGATTTTGATTTTGCCCGTCAGCATTCCTTGCCGATCAGGGCGGTGATCCAGCCTGAAAATGACGAATTGCCAATACCGCCAGATCAGGCGTTTACCGAATACGGAATGACATTCAACTCGGGTCAATTTTCCGGTATGAAATCGTCGGAAGCGGTGGATGCAATCGCGGCGGAATTGGGGCGAAAAGGACAAGGGGATAAACGGGTGCGTTACCGTTTGCGTGATTGGGGAATTTCACGCCAGCGCTACTGGGGATGCCCGATTCCACTGATCCATTGTGACTACTGCGGTGTGGTTCCTGTGCCGGATGATCAGCTGCCTGTCGTATTGCCGGATGATTTGGTACCGGATGGTTCCGGTAATCCACTCACAAAAACGCCATCGTTTTATGAATGTGCCTGTCCGCGCTGCGGGCAGCCCGCGCGGCGTGAAACCGACACCATGGATACGTTTGTCGATTCCTCGTGGTATTTCATTCGCTATTCCTGCCCGGATCAACATGCAGCCATGGCTGACCAGCGGGCTGATTACTGGCTGCCGGTCGATCAATATATTGGCGGTATCGAGCATGCTATCCTGCATCTGTTGTATTCGCGTTTCTGGAGCAAGGTCATGCGCGACCTTGGTCTGGTGTCGGTAGATGAACCGTTTGCCAATCTGCTTACGCAGGGAATGGTGCTGAACGAAATTTTTTTCCGTAAAACCGGCAGCGGGCGGATCCAGTATTTCAATCCGGTAGAAGTGGATGTACAGCACGATAGTGAAGGAAAAAGGATCGGTGCCGTGTTGCGGGCCGACGGCGAGCCGGTGGAATCCGGTGGTATCGGCACCATGTCCAAATCAAAAAACAACGGGATTGATCCGCAGGAAATCATCGAACAATATGGAGCGGATACCGCCCGGTTATTCATGATGTTTGCCAGCCCGCCCACACAGACGCTGGAATGGTCGGATGCCGGTGTCGAAGGTGCTTTCCGGTTCCTCAAGCGGTTATGGCGGCAGGTTTATCTGCATCAGCAGCAGGCTGGCAAAGCTGACGCAACGGCTCCTGTACTACACCAGGAATATCCGGCCAATCTGCGGGACTTGCGTTGCCAGTTGCATCAGACCATTGTCAAGGTGACGGATGATCTGGAGCGGCGCCATACGTTCAACACCGCAATTGCAGCCATCATGGAACTGATGAATGAATTGGCCAATGTACAGGAAGGCAGTTTGGCAGCATATCAGCTGATGCAGGAAGCACTGGAAAACATCGTGTTGCTGCTTTCTCCCATCGCTCCACATATTTGCCATGCGTTATGGCATGAACTCCGGCCTGGCACGGCGCTGTTCAATCAGCCATGGCCCAAGGCAGACGATGGTGCCTTGATCCAGGATGAAATTGAAATGGTTGTGCAGATCAATGGCAAGTTGCGTGGACAGGTGCGTGTAGCCCGGGAAGCAGACCGGGCAGCGATTGAACAAATCGCACTGAAAAACGAGCTGATCCAGAAAAATATTGCCGATCGACCCGTCAAGCGCGTGGTTGTTGTGCCGGGCAAGCTGATCAATATCGTTGTTTAACGGACAGGAGTCCTGTACATGGCAATGCTGCGAACCTTATTGACCGTATTGTTCGTACTCGGACTGGCCGCTTGTGGATTCAAGCTGCGGGGGCAGATCCCTGATCTTCCCTTCCAGCGGGTATACATTACGGCACCTGCAGGGCAGACCATTGGCTCCGATCTGGAAAGAGCAATCAGTACGCATACCCGGGTGCAGGTTGTCAAGAAAGTGGAGAAATCCGAGGCCATCATTCAGGTGGTGCATGCCATCAGGGAAAAAAGGATTTTGTCGCTTTCTGAAAGTGGCCGTGTACGCGAATTTGAATTGATTTACCGCGTGTTGGCGCGATTGCTGGATACACAGAATACCGAGCTGGCACCTTTGCAGGAAATTCGTCTGACGCGCATTCTGCCTTTTCTGGATGCACAGGAACTGGCGAAAGCTGCCGAGGAAGAAATGCTATACAAGGACATGCAAAAAGATGCTGTACAGCAGATACTTCGACAGGTTGCCGCTATCACTACTTCCAAATAGCGCACATCTTTATGCGGCCTAATCCGCAGCATACCGATACCGGGATGGCACCTCTGCATGTCGTGTTTGGAGGAGAGCTATTACTGGTTACTGAAACCGTTGATGCAATACGTGTGCGCGCCAGATCACAAGGCTACACCGAGCGAACCGTCTTTACCGTGGATACCCGTTTTGATTGGGCAAATTTATCTCAATGGGGGTGCCAGTCGTCCCTTTTTGGTGAGCGACGTGTTCTCGAATTGCGTATCCCTACCGGCAAACCAGGTAAGGAAGGCGGCGCGGCAATTGAGGCGCTGTGCCGGAATTTGCCGCGTGATGCGGTCATTATCGTGACGCTGCCGGAAATGGATAAACAGGGCCGGGCGAGCAAATGGTTCAAGGCACTTGAAAATACGGCCAGGATGACAGAGATCAAGCCAGTGGGACGAGATCGACTGGCGCACTGGGTAAAGCAGCGGCTTGAACAGCAGCAGCAGACGGTGGATCGGGATACATTGCAATTTTTTTCAGATAAGGTTGAGGGCAATTTGCTGGCGGCATATCAGGAAATCAAAAAGCTTGAATTGCTTTATTCACCGGGATCATTGTCTTTCGAGCAGGTCAAGGATGCCCTGCTTGATGTGACGCGTTTTGATGTATTTCAGTTACCGGAAGCCCTGCTGTCGGCTGATATGGTGCGGTATGGACGTATTCTGAAGGGATTGGAAGGAGAGGGGATGGCGCCCCCGCTGATACTCGCTGTTTTATCGGAGCAGATCCGGCTGTTGCTAAAAGTTTATTTGCTGATGGATGCCAATAAAGGAATGCCGATTGAACAAGCCATGACCGCATTGAGAATATGGCCTGCCAGACAAAAACTGATGCTGAATGTAATTCAGCGTGTGCGTTATCCGCAACTGGTACAGGCTTTACGACAGGCGGCCTTGATTGATCGTGTGATCAAAGGTGTGGAAGAGGGTGATATTTGGGAAGAATTTCTGAATCTTGGAGCCTGTTTTGCAGCCGATGCCAATTTCAGGATGGCGAGAAGAAATGATTTTTTATCTACGATTAACTCATCACAAAATTAAATGAAAGCAAACATTACATGGCAGGAAGGTGTCAGTTTTCTCGGGCAGACGGGTAGCGGGCACTCTGTATTGATGGATGGCGCGCCTGAAGCGGGTGGGAAAAATCAGGGGCCGCGTCCAATGGAGATGATGTTACTGGGTTTGGGCGGCTGCACCGCTTTTGATGTGGTGCATATTCTGCGTAAGGGCCGGTTGGCCATTACCGGCTGCCAGGTGGAGATGGATGCACAACGAGCCACCGAGGATCCAAAAGTATTTACACATATTCACCTGCACTTCATCGTAACCGGAAAAGATCTTGATCCACGACAGGTAGAGCGGGCAATTCAACTGTCGGCTGAAAAATACTGTTCTGCCTCCATGATGCTGAAAGCAACCGTGAATATTACCCATGATTATGAAATCATTGCCGGATAAGCAATCAATTATGAAGGTGGTATAGGAGCAAGCGGGCAATAAGGTTTTTCCGCGTTTTTCAGGAAGTCCTTGCAGAGCTAAATAAGATGTAAAGCTGATTAGAATCTTCTGGACAATAAATTTTGATTCTGATAAAAATATCGGGCGCTGGTTCTTCAGTATTGAGAGCCGGGCAGCAACAAGTTATAAAAAAGACGATATTATTTTTAAATTTGTATAAGGGAGATAAAAAAATGAAACTTTCACTCGTGCTGGCTGCTGCACTGGCTGTAGCAACTGCTTTGACTGCCTGTGGAGATCCAAAACCTGCCCAATATCCACCAAGCATGTCGATGGAGCGCGATTCCATGCCAGATAATGTAGATAAGACAGAACAAAATAAAAAATGAGGTAGGAATGGTTCAAATTTTCTAACCGCCCTTTCGGGCGGTTTTTTTATTTGGCATTTCCTGTTTTTAATACATACAAACAATTCACCGGGGTGCGGGATTATTGAGTGAGGCCGGTTGTAGAAAAGCTATATTGTCTGGAGAGTAATCGTGACCGATATTTTATGAAATATGTCGATCACGAGCGGAAACAATTGCAAATCAGTCAGTGCTTACGCAGGCATCCAGGTTGTTCAATGAGCAAATGGTTATTTTGTTTTATCCAGGAAAATTTCTTCAGCAGGTACGGGGATGCCGACGTGATAACCTTGAGCGAAATCAACGTCCATCTTGCTCAGGATATTTAATACTTCCTGGCTCTCAACGAATTCTGCCGTGATTTTTTTACCAAACCCCTTTGCTACTGTACACAAGGCACTAACGAGTATCAGATCATCCGGGTTGCTGGCAAGATTGCGGATAAACGAGCCATCAATCTTGACAGCGTCTACCGGTAGCTCGCGCAGATAATAGAAAGAAGAGAAGCCCACACCAAAATCATCCAGAACAAATCCGCAACCAAGCTGTTTTAATTCACGTAAAAGATTGCGTGTGCCGGGCAGATTATCCAGAGCAGCAGTTTCTGTTATTTCAAATATCAGCAAACTAGGATCAATTTGCCAGGTTGAGAGCGCCTGGTTAATAGCAGGCAATAATTCCGGGTCATTAAAAGCGTGCGCTGACAGATTGATAGATAAGCCGATTGGGCTATTTCCAGTTTGATTGATTCTGGCTGCAAGTGCTATGGCTCTGCGCAGCACCATATGATCAATCTTATGGATGAGTCCGGTATGCTCTGCTGCCTGGATGAATGCGGCGGGAAGATGAATGGTTCCATCATCGTCCCGCATGCGCAGCAAGATTTCGTAACGATAAACCCGATTATCACTCAAGGATAAAATCGGCTGGAGATAGAGCAAAAACTGGTTATGGGCATGGGCATGTTCAATTTTTTCTTTCCAGTAAACCAGTGTGTGGACGCGTTCTCGAGCCTGGTCGATACTGGAGTAAACATGCCAGGTTCCGCGCCCGATTTCCTTGGCTTGGTACATTGCAAGATCTGCGGCTGCTAGTAGATCATGCACGTTATTACCATGTTCAGGAAAAATTGCAATTCCGATACTGGCCGAGATACTGTGTGTCCTGCCATGAAGCGTAAGCTGGGTTTCACTTAAACACCCCAGGATTTTTTTTGCCACTTCGACCGCTGCATTGGGTGTGATTTCTGGCAGGATGATAGCGAACTCATCTCCCCCTAATCTTCCGGCTATATCAGCGGTGCGAATAGTGCGCGATAACATATCAGCGACCATTTTCAACATGGCATCACCTGCCTGGTGGCCGCTGGTGTCGTTTACAAACTTGAATCTATCCAGATCAAAGAATAGCAATGCGCCAGGGTGCTGATATCTTTCAGCCCAGGCGAGGATCTGTTCCAGCTCTTCGCTAAAGCGTCGACGGTTATACAGATTTGTTAATGGGTCATGATCCGCA
>WBZR01002301.1_pt2 | contig 12332 bp, 12 predicted proteins | sample 5204231 | NCBI WGS metagenome assembly WBZR01 (sample SAMN12412403, study PRJNA552823) | activated sludge metagenome | isolation source: activated sludge from anammox sidestream of wastewater treatment plant... | place: USA: Virginia | collected 2017-08
CGGCGAGGAACCGTGGCTGGCGGGCGAATCGTGGGGCGCTTATGCCATGAGTCCGGGCGATGTATACAACCCGGGCCGCTGGCAGAAACGACTCGCCGAAGTCTACGGCGCCGGCGCCTACGCGGGCGAGACGGTCGCGATCGCCTCGGCGGTGCCGCTGATCGCCGGGGCCACCTACCGCGCCCGCGCGGCCCGTTTCGTCGCTCGCGTCGCCTACACGAACACGACTCCGACGGCCGCCTACAGGGGCGTCAACGGCCCCTACCTCGTGTTCGCGCTCGAGCGTCATCTCGACCGGATCGCCGGCGAGCTCGGGATCGATCGCCGCGAGCTGCGGCTGCGCAACGTCCACCGCCCGGGCGACCGGATGCCGAACGGGCAGGAGCTGCCCGATGCGGCCTTCCTGGAGGCCTTCGAGAAGGTCGAGGAGATCGCCCCCTGGGCGGAGGTGAGCGCCCGCAGGCCGAACCGTGGCGTCGCTGTCGCCGCCGTCGGCTGGCTGACCAATCCGATGCCGGGCGGCGCGACCGTGAAGCTGAACGAGGACGGCACCGTCACCGTCGTCACCGCCGCCGCCGAGATCGGCACCGGCGCCGTCACCGCCGGGCTCGTCCAGATCGCCGCCGAGGAGCTCGGAGTGCAGCCCGAGGACGTCGTCGTCCTCGAGCCGGACACGGATGCAGCGTCCTACGACGCGGGCGCGCAGGGGAGCCGCACGACCGTGAACGTCGGCAACGCCGTCCGCGAGGCGGCCGGGGAGGTGCGCAAGCGGGTGCTCGAGACCGCCGCCGGCCTGCTCGAGGCCGACGCCGCCGACCTCGAGCTCGCCGAGGGCACGGTGCGGGTCGCGGGCGCGCCCGAGCGGGCGGTGCCGCTGTTCGCGGTCGCTCTGACGGCGCTCTGGACCGGCGGTCCGCTCCAGGCGAGCGGCCGCTACATCGCCCCGCCCGTCCCCTTCGACCAGGGCTGCATGACCGGCGCCTTCTTCACCACTCTGAACGCGACCACCTACCACGTGCACCTGGCCGAGGTCGAGGTCGATCCGGCCACCGGGCAGGTGCGGGTCGTGCGCTACGTCGTCGCCCAGGACGTCGGCCGGGCGATCAACCCGGTCGCGATCAGGGGCCAGATCGAGGGCGGGGTCGTCCAGGGGCTCGGCTACGCGCTCTACGAGGGCCTGCGTCTCGAGGGCGGCCGCGTCGTCAATGGCGACATGGAGAGCTACCTGCTGCCGACGGCGCTCGAGGCGCCGCCGATCGAGTCCGCGATTCTCGAGGTGGCCTCGCCGGAGGGCCCCTACGGCGCCAAGGGCGCCGCCGAGCCGTCGATCGTGCCGGTCGCCGCGGTGATCGCGAACGCCGTCGCCGACGCGGTCGGCCACCGGTTCGACAGCCTGCCCATCACCCCGTTCGACGTTCTCGCCGCGCTCCGTGGCGGCGAGGGAGGAGGTTCAGCGTGAGCACAGCGGCTGCACCGGTCGGCCTCGTTCTCGGGAGCGCCATCCCGCCCGAGCAGCTTCGCGAGCTCGGGCGGCTTGGTGAGGAGGCCGGCTTCGGCGAGTTGTGGTTGGCCGAGGACTACTTCTTCACCGGCGGGATCTCGGGCGCGACCGCTGTGCTCGCCGCGACCGAGCGGATTCCGGTCGGGCTCGGGATCGTGTCGGCGCTCGTCCGTCACCCGGCCGTGCTCGCGATGGAGATCTCGACGATGGAGCGGATGTTCCCCGGCCGTGTGTGGCCGGGGATCGGGCTCGGCGTGCCCTTCTGGGTCCACCAGATGGGGCTGATGCCGGCCTCGCAGCTCGCGGCGATGCGAGAAGGGGTGACGTCGGTTCGCAGGCTGCTTGCCGGGGAGGAGCTGACCGAGGAGGGCGCGAGCTTCGCCTTCCGCCAGGTGAGGCTCACCTACCCGCTCGAGCCGTCGCCGCCGGTCTACATGGGCGTGCTCGGGCCGAAGATGCTGCGGCTGGCTGGCGAGATCGCCGACGGCACCGTCGCCTCGGTCCTGGCGGGAGCTGCCTACGTTCGCTGGGCTCGCGAGCAGATCGCGCTCGGCCAGGCGGCCGCGGGCCGCGACGACCACCACCGGCTCGCGGTCTTCGCCATGTACGCCGTCGACCGCGACCCGGCCGCGGCACGGGCGACGCTGCGACCGTTCATGGCCTTCTACCTCTCGCTGATGCCGAAGAACCCGCTGACCGACGCCTACGGGATCGGCGACGAGCTCGCCGAGCTGGCGCAGGGCGGGGCCGAGCGGATCGCCGCCGAGATGCCCGACCAGTGGCTCGAGGACCTCGCGATCGCGGGCGATCCCGAGGAGTGCGCGGCCAAGATCCGGCGCCTGCTCGATGCCGGCGCCGACTCGGTGGCGCTGTTTCCGATGCCGGTCGAGCGGGCCGGGGAGGTCGTGCGGCTGACCGGCGCCGAGGTGCTCCCGAGGCTGTGAGGAGCTCGAGCGTGGAGGCCGGCCCGTGTCCGCGCCGATGAGCGTCGAGGCGGCCCGCGTGGAGCTGACCGCGCTCTTCGAGCAGTGGCTCGAGCGGATCCCGGGCGGAGACGACGCGTTCTTCGGCCGGATCCTCGACGACGACTGGGTCTATACGGACATCACGGGCACGGTGCGCGGGAAGGCCGAGTACCTCGACTACGTGAAGCCGATCCCGCCCACCGTGTCCGGCCGGCTGCTCGAGCTCGAGCCGCGCCTCCACGGCGAGATCGCGCTCGTCACTGGGCGCTACCGGATCGAGGGGACGTTGCCCGACGGTACGGACGTCTCGTCGGACACGCGCTTCACCGCCGTGTGGAAGCGCATGCCGGAGGGGTGGCGGGCGCTTGCCCACCACGCGACGTCGATCGCCGCAGAGTGAGGATCAGGCCTGGAGGCGCAGGTCGACCTCGTTGACCTGGACGGCGCCGGAGCGTACGAGCTGGATGACGAAGTCGCCGCCGAGCGCTACGTGCGCGTCGTCGGCGACCGCGTGCTCGATGTGATCGACGAGGCGCTCGAGCGACCGGCGCTCGGGAGCGACGAAGAGCGGGATCGCGAAGAACGCAACGGCCGCGCGTGATGCTAGCATCTGATGCATGACCATTCGGAGGACGACGCTCGGCGCCGACTCGGACGACCTCGCGCTGCTCGAGCACGAGGCGCGCCGGCGTGGCGTCTCACTTGCACAGATACTGCGGGAGATGGTCTCCAGGGAGGCCGGTGCGCTCCGCGCCAGCAATCGCCCACGTTTCGGCGTCGCGCGGGGCGCGACCGGCGCAGCCGCGGCGGCGAGCCGCGACGAGCTGGCGCCGCTTCGCGAACGACCCGGCCGCAGCTGAGTGGCGCTCGTTCTCGACACGGGGTCGATCCTCGCGCTTCTCGATTCCGGTGATCCCGACCATGCGCGGTGCGTGTGGATGGTCGAGGCCGTCGGCGAGGACCTCGTCGTGCCGGCGCCTGTCCTCGTGGAGGTCGACTACTGGACGCTGAAGCTGCTCGGCCACGGCGCCTGGGAGATCTTCGTGGACGACGTCGCCACCGGCGCCTATCGAGTCGAGCAGGTGACCCCCGAGGATCTCGTCCGGGCCGCAGAGCTCGAGCGGAAGTACGCGAACCTCGATCTCGGGCTCGTCGACGCCTCCGTGCTCGCGCTGTGCGAGCGGCTCGGTGAGACGAAGCTTGCGACGCTCGACCGCCGTGACTTCGGGGCGGTCCAGCCGACTCACTGCAAGCGGCTCCGGCTCCTCCCCGAGTAGCGGGGCGTCGCAGACGGCTGTCCGGCCCGGGCCGGTGAGAGTACGGTCTTGGGCGCCTGCGGGCCGGGCAGCGGTCAGGCGGGGAGCCCGCGACGGAGCACGCGCGCGAGGTTCCCGTGGAGCAGGCCATCGAGGGCGTCGCCGTCGTGGCCGCGCGCGCGCAGGGCGGCGACGAGCCGCGGGTAGTCCTCCGGGCCGGCCAGGCCGTCGATGGCGGTGTCGAGCGTGTAGCCGGGCGGGAGGCGCAGGTCGGCCTCGTTGACGCGGACGGCCCCGGAGCGCACGAGCTGGGCGACGAAATCGCCGCCGAGCGCCACGTGCGCCTCGCCGGCAACGGCGATCGCGTGCTCGATGTGATCGACCAGGCGCTCGAGCGAGCGCCGCTTCGGGTCGACGAAGAGCGGGACAGCGAAGATGCCCGCCACGCCTTCGCGCGCAGCGAGGGCCCGGAGCTGCTCGTCGCTCGCGTTCCGGGGCGTGTCGAGGAGGGCGCGGCAGGCCGTGTGGCTGACGAGGACGGTGGCGTCCGGGGCGAGTTCCAGCACCTCCGCGAACGTCCGGTCGGAGGCGTGGGCGAGGTCGATGATCATGCCGAGGCTGGCGAGGCGCCCGACGAGCCGCCGGCCGAGCTCGCTCAGCCCGCCCGTGGGCGGCTCCCCGTTCCCGTCGGCGAAAGCGTTGCGCCGCTGCCAGGTCAGGGAGACGAGGCGGACGCCGAGCTCCCAGAAGACGTCGGCGAGCGCGGGATCGTAGCCGAGCGGCTCGGCGCCCTCCAGGGCGAGGACAAGCCCGAGGCGCCCGCTGCGCTCCGCGAGCTCGAGCTCGGCGCGCGTGCGCACGAGCACCACCCGGTCTGAGTTCTCGCGCGCGGCTCGATGGCAGGCCGCCACCTGCTGGAGCGCCAGGCGCAGCGCTCCCTCGGGCAGGTGCTCGAAGGGGGAGAAGACGGCGCAGACCTGGAGGCGCACCCCGCCGCGTTCGAGCGGCTCGAGCCAGTGGCGGGCGAACGGGTTGTCCTCACCCGACCGGAAGACGAGCTCGAGCAGCAGGTCGTTGTGGGCGTCGGCGATCCGGCTCATGCCGGCACCGTACCCGGGAGCCGGGGCGCCCGGGCGCTGCTAGATGTGCTCGAAGTAGCGGTCGAGCTCCCAGTCGGTGACGGCCTCGAGGAACTGGCTCCACTCGTAGCGAGCGGTGAGCCCGTAGTGCTCGACGACCGCCTCGCCGAACGCGGCCCGGGCGAGCTCGCTGGCGAGGAAACGCTCGGCCGCCTCGCCGAGGTGCCGCGCGAACGGCGGGAGCGGAAGCTCGTAGGCGTTGGCGGAGACCGGCTTGCCCGGATCGGCGCCGGCCGCGATCCCGGCGCGAACGGACGCGACGAGGCCGGCGACGGCGAGGTAGGGGTTGACGTCGGCCCCGGGTACTCGCCACTCGAGCCGCCTCGACTCGGCCGAGCTGCCGAGCACTCGGCAGGAGACGGTCCGGTTGTCGAAGCCCCAGCTCGCCCCGCAGCCGGCGAACCCCGTGGAGCTCGTGCGCCGGTAGGAGTTGACGGTCGGCGCGTAGAAGGCCATCAGGTCGGGCGCGTACCCCAGGATGCCACCGATCGCGCGGCTCAGGGTGGTGCTCGCCCCGTGCGGCTCCCGCTCGTCGAAGAACGGCCGCGTGCCGTCCTCGCCGCGCAGCGACAGGTGGACGTGGCAGGAGGATCCGACCCCGTCCGCGACGGGCTTCGCCATGAACGTCGCGGCCAGACCCGCGCTGGCGGCCAGATCTCTGAGCGCGAGCTTGAAGATCGCGTGCCGGTCGCACATGTCGAGCGCGTCGCCGTAGGCGAGGTTGATCTCCCACTGGCCGAGTCCCCACTCGCCCTGGCTCAGGTCGACGTCGAGCCCGCTCGCGTCGAGGGCGCCGCGGACCCGCTGGAAGAACGGCTCCCACGCGTTCGGCTGCTGGATCGTGTAGTCCGAGTGGACGAGCGTGGACGGCCGGAGCTCGCGGTAGCCGCGCCGTCGCAGGTCGTCGTAGGTGTCCCGGTAGAGGTGGAACTCAGGCTCGGTGCCGGCGTACGCGGCGAGGCCGTCGGCTCGCAGGGCCTCGAGCTGGCGCCGCAGGATCGTGCGCGGCACGATCTCGACCGGCGCGCCCGTCTCCTCCTCGATGCAGTCCGCGAGGACGATCGCGGTGCGCTCGAGCCAGGCGGCCGGCCGCAGGGTGGCGAGGTCGGGCACGAGCAGGAAGTCGCGCCAGCCGGTGTGCCAGCCGGTGTACGGGACGTCGAGGCCGATCTCCTGCGGCAGGGCCCAGCCGACGACGCAGCTCGACACCCCGATGCCGGGCTCCGCGAGCTGCTCGAGCTTGGCCGGGGCGAGCCGCTTGCCGACGAGCCGTCCGGCCATGTCGGGGGCGGCGACGATCACCGTGTCGTAGTCGCCCCCGTGCAGGTCGGCGAGCGCGAGCGGCGGGCTCATCGCGTCAGCCATCCGCCGTCGACCGGGAGCTGGACGCCCGTGATGTAGCTCGCCTGGTCTGAGAGCAGGAACGAGACCGCGTTGGCGACGTCCTCGGGCTCGCCGACCCGGGGCACGAGCAGGCGCTGGCTCATGAACGCCATCGCCTCCGGCGTGTTCGGGTCGGCGCCAGTGAAGCGGGTGTTGATCGGGCCGGGGGCGACGGCATTGACGCGGATGCCCGCGCCGGCGAGCGCGACGGCGAGCGCCTTCGTGAGCGTCTTGACACCTCCTTTGGAGGCGCCGTAGTGCACCTGGCACTCGCCGGTCGAGGAGACGACGACGTCGGCCTCGACGGTCGAGAGGTTCACGATCGCGCCGCCGCCCGCAGCGGCGAGCGCCCGGCTCGCCACCTGCGCGCAGACGAACTGCCCCTTCAGGTTGACGTCGACGACGAAGTCCCACTCCTCGTCGGTGAGGGCCTCGAAGCCGGTCATCGTCACGACCCCCGCGTTGTTCACGAGGTAGCGCAGGCTTCCGAGTCCCGCGACCGCCGCCGCGACGGCCCGCTCCACCTGGCCGCGGTCGCGTACGTCGCAAGCGAGCGCGAGTCCCGTGCCGCCCGCGCTCTCGATCAGAGCGACGGTCTCCTCGGCGCCGCCGAGGTCGATGTCGGCGCAGGCGACGCGCGCGCCGTCGGCTGCGAGCCGGCGGGAGATGCCGCGGCCGATGCCGGAGCCGGCGCCCGTGACGAGCGCGACCCGGCCCGAGTGGTCGATGTTCAAGCTGCGCTCCTTCCGCGTCGTCGTGCTTCCTCGATCAGCCAGACGAACAGGGGGTCGGGCTCGAGGAACATCTCGGGATGCCAGTGGACTCCCACGACCCCGCGCCCCGGCAGCTCGAGGGCCTCCGCGACGCCGTCCTCCGACCAGCCGACGATCGCGACCCCCTCGCCCGGATGCTCGACGGCCTGGTGGTGGTAGCTGTTGACGTCCACCTCGGTGCCGAGGATCGAGGCGAGCAGCGAGCCCGGCTCGAGCGAGACGCGGTGGCGGGGCCGGTGGCGCGGCTCGTCCGTGTGGGCGTGCGAGAAGCCGGCGCTCGGCTCCAGATGCTCGACCAGCGTGCCGCCGTGCGCGACGTTCAGGAGCATCGCGCCCCGGCAGATACCGAGCACGGGCAGGCCGGCGGCCAGCGCCTCGGTCACCAGGGCGAGCTCGAACTCGTCCCGCTCGGCGTCGATCGCGAACGCGCCGCTCGCGTCCCGCCCGTACCGGCGCGGATGGATGTCCTCGCCGCCGGCGAGCACGAGCGCATCGAGCCGGCCGACGAGCCTGCGTGGCTCGGCCGCACGCGGCAGCGCGACCGGCGTGCCCCCGACGAGCGAGATCTTCTCCGCGTACTCGACCATGACCGTGTCGAAGAACGTGTCGACCACGCCCGGCGGGACCTCCCCCAGCACGGTGGCCGGCAGCCGCCGTCCCGTCACGCCGACCAGCGGGTGCTCGCGGCTCACGATTCCCCCGCCAGGAAGATGGCGCTGAAGTCGGCCCGGGTGCGCTCGAGGTGGGCGGTGGCCGCCCTGGCCGCCCGGGACGGATCTCCCGCCTCGACGGCGCGCAGGATGGCCGCGTGCTGGCGGCGCGTCACGCCGACCGCGGCCGGCCAGCCGAGCTCGTCCGTGGGCAGGAACAGCTCGCCGCGGGCGCGGCGGACCGCAGCGGCCAGGCGGGAGTTCCGGGAGGCGCGGGCGAGCGCGGAGTGGAAGCGCGCGTCGGCGGCGCGGAAGGCCGCCCGGTCCATCCCCGGCCGCAGCTCCCGTGTGGCCTCCGCCAGCTCGCGCAGATCCCCGTCCGTCCGGCGCTGCGCGGCCAAGGCGGCCGCGCGCGACTCGACGGCGATGCGGAAGTCGATGATCTCGTCCACCTCCGCCACGTTCCCGCGCATCCGCTCGAGCCAGAGCGCGGCCGGCTGGGCGAGCTCCCGGATGAAGCTCCCGCCGTGCGCGCCGCGGCGGGTAGCCACGTACCCCTCCTGCTCGAGCACGGCGAGCGCCTCACGCAGGGCGGCCCGCCCGACGCCGAGGCTGGCAGCGAGCTCCCGCTGCGAGGGGAGCCGCTCCCCCATGGTCAGATCGCCGCACTGGATCAGCTCGCGGATGTAGCCGGCGACCTCTACAGCCGTGCGGTTCGGAGCCAGCGCGCCGCTTAGGACCATTGGTCTGACAATAGAGCTATTACACTGCGCGGTCAAGACGGCGTCCGGCATCGGCGCTAGCGGGCCGCGAGCTCGAGCGCGGCGCGCGCGGCGCGCTCGCGCGCGGCGGTGTCGGTCATCAGCGTCGGTGCCGCTGCCACGCGCAGTCCGAGCGTCTCGATCGCGGGCACGAGCTCGCGGTCGGCCTCGTCGATCAGCATGTGGGTGATGAGGCCGGCGTAGTGGGCGGCGACGGCACGCGGGCTCGACTCGCCGGCGAGGGCGCGCAGGAGCCGGTCGGCGGGGCCCTTGACGGCCCGGCCGGCCACGATCGGGGTGACGGCGACGGTCGGGGCGGCGCGGCCGGCGATGGTATCGCGCACGCCGGCGACGGCGAGGATCGGGTCGATCGAGAGGAAGGGGTTGCTGGGCGCGACGAGGAGGACGTCGGCGGTGGCGAGCGCCTCGAGCACGCCCGGCGCCGGCCGGGCGGTGCCGGCGCCCTCGTAGCGGACGGCGAGCACGTCGTCCTGGTGGCGGCGGCGGACGAAGTAGGTCTGGAAGTCGAGCTCGCCGGCGGGGGTCGAGACGATCGTGCGCAGGCGGTCGTCGGTGGCGGGGAGGAGGCGGGCGCGAACGCCGAACGTCGCGCAGAGGTCGCGGGCGATCCGGGAGAGCGGCACGCCGGCGCGGAGGCGCTCGCTGCGGGCGAGGTGCAGGCCGAGGTCGCGGTCGGAGAGGTGGAACCAGTCGGGGCCGCCGAGCTTCGAGACGACCTCGAGCGCATGCGCGGTGTCGCCGGCGCGGCCCCAGCCGCGCTCGGGCTCGACGATGCCGGCGAGCGTGTAGAGGACGGTGTCGAGGTCGGGCGAGACGTGCAGCCCGAGCAGCTCGAGGTCATCCGCGACGTTGCCGACGACGGTGACGCGCTCGGGCGGGAGCACCCTGACGAGCCCGTCCAGGAAGCGGGCCGCACCGACTCCGCCGGCGAGCACGGTCGCGCGCATGCTCCAATTGTCGCTGTGGAGGCTGCCGGCGCGACGCACGTACTCGTTCCGCTCAAGCGCCTGGACGGCGCGAAGAGCCGGCTCGCGCAGCTCCTGTCTGCCGCCGAGCGCGTCGAGCTGATGGAGGCGATGCTGGGCGGCGTGCTCGCGGCCGCGCGGGCGGCGCGCGGGGTGGAGGTGGTCACGCTCGTCTCGTCGGAGCCGGCCGCGGCGGCGCTGGCCGCCCGCCACGGGGTGGCGTGGTGGGATGACCGGGGACTCCCCTGGAACGAGGCGCTGGCGGCGGCGATGCGCGAGGCGGTGGCCTCGCCCTGCGCCGCCGTCGTCTCGGGCGACCTGCCGCTGCTCGTGGCGGGGGAGGTCTCCGCTCTCCTGGCTGCGGTCCCGGAGCGGGGGGTCGCGATCGCGCGGGCGCTCGACGGCGGCACGAACGCGGTCGCGATGCGCCCGCCCGGGGTGGCGCCGACCTGCTTCGGCAGCCCTGGCAGCGCGGCGCTGCACGAGGAGCTGGCGGCCGCAGCCGCCGTCGAGTCGGTGATCGTCGACCTGCGGGGGCTGGCATTCGACCTCGACTCCCCCGCGGATGCCGAGCGCGTCGTCCGGGCGGCGCCGTCGGCGGAGGTCGCGCTCTTGCTCTCGGGCGCGCTCGGGCGATGAGCCTGCGTCTCGGCTACAAGGCGTCGGCCGAGCAGTTCGGGCCGCTCGAGCTGCTTCGGTTCGGGCTGCTCGCGGAGCAGCTCGGTCTCGAGCTGGTCGCGGTCTCCGACCATTTCCAGCCGTGGCGCCACTCGACGGGGCGCGCACCCCACTCGCTCGTCTTCCTGGGCGCGCTCGCGGCCCGAACGGAGCGGGTCTCGCTCGGGACGAGCGTCTTGACGCCGACGCTGCGCTACCACCCGGCGGTCGTCGCGCAGGCGTTCGGCACGCTGGCGGCGCTCGCGCCGGGGCGGATCTTCCTCGGGCTCGGGACCGGCGAGGCCATGAACGAGGCGCCAGTGAGCGGGCGCGAGTGGCCGGCGTTTCGCGAGCGCTTCGACCGTCTCGTCGAGGCGATCGAGCTGAAGCGGCTCCTGTGGGCGCAGGAGCGGGTCAGCTACCGCGGCCGCTACTACCGCACCGAGCGGGCGACGGTGTACGAGCGACCCGAGCATCCCGTGCCGATCTACGTGGGCGCGGCGGGCGCTCAGACCGCCCGCCTCGCCGGGCGGCTCGCGGACGGGCTCATCTGCACGAGCGGGAAGGATCCGGGTCTCTACCGGACGCTCCTCGACGGCGTCAGCGACGGTGCCCGCTCGGCGCAGCGTGACCCGGCCGCGCTCGAGCTCGCGATCGAGATCAAGGTCTCTTACGACCACGACCTCGACGCGGCCCGGGAGGCGTGCCGCTGGTGGGCCGCGCTCGGGCTCTCGCCCGAGGAGAAATCCGGGGTCGACGACCCGGTCGAGCTGGAGCGGCTCGCCGACGCCAGCACCGGGCGGGCTGCCGACCGGTTCATCGTCACCGCCGACCCCGAGGAGGCCGCGGCCCGGATCGGCGCCTACGTCGAGCTCGGCTTCACGACGCTCGTCTTCCACGCCCCCGGACACGACCAGGAGCGCTTCCTGCGCCTCTTCTGCGCCGACGTCGTCCCGCTCCTGCGCGAGCGCTACGGGGGCGCGGTCGCAGGCTGAGCGGGAGCGGCCGGGCGCCGTGACCCGGTTGGCACGACGTCATCACGCTCGGCTCGCCGCCCGGGTTCCCGCGCCGGCGCCGGTCGTGGTCATTACCGCCCAGCGGCGACTCGCGTGAACGGGTGGGGTCAGGGAGCGAACTGGTATCGTGCCGCGTGCTTCACGTCCCGAGCGGGCCAGCGTCGTCGTAGCGATGGGTCAACCTGAGGAGCAACGATGAGCGCGAAGCCCGTTCTCTGGGAGGCAACTGCGGTTCCCGCGCCACCGCCGACGAAGCTCGCCGGGGACACCGAAGCGCAGGTGCTCATCGTCGGCGCGGGCTACTCGGGCCTCGCGGCCGCGCTGCAGCTCGCGGAGCTCGGGGTCGACTGCGCTGTCGTCGACAGCGGTCCGGTCGGCGGCGGTGCCTCGGGGCGGAACGCCGGCTGGTCGATGGGCACCTGGATCTTCCGGCACCCCGACGATGTCGTCGAGCAGTACGGCGAGCGCTGGGGCGGGTCGCTCTGCCGGCTGATGGCAGGCTCGCCCCGGCTGGTCGAGGATCTGATCACCCGCCTCGATCTGCGCTGCGACTACCGGCGGACCGGCTCGCTCGAGCTGGCGTCGCGGGAGCCGAGCCTCGCCCTGGCGGTCGATCGCGCTGCACAGTGGGCGCGCTGGGGTGCCCGAACCAGGGTGCTCGGCCAGGTCGAGGTGCGCGAGCGTGTCGACACGCCCACGTACGTCGGGGGCGTCATGTACGAGGACCACGCGCTCTTGAATCCCCTCGGATACGCACGCGAGCTCGCCAGGGCCGCGATTGCGGCTGGGGCAAGAGTCTACGAGCACGAGCCCGCGTCAGCCCTCCGGATCTCGAGTGGTCGCTGGAGTGTCCGCTGCCCGGGTGGGACGGTCTCCGCGGACCGGGTCCTGGTCGCGGTGAACGCATTCCGTCCGGGTCTCTGCCCGGAGGTCGACCGTGCTCACTACCGGATGCGAATCGCCATGGTCGCGAGCCGGCCCACGGATCTCGAGCGGCAGATCACGCCGGGTGGGGTGCCGTTCGTCGACGTGGATGCAGCGGATCTCTTCGGCGCGTCCTTCGATCCGCACGGTCGGCTCGTGATGTCGATCCTGCCGGCGCTACGCGACGGGGCGCCGAACCGCGCGATCGCCCGGCCGTTCTGGCGGAAGCTGCGGCAGGTCTTCCCCGGTCTCCCGCGGAACCTCGACTGGGAGTACGCCTGGCACGGCGACCTCTGCCTGACAGCGGACCGTCTCTTCCGG
>WBZR01004077.1_pt1 | contig 12327 bp, 9 predicted proteins | sample 5204231 | NCBI WGS metagenome assembly WBZR01 (sample SAMN12412403, study PRJNA552823) | activated sludge metagenome | isolation source: activated sludge from anammox sidestream of wastewater treatment plant... | place: USA: Virginia | collected 2017-08
GAGATCGCCAAGCTGGAAGCCGGTCGTCCAGCCGATTCCAGGTCGAGCCTTGTCGGCGGGGAGTCTGGGAAGCGGATAGACCGCAAGAAAATCGGTCCGATAGGATTCGCCGCCCGAACCTTCCATCGGGAAGTAGCGCGGAATGTTGCCGAACACTTCTTCACCGTTGGTTTTGAGCCGCATGTAAACGGAGTGGATTTCGTAGTCCTTGAACGTCTTCGGCTCGTCCGCATTGAAGGACGTGACGATGATGTCGTGCTTGCCCTTCTCGGGAATCGCTTGAACGCGCAGGAGGCCGTCTCCGCCCGGATAGCTGTTCTCCACCGCGTACAGCAGGCGAACATGCTCCTCTTCAGATCCGGCAAGAAGCGAAGCTTTGCTTGCATTGCCCGCCATCGCTTCGCTCATGTTGTTGACCGCGACCCGCTGGGTCAAGCGGTAGATCCACTCTGTGCCCGGCTTGAATCGGTACTTGAGCGCCAAGCCGTCGTCGGGGATCGGAATGTTCGCGGAGTTGGAGATGATGACGTTGATCGACGAACGATCGACGATGCGCGGCCGATCCTCGAAGTCCTGGAACAGGACCGCCTCGATCTGCAAGGGGCCGTCGGCAATCTGTCGAGCCTTCGTGTCGATATCGTAATACAGGTAGTTCGCACCGGGAGCGGGCACGGTCGCTTCGACGAACTTGCCACCCAGATAGATGCCGACGTACGACCCGGCAGGCACGCTCTTCATCGGGAAAAGCAGCCGAACCGTTTCGCGCACCTTCGAGCCGTCTGCGGGACGGACGATCGTGAACGCGGATTGGGAAAGCGCAAAGCCGGCGACGGCAAGCGTAAGGAGCGAACCAAAGGCCCTTTTCATAACCAAACTCCACGCGTGCCCCGTTGGGCACACATCTGATCATTATGACGGCCCATCGACGCCCGTTTGTTACAGCCGCGATCGCCTTCTTCGCCCGTTTCGCCACCCGTTCCCGACCCGTGTACAATGGCGTCGAGTCGGCCGGGTGACGGCCTCGGCTTAGGCCGGGGAGGAAAGTCCGGACTTCATAGGGCGCGGCGCCCCGGGAAACCGGGGGACTCGGCTTGCCGAGGACGGAAAGTGCCACAGAAACAAACCGCCGCGGCTTGCCGTGGCAAGGGTGAAATCGTGAGGCAAGAGCTCACGCGTCGAACGGGCAACCGCCGACGGGGCAAACCCCGCTGGAAGCAAGGCCAAATAGGGAGGGGCTGACGTGGCCCGCCGACCCTCCGGGTTGGCCGCATAGATAAATCGTCACACAAAGACAGAATCCGGCTTATAGGCCGACTCACAAACCGACCGCACTACCTATCCGACCTATCCGACCTATCCGTCCTATCCGACCTATCCGTCCTATCCGTCCTATACGCCCAACACCGTCATCTGCGACAAGGGAACGTCAAGCGCGAACGATGCCCGCCTCGTGCCGGCGGATACGCTTCACCAACGTGATTGGTCCGCCTCAACCTGCGATCGCCGCCGTCCGCTGGGCCTATATGGGCGCGGGGCTGGGCTTCGTCGGTCTGGGGGTCCTTGGGGCGATCTTGCCCGTGCTCCCGTCCACGATCTTCTTCATCCTCGCACTTTGGGCGTTCAAGCGGAGCAGCCCAAGGCTCGAGCGACGGCTCCTCGAGCACCCCGTCCTCGGCCCAACGCTGCGAGATTGGGAACGGAACGGGGCAATCAGGCCTCGCACAAAGCGAGTTGCGATCACGATGCTCTGGCTCTGTCTGATCGTCTCCGCGGTTTTCGTAAGGCAGAAGCCGGTCGTCCTCGGCATCCTCGCGGGGGTCGGGATCTCGGTATCCGCCTACATCTGGACGCGTCCGAATGCGTCGCCTGCTCAGGCGCCGTCCTGAACTTCCTTGACGAGTCGCGGGTTCATCCGCCACTCCTCCCGCACCTTCACATGGAGGTCCAGGAAGACCCGTTTCCCGACCAACTCTTCGATCTCCGCCCGTGCGGCGGTGCCGATCGTCTTGAGGAACTGTCCCTGCTTTCCGATGAGGATCGCCTTCTGACCTTGCTTCTCGACGATGATCTCGGCGCGGATCGTCGCCAGGCCCTCGGTTTCCTCCCAGTCCGTCACGATCACCGCGGTCGCATGGGGCACCTCTTGGCGCGTCGCGATCAACACCCGCTCGCGCACCAACTCCGCCGCCAAGAACCGCATCGGCTGGTCGGTGACCGTGTCCTCGTCGTATGCGGGCTCGCCTTCGGGAATCCGGTCCACGATCGCCGCCACGACCTTGTCCAAGTTCACGCCCTGGGTCGCCGTCGTGAGCATATAGTCGTCGGTCTTAAATAGCTTCGTGTACGCCTCGACGGTCGGCACGACCATCTCCGGCCGAAGCTTGTCCATCTTGTTGAGCACGAGGTAGATCCGAATCTGCCCGACGACCAACCGGGCGATCCGCTCGTCAGTCTCGTCTGGCTTCTTCGAGGCATCGCAAACGACGACCGCCAAGTCCGATCCGCCGAGAGCCTCACGCGCTTGCTCGACCATCGAGCGCCCAAGCGCGGTGTGCGCCTCGTGAATTCCGGGCGTGTCGACCAGGATGATCTGATAACCCTCGCCGTGAACGACCCCGAGAACACGCCGGCGCGTAGTCTGAGGTCGACTGCTGACGATGCTGATCTTCTGACCGACCAACGCGTTCACGATCGTGCTCTTGCCGACGTTCGGCTTGCCGATCAGCGCAACCGCGCCGCAGCGAAACGAAGACTCGGTCCGAATCTCAGCCATCACGCTTCCGGAACACGATGTTCATCCCTAGATCAGGGTCATAAGTCGATTCGCCATCTCGGCGACGGGTCGCCGACTCTTCGCTGCCACCGCGGTCCCTTCGGCCTCGGCTGCGACGCCTTCTGCCAACGCGCTCGGGCTCTTCGTCGGGCTCGGGCTCTTCCAGGAGTCGAGCCTTGAAGAGCAGGTCATCGGCGATGTCCTCGCTATCGCCTCCCTCCATCCACTCGTCGAGCCGCATGATCGGCACATCGAACGCTGACGCGTCGAATCGAATCGTGTCCTCGTGCTTCTCCGGCAGTGTATCCATCCGGAGCAAGTCGTCTGGAGACGCCTGCAGGATGTGCTCCAGTTCTTCCTTCACTCCGACAAGGAACACGTTGGTCGAGCCATCCGTCGCCTGGAACCGCAGACTCGTCGAGTCATTCGACACCCATTCCTGGCTCGTCAAGCTGTAAGCCGACCATCGTCCAGGAAGCGTGATCGTCCTCGAGCCTGCGCCGGTGCAATGAACCGTCAGGAACGGTGGCCTGACATGCACGACGTCCTCGGTGAAGCTCCAGACGTGCGCACCCGCCATCTCGCCGAGCGCTCGAAGGAGCCCTGCGTTCACGATCGGTTCGCCGAGGAACACCGACTTCCAGCGGCCCTCTGGATCGCCGTCGGGTTTGAACTCGCGCAAGACGAAGCTGGGCAGCCCGGTCTGCGTGTACTCACCGAGGACGGTGCCGTCTTCGGGGATGGCGAAGTAGCTCGGCTCGAGAGGAGCTCCGCCGACGTTCGCCTTGTCCTCGAACGGGTCCGAGAGCGGATGCCGCCTGGCAACGATCGTCGTGCCGGTTCGGCTGTGGAACGGCTGCGGCTTCAGCGCGATGCCCGTCACTTCCCTTGCCCGCTCGAGCGACTCGCGTCCGGAGTCGAACAACCCCGCCGAATAGAGCCAGAACAGCACCTTGTCGTCTCGCTGAAGCCGTTGCTTGATCGCCGCCCGGAGCTCCGGCCGCACATCCCACGCGTTGATGAACAGATAGAGCCGGCTCTCGGGAAAGACGTCGCGATGTTGAAGGTCGCTCAACAGATAGAAGGCCGAGCTCATCCCTGCCCGCATGATCGACTCGCGCACGTTCTGCACGAGGAGCCCAAAGCCCTTCTTGTCAACCAGATAGGCGAGCGATCGCTCATCGATGAAGACCGCGACGTCGGGATCGGTCTGCGGGCACGCCATGCGGGTCAGCAGCGCCCGAACGACTTGCTGCGCTCGCTCCCAGACACTCGACGTCTTGAGCCAGCCGTTGCCCCAAAGATCCATCCAGCACACGCCGGTACCGTGAGCCAAGGCCGCCCCGACTCCTCTCCAGTGCACGCTCTCGAGCGACTGAGGGGTCTTGATCATCGGGTTGAAATCGTCAGGATCGTAGCCGGTCCCGAGCGACGTCTTGAAGTCCTCTTCGCTGATGTACAGCTTCCCGTTCAAGCCGAAGCTGTCGATCGGGCCTGGGAAGGATGCGGCGCCACCTGGCTCCCGATTCCGGTAGCTCGGAGGCCCCGCGATGTAATCGATCTCTCGCGTTCGAAGCAGCTTGCCCAGCGAAAGATGCCCGCTTGCCGGGTGCGACCACTCGAAGGTGTAGCCGTAGCTGACCCCCACGAGGAAGTAGCCGTCGCTCTTGTTCTTGCTGGCATACGCGAGGTCGGCAATCCGTGCGACCGCGATGTCGCTGAGGAACAGATGGTAGTCGACCCAACGCCGCTCCTTCCGCTCCGCCCGGACGAACTTGTCTCCACCCTCTTCCTGCAAGAACGGAGGGATCTCGAGCTGGTTGAAGTCCACCTGGCCGTCGAACCACGCTGCTCGGAGGGCGACCACATCGTTGCGGTACCGCGTCCGCATCCACTCTCGGAACTTCAGGCGTGCAGCCTTGGACGTGTCGTAGCCCACCCCATCGACGAAGAACCACTCCCCTCGATCTAGGTGAAGGCCGAGGATCGCGTCTCGATTGGGAAGCATCCGCATCTGAGACACGAACTCTTCGAGGCACTCGATCGCAACCTGCCAGAACCCGTCGTCGCAGAGACTTGGCTCGGCGATTTCGCCATCCGCAGTCTGATACCGTGCGTCCGGATATCGGTCCTGCCAAGCGTTAGAGGCCGCAAACACGATACGGAACAGCACTTGCGCTTCGGGGTCGACCTCGAGGGTCTTCTTGAGGAGGTAAGCCGCAGTCGCCACGTTGGTGGAAACCTGGGACGGATCCACTTCGAGTTCGACGAGGTGGGTGTGGATGTGGACTCCGCTCTCCCCTGCCATCCGCATTTGATCGAGCACGGTGCGGGCACGCTGCTCGTCGCGTGAGCCGCCAAAGAACGAGATCGGCGGATACACGCGCCGGTTCCTGACCAGCGTCGGAATGCCGTCCCGCAAGACGACCTGCGGCGCATCTTGGGGAATCCGAATCGGCGGGTGGGTCGGAGGCGGCGGCTCGACCGGCATTGGCGGCGCCTCGACTGGCGCGGGCCGCTCGACTTGCGTCCGCGGGGTGCGTTCCCGTCGGCCGGTTTTGGCCTCAGGCTTTGACGTCGGCGTCGCTTCCACCTTGGGCTTCATAGGCCCCTTCGAAGGCGGGCGCCAAGCGATCGGCGCAACGTCGAACTCGGCAAGCATCCGGGCGAGCTCCCGATCTTCCGCAACGGGCTTCCCTGCTCGTTTGGGCTCCCTAAATGTCAGCGACGGAACATCGTCGCCCTCTTCCGACGTCACTTCGGCAGGAGACTCAGACGCGCTGCCACCCCCTGAACGGCGGCGACGCCGCCTTCGCTTGCGTGTCGGCTCCGCAGCGTCATCAGCGTCCTCGACGGGGGCCGGGTTGGCAGGCTTTCGGGCACGCTTTGGCTCGGTGGCGGCGGGTTCGCTCACGGGCTCCTCTGCAACGGAGGCTGCCCGACGTCGGCTTCGCGGTTTCGGTTCAGCCTCTGGCGCGACTGCGGGCGCAGCATCTTCGGCCACCTTCGGCCGTCTCGTGCGCGGTTGCTTGGCGACGGGTTCCGGCACGGAGAACGTCTCAGCCGGCTGAGACGCTTTCGTTCGGCGGCGCGTTGCGCTCGGCTTCGGTTGGATTTCGGTCGTGGGCTCGGCGGGAGCCGAAGTCGTGGTTTCTAATGGTTTCTTTCGAGGCATGGGGTTAAGCTCTGTGAGGCGGCCCAATCGAAAAGCGCTTCCGGCGACGTGAAAACGTGGTCCGGCTGCTCAGCAAGGAGGGCCTGGGTATTGCCTGCGCCGTAAGTCACCGCAAGGGCGGCGGCGAGGCCTGCGCCTTTGGCGCAGCGAATGTCGTAAATCGAATCTCCGACGAGCACGGTCTCTCGCGGATCGACGCCAAGCTTCGAGCAGCCCAGAATGGCGCTTTCAGGGTGTGGCTTGGGATGGCTGACGTCGGTGCTGCAGACGGTGGCGTCGACAAATGGTGCGGCATCGAATCGGGCGAGAAACGACTCGAGTTCGATCGCGCTCTTGCTGGTTACGAGACCAATTCGAAAGCCCGCCTTACTCATCCGAGTCAACGCCTGAATCGCGGGGCCGAACGGCTGTTCGCGATCCTTGTACAGCTCGAACCGATCGATCGCGAAGCTCACGCGCTCCGAGACCTCGTCTTGACTGGCAGTCGCAGTCTGATACAGAAGCACCTGCTCGGACAAGGGAATCCCGATGATCGCACGAATCGCCTCGTCGGAAGGTCGATGCCCCGCGTAACGCTCGTACATGTCGCCGAGACCTGGGATCAGGGCCGGCAATGTATCCACCAGGGTCCCGTCGATATCGAACAGAACCGCTCGGATACCGGGGATCGGCTGGGCCGGCTGCACCTTCGGAGTATGGCAGATTCGCAGGATCCTGAGCCCCACGTTGCAATCGACAGTTCTCTCAAATCCTGCTAAACATATCGGGGTTTCGTGCCGACTCTTTCCGTAGCGATGAACATCGGAGCGCTGCTTGGCCTCACGACTTCGACGCCCGGATTGGCTCCCAAGGTTGGCGCCACTGGGTTCGAAGCGCTGTTGGCCGGCTTGCTCGGTGAGGCAGGAAGCCCGCCGATCGACGGTGTCTCCCTCGTTCCATCGGGAGGGCCGCCAGGCGAATGGCCGCCACCACCGCCACCGCCCCTCCAGGGGTTAGGCGTGGAGGAGTTGAAGACAAGTGAGCCGAATGCTCCGTCGAAGAAACCGGACCTCCCCGCCCCGAGCGAAGCCCAACCGAACCAAGTTCTGGGGCTCATCGCGATGGCGATGCCGTGGCCTCCAACTGGAAACGCGCAAGTCGAGGCATTCCTGAAAGTCCCGATCGCTGGACGCAGCGTCCCCGTAGTTGGCGAAAGCGCCGAGACGCCGACGGTGACCGCCGCGCCTCCAAGCCCACTTCGGCCTCTCGATTCGTTCGACCCTCTACAGGCGGCGTTTGACCGTCTGCTCGGTGAACCGGAACTCAATGTCAAGATGGTCCGTATCGACGTGCCGGTCGTCGAGCAACCGATTCTTCCAACGGAGCCATCTACAGCCCAGCCTGCGTCACTGGTGCCCGACCCGCAAGCCGTCGCGCCCATTCTTGCCGCGGAACGATCTGCGGCCCAACCTGCACCGCCAGTTCACAGTACGCAGCCGACCGACGTTGCGCCCATGCCCGTTCCACAGAGTCAGCCCGCCCCCGAGTCGATGCCTATCGCTACCCAGGGCAGACTCCGTGAGCCGTTGAGCAGAACAGAGCCGAGCGATCTGCCGCAAGCACCCGTGGTCGTTCCAGCCCCATCGATCGCGCCTGTCCAGCTGCCGACGGCAGCCCCCGCTCCGCGATCGACTGCCGAAGTACGGCCGAACGACGATGGAGCCCAGCCCGCCGCCGCAGAACCCAACGTTGCCGTCGCAAAGCCGGTGCTCGCCGCGACCGAATCTCCCGCCCCAAAGGCGCAGGTGAACCGAACGAGCGAGCCGACCGAGGTCGAAGGACCCGGGCTCGAACAGCCCTCCACCAAACCGATTGAGGTCCAAGGTCAGGATGAAGCGAAGTCGGACTCCAACCCCGATAAGGACCAGTTCGACGAGAAGCCGACGGGCGACGAAGAGCCGAAATCGGCCGTGACCCCTCGCCCTCAGCAGGAACTCGCCCACAGTCGGCCAGTCGCCAAGGCCAACCCCCTACCGGAGCCGACCGAGATGGTTCGCGAACCGGTCGCTTCGCGCGCCCTTCAAGCCCATGCCGACCGGATCGAGGCCTTTGCCGCGACCCGACCCCGAGGCGCTGTCACGATCGACATGGACCCGCTCGACCTGGGAAAGATCCAGCTCGTCGTCAAGCAGAGCGAGGGCATGGTCGAGGCTCATATCGTCGCGCAGGACGAGCGCGTCCGCCAGGTCCTCCAAGCCTCGCAGGCGCACCTCGCGCAGTCGTTCGAGAGTCGTGGCGTCCGACTCGATCAGTTCCAGATTTCCGCTCCTTCCTCGTCGACAACGGCCGATTTCGGCCGCGACCATCGACAACCGCCGCAACCGGCGCAGCAAGCACCCCAACAAGGGCGGCTGAACGCGCAGGCTGCGGCTCGACCTGTTCTCGTCGCCTCCGCTCGCGGTGGCGTCGACTTGACGATTTGAGGCAAACGATATGAACATCGCCCCAGTCACCAACGGGCTTCCGTCCACCAATCAGGGTGGAAGCACGACTCAAGGAAGCATGCTGGACATGCAGACGTTCTTGGTGTTGTTGAGCGTCCAGCTCTCGACCCAGAACCCGCTCGAACCCATGAGCGACCGCGACTTCTTCGCCCAAATGGCTCAGCTGGGCCAAGTGCAGGGTATGGACGCGCTCCGCAACAGCATGGACGCCGCCCAGGCCACCAGCATGATCGGCAAGAAGATCACCGCAGTCCGTCCCTTTACGGTGACGGGTAGTCAAGACCAACTGGTCGTCGGAACCGTCAAGAAAGTGGTCATGCAGGATGGCGTGTACTACTTGAACGTCGAGGAAGCAAACGGCGGCATCGCTCAGGTGATGATGGGCAACGTCCTCGCGGTCGAAGATCCGGCCACGCCCGCCACCAATCCCTGACCACACGAAGATCGGACCATGAACATCCAGAACACACGAGTCAACGACCTCCTGCAGACGCAAACGCCGACTCCGGCTCCGCGCACGCAGGGTTCCGGCCCCGACTTCGGAACGATCCTTCAGGATCGCCTGAAAGTGTCCGGCCACGCCCAGACCCGCCTGCAGAGCCGCAACATCGAGCTTGAAGGCGCTCAATGGGAGCGAGTGATGAGCGGTGTGGACAAAGCGGCTGAAAAGGGCGCCAAGGAGTCCCTCGTCATGGTCGACGACGTCGCACTCGTGGTCTCGATCAAGAACCGCACGGTGATCACCGCTGTGGACAAAGCCAACCTGAAGGAGAACGTCTTCACCAACATCGATAGCGCGGTCGTCGTTTAGCGTCGACCCGATTCATTGAACTCTTAAGGCAAAGACTTAGACGCAGGCCCCTGACGAAGGGAGGCGAGAGCAAGCCCGAATGGCGCGCTCGATGCGTCTTTGCCGCGACCGAAAACCGACAAGCTACGGAGGCAAAGAAAGCACATGCTACAGGCACTTCTCGCTGGCGTCGCCAGCATCAAAGCGCAGCAGACGCGCATGAACGTCATTGGCAACAACCTCGCGAACGTCAACACCACCGCGTTCAAGAGCTCCCGGGTGACCTTCCAGGACATGATCTCGCAGACCTTGCGCGGCGCTTCCCGCCCGAGCACCTCGCTCGGGGGCCGAAACCCGGTCCAGCTCGGTCTGGGCGTGTTGGTGGCGGGCACGGATGCCAACATGGAGCAGGGATCGCTCAACGCCACCAACCGCCCCGGCGACCTCGCCATCCAGGGCAACGGATACTTCGTCGTGAGTGACGGTAGCGCGATGACGTACACCCGCGATGGAGCCTTCGACCTCGACGCGAACGGAGACCTCGTCATGCGGTCCACCGGCCAGCGAGTGCTTGGGTGGGGAGCCGACGCGTTCGGTGTCATCGATTCCACTCAGCCGGTGGATGCCAGCTCGGCGATCAACATCCCAGTCGGGCAACAGAGCGCTGTCCAGGTTACGACCCAGATCAACATGGCCGGGAACCTCAAGGGGACTGCAGGCCCCACCGACAACTGGACGACCACCGTTCGCGTGTACGACTCCCTCGGAGGCTCACATGACATTACGGTCAAGTTCAAGAACCACCAGAGCCCCGCTCAGGGAACTCCACCCAGCGGCTCGACTTCGAGCTGGGAGTGGGAGGCCTTCGAAGGCACGACGCCCCTCGGCGACTTCAGCAGCACTGGCAATGAGCGATTGTATTTCGACGGGTCGGGCCACCTGATGAACCCGACCGCGCTGGGGGCGATTTCCGTCCCAGCCGCGGGTGCCTCCTCCAGCTTCGACATCAACATCGACTTTACGTCGATCACCCAGCTCGCCAGCGAGACCAGCGTTCAGGTGTCCAGCCAGAACGGCTATCCCGCAGGCTCGCTCCAGGGCTTCTCAGTCAGCTCGGACGGCACCGTGACGGGCATCTTCACGAACGGCCTCACCCGGCAGCTCGGCCAGATCGGCATGGCGAACTTCCCGAACCCTGGCGGCCTCGAGCGGATTGGCAACAACCAGTTCCGTCAGACCGACAACTCCGGCATCGCCTCCGTCGGAGCGGCCAAGACTGGCGGTCGCGGCAACATCAACTCCGGCTTCCTCGAGCAGTCCAACGTCGACATCGGGACCGAGTTCACCGAGCTGATCGTGACGCAGCGTGGCTTCCAGGCCAACACGCGCGTGGTCACGACAGTCGATGAGATGTTGCAGGACCTCATCAACATCAAGCGGTAGCGAGTTCGAGGCCGTGACCCTCCCACGAGGAGGGTCACGGCCTCCTTCTCATCAAGTGGCTCGGACGTCTCGTCCGAGTTCAACCAGCAACGCCAACGGGTGGCGTCCCGCCCGAGTTGAACGGCGTGCCGCCCGTCCAAATAGGACCCGCCTCATAGCCCAGTCATAAGGACGGGTCAGAATGGATGCCATGGTCCGCCGTAAGCGGCTCATCGCCCCGATCATCCAGTTCATCCACACCGAGGCATCGAGTGGGGTGATCCTGCTCATCGTCACAGTGGGCGCGCTCGTATGGGCGAACTCGCCGTGGGCCAACGGCTACACCCAGCTTTGGCAAACCCCAGTGTTCGTTGGTGTCGGAGCCAACGAACTCAAGATGTCGGCGGGACACTGGATCAACGACGGCTTGATGGCGGTGTTCTTCCTCCTGGTGGGCCTCGAGATCAAACGCGAGCTTCTGTCAGGCGAGCTGTCGTCGGCAAGGAAGGCGGCGCTTCCGTTTGCCGCGGCGATCGGCGGGATGATCGCCCCCGCGCTGCTCTACGCAGCCCTGAACCGGGGTACTGACGCCGGGGCGGGCTGGGGCATCCCGATGGCGACCGACATCGCGTTCGCGTTGGGTGTCCTCGCCCTCGCGGGAAGCAGGGTGCCGCTTGGGCTCAAGGTGTTCCTGGTGGCTCTAGCGATCGTGGACGATCTCGGTGCGGTGCTCGTGATCGCCCTCTTCTACACGTCGCAGCTGCAGGCGACACCCCTCTTGTGGGCGGCGGCCTTGGTCGGCGGCCTCTTACTCCTGAATCGCATGGGAGTGCGCTCTCTGGCGCCGTACCTGATCGCGGGCGGCGTCTTGTGGCTGTTGTTTCTCGCGTCCGGCGTCCACGCGACGATCGCGGGGGTGGCGTTGGCGGCGACCATTCCTGCCAAGGGTGACGAGTCGCCACTCCAGAAACTGGAGGACGCGCTTCATCCTTGGGTCACCTTTGGGGTCATGCCAGTGTTCGCGTTCGCGAACGCGGGCGTCCCGTTGGGCGAGGGCTTCCGCAGCGCCGTAGGGGACCCGATCGCCCACGGGATTGGAGCCGGCCTTCTTCTGGGCAAGCCGCTTGGAATCGTGGGAATGGCTTGGCTCGCGGTCAAGCTCAAGTTCGCTGAGCTTCCCGAGTCGGTCGGGTGGCGTCACATTGTGGGAGCCGGCATCCTCGGAGGTGTGGGGTTCACGATGTCGCTCTTCATTGCCGAGCTCGGCCTGACCGACCCGACCCATCTCCTCGTGGCCAAGACCGCGATCCTCGGCTCATCGGTCGCCGCCGGAGTCGTGGGCTTCATCTTGCTGCGCCGGGCCGACGAGGCCGGAGCTACTCGCCGTCGCCCGCAGACCCAGCCTGACCCAGACTAGATCCCGAAGCCTGAGCGGCCGCTTCCTTCGCACGATCCTTGGCGACCGTCCCCACCGCCGAGCCGCCGCCTTGGAGAGACTCAGACCCGGACACCGGAGCGTTCGGAATCGGACTCGGTGTCATCGGAGCGATACCCCCGCTGTTCGACTCGCCCCCTCCGTTCGCTTGTGCGGTCGTCGTCGTCGGTCCCTTGGCGGCCCCGCCCTCTTCCGACGTAGCAGCCGTCGGCTCCGACGTCCCGGATTGGCAACCTGCGACCACGAAGA
>WBZR01004078.1_pt1 | contig 12326 bp, 9 predicted proteins | sample 5204231 | NCBI WGS metagenome assembly WBZR01 (sample SAMN12412403, study PRJNA552823) | activated sludge metagenome | isolation source: activated sludge from anammox sidestream of wastewater treatment plant... | place: USA: Virginia | collected 2017-08
GGAATGGTTCAGTCTTCATTCAATGAAAATAATACTATAATTTCAATTGAGGCGACGACAATATCAGACTCTATTTCTTATTTCTTAGTAAAGAATATTTTTCAAAATCTTCAAAATTTTTACATATTTCAAGGAATTCAAAAGGCTCAGATTACAGTTGAAAATTTAGAAAGAAAGGTTTCCAGAGTTGAAGCTAAATTACATGGTGAAGATTATAGTCTTGCAAGTGAGGGCGATAAAACGCTTGGGGTTTGGAAAAATGTTTACAAAGTTCCTCAAACAAAACTATTAAGAAATGTTCAAATCAATTCTGTTATGTATGGTGAACTAATTAAAAATTTAGAGACTGCTCGATTTGCGCTAGAAAATGCCACACCGGTATTCCAAAAAATAGATGAACCATTTTTTCCGATTGAAACTAATATTAAGTCTTTAATGAAGTTTGTTCTGTACGGTTCCATACTAGGGCTTATGTTGTCTTTTTTGATTTTTTATTTTTGGCATATTTATAATGATAAAATATAGAATTTTCTAGAAACGGAATTTTATCAATCATAATTTAATTATCAAATCGAGACGTTAATTACTTTGTTATTATCATAACAGGTCGTTTATATTAAATATTTTATATAATTCTAATTTGTTTTTATGCTCAACAATTATTCGATACAAATAATTCTGAATTACTTTTGCAATAATATATTTTTAAAATTTGAATCTAATGGAATTTAAAAACAAAACACTTCTTATAACTGGTGGAACCGGTTCATTTGGGAGCATGATGCTTCAGCATTTTCTTGGGACAGATATTGCTGAAATACGTATTTTTTCAAGAGATGAGAAGAAGCAAGAAGATCTTCGGATTGCACATAGGTCTTCCAAGTTAAATTTTGTCATTGGTGATGTGCGAGATTTTAAAAGTGTTGAAAATGCAATGAGAGGAGTTGATTATGTATTTCATGCAGCAGCTTTGAAACAAGTTCCTTCCTGTGAATTTTATCCATTGCAAGCAATCCAAACGAATATTCTGGGAGCTGAAAATGTCTTAGAAGCCGCTGCAACTAATAATGTAAAAAGGGTAGTTGTTCTTAGTACTGATAAAGCGGTGTATCCTATCAATACTATGGGTATGTCCAAAGCTTTGATGGAGAAACTTACAATAAGCAAGGCGCGTGAACCAATTGTTAAAAAAAATGAGGGCGTTTTTTGCGCAACGAGATACGGTAATGTTATGGCTTCTAGAGGATCGATTATTCCTCTATTTATTCAACAGATCAAAGAAGGTAAACCACTGACAATCACCAATCCTGATATGACAAGATTCATGATGTCATTACCTGACTCTGTAAATCTCGTACTTTATGCATTTCAAAATGCAAATCCGGGTGATATATTTGTCCAAAAATCTCCTGCTGCTACTATCTATACACTCGCTTTGGCTTTGAAAGAATTGTTTAATTCTAATAATGAAATCAAGATCATTGGGCCCAGACATGGAGAAAAAATGCATGAAACCCTTTGTGGAAGGGAAGAAATGGCAAAGGCAGAAGACTTGGGTAAATATTACAGAATACCTGCTGATATGAGAGACTTGAATTATGCCAAATATGTTCAAAATGATGCAACAATGTTAGTTGATGTAGAATACAATTCCAGTAATACTGAAAGGTTAGATATTGAGAAGTTAAAAGAATTGCTATTGACACTCGATTATGTAAGAGAACACTTAAAAGCATTATGAAAAAAGATATAATAATTCTTGGTCATAAAGGCATGCTTGGAGCAATGGCACAAATATATTTCTATAAAAAAGGTTATAAAATACTTACTACTGATGTACGATTTACTATTGAAAATATGGACAGTTGGAGAAACTTTATTGAATCTCATCCTAAAGCAGTTATCCTTAATTGCATCGGAAAAATTAAACAAAAGTCTAACATACCAAGTGAACTTTTATGGTGTAATTCTATATTGCCGTTAGAATTAAAAAATATTTTAGGGGATGAACAAATACTAATCCAGCCCAGTACCGACTGTGTATTCTCCGGATTAATTTCTGGGAAAAAGAAAGTAACAGATAAATCAGACGCAAACGATACATATGGATGGTCTAAATATCTTGGAGAAATAGCATTGAAAGGTAAGGAAAATTCTCTAGTTATTAGAACTTCAATAATAGGTCCAGAATTTTATGGAAGTGGAAAGGGATTACTTGGGTGGTTTTTGTCACAAAAAGAAAACAGTCAATTAAATGGTTATTCGAACCACTTTTGGAATGGAATCACAACATTGGAATGGTGTAAACACGTTGATTATATTATAACTAATTTCGAGATCTTTAAAAAAACTGATTTAATACAACTTGGAACCAAGGAGGTTTACTCAAAATACCAAGTATTAAAATTTTTTCAAGAAACATATGGAACAAAGCATGAAATAAGAAAGTTTGATATGGGGATTACCATTGATAGGAGTCTTGAATCTTCTTTGGTTTGCAATACTTTTCAAATTCAACTGTTGGAATTAGCTGAATACATTAATTAATTAGGAATCAATAATTAGCAAATTGAGTGTAAATAAAAATATACTGGTTAATTTTATAGGTAAGTTTTGGAGTCTTTTATCTAATTTCCTTTTTATCCCATTATATATACATTATTTAGGATTTGAAAGTTATTCGGTAATTAGTTTTACATTAATAGTTGCTAGTGTGTTTGCTATTTTAGATTCCGGTTTAACTTCAACATTGTCTCGCGAATTTGCTCGAGGCGATATTTCAGTAGACGATAAAGAAAAAAAATTTATTGCAATAGAATCTTTATATTCTCTAATTTCACTGTTCGCTATATTAATATCTTATTTTTCTTCTGATTATATTGCTAAAAATTGGGTTAATTCTGAAACTTATTCTGTAATTCAAATCGCTTTTCTTCTTAAGATTGTAAGTATTGAGATTGGCTTTAACTTATTGTTTCGTTTTTATTTAGGTGGATTACTCGGATTAGATAGGCAAGTATTATCTAACATTATTCAGATAGGATGGGGCGTATTTCGTAATGGATTAGTACTATTTGTTATTATGTATGAACCAACGCTTAAGACTTTTTTCTTTTGGCAAGCGGGAATCACAATATTGTCAATGTATATTGCTCGTAAGAAATTGTTTCAGAAGTTAAACTTATCTTTTAAATTTAGATTTAGCTTTGATATTAACATATATAAAGATATTTGGAAGTTTTCATTAGGAATGTTTTTTATATCAATAGTTGCAGCCATAAACACGCAAACTGATAAAATCGTTATTAGCAAGATTCTTTCGGTTGAGAACTTAGGCTATTATACTATTTCAGTTTCACTTTCTTTAGGGTTACTAGTGCTAATTTCACCAATTGCAACAGCATTATTGCCAAAATTTACTACTTTATATTCTACGAGACAAAATGAAGATGCTTCTTTGATTTTTATGAAATATTATCAAGTACTTGCTATTTTCGTTTTTTCATGTATGTCTATTATGATTTTTATGCCTGATACTATTATTTGGTTATGGACAGGCGATAAAGATATTGCTTTCAAATCTCAGGTATTCCTTCCTGTAACGGCTTTTGGATATGGAATGCTCGCTTTACAAGTTTTGTTATTCAATATAGCAATTGCAAATGGATATACAAAATTAAATAGCATTTTGGGTTTTATTAGTTTGATAATAACTATTCCGGGTTATTGGTGTGCTGTAAAATATTTTGGTGCAATAGGAGTTGCTTGGCTATTTGCCCTAATTCAGTTTTTAATAACTATAATTTATGTTTTTGTTATAAACAAGAAATTTTTGATAAATATTTCTCACTGGGATATCTATTTGAAAAAATTGCTTTTGCCATTATTGTTAACTATTGGTTTTACTTGGATGTTTTCAGTATTTTTAAATAATCACTCATTTAATAGATTGATTTCACTATGCTATTTGGTTTTATCAATATTTATTACTTTTATTCTAACTTCACTATTATTAATCCCTTTAAAAAATATTAAAAATAAATTATATTGCAAATGATAAATTCACCAGTATTATCAATTGTTATTCCTACTAAAGACAGGTATTTTTATTTGAAGGAATTATTACAAAAGCTTTTGTCTTTTGAAAGAGATGATTTTGAAATTATTGTTCAAGATAATAGTTCGGATAATTTAGAAATTTTAAATTATTTAGAGAATTTCAATAATGATAAGCGATTAAAGTACTATTATGATTTTTCTCTCTTAGATATGTGTGCCAATTCTCAGCTTGCTATCGAGAAAGCCAAAGGAGAATATGTCACTTTTATTGGAGACGATGATGGTATCACAGAGGAGTGTATCGATATATGTAAATTTATGGCTATAAATGATATTGATTCAGCAAATTGTAATATTGCAATCTATGACTGGCCAGATTTATATAAAAAATACTGGGGATATTCATCCTCAGGTGAAGTTCGATATGCTGAATATTCTAATAAAATTGAGGATGTCGATCCTAGTGATGAACTAATCAAAATACTTAGTGGTGGGGCACAAGTGGTTAAAAAGGGAGCGAGGTTATATCAAGGAATTATAAAAAGATCTGCTCTAGATAAAATGCGAGATTCTTGTGGTACTTATTTCCCCGGCCCAGTTCCGGACATGAGTAGTGCTGTCGGTATTGTTTCGTATATAAATAAACACATATATGTTGATTACCCTTTGATAATAGCTGGTTCTTCAGGTAATAGTACAGCGGGATTAGGTGCTCAGAAAAAACATCAAGCAGAGATTAAAGATGTATCTCACTTACCCAAAAGCACTGCAAACGATTGGGCTAAAGAAATACCTTTTTTCTGGTCTGGAGCAACTATTTGGGCTCAAGGGGCTATTCAAGCGCTCCGAACTACAGGTAGGGAAGATTTAATTAAGTATTACAATTTTAATAGACTCTACGCTTTATGTTTAATCTATGATAATGAATTTAGAATTAGAACAATAAAGCATCTTTTCAAATCTTTATACAAAAACAGAGTCACAATTATTGGTGTTGGGTATCAGGTCTACAAAATATGGACTACACGAATTACAAATCTGTTAAAAAGCAAAATGTTTAAAGTCAAATCTAATGTTGTGGTCTATAAAGCCAAAAACATTAGTGATGTGATTAATTATTTTCAAGAAATGAAAAAACCACAATTTATATATAAGCAGGATTAGCTTTAAACTTTTTTTTAAAGTGTACATTCATTTAAATAGATCCAAATTTTAATTTAATTTATTTTTAATTTATTTTAATAAGCTCTTATGAAAAAACTTTACTGGTTGGCAGTCCAACCAACTCCATATAATTATAATTTATATAAAAGTCTGAATACATCAGAATTAATTAAATTTAATATTTGCTATAGTAAACAAAGAGAAAAAAACCTCCCATTCGATTATCAAGACATTATTTTTGAGAACGATTATTTTTTTAGAAGATTCTTGGGAATTGATTTTAGAATCATTTGGTTATCGATGCACAGCGCCAATGAATTTATGGTGGTGGGGTGGAATGATTTGACAAAGATTATAGTAATGGTAATAAGAAGGATTTTTAGGATGAAATATTTCTTCTGGACTGATAGTGTCAATGTTTCAAAAACAAAATCTAATTCTTATTTATCTCTGAAATTTAAACAGTGGATCCTTAAGGGCGCTAGATTTATATACACAACCGGTAATTTTGGTGTGGATAAAATGATTCAATCTGGATTGTCAAAAGACGATAAAAAGATTATTTCATTACCATTTTTCGTTGAGATTCCAGAATATTTTGATATACGTGTTTTTGATTCGGGAACAGATACATTGAGATTGCTTCATCTATCACGTTTAATTGAGGGTAAGGGTTTGTATAATACAATCAAAGCAATAAAGCTTTTGACCGATGAAGGATATAGAGTAGAATTGAAAGTTGGTGGTGTCGGTAAGGAACACAAAAATCTTGAGATGTTTATTCATGATCAAGGAGTTGAAGATCAGGTTCGATTACTAGGATGGCTTGATTCAATCGATAAAGCGGATGCCGTTAAAAAGGCCCATCTTTTGATACATGCTGTAGATCAACATGATCCTTTTCCTTTAGTCGTACTTGAAAGCCTCGCTAATGGACTTCCAGTAATAGGAACTGAACTTGCCGGATCAGTATCGGACAGGGTGCAAACAGGGTTCAATGGAATTGTAGTGGAGACCTCTGCTGATTCGATTGCGGATGGAATTAAAAAAGTTTATCATGAATTTTCTGTAAAGGAATTATCTAAAAACGCCAGAGAGGAGAGCCTTAATTGGCCTGCAAATAAAGGATTAGCTATCCTTGAAAACACGTTAGGCAAATGCTGAATACTAATGCAAATAGATATAATTGGACAATTGAACTATGTTTGATATTGTGCTTTTTCTTTACTTTTGCTAAAATAAAGACGCCAATTTTTGATATCTACTATTATTATTTTGTAATCATTTTTTTAATTCCAATTTTCGGTTTATATTTTAAAGCGATTCCTAAAAATATATTGGTAATTTTTACATTGCTTTTTTTTGTTGGTGTTGTAAATGTGGCTTTGGGGCTAAATGAATTTGGTCAATTTTTTAAAACTTGGTTCAGTACTCTATTTATCTATTGTTTTTATTATTTTATTATAAAGTTTTATTCTTTTGACCTCGACAAGATTTTTAGCATTTATTGTATAGGAGCATTCTGGGTATGTGTTTTGGGATTTTTGCAGATAATAGCATTTAAACTTGGCTGGAAAGCGGGTTATGATTATTCTTGGTTAGGGTTGGAAGGTACTAGATCATTCGATGGTTTAAAAGATGGAATAATGGGTTTGTACCCTATACATTCTATTTATGGAGAGCCAGCGCATTTTGGTTGTGGCATAGCTCCGGCTTCATTTGTTGCCTTAACAAATTTAGTAAAGAATAAGCATTTTTATTACTCAAAGATGCAAAGTGTTTCTATCGTAGTTGCGATGATTTTATCTACTTCTTCAACAGCATATTTTGCTCTTTTTATAGGATTACTATTATTATTGTTCAATTCAAAAAATGTTATAGGAGCCTTATTGATGGGTGGTTTAGGGATAGTTATATTCATTGTTTTATATAATAATATTGAAAAATTCCAAGCCAGGGTTGATGGAGTAGTGGAATTAGCTCAAGATGATAGTTCTCTTCGGGTTGCCCTAATGGCCTCCAATGGATCAGTTAGAATTCTAGCCAATAATACCATTATTGCGTGGAGAAATGCGAAAGATCATCCTTTGTTTGGTACAGGGCTTGGATCTCATGCTTTAGCTTATTATAAATATTCTGTAATACCTTCCTGGCATGAAGACTATGGGATGAATTATAATGATGCTAATTCATTATTTAATAGGTTGCTTTCTGAAACTGGTTTTGGTGGTATTATTTTAGTACTGATTTTCCTTATTAAATACAAGATTAAATATAAGAATATAAAAAACAACGGGGAAGCCGATTTTGTTCTTTGGCTAATAAACTCTGGTAGTTTGATTATTATGTTAACTTTTCTTTTAAGACAAGGTCATTACTTTTCTTATGCTCTTCCTATGTTTGTCCTTATGTATTTTTACACTTCAAAATATTTCTCACTTAATTTAATTGAAGATAAGCTTTGAAATTTATTTACCTAATATTTTGTTTTTTACCAATTCTATTATTTGGTGACGGTGGTAATTCCCAGATTATATTTGATAAATCAAATTCTATTAAATTAAAAGAATATTGTATTTCAATCAGTCGCGAAGCCAGTGAACAAGAGTTGTATGCGGCAAATACCTTGATTTCTGAATTAAAATCAGTATATAATATAAAGTTGAAAATCGTCTATGAGACCAATATAAAGGGTAAGTTTATTTCGATAGGTAGTACCTTACAATTACAAAAATGTTTATCTGAAATTAAATTTAATGAAAATTTGGCAGATGACGATTCTGTTGTCTTACCAAATAATGGAAATGTTTATTTGTTTGGAGGAAAGGGACGTGGAACGTTTTATGCTGTTTGCTCTTTTTTAGAAACCGAATTAAATATTTATTATTTAGGTGATAACTTTTATTCGAATAAAAATTTACAGAAAACAATTAGCGTTAGCTATCGAGTGGAGAGACCGGCTTTTGACAGTAGAGCGATATTTTATTCCAATTCTTTGGATTTAAAATTTGGAGCTAGAAATAGATTAAATATTTTATTCGAAAAAGCATTTTTGAGTGATAGTTTACCATCTAATGATTTGATTGGGCCCTCTGGAACACATACTTTTGACCAGTTGGTTCCTAAGAATGAATATTATTATACTAAGCCTGAGCTTTTTTCTGATAAGGACGACAAGAATCGCAGTATTAATAATTGTACACAATTGTGTTTAACAAATTCGGAAACTGAAGATATTACGTATAATTCAATAATAAAATACTTAACTTCCCATCCAAAGACTAAATATATCAATATCGCTCCTAACGATTGTAAAAACGAGTGTTGCTGTTCAAAATGTTCTGCAGTTAATTTGGAAGAAAAATCAAATTTTGGTACATTGGCTCGATTTTTAAACAAGATAGCTGAAAGATTAAAGAGTTCAAGTTTTAAAGTAAAAATTTTGTCTTTATCATATTTAGACTTAGATAATGCTCCTCAAAAGACTCATTTAAACGAAAATATTATCATTAGGATATCCACTGATACAATTTCTTGGTATCATCCATTCTCTCCAATTAGAAAGAATAAAGAATTTGCAAAGCGAATTAAAGAATGGAATAAAGTGTGTAATAATTTATGGGTTTATGACTATGCTTGTAATTTTGATGAATATCTTCAAATCTATCCTAATATCTTCAATTTGGCTGATAATTTTAAATATTATAAAGAAGTTGGGTTTAAGGGCATAACTCTGGAATCATTTTATGAAAATAAAGGTGTAGAGGAATCGGAATTAAGAGCTTTTGTCTTTTCAAGACTTGCAATTAATCCAAAGCAAGATGTTTTTAACTTATTAAGTTTTTTTTGTGATCAATTTTATGGTATTGAAGCAGGCAAGATTATGAAAAAGTATTATAATTATTTATACCATAAAATAAACTTTGCATCACTGACTTATTCTGAGATTGATTCTATGTTTGATACGGATGATATCTTATTTTTCAAAGATGTGATTAGTAAATTGTCGAATGTAAAAAGTAATACCCAAACTAAGAAAAGGTTGGATAGGTGGATGATTGGAATTAAATATACTATTGTAAAAAATTATTCTCAATACTTGGAAGCAAATGAATATCAAAATTATTTAAATGATATTCAGCGAACTATGTCAGAGAACAAATTCATAAAATTGGGTTCGTTCAAAGCAAACACAAATGAATTTTTTCGAATCAACTTATTAAAATTGAAATTTCGTAAAGGTTCAAATAATTCTCAAAGAGTCGAAAAAGTAATTGTTGATCCTTCGATGCTGACAATTAATACCTTATCTGGTGATTCATTAAGTACACCGTATATAATTTTTGACCCTAAGTCAACAACTGGAATTGCAGTAAGAATACCGGCCAATAATCAAGAGTGGCTGGTGCGTTTTTTTCCGAATAAAAAGTTTTGTGTTGAGAATAATATGAAAAAAATTATTCTTAGGGTAAAATATGTGGGCGACTTTAGAAAAGAAGATGAAAGAACATGGGTCTATTGTTTTGGAGCTTATAACTATATTACTAAGGAGCATCCACTTGAAAAATTTATATCACTAAAAGATGTAGGTACAGAATACAATAGTATTAATTTGGGAGAAATTAGCTTAAAAGAAGGACTTGAATTTTTTATATTTCCTATAACACACCCAAATTTAAAATATATTTTATTTGATAGTATTCAATTTCAATAAATTTAAATTAGATGCTTTTAATTGATGCACTTAATGTTAGGAGTGGCGGTGGAGTTACGTTATTAAACTACCTTATTAATGAGTTAGAAAAAAGAGATTTGCGTTTTATAGTAGCACTAAACGAAGATGTATCTCTTGAATTTTTTGGTAAAAAGATTGAACGATTTAAATTCAAAAAAATTTATAGAAAAAAAATCTTACAAGATTTATCTAAAAAGTATTTATTTTCTTCCTTACTTTGTTTTGGTAATTTTCCTCCTCCTATATTCATTAATAATTGTACTACATTTACTTTTGTACAGTCAATGTTTCAAGCCGATAATAAATATCTTCCTTCCTACCTTTCGTTCAGAAAAAAAATATATATAAAAATTAGTAACAATTATTTTAATCTATATAAAAAAAATTCTGATTATTTTATTCTCCAAGCGAATCATGTAAGAGATAGATTATTACTTTCCTATAATATTGACAAAGAAAAATGTTTCGTGCTTCCTTTTTACAATGATAGTGTTTCTTCTAACCATGAAATTATACAAAATCAAAAAAGAGATTTTGTTTATATTAGTACAGGTGAGATTCATAAGAATCATTTAACACTTTTAAAAGCATGGGATTACATTTGCGACAAAGTTGGTGAATCAAAATTGCATATTACTATTAGTGATTCGGATTTTGAAAGAATAGTAATTAATTTTCCAGCAATAAAAAATGTTGTTAATCATGGATTTATCAATAAATCAGAAGTTGAAAAACTGTACGAATCTTCTGAATTCTGTATTTACCCATCTTTACTTGAAACTCTCGGTCTTGGTTTAATTGAAGCTGCGTCATTTAATTGCAAAGTTATTGCAAGTAATTTGCCATTTGTGTATGAAGTAATATTGCCATCAGCTACTTTTAATCCGTTTGATTGTAAATCAATTGCTGAAGCTATCTTACATGCTCTAAATAGAGATTTAAAAGAAACAACAGTTGTACTTGAAAATAATATTGAAGAATTTATTAGGTTTTTATATCAAAGTTGATAAAAATATATAAAAAACAATTTTTATAGTGTATTGTAAACATCTTAACTGATTTTAATAATTCAGTAAAAACTAATTTGCTTACAACTAAGTTCAAAATAGGGTAATTTTGTGATTTGTCAAAAATGTAACATTAAATATTTGAATTTTGTTTTAAATGGCTTTAAAAAAAATGGATGCAATAGATTTTCACTCTGAAATTGCAGCTAGCTTTGACGCAAAGTATAGTAGTTCTAAAGATTTTATTGAACGGTACAATGTATGGACTCATTTTTTAGACAAATACTTGTTCGCATCAGCTTTTGTGTTAGATGTTGGTTGCGGTTCTGGAGTTTTAAGTTTTTATTCTGCTCGAATATCTTGTCAAGTTATTGGGTTTGATGGCTCGAAGGATATGATAGAATTGTGCAAAACTAAACAAAACAACTTTAATTATGATAATATTGAGTTCAGTGTGAATAGTATTCCTCATGGACTATCGCAGATGAAGGATTTTGATATAATAATTTCCTCAAGTGTTTTGGAATATATTAAAGATTTTGATATTACAATTGAGGCCCTTTTTAATTCTATTTCAAATAATGGTGTCTTACTTTTATCGCTTCCTAATAAGCAATCAATTTACCGTAAGGTCGAATATTTATTTTATGCTGTCTTTAGAAGACCAAAATATTTACAACATGTTCATAATGTACTAACAGAAAAGGATGCGATTAAAAAGTTTAAAGCAATAGGCTTTGAATTTATTGAATTAGAGTATTTTGCCTGTAATTATAAATTCTCTAGTATCATACGTTTTTTTGCCGGAAAAAGATATTCTTCTAATTTGATTATATATGTTTTGAAAAAGAGTGAAGGTTAAAATAATGCTGAATTTTACATTTGTGATAAAAGCAAATTTTATTAACCTATCTTTCACCAGTGTTAATTAATAGTCAATAAATGTGCATTGTAATGCTTATTTCAAAACCAATAGCCGGATCCTTAGACGATATTAAAGACCTGATTCATCGCTTCAAGATAATCGGTGCCGGTGCTGGAAGCCTATTTGTCTTTAAAGGAAAATATCGTACCGTCCTGATTAATTATCCCAATCGGGAGGAGAGGAGGGGTTTGTATTGATATGATAATTATTGATACCGGAATCAATCATCCTATCTTTAGGTTGATATTTTGAAATATATTCGTTTAGATGGAATTTTAGGTTCGATTTGGGATACTGTCTCATCTATTCTTAAAATAACCACTTGAAATCACAATTTTTTTCGCAATATTGTATCAATAAATTGAAAAAGAGATAGCAATGATAATAGCAAATCCCTTATGCGACACTGTTTTTATAAGAATGATGGAAATGAGCG
>WBZR01004079.1_pt1 | contig 12324 bp, 10 predicted proteins | sample 5204231 | NCBI WGS metagenome assembly WBZR01 (sample SAMN12412403, study PRJNA552823) | activated sludge metagenome | isolation source: activated sludge from anammox sidestream of wastewater treatment plant... | place: USA: Virginia | collected 2017-08
GGCGTGTTCGTGCTGGTAGTGCTCATCGATTACGTCGAAATGAGCCGGCGGACGGCCGATATCCCGAATGCATCGGCTTGGTTCGTGGCGCAAGTTTCGTTGTATCGGGTCCCGCAAGCGACCGAGCGCATCCTTCCCTTCGCCGTTCTGATCGGCACCATGATCTGCTATTTGACGCTGTCGCGGCGCCTGGAACTCGTCATCGCGCGCGCCGCCGGGATGTCTGCATGGCAGTTCGTGGCTCCGGCGGTTGGGATCGCCCTTGCGATCGGAGCCGTTGCGACAATGGTCTATAATCCCGTTGCGACGGCGGCGCGGGAACTGTCCAAGCATATGGAATCGCAGTTATTCGGGGAGAGCGGCCGGGACCTGCGGCAAGCGGGCGGCAACTTCTGGATCCGGCAGCGCACGAAAGACGGACAATCGATCGTCAACGCCGTCTCGAGCCGCGAGCAGGGCCTACACCTGGACGGGGTGACGATCTTCAATTTCGATTCGGCCGGGAAGTTTCTGGAAAGGGTCGAAGCGAGGAACGCCAAGCTTGATTCGGGGTACTGGAAGCTTGAAAAGGCCCGGGTTTATGCCGAGGGAAGCGCACCGAAGGAATACGAAACGGCGTTGTTGCCGACGCCGCTGACCGGAGAGGAAGTCAGGGAGAATTTCGCGACTCCTGAAACAGTATCGTTTTGGGAACTCCCCTCGTATATTGCCTCGGCCGATCGCGCGGGACTTGCTGCAGCAGGGTATAGATTACAATACCACCTGCTCATGGCGCGGCCATTCTTTCTAGCCTCGATGGTTATACTTGCTGCATCGGTCAGTCTACATTTCTTTCGCTTTGGCGGTGCGTCCAGAACGGTTTTGAGTGGCGTTGTGGCGGGCTTTCTGCTTTATGTATTGTCGAAGGTGACCGAGGATCTGAGCAAGGCTGAGTTGTTGTTCCCGGCAGCAGCGGCATGGGCTCCTGTGATTGCTGGCGGCCTGACCGGATTCGTAACTTTGTTGTACCAGGAGGACGGGTGAAGGCCATTACGACCAGCGCTCGTCGTCGGCCGTTCGCCCGGGTTCGTTTCCTGGCCGCGGTCGGTCTGGCGCTGTGCGGCTGGATCATGGCCCTGTCCAGCGCGGGGGCGCAAACTCAAAATCCAAGATCATTTTGGGGATCGGAACCGCCCTGGGTGGGCGTGCCCGCCAAACCGAAGAAGGGCCAAAAAAAGAAGCCGGCGACGGAATCGCTGCGGAAGCCCGCGCCCGGCGCGAAGATGCTCGTTCGGGCCGACGAGGTCCATTACGATTACAATAACGAACGCGTCTCTGCGGTCGGTCGGGTGCAGATCTACTATTCCGGCTCAACGCTCGAAGCCGACAAGGTTATCTATGACCAGAAGCTGAAGCGGATGCGCGCAGAGGGGAGCGTGCGCCTGACGGAAGCCGATGGCAAAGTGGTTCACGGCGAGGTCCTCGATCTTTCGGATGATTATCGCGATGGATTCGTCGATTCGCTGCGGCTTGAGACGCCGGACAAGACGCGCATGGCGGCTGCGCGCGCGGACCGCTCAAGCGGACGCGCCACCGTGTTCCAAAGCGGCGTCTACACGGCATGCGAGGCGTGCAAGGAGGACCCTCGCAAGCCGCCCACATGGCAAGTGCGAGCGGCGCGCTTCATTCATGACCATGACGAGAAGATGATTTATTTCGAGGACGCCCGCCTCGAATTCTTCGGCTATCCCGTCGCCTATTTTCCATACCTGTCGGCGCCTGACCCGACCGTGAAGCGCAAGACCGGCTTGCTGATGCCGGAGGCTTCCTACAGCACCAAATACGGGTTCGCCGCGGGCGTGCCTCTTTATTGGGCGATTGCGCCTGACTATGATCTGACGCTCACGCCGATGTTGACGACAAGGCAAGGCCCGCTGCTCGAGGGCGAGTGGCGGCAACGGATGATCAACGGCTCCTACTCCATTCGCGCCGCGGGCATCGTGCAGCAGGACAAGGACGTTTTCCTGCGAACGGGGGGGCCGCCCACACCGGGCTATCGGGATTTTCGCGGCTATGTCGCAACGTCAGGCCAATTCGATCTCTCCGCGAAATGGGTTTGGGGCTGGAACGGAGCGCTGTTTTCCGACAAGACGTTTCTGCAGGACTACTCGCTTACGCGAAAATACTTCCTGAAAGGAGAAGCAAGTCCCAATCTGTCGCCCAGCGATCCGTTCCGGCGCCTCGACACCGAATTCACCTCGCAGCTCTACCTCGCCGGCCGCGGCGATCGCAGTTATTTCGATGCGCGTGCGCTGCATTTCTACGGGTTTTCCGAATTCGACCATCAGAAACAGCTGCCGATCGTGCACCCTGTGCTCGACTACGCATACACGTTCGGCGCTCCGGTGCTCGGCGGCGAACTCGGCTACAAGGTGAATCTAACGAGCCTCAGCCGCGAGCAGGCGGATTTCGACCCCATCGTCGTCGGCGTCACCTGCGATCCGCTGACGGCCGATCCCGCCATTCGATCGAAGTGCCTCCTGCGCGGCGTTCCCGGAACCTATACCCGCGCATCGGCCGTGGCGACCTGGCGGCGTTCGCTGACCGATTCTTTCGGCCAGGTGTTCACGCCTTTCGCATCGGTGCGGGCCGACGCCGCTTCCGTCTCGGTGCGAAACGAGCCGAACGTCTCAGCGTTCATCACCCCCGGCGAGGACGAGGTCTTCAGGGCGATGCCGACCGTCGGCATCGAGTATCGCTATCCCCTGATCGCAGTGCACAGCTGGGGAACGCAGACGCTTGAGCCCATCGCGCAACTGATCGTGCGCCCGAACGAAACGGCCGTGGGCCGGTTGCCCAATGAAGACGCGCAGAGCCTCATTTTCGACGACACCAACCTGTTCCGCGTCGATAAGTTCTCGGGCTGGGATCGGGTCGAAGGCGGGACGCGCGTGAATGCGGGCATGCAATACACGGCGCAGTTCACGCAAGCCGGCGCGATCAACGCGCTGTTCGGCCAGTCCTACCAGATTTTCGGCAAGAACTCTTTTGCCTCGGGCGGGATGTCCAATACGGGCATCGAGAGCGGCCTGGAGACGGCTCGTTCAGATTATGTGGCGCGCGTGGCCTACAACCCGAATTCGACGTATTCGATCATCTCACGCTTCCGCTTCGATGAAGACAATTTCGCCGTTCGCCGGTTCGAGCTCGAGGCGAAGACGAATTTCGAGCGCTGGACGCTCTCGCTTCTGTACGGAAATTACGACAAGCAGGAAGAGCTTGGCTTCCTTACGCGGCGCGAAGGCATTCTCACCACAGCCACAGCAAAACTGACGCAGAACTGGTCCGTTCTCGGGGCGTTCCGCTACGACATCAGCGAGGGCCACCTGGATCAATACCGCGTCGGGCTCGGCTACATCGACGACTGCTTCGCGATCGCCATGAACTACATTACCGACTACGGGATCAGCGGCAACACGAGAGTCGATCACAAGGTCTTTCTGCAGATCAATCTGCGGACGTTGGGCGGAACAGGGTTCGGCAATTGAAAATAGACCGCGCCCATACCGAGACGGCCGACGCGCTATGTTAAGGATGTCGATCTTAAGGCGCCTGCTGATTGCGGTCGGCCTTCTTGGCGCGCTCGGCTGGTGGGACGGCGCACATGCGCAGGTCGTCGCGCTCGTGAACGGCGAACCGATCACCGCTCTCGATCTCGCGCACCGCACACGATTAATTCAGCTCTCGACTCGCAAGATCCCTTCGCGACAAGAGGCGCTTGATGAATTGATTGACGATAAGCTGAAGCTCAACATCGCCAAGCGCTACACGGTCGACATTCCTAACCGCGAAATCGATTCGGCGTACGCCAGCATTGCGCGGCGCTCGGGTCTTTCACCGCAGCAGTTCGATCAAGCTTTGGCGGGCGCGGGAATCACCGGGGCCGCCTTCAAAGCAAAGCTCCGCTCAGACATCGCCTGGTCCGCCATCGTCCGCGGCAAATTCCAGTCGGCGGCTCAGGTCGGCGACAAAGAGGTGGCGATGGCGATGCAGGGCCAGAGCAAGGAATCGGGCGAGGACGTCGCCTACGAATACCGCTTGCAGCCCATCCTGTTCATCGTGCCCAGAGGCTCATCGGCTCAAACATTCGATGCGCGAAGAAAAGACGCGGAGGCTTTCCGGGCCAAGTTTCAGAGCTGCGAAGAGGGAATCCCCGCGGCGCGCCTGATGCGCGATGTGGCGATACGTGGGCACGTCCTGCGCAATTCGACCGATCTGCCGCAACAGCAGCGTCAGGTCCTCGATTCCACGCCAGTTGGCCGACTGACGCCGCCGGAGACGACGTCCCAAGGCGTCGAGCTGTTTGCAGTGTGCGCCAAGGAGCCGAGCAAAGGCGATGAGACGCCGGCCAAACGGCAGGTGCGCGAGAAAATCATGTCGGAAAGAATGGAACAGGCGAGCAAGCGCTATCTCAAGGAATTGCGGAGCAGCGCCATGATCGAGATCCGATAGGACTCTCATGCGCGCCCCGCTCGCGGTGACGCTCGGCGAGCCGGCCGGAATCGGTCCCGATATCACGATAGCCGCCTGGCGGCGCCGTCGCGAACTGAACTTGCCGCCGTTTTACGTGGTGGGTGACGCCCGGTTTTTCGCAGAGCGTGGGCGAGAGCTGGGAATCTCGGCGGCGGTCTGTCATGCCGCGCCGTCCGATGCCGCTCAGGCGTTCGAGCACGCTTTGCCCATCGTAGATCTTGGCGTCAAGATCGCGACGGCGAGCGGGCATCCCGACGAAACGGGCGCGCGCGCTGCAATCGTCTCGATCGAGCGCGCAACCTCGGATGTTCTCGACGGGTTGGCGGCCGCCGTGGTCACGAACCCGATCGCGAAATCGGTGCTCTATGCGCAGGGCTTTGCGGCTCCCGGACACACGGAGTTCCTGGCCCAACTCATCCAGAAGCGGACAGGCCGGCAGGCGCGCAGCGTCATGATGCTGTGGTCGGACGAGCTCGCGGTCGTTCCGATCACGATTCACATGCCCCTTAAAGATGTGCCGCGTGAACTGACTTCCGATCTGATCGTCGAAACCGGACGGATTGTCGCACGCGAGCTCAAGACGCGCTTCGGCGTTGAAAGCCCGCGGCTTGCAATATCGGGCCTTAACCCGCATGCCGGCGAGAACGGAACCATCGGCGAGGAGGAGTTCACGGTGATCCTGCCGGCGATTGAGCGGTTGCGCGCGGCCGGCGTCGATGTGCGCGGCCCGCTTGCCGCCGATTCCATGTTTCATCCAAAAGCCCGCGCGACCTACGACGCCGCGCTCACCGCCTATCATGATCAGGCGCTCATTCCCATTAAGACGATCGCTTTCGATCACGCGGTCAACGTCACGCTTGGATTGCCGGTGGTGCGGACATCGCCGGACCATGGGACGGCGTTCAATTTGGCCGGCACCGGCAAGGCGAACCCGTCGAGCTTCATCGCCGCCTTGCGGCTGGCGGCGCGGTTGAGCGAGCGGCGCGCGGACCCCGACGCGCGGACATGAATCGGCTCGACGCTCTTCCGCCGCTGCGCGAAGTGATCCGGCGCTGCGGCCTGGCTGCGCGGAAATCGCTCGGCCAGAATTTCTTGCTGGACCTCAATCTCGCGGCGCGCATCGCGCGTGCGGCAGGTCCGCTTGATGGCGTCGTCGTGGTGGAGGTCGGCCCAGGTCCAGGCGGGCTCACGCGCGCCTTGCTGGCGCTCGGCGCGGCGCGCGTGATTGCGATCGAGCGCGATGCGCGCGCGCTGCCCGCCTTGCAAGAGATCGCGACGCACTATCCTGGCCGGCTGACAATCGTCGAGGGAGACGCCCTGACCGTCGATCTGCGGCCGCATCTTGAATCGGCGCCGGCGCGCGTCGTCGCCAATCTTCCCTACAATATCGCCACGGCCCTCCTCGTCGGCTGGCTGACTGTGGAGCCATGGCCGCCTTGGTACGACAGCCTCGTATTGATGTTTCAGCGCGAAGTGGCTGAGCGGATTGTCGCCCCCTCCGGCTCCAAGGCTTACGGGCGGCTTTCCGTGCTCTCGCAATGGCGTGCTGAAACAAAGATCTTGTTCGAGGTTGCGCCCTCGGCGTTCGTTCCGCCCCCGAAGGTGACCTCGGCGGTCGTCCGCCTTACGCCGAAACCTGAACCGCTGCCCTGTGATCGCATGATGCTGGAACGCGTGACGCAAGCGGCGTTCGGTCAGCGCCGCAAAATGTTGCGGCAGAGCCTCAGGGCCCTTAGCGAAAACTCGGTCGCTCTCCTCCAGGCCGCCGGCATTCCACAAACCGAGCGCGCCGAGGATGTCTCCATTGAGGGTTTTGTGAGGCTGGCGCGTTTGCTGGAAGGGCGCCCCGCCGAGCGCCGGTCAAAGCTGTGACTGGAGTCCGCGCACGTAAGAGGACAGACCGGTCTGGCGCTCGCGTTTTAGCCGTTCGGCGGAGAGGATCGCGCGCACGTCCACAAAGCTGCGGTCAAGATCGCTATTGATGACGACGTAATCGTATTCCGCCCAGTGGCTCATTTCGTCGGACGCCTTGGTCATGCGGGAGCGGATGACATCCTCGCCATCCTGCGCGCGGACGCGCAAGCGGCGCTCGAGCTCCGCGCCCGACGGCGGCAGCACGAACACGCTGACGAGATCGGTGGGCGCCTTCTCCCTAAGTTGCTGCGTCCCCTGCCAATCGATATCGAACAACACGTCGCGGCCGGCCGTCAGCGCCATCTCGACCGGAGCGCGAGGGGTGCCGTAATAGTGCCCAAACACGCGCGCCCATTCGAGCAAGCCGCCGTCGGCCGCCATCGTTTCGAATTCAACCGGCGTTATAAAATGATAGTGACGGCCGTCGATCTCGCCCGGCCGCGGGGTGCGCGTGGTCACTGAAATGGACAGCTCGACTTGCGGATCCTCGGCGAGAAGCATTCTCGACAGCGTCGTCTTGCCGGCGCCGGAGGGCGACGACAGGACGAACATCAATCCGCGGCGGGCGATAGGCTGCGTGTTTGCCTCGCCCGGGACCACGCTCATCCGTTCACTCCAAATTCTGCACTTGTTCGCGAAACTGCTCCACGATGCTCTTGAGCTCGAGCCCGATATTGGTCAATTCGATATCGTTCGATTTCGAGCAGATCGTATTGGTTTCGCGATTGAGCTCCTGGGCAATGAAGTCGAGCTTTCGTCCCACGGGCTTTCCTGAGCGCAACAGGCTGCGCACCTGGCCGATATGCGAGGCGAGGCGATCGAGTTCTTCACGAATGTCGGCTTTGGCGGCGAGAAGCAACGCTTCCTGATGCAGGCGGTCAGCATCGAAGCGATCCGATGCGCCGATTAGCGCCGCGATCTGCTCGGCGAGACGCGCCTTCACCGCCTCGGGACGCCGTCCGGGACTGGCGTCCGCGCGCTCGATTAACCTTGCAATCTCGTCGATGCGCGCCGCCAAAGCGACCGCAAGCGACCCGCCTTCCTTCTTGCGCATTTCGGCAAGCCCCGCGAGAGCCTGATCATAGCGCAGCAATACCGCGGTTTCCGCGGCGCGGCGGTCCTCATCGCTTTCGTCTTCATCGATCACGTCGATGACGCCCTTCAAAGCCAGGATGCCGTCGAGCGTAGGCGGCGTGGCATGGACGCGATGCGCAACCTCGCGCATCGCCGAGAGCACCGCACCGAGAACGGGCTCGTTCACACGAACCAAGGGCGGCACGCCCTCTCGGCGGATGTTCAATGTCGCATGCAGCGTTCCGCGAGCAAGCACCTCGGCTGTGCGACTGCGAACCGCCAGTTCGATGGCGTCCCAGCCCGGTGGAATACGCAACCGGATTTCAAGCCCCTTGGCGTTAACCGACCTTAGTTCCCAGCTCAGAATATAGGCGCCGCAAACGCCATCGGCCCTTGCGAAGCCGGTCATGCTCGACAGCGCCATCAGCCTGACTCGAATCGATGCTGCGATTGAGAATGGTTGCGCGGACCTTACCGGCCCGCCTTATCGCTCACAAGCCTGAACCTGATCGGCTGAGCGTTCCTATTGCGTCCGTCCGGCCGCCCCTTGAGGCGCGTAAGAGGAGCGAGGAGAGGCTGCCGGCGATGCGGAGTTGGCGCCTTGCGCGCGAGGCGTTTTAGGCGACGCGTTGCGCGGAGCCGTTCCGGACGCACTCGGCCCCGCAGCCCGGGCAGTTCCCGTCGCGCTCCCATTGCCAGGCTGCGTTTCGGACGATACGGCGTCCTTGGCCGCGTCGCGCTGCTGTTGTTCAACCTGCCGGAGCTTCGCGACGTTGCGCTGATGCTGCTCCAGCGTCTCGGCAAATGCATGCCCTCCCGCCCCGTCGGAGACGAAGAAGAGCTCCTTGGTTCGCGCAGGGTTGGCGGCGGCTTCGAGCGCGGCTCGACCGGGATTGGCGATCGGCCCAGGCGGCAGCCCCTCGATGACGTAGGTGTTATAGGGCGTCGGCTGGTCGATTTCGGAGCGCATGATCGGCCGCCCAAGCGTGCCTTTGCCGCCGACGAGCCCATAGATGATCGTCGGATCGGATTGCAGCCGCATGCGCTGCTTCAACCGATTTGCGAACACAGCGGCGACGCGCGTCCGCTCGTCGGACCTTCCGGTCTCCTTTTCGATGATCGACGCGAGGATCACGAGTTGTTCCGGCGCGCGCACAGGGATGTCTGAAGATCGTCGGTCCCAAACCTCTTGGAGCACGCGCTTTTGCGCCTGCTGCATTCGTTGCACGACCTGCTCGCGCGGCGTCCCGCGCGGGAAACGGTAGGTCTCGGGCAAGAGCGAGCCCTCTTTCGGAATTTCGCGCACGCCGCCAGTGAAGATATCGATTTCGGCAAGCTTGGCGAGGATTTGTTCCGACGTCAGTCCTTCCGCAATGGTGACGGCGTGCTGGACCACCTTGCCTTCCACGATGGTTTCGACCACTTCGCGCAAGCTTGCCTGTTTGCCGAAGGCGTACTCGCCGAATTTCAGCTCATCGCGCGCTTTCAGCGCAATAACGCCGCCGACGAAGACCCAAGGCTGATCGATCACTCCCTCGCGCTGCAGGAGCTCGGCGATGTCCCGCAAACCGAGGCCGCGCGGGATATTCACGACCTTGGGCGCGGCGAGCGGACCTTGCGCCTCGAAGCGTTGCTTGCCTATGGCGACGGCGAGGCCCGTCACAACAGCGAGGACGAGAACAATGGTGAGAATGGCGTTGCCGGCGATGATGAGCGGGTGGCGGGCGCGACGCGACGCCCGTTTGAACTGAGGCACCCGTTCAGGCTGCAAAGCGGCGCGGGGGCTGCGCGGAGCAACACGCATGGGAGCATCTGCGCCGGGAGCGTCCGCACCTGACTGGGGCTGGTCTTCGGCCATCGGCGTGGTTTTTACCTTGCGTGGTCGTTCAAAGGCGCGGAAGCAGCGGTATTGGTCCTATGATCGCGCCGCAGCTCGCCCCCGCTCCCGCCAATTCCGTATTGGCCGGGCGAATCTCACGTCGCAAATTCACACAATATCGCAAAAGCCGACTTCAAATATGGCGAAAGGATGAAGTAGCAGTCCATCCTAACCTATTCGACGCGCCGGAGCACCAGTGACGCGTTTGTGCCGCCAAAGCCAAACGAATTCGATAATACGACATCGATGTCGCGTTTGCGCGCATTATGCGGAACCAAGTCGATCGGCGTTTCGACCGAAGGATTGTCGAGGTTGATGGTTGGAGGCGCAACTCCGTCGCGGATCGCCAGCACCGAGAAGATCGCCTCAACGGCTCCGGCTGCGCCGAGCAAGTGGCCGATGGATGATTTTGTCGAGGACATCGCGATCTGGCCGGCGGCGTTGCCGAGGACACGCTGCACCGCGCCAAGCTCGATCTCGTCCCCCATGGGCGTCGAGGTCCCATGTGCGTTGATGTAATCAATATCGGCGGGGGCGATGCCAGCGCGTCTGATCGCCATCGACATGCAGCGGAACGCGCCGTCCCCGTCCGGCGCCGGCGCCGTGATATGATAGGCGTCGCCCGAAAGGCCGTAGCCGATGACCTCCGCATAGAGCTTGGCGCCGCGTCTTTTCGCGTGCTCATACTCCTCCAGGACCACCACCCCCGCGCCTTCGCCCATGACGAAGCCGTCGCGGTCCCGATCATAGGGACGCGACGCGCGCCTCGGCTGATCGTTGAACGATGTCGACAGGGCGCGGCAGGCGGCGAAGCCCGCGACCGACAGCCGGTTGATGGGCGATTCGGTTCCGCCCGCGACCATCACCTCGGCGTCGCCCAGCGCCACGAGCCGCGCCGCGTCGCCGATCGCGTGTGCGCCGGTCGAGCAGGCCGTCACCACGGCGTGGTTGGGGCCCTTCAGGCCATGCTCGATCGAGACATAGCCGGATGCGAGATTGATCAGACGGCCGGGAATGAAAAACGGCGAGACGCGCCGGGGACCTTTTTCTTTTAGCGTGATGGCGGTTTCGGCGATGCCCTCGATGCCGCCGATGCCCGACCCGATCATGACGCCCGTCGCGACCTGATCCTCATAGGTTGTCGGCTTCCAGCCGGAATCCTCAAGCGCCTGGCGCGCGGCGCAGACGCCGTAGACGATGAAATCGTCGACTTTGCGTTGCTCCTTCGGCTCCATCCAATGGTCGGGGTTGAAGCTGCCCTCGCTGCCGTCTCCCAGCGGAATGGTGCAGCCGACCTTGGCAGGCAAATCGGAAACGTCAAATTTATCGATGATGCGAGCGCCGCTCTCGCCGGCGAGAAGCCGCCGCCATGTCGTCTCGACGCCGCAACCTAGCGGCGTCAGCATACCCAATCCTGTGATGACGACGCGTCTCATGCTCGAATCCACGTCCGCGCCGGTGCTGGCGCGCGCCGATGCAGCCACTCAAGTGGACGAACTCGGCGAGAGTCGTCAGCTCTTCGCGTTCTTTTCCAGGAATTTTACGGCGTCGCCCACCGTCAAAATCGTCTCAGCCGCATCGTCCGGGATTTCGCAGCCGAATTCCTCTTCGAAGGCCATGACGAGTTCAACTGTATCGAGGCTGTCCGCGCCGAGGTCGTCAATGAAGCTTGCTTTCTCAGTGACCTTTTCGGGCTCGACCCCGAGATGCTCCACGACGATCTTTTTGACCCGCTCGGCAATATTACTCATCGTTCAACCTCGTCTCGTCCTTGAGTGGGCTTGGGCGACCGCGCAGCCGGGTCCGGCCAGCACGGCAGCGACTGTCTCGTGGTGATGGCGACGGGTGTCCGGTCCGGGTTACAAATCACTACGAGCCCCCGCCCCATGGCCGCCCCGTCCAGGCCGGGCACCGGTTATCATACTTCCCAAGCCTTGACCAGCACAGCCAATCGTCGTTTCCAGCTGCATTATCACCGTTTTACACTGCCTCAAATCATGGCCATCCCGCCATTCACGTGCAGCGTCTGCCCGGTCACGTAGGCGGCTTCGGCCGAGGCCAGATACACTACCGCAGCGGCGACATCGCCGGGCGTACCTAACCGACCCATCGGCACCGTCGCCAGAATCCCCTCGCGCTGTTTGTCAGTGAGGACGTTCGTCATGGCCGTTTCGATGAAACCAGGCGCGATCGTATTCACCGTGACATTGCGAGAAGCCACCTCCAGCGCCAGCGCTTTGCTCATCCCGATCATCCCGGCTTTGGCGGCGGCGTAATTGCCCTGCCCCGCATTGCCGGTCACGCCAACGATCGATGTGATGCCGATGATGCGGCCGAAGCGACGCCGCATCATGCCGCGCACCGCCGCCCGCGCCAGGCGGAATCCAGCGGTGAGGTCGACGGCGATGACTTGATCCCAATCTTCATCCTTGAGGCGCACGAAAATGTTGTCGCGCGTGATCCCGGCATTATTGACGAGGATATCGAGCTGACCCATCGCCTCTTCCGCCCTGGGGATAAGGGCCTCGGTTTCTGTCTTGTCGGAGAGATTGCAGGGACAGACATGCACGCGCGACCCAAGCTCCGCCGCTACCCGGTCCAGCGCCTCGCGGCGCGTGCCCGAAATCGCGACAGTCGCCCCTTGGGCGTGCAGCGCGCGCGCGATCGCCTCGCCTATTCCCCCGCTCGCGCCGGTGACAAGCCCGTTTTTTCCGGTGAGGTCGAACATGAGAGAAGCCTCCGATTGCGGCTTAGATTCGCCGAGCGGCTTGAAAGGCTCCGATATCTTCGGGCGTACTAATGGCGTGGCCAGCCGCCCCGTCGGCGATCCGTTTGACAAGTCCGGAGAGCACTTTGCCCGCGCCGATCTCGTAGAAAGTCGCGACTCCCGCGGCAGCCATATAGGCCACCGACTCGCGCCAGCGCACCGTTCCGGTCACCTGTTC
>WBZR01004083.1_pt1 | contig 12321 bp, 10 predicted proteins | sample 5204231 | NCBI WGS metagenome assembly WBZR01 (sample SAMN12412403, study PRJNA552823) | activated sludge metagenome | isolation source: activated sludge from anammox sidestream of wastewater treatment plant... | place: USA: Virginia | collected 2017-08
GTTCTTTTAGGAGAGATTTTCTCACACTGGTAAACACCGTGCGACTATCCCTGGTAAACATCGTCCGATCATCCCTGGTAAACATCGGGCGACTATCTCTGGTAAAGTCTACCCCGGTCAGTGACAGGGGGTTCGCCTTTAGCCTTTCATCCTTCCCCCGTATGATCATCCGCCTCGGCGCCGTAATCCAGCACATCTCTGACGTTGGAGTGGGGCAGCGGGGGGCTGATGATGCCTTTATCCTCCAGTTCATCTACCATTCTGGCGGCGCGGGTATAGCCGATCCTCATTTTGCGCTGCAACATGGTGATAGAAGCTTTGCCTTCTTTGCGGACGATCTCAATCGCTTCTTTCAAAAGCGGGTCGGCATCACTATCCTCCATTCCTTCAAACAGGGGAACTTGTTTGGCGGAAAGATCATCAAGGGGTGGGATTACCGCAGTTTGGTTTGAATCTGAAACTGGCGCTTTACCGGCCTGATTCATGGCCTCCAGGCGCCAGTAATCCACTGTGCGGGCGATTTCCTGATCGGTTATATAAACACCCTGGAGGCGTGCCGGGGCGGCTGCATCCGGAGCCTGAAAGAGCATGTCTCCGCGACCGAGCAGGCGTTCTGCGCCGGGTTGATCCAGAATGACGCGGCTATCAACCCCGGATGCCACCGCAAATGCGATTCTGGCCGGGAAGTTGGCTTTGATCAACCCGGTGACGACGTCGGTAGATGGACGCTGGGTGGCAATCACCAGGTGAATACCGGTGGCACGCGCCAATTGTGCCAGGCGGGTCAAGGCTCTTTCGGTTTCATCCGGAGCCAGCATCATTAAATCCGCCAGTTCATCGATAACCACCAGGATGTAAGGAAATTTATCCGGCTGGCTCTTGTTATACTCTGCGATATTGCGCACGCCAATCTGAGCGAAGCGATGATAGCGGGCATCCATTTCGCGCTGCACCCATTGTAGAGCGCCCACCACTTTATCAGTATCCGTAATAACCGGGGATAAAAGGTGGGGAATTCCGTTATAGCCGGTTAATTCCACCCGTTTGGGGTCTACCATGATCATACGCAGATTTGCTGGCGTATTGTTGAGTAATAAACAACACAAAATTGAGTTCACACACACTGATTTTCCGGAACCAGTAGTCCCGGCGATCAATAGGTGGGGCAGGCTGGTCAGGTCAGACGCAATTGGCTCTCCGGAAACGTTCATTCCCAGAGCGAATTTAATGGGCGATTTTTTCTGAATGAAACTCTTGCTGTTGATCACCTCCAGTAAGGTGACGCGATTGGATTCACTGTTCGGGACTTCGATGCCGACATAACTATGCCCGGGCACAGGCGCCTGAATGCGGATGCGCGGTGCAGCCAATGCAAGGGCGAGATCATCCGCCAGATTGGCAATTTTGGAGACCCGAACTCGGGTGCGACCGCTGCGGGTTTCAATAAAGAGAGGTTCTACTCCAAACTGGGTAACGGTTGGGCCGCGTTTGATTTCTACAACTTTCGCCGGTGCTCCGAACGAAGTCAGAGTTTCTTCAATTAAGGTTGCCCGTTCTTTGTCTATATTGCTTTCGACATTCATGACAGTCACCGGGTCCAGAATCGTCTTAATTTCAGGCAGTTTCCATTGACTGACGCCAATCCCTTGGGTTACGGCTGGTTGCAGTCGAGCTGAATCTTTTGAGGAGATTGAGCCTGTGGCAGGAGCCGTTGTGGAAACCTGAGTGGGCTCCCTCTGCTGTGTGGCAGATGTTATGGGTGTTGCCGGCTTATCGCTTCTGACAGGAGGTAGGGTCGTATGCTGCATTGGGATAAAATCATCTTCGAGAATCTCAGCAGCTTCAGAAGTCATTTTTGCCTGTTGTAAAATTTGTTTTCTTTTTTCATGTTGCTGCGCAGCCTGCTGGGCTTCCCATCTGGATTTCAATTTTTGAATGGTTGGTTGTAATTTACGAAAAATATCCGGGATGGAGAGATCCAGACTGAGACCGGCAGAAATCAGTAACCAGGCGATTAGGATAATGATTCCGCCTGCCTGCCCAATTGTTTTTGTCAGGCCAATAACAAAAAAAGCGCCGATATAACCACCCCCCTTTCCAAGACTGGCAACCTCCCAACCCCCTTTAGAAAACAAATGAAACCAGGACAGCAGGTTGAAATAAAGCAGAACAATTCCAGCAATTCTTTCTGCAGATAAAAGAGGTAGTTTTTCAATGTTGCGTAACACCAGCCAAATACCGACGACCATCAGGGCCAGGGGTAAGACAAATGTGCCCCAACCAGCTATCTGCGAGATGGCTTGGATCCACCAATTGGTCACTGTACCGCGTTGGTTCGAAACCAATGAAAGCAGAGTTAAGAAACCGATCAGCGCTAGAATAATTCCGAGGATATCTAGTTTCCGTTCATTCGAGAGTTTACTCCACTGCCAGTTTAGCTTTGAGGAAGTTTGCCGTGACCGTTTTGAGCGCGACTTGCTGCTGGAAGAAGCAGTCGAGCGGGATGGAGGTCTGCCTGCGCGATTGGTCGTACGTCCAGTGGTTTTACTCCGGCTGTTAACAGTTTTTTTTGCCAAATGAGAACTCCAAAATTGAAAGGTTGTTCTAATTATAACAAATTCTATAACATGGAAAGCGAGAATGCAACCGGCGAATCATTGGAAATGAAACGCTTCATTTTGAACCGGTTGCTTTGATAGAGGACTAAGTTCCAATGGGGTAAGAAATTAGCCGATTAATCCTGCGGTAGGATTGAGTTGATCACTTTTTTGGTCGCCTGAAAAGCAAGCGCAGGAAGGTGATCCAGCGGGAAGAAAGCTGCTTCGCTGGCATCGTCGCCAGCTTTTAACTGTCCGCCAATAATTTCTGCGTTATATATAATCACCATATCGGCACCGCGTTCATGTTCCCGCCCACTGATCACATCCCTTAAACCAGTAATTTTAACTACCAGGCCGGTTTCTTCCAGACATTCCCTGGCGGCAGCGCTTTCAGGAGCTTCGTGAGCATCCACAAAGCCGGCTGGCAGTGTCCATTCGCCTTTATTGGGATTGTAGATACGTTTGGTTAACAAGACTTTTCCGTTATCCAACAAGAGTACGCCAGCGGCAACTTTTGGGTCTTCATAATTTACCCATCCGCAGGCTGGACAGGCGGCTCGTAATTTGCCATAGGTTTCTTTTTCAATTGTAGGTGTGCCGCAATATGGGCAAAATTTTATTTGATTGGCATGATGATGTCCCATCAGATCGACTTTCTTCGCAAAATAACAGCGATAGCGGCAGAGCTGATTGCGATTACAGCCAGTAAAATCTGACTCAAACGCAACCAGGGGAACGGTTGAATAATTTCTGGGGAAACTTCAACACTTGATTCACGTAATTCATTCAGAACCGACTCGTTATAAGCCTCTGCTTCTTCAGCGGAACGGGCTCCCAGAATAGGACCGCTGCCCGTGATCGGCTCTGGCATCGATTTTACCATAGGTCCGGGTTCTTCTGCAGCAGGTGGGGCTGCAGGAGCGGCTGGAATTTCAGGTTCTGAAGGGATACTTCCGAGATCTTCTTCAGGTGGCATGGATGAGAGCATTGGTTGAGCTTCTCCGCCACCCCCCATACCATAACCGCTGGCAGGTGCCCATTCGATAATCATGGGTGGGTTTTCAGCATCTTGCGGAACTTCTGCAGCCAGCATAGGAGCAGCGGCAGCATCCATGGACAATTCAGCGGCTGGTGCTGATTCCATCGCCAGCATTGGCGCCGCAGATTTGGATAACTTACTGCCGGGTAAAATGCCAGGCAGAAAATCAAAAAATAATAGGACGACCAGGAAAATAGCAGCAACCATCGAAGCATACGAGAAGATTGGGATTAACGGACGTTTAACAGGTTTTATTTGTGCTGCCATTTCTGGGGTTATGGTGAAACTGCGGGGAACTGGAACTTTACGGGCATGTTGCAGCAGATAACGCGTTTGTTGCATCTCTTTGAATGCCTGTTGAAATTGAGGTTCATTTTTTAATCTAAGATTCACCAAATCGACTTCTCTGGGAGAGCAATGCCCATCCAGATAGTTCGATAAAATTTGCCAGTCCTTTGGTGTGTAATTCATCTTCATTGAATACCCTCACCATCAAGACGGAAAATATCGGGTAAAAGTTCCCTGAAAAATTGTAAACACTCCCGCAATTTCCCTCTGGCGCGTGCCAGACGACTTTTGATTGTTCCCAGGGGTAATCCGGTTGAATCAGCCACCTCCTGGTAATCCAAACCTTGAATATCGACCATGACCACCATCAAACGAAAATCCTGCTTCATGGACTGCAGACAATTCTGAATGGCATCCTCCAATTCGGATGATTCCAGGATGGCTTCCGGAGAAGGGCTTTCATCTTTCAACCAGAAGGGTGATTCGATTTCTTCATCCTCTTCTGGATCATAAGGTTCCAGAGGGACGGTTGGACGTCTTTTCTGCCGGCGAATCTCATCCAGACAAGCGTTTGACACGATGCGCATCACCCAGGACTTGAAGGAACCACCACGGTATCCTCCCAATGCTTTATAGGCGGAAATAAAGGCGTTTTGGGTGGCATCTGCTGCAATATCTGGATCACCTAGCATGCGATAAGCCAGGTTAAACGCCATTTCCTGGTATTCAAATACCAGTTGATTGAAAGCGTTCAAATCACCTTTTTGGGCTGCGCGGGCTAATTCTAACTCATCCATAGTGCCTTTCTGGTATCCCTGATCCCAGCAAATAAATCCTATTATATTATGAACCTGTCTGCATTGGATAGGTGCCGGTGTAAATATGAATTCATATAAATAGCCAGCATGATACGACGGGATGATTCATGAATAAGACGGTCACCACCGGTAAGAAAACCAAAATCACGGAATTTTTATCAGAAATCCATTGATATAATTATTTAAGATAGAACTGGATGAGCAACCATGATCAGATTCGTCGGGTAAATGAATGCGCACATTAAATTTTCGATATCTTTATGATGTTATTTATCGCTGGTTTAATATTCCGCAATCTGCTCCTCATATTAATCGGGTCAATTTTCGCAATGTGCAGATTGATGCTATCGGAGTTGGTTTAGCCAGTACCGGTGCTCCTTTCTTGCCGGTTTTATTAGCTCGCCTGGGGGCCAGTACGCTACATGTTAGCTTATTAACCTTTATGCCTGCATTGACCGGGGCTTTGTTGGCAATTCCGTTAGGCCACTTTTTAGAGACACGCAAGAATATTGTCCCCTGGTTTAGCTTTGCCCGGTTAGGCGTTCTGATGAGTTATGGCCTGACTGGAGTGCTGGTGTTGCTATTGCCGCAGGCAAGCGCTATTCTGGGGATTCTTGGCTTGTGGGCGATTGCCACGGTACCACAGACCATTTTGAGTATCTGCTTTTCAGTGGTGATGAATAAAGTCGCTGGTTCGACCGGACGTTTTGAATTGATGTCACACCGCTGGTCGATTTTGGGCTTCACCAATGCTACCACTGCATTGATCGGTGGAAATTTCCTGGATCGGGTAGCGTTTCCACTTAATTATCAGGTCTTTTTTATCCTGCTTTCAGTCGGGGGCATCATCAGTTTCTATTTTTCCAGCAAGATTGTTCTGCCAGATAACCCACCACAACCTAAAAAAGTCAGAACAAGTTTTAAAAACCAGGTTGTTTCCTATGTACGCTTGATTTACCAGGAGAAACCTTTCGTCTCCTTTATCTGGAAGCGATTTGTCTTCCTGTCCGGTGCTGCTCTGGCTGCACCTTTATTGCCGATTTATTATGTGCGCGGAATTCAGGCTTCTGACTATTGGATTGCGTTGATTCAAATTGCTTCGAATACAACTGTGATAATTGGTTACTTTTACTGGACGAGCCAGTCCAAACGCAAAGGTTCGCGGCTCGTTTTATTGGCAACCACCCTGGGCAGTTCGCTTTTTCCGATTTTGGTCGGAATCAGTCACCGGGTCTGGCCGGTCGTAATATTTGCGGGTTTAAATGGAATCTTTCAGGCGGGATTAAACCTGGTCTTTTTTGATGAATTAATGAAAAGAGTCCCGGATGATCATAATGAAACTTTTGTGGCTGCAGCTCAGACGTTACAGTATATGTCGATGATTGCTGCACCTTTACTGGCTCCGGTTTTATCTGAATGGTTGGGTTTGGGGCCGGGTTTATTGATCGCTGGTGGTATCAGTCTGATTGGTTTTATCCTGTTTTTAACTGAAAAGCCAGTTTGATTGATCCTACGTGAAAAATCCGCTAAACTAATTATATGGATGAAAAGCCACTTTTTTTTGTAGGCATCGACCCCAGTCAGCGATACCAACCTTATGTATTTACTGTTCTAAATGATGAACTGAAAATTCAGGTTATCGGGGCTGGCCCATTGCGTGAAGTACTGGCTTATCTGGCGGGGTTGGGATCCGCCTGCGTGGCGATCAATGGCCCCCAGATGCTCAATCAAGGTCTGGTCAATGCAGATGAAGATCTGCGCGCCTTGTTTCCACTCCCGGCCAGTAAGAGCGGTGATTTAAGGAAAGTAGAACTACATTTGATCCAGGAAGGAATTCAAGTGGTGCCTACCCCTGCAACGGAAGCGGAATGCATGGTCTGGCAAAGACGGGGGTTGAAACTTTATAGGAAAATTGCTCGGCTTGGTTATCATGCCTATCCGGACGATCAAAAACGGCTTTACGTCGAAGCTCCAGCACTGGCGGTGTTCAACCGTCTGAACGGCGGAAATCGAATATTTGAGGAATTGAGTCTGGAAGGAAGGTTGCAACGCCAGCTAATTCTCTTTGAACAGGGGTTAGGGGTGAAGGATGCTATGAATTTCTTTGAAGAAGTGACGCGCTTTCGCTTAATGAAGGGGATTTTACCAGATCAGGAAATCTATCAACCGGGGGAATTAAATGCCATGGCATGCGCCTATCTGACCTGGCTTCTTTACTATAAGCCTGACCGAGTGATTTCAATGGGGGATCCACTTGAGGGAAAAATTTATTTGCCTGCGCTGCATTGAGATCTTTTCAGTTTGACGCGAGACTTAATCCAGCAAGTCTTTACAGAAAAGAATAAACCGAGCTATTATCGGATAAAATTTATCTTAATATTTAATGTTTAAAGGATAAATGAAAATGAATGCAGGGATGTGGTTAAAAGCATTGAAAGTGATTCCAAGGATCGATAAAGCTGAGTGGGATCAATTGGATGTGATCTCGCGCTGGCTAATATCCACCCGGGCTGCGGTGCTGATCATGACTTTCTTCTCAGCTGCTATCGCCGGAATTTTTGCATGGCGCGATGGCAGCTTTCATTGGGGGCGCTGGGTGTTGTTGGCGATTGGTCTCATTTTTGCGCATGCAACCAATAACCTGATTAATGATTTTACCGATTACAAGCGGGGAGTGGATAAGGATAATTATTTCCGTACCCAATATGGTCCTCAACCGTTGGAACAGGGCTTACTGAGCGTTCGTGCTCTCCTGGTTTACGTAGCCGTAACCGGCGTGATCGCTGTAGCTGCCGGGATGCCATTGGTTTTGGAAAGTGGCGGTACCGGATTGTGGCTCATGCTGGCGGGTGTGGTTTTTGTTTTGTTCTATACTTTTCCGCTGAAATATATCGGTCTGGGAGAACTGGCAGTCTTAATTATCTGGGGACCCTTGATGATTGGAGGCGGTTATTTTGTCATTACCGGTAACTGGGATTGGAACGTGGTATGGGCTAGCCTGACCTACGCTTTAGGACCGACAACGGTTCTGTTCGGCAAACATATCGACAAATTAAAAGCTGATCAATCTAAAAAAATCTTCACCATGCCGGTCATCCTGGGAGAAAAAGCGGCCCGCTATACCGTATTGGCGATGATCGCCATTCAATATTTGACCATCATCGCTCTGGTAATTTCCGGATTTTTCACCCCGGTCATGCTGGTAGTGTTGGCAGGGTTAACCGTGGCTCCATATATCTGGAAGGTGTACAGGTCGCCGAAACCTGAGAGTTGCCCCCCGGATTATGACCCAAGTGTCTGGCCACTCTGGTTTTCGGCGACTGCCTTCCTTCACAATCGCAGATTTGGTACCTTCCTGATGCTAGGATTAATTCTGGAAGTGGTCATGCGTTTGTGGATTTTGAAATAATTTAGGGCTCATTTAAAAGTCCATCCCGAAGTCTTGCTGGAAAGCGGAAACGAGGTCTGTACCCCAGTTTCCAATGGCCTTCATTCTTCCAAAGAAAAAGCGCAGTACGGGTGGTTCCTCCACAAATTTGAGTCCGCCAATCAAATCGCGATGGTCAAAGAGCCATTTCAGACGATCGACTGTGTATTCAATGTGCGAAAGGGTGTAGAGCCGGCGCGGAAGTGCCAGTCGCACCAATTCCATATCTGCCAGAGCGTCCTGCCCATCGGCTCCGCGATCAGTCGAGACCGTGCCGCGTTCCATGCCACGTACTCCGGAAACAAGGTATAAGGCGGCTGCCAGGGCCCCAGCCGGGTATTGTGATTGTGGAACGTGTGGAAGAAATTGCATGGCATCGACATGGCAGGCCAGTCCGCCGGCTGGGGTGACCACTGGAATGCCTTCTTCGACGGCGCGGTTGACAAAATACTGGATAAAGTCCGCGGAACTGCTGGCAATATTCTGGTCGGTCATTTCGACCATCCCGACTGCCATCGCTTCCACTTCCTTGGTGGACATCCCGCCATAAGTTGCAAAACCTTCGTAGACCGGCAGCCAGGGCAAGATGAGGTCATAGAATTTTTTCTGATTGGTAGCAATCAAACCCCCGCGCACCATGGTGCTTTTTCGCCCGGACATGTAAAAGATATCTACCTGCTGCATCATCTCGAGAATGATCTCACGGATGGACGCATGCGCAAATTCCGGCTCACGTTGCTGGATGAAATAAGCCTCTTCGGAGATGAGACTGCCATCGAAAACTAAAGGGATGCCAAATTCGGTGGCTTTGGCTTTGACAGCGCGCAGATTCTCCATTGAAAATGGTTGCCCACCAATCAGATTGGTGGTGGCTTCCATGCGAATATAAGGGATACGTTCAGGACCAATCTCTCGGATGGTACGATCCAGTTTTTGCAGATCGATATTGCCTTTGAATGGGTTATTGCTGGTGATTTCCAAGGCATCGTCGGCAAATAATTCCAGGACTCGAGCTCCAGCCAGGTCAATCATCGCTTTAGAGGTGGTGAAGTGGTAGTTCATCAAGACCACATCGCCGTGATTAACAAAAGTTTTGGCCAATAAATGCTCGGCTGCTCTGCCCTGATGGACCGGGATGGTGAATTGAAAACCGAGAATCTCCTGAACAGCTTCCGACAGGCGGAAAAAGCTTTCACTGCCGGCATAGGCGTCATCCGCCTGCATCATGGCAGCTAATTGATTGTCGCTCATGGCATTGGTGCCGCTGTCGGTGAGCATATCGAGAAAGACTTCGCGGGTGCGCAGGAGGAAGGTGTTGTATCCGGCTGTTTCGATGGCGGTTAATCGCTGGCTGGAGGAGGGCAATGTGGTTTGCTGTACAATTTTTACTTTATGCATTTCGATGGGAAGTACTTTTCCGTTGGATAATGTGATGTTCATGTTCTTTCCTATAATTTTTTTGTTGAATAAATGCTGAATATGAAAATCAAAAACGACCCGACGCTGATCGTTAGGGAAACCAAAGAAAGGGGTACATCCGGCTTAAGCGTCGCCGAAAATACCCCTAAAGGTAATAATACTGGATGGGATTGTTTGGATGGGATTGTCGTTTAGTGCAAATAAAAGCTCACCATAATGGCTGCGATTATACCACGGAATGTAATCATTTTTGCACCAGGTTGTGATGATTTTTTCAGGCCTCTTTACGGAAACTGCTTGACAGCGATTTTGCTTTCGGTATAATCGCACTATAAAGACCCACCCAGGGCTTTCTTCTCGTGCAATCACAGAGAGCCAGGATTTGCTGAGAACTGGTAAAGATGCGAGAATTTCCTCCCTGGTTGTCGATTGACAATAAGAAAATCGACAGGTCGCCCTTGCAGGGGTCGTAAGACCGTAAAAGGGACGGAGACACCGTTATCGTCATATAAGGTCATGAAGATTGCGTTTCATGATAAAAGCAGGTGGCACCACGGGCCCTCACTCGTCCTGCGCGGGTGAGGGCTTATTAATGGATCGGATAAACGAGGTGTAATGATGTTAGATATCAATTTGATCAGAGAAAACCCTGAAATTGTGATGGCTGCGTTAACCAAACGAAATATGGATACAAGCGTGGTTACTGAGTTAATCGCCCTGGATGCCAAACGGCGTTCTTTTTTGCAGGAAGTGGAAGTGTTGAAAGCTGAGCGCAATCGCGTTTCCAAAGAAATTGGACAAAGCAAGGATAAAGCTGAGCGCGAAGAAAAAATTACCAGTATGCGGGCTGTCGGTGATCGTATCGCTGAGCTGGATGAGCAGGTGCGGTCCGTTGAGACACAACTGGGTGATATGATTTCGGGCGTACCTAATATCCCAGATGCCATCACTCCTCTGGGAAAAGATGAGGGTGAGAACGTGGTTGTGCGCACCGAGGGGACAATCCCAACTTTTGATTTTGAACCCCAGCCGCATTGGGATCTGGGGCCGGCGCTCGGCATCATTGATTTTGAACAGGGCGTGAAGATCACCGGCTCACGTTTTTATGTTTTGAGTGGTGCGGCTGCGCGGTTACAGCGGGCATTGATTGCCTATATGCTGGATTTGCATATTAAACAGGGCTACCTGGAGAAATACACACCCTTCATGGTCAAAGCGGATACGTTGTATGCGGCGGGACAATTACCCAAGTTTATCGATAATCTCTACCATGACATCGAGGAAGATTTCTGGCTGGTCCCTACCGCGGAAGTACCCATCACTGGGTTGCACATGAATGACTTCCTGAATGAAAAAGAATTGCCCTTACGGTATACTGCCTATACCCCCTGCTTCCGGCGGGAAAAAATGAGTGCGGGCAGAGATGTACGCGGGATCAAACGCGGTCATCAATTTGACAAGGTCGAGATGTATATCTTCAGTCATCCGGAGAAGTCAAACCAGGAACTGGAGAAAATGCTGGCAGATGCCGAGGAAACGGTCAAGTTGCTGGGGCTGCCCTATCGCATTGTCCAGTTGTGCAGCGGTGATCTGGGATTTAATGCGCGGGTGACCTACGATATTGAAGTGTGGGCGGCAGGCTGCCAGGAATGGCTGGAGGTCTCATCAGTCTCCAATGTAGGCGATTTTCAGGCACGCCGCGCTAATATTAAATACCGCCCGGAAGACAAGGGGAAAGCCCTACTGGTGCATACCCTGAACGGCTCTGGTCTGGGTCTGCCACGTACGCTCATCGCAGTGATGGAAAATAATCAGCAAGCCGATGGATCAATCATCGTCCCTGAAGTTCTGCGTCCCTGGATGGGTGGCGTGGATGTGATTCGTTGATTCGTATTCAGAGAAAGTGAGCAGAGGAGCTTATGGATTGGCAGGCATTAGGACATACAACGATCCTCATTTTGAGTGGGTTGACCATGGTAGTGGGCTGGTTAAGTTTGCTGATTGTGATCGTACCGGGATTGGTGATCATGTGGCTGGGAGCGCTAGTCTATGCTGTAGCAACCGGTTTTAACACCACCACCTGGATATTTTTTGGGATTATTACAGTTTTGATGCTGGTGGGCAGTGTCATTGATAACTTCCTGATGGGGGCGTCTGCACGGCAAAAAGGCGCTTCCTGGTGGTCATTGGGGGCAGCCTGGCTGGGCGCGATCATTGGCACGCTGCTGTTACCGCCGATCGGGGGGTTGATTTTAGCGTTGATCGCCCTCTTTTTTGTGGAGTACTTCCGCCTGAAGAATGCCAAACAGGCTCTGGATTCGTCCACCAGCCTGGTAACCGGCTGCGGCTGGGCGGTAGGCGTCCGCTTTGGGATTGGGTTGGTGATTCTGATTTTGTGGGTCGTTTGGGTGTGGGTAGGCTAGAGGCGAAAGACAAGGTGACAGGGGGAAGAGCAGGCGAATCTCGCTTCGTGAGGGCAGGGGCGAAAGGCGAACCCCCGCAAAGCGAGGGCGTAGGCGAAAGGCGAAAGTATCCTGTCTGGGGTAGGGATGATCAATAAGTGCACCGCACCAAGGATTGGGGTAGATTTCAGCCATTAGCCATCAGTTATGAGCTAGTGAAACAACCTCACCCCCCGGCCCCCTCTCCAATGACTTGGAGAGGGGGAGCATATCGTTTGGTGTGGTGCACTTAACAGGCATAATTAAAAAACTCCCCTCTCTATTTTTT
>WBZR01003160.1_pt1 | contig 12316 bp, 12 predicted proteins | sample 5204231 | NCBI WGS metagenome assembly WBZR01 (sample SAMN12412403, study PRJNA552823) | activated sludge metagenome | isolation source: activated sludge from anammox sidestream of wastewater treatment plant... | place: USA: Virginia | collected 2017-08
CCTTTGCACCGTAAAGTCTGTCAAGAAAGTAGTTCATCTCCTGTATATTGGTCTTGAGTTTTTCCCTGAAGACCTCTTTATCAAGGAGGTCTGAAACCCTGATCCCCACCCTTGCCATTTTATCTGCGTAGGTAGGACCTATCCCGCGTCCGGTGGTCCCTATCTTCAACGAGCCCTTCTGCCTTTCGCTCTCCTTCTCGATAGCGCGATGATAGGGCATGATAATATGCGCCCTCCCGCTGATCAAGAGATTACCCCTTACAGAAATCCCCTTTTCGAGCAATCCGTCAATCTCTGCCAGCAGGGCCTGCGGGTCTATCACCACGCCATTTCCGATGACACACTTTTTCCCCGGCCGGAGTATGCCGGACGGAATAAGGTGCAGGATAAATTTACTCTCTCCGATTACAACTGTATGACCTGCATTGTGTCCGCCCTGATAGCGGACAATATAGTCAGCGTCCCCGGTAATGATATCTACTATCTTCCCTTTTCCTTCATCGCCCCACTGGGCGCCTGTAATTACGACTGTCGACATGTCACCCTCAAAAAGGACTTATCGCCTTATAACCTTCCGGAATTGCAAACAGTGACGGCTCAATGACGCCTGTCTTAATTTCAGAATATTCAATAATTTTTTTACTGTCAGTCGGGAGATCAATCTCATATTTCACCGGAATATTATCAATGTCATCTGCCTCCCACAGGAGATATTTCTCAATGACCTGGTCTTCCTTATCCCTCCCCTTTTCCGCTTTCCTTATGACCTTTACTTCATAAACCGTAGTTTCATGACCTTCTATGTTATCTTTTCCCCTCTTCGTCTTTTCAACCTTAAGCTCTTTTCCAAAGGGATATTTTTTATCAGGAGGCGGCTCAAACATGATAAAGTCCTTTTCTGCAGTAATATCCTGCTCAAGATATAACTTTACGTTCAACATGATAGTGTATAATTTCTTTTTCTTGAAATCATAAATCCTTATCCCGGGATTTCCTTCTATTCCCGATGATTCCTCTTCAATCCTCAGCATATCACCTTCCGAGAAAAACTTCTGTGAAAGCAACACGCTATCAGAGTCTTTGGTTGCAAGTATGGTCTTCTTCACAAATGAAAGGCCTGCAAAAGCCGAATCAGCTAAGAAAATCGCAAGAATGACAGTCAATAATGCCGTTTTACGCACAACATGTCTCACCATGTATCACCTCCAAACTTAAGCTTAACGGTTGACACTCAAAAAGGTTCAGTTGCAAGGAAGGTCTTAAGATTTTGGCTGAGGCGTACTATTACGTATGTTGAAGCTCAAATCTTAAGCCCTGACGCCGCAAATGGGTCTTTTTCAGTGTCAACAACTAAACGTGGAAACGGAAATAGACCACATCCCCTTCCTTCATCACATATTCCTTCCCCTCAAGCCGCAGCAGGCCTTTCTCTTTGACAGCCTGGGGTGATCCAAGTGTTTCGAGATCAGTGTATGACATGACCTCGGCCCTTATGAAACCGCGCTCTATGTCTGAGTGAATCTTGCCTGCCGCCTGCGGGGCCTTTGTGCCCTCAAGCACTGTCCACGCCCTGACCTCCTTCTCTCCTGCGGTAAAAAAGGTCAGAAGGTTTAACATACCGTATCCTGCACGGATCAGCTTGTACAAGCCTGGCTCTGAAAGCCCCATCTCTTTGAGGAACGCCTCATGCTCCTCAATGGTCATGGTTGATAGCTCATCCTCTATCTTACCACATATGGTCACTACAGTTGCACCTTCTTTTGCAGCTATATCCTCTATCACCCTGACGTATTCATTCCCCTCCAGCATCTCCTCTTCACTCAGGTTTGCCGCATAAAGGACGGGCTTTGTTGTGAGAAGATGGAGTTCGTCAAGGATCTTGCCCTCTGCGTCTGAGTAGCTCAAATGCCTTAAGGGTTTTCCTTTTGAAAGATTATCGTTTAGCATAACCAGAAATTCGACTTCCGCTCTGGCGCCCTTGTCACCGGACTTTACCTGTTTTTCAGCCCGCTGGATCCTCTTGCTGATTGACTCAATATCAGCGAGGGCAAGTTCAGTCTCTATAATCTCTATATCACGCCTGGGGTCAACATTCCCGTGAACATGCACGACATCCGGGTCTTCAAAACACCGCACAACATGGACAATGGCGTCTACTCCCCTTATGTGGCCCAGAAACTTGTTGCCAAGCCCCTCGCCTGCGGATGCCCCTTTGACAAGTCCTGCAATGTCAACAAACTCCATTGTAGTTGGGGTGACTGCCTCAGGCTTGAACATCGCTGTAAGCCTCTTCAACCTGAGATCAGGGACAGAGACAACACCTACATTCTGATCAATGGTACAGAATGGATAGTTTGCCACCTGTGCGCCTGCAGATGTCAGTGCATTGAATATGGTGGACTTCCCGACATTAGGAAGCCCGACTATGCCGCAATTAAAACCCATATAACTCCTGCAAAAATAAAGGGGACATTCTGCGTCCCCTTTTATTTATACCTTGTGAACTGAACCTGTCTATCCTATCAACAGTGGTGCAATAACCAGGGCCACAATTGACATCAGTTTAATCAATATATTCATAGCAGGACCGGATGTGTCCTTGCACGGGTCGCCGACTGTGTCACCAACTACTGCCGCCTTGTGGGCATTCGATCCCTTGCCGCCATGTTGTCCATGCTCTATGTACTTCTTTGCATTGTCCCATACCCCGCCGGCATTTGCCAGAAACAGCGCCATCGGGACGCCGACTACGGTAGCGCCTGCAAGGAATCCCCCGAGTGCCTGTGCGCCCATTACAAAACCGACAAAAATCGGCGCTACGACCGCCAGTACGCCGGGGATTATCATCTCCTTCAGTGCTGCAGTGGTGCTGATCTCGACGCACCTTACTACATCAGGCTCCGCCTTCCCCTCCATAAGGCCTTTGATCTCACGGAACTGACGCCTCACCTCATCCACCATCTTGCTTGCGGCCTTACCAACTGAGGACATCGTAAGTGCTGCGATGAAGAACGGGATAATACCGCCAAGAAGCACACCCATAACCACATTGGCGTCAATCAGTGATATCACTGTTATCTTTGCCGCCTGCGCATATGCCGCAAAGAGGGCAAGGGCAGTAAGTGCCGCAGAACCGATTGCAAACCCTTTCCCGATAGCTGCTGTGGTATTTCCAAGCGCATCCAGACTGTCTGTTATCGCCCTCGTGTCTTTACCAAGACCGCTCATCTCTGAGATGCCGCCTGCATTGTCGGCAATCGGGCCGTATGCGTCAACTGACATAGTGATGCCGATTGTTGCCAGCATACCCACAGCTGCGATGCTTATTCCATAAAGGCCGGCAAAATAATTTGAAACGAATATACCTATAATGATTGCAATCATTGGAAGGGCAACACTCTCCATCCCCACCGCAAGTCCTGTAATAATATTGGTTGCCGCACCTGTGGTCGAGGCATTTGCGGTCTTCGCAACCGGTGATGCTGAGGTATACCATTCAGTTATAAGACCTATTGCAATGCCGACTACACAACCTGCTGCAATTGACCAGAATACACCCAGTGCAACGCCGCTGGCCTGCGTCAGGAAATATGACAATACGAGGAATATTCCGGCGGCAATAAATGTTGCATACCTTAGCGCCGCAGCAGGGCTAAGTTTTTCGAGTATCAACATCGAACCTATGCCAAGGAGAGACGAAATAAGACCAACAACAATAACAGCTATCGGAAATGCCATGTAGGTCGTTAACATGCTGCTTCCAACCATGGATGTTGTTGCAATTGCAATCGTAGCTATTACCGCCCCCACGTATGACTCAAAGAGGTCGGCCCCCATACCTGCCACGTCACCGACATTGTCACCTACGTTATCTGCGATAACTGCGGGATTTCTCGGGTCATCTTCCGGAATTCCTGCCTCTACCTTGCCGACAAGGTCTGCGCCTACATCGGCTGTCTTGGTATAAATACCGCCGCCGACACGGGCAAAGAGCGCAATGGAACTTGCGCCCATGGCATACCCGCTCACTGCGGATATTGTTGAAAGGTCATGTCCATAGAAATAGAAAAATACTCCGACTCCGATGACTCCGATGCTTGCAACGCACAACCCCATTACAGAGCCGCCGGCAAAGGCAATAAAAAGCGCCCTGGACGAATTTGGTTTATATAAATTTGCTGCATTGGCTGTCCTGACATTTGCCCGAGTTGCAGCATTCATCCCGAAAAGACCTGCAAGCATTGAGGAGATCGCACCGCCGACATACGCTAATGCCGTCTGAATCCCAAGACTGTAGAGGAGGGCAAAAAATATTATTACTATAAAGATTGCAAGTATTGTGTACTGCCTTCTGAGATATGCCATGGCGCCTTCATGGATCTTCTTTGCAATACCCCTCATTTTATCATTCCCATCAGGCTGCCTGCTTATATACAGGAAGATAAATCCCGCTATAATCAAACCGCCCGCTCCGAATAACCATGCAAAATCTACTAATCTTTCCATCTCATCCCCTTTCTTGATAAATTAATTGTACTTGTTCATTGCTGCGACCATCTCATCCCCAATTATCATCCTTACCGCATCCACCGCATTTTCCACTGCCGCCTCAATAAGAGGGACCTCACTGCGGGAGAATCCTGATAAGACATACTCCACTACATCGATACTACCCTCCGGCCTTCCAATCCCCACCCTTATCCTTGTAAAATCTTCCGTCCCGATAGCCGCTATCACAGACGCACACCCGTTATGACCGCCGCTTCCTCCTCTTGTCTTTATCCTTATCTGACCCGTTTCCAGGTCAAGGTCATCATATATGAGAATCAGGTCTGCCGGAGACAGCCTGTAATATCTCATCAACTCTCTGACGCCATCTCCACTCCTGTTCATGTATGTTACGGGCATAGCCAGCATGACATCTTCGCCTGCTATCCTGCCCTTTCCCGAGAGGTATAAACTGCTCTCTGCCCTGACCCTGATCGAATGATACGCAGCAAGCTTTTCTATAACAAGAAAGCCTGCATTGTGTCTCGTATCTTTGTATTTGTCTCCCGGATTACCAAGCCCGGCAATTAACTTCAGGCCTTGCCCTCCTTCTCTGCAACCTTCTCACCTTCCTTGACCGGTTTCTTGATAAGCTCCGGTTCCTTCGCCGCTTCACCAGGCGCCGGTGTTGTCAGAAGCTCCTGCAGTTTCTCCTGGGACACAGGCGCAACAATCGTAAGAACGACCTGGTCATGGTCGGACACAAACCTTACCCCTTCAGGTATGCTTATATCCCTGATATGGAGACTGTCGCCGATCGCAAGCGCTGATGCGTCTGCCTGGACATTGTCCGGTATCATTGACGGAAGGCATTCTATCTCCACTTCCCTGCTTATTAGCTGGAGGATGCCGCCCTCGGCAACACCTGCCGGGGTCTTCCCTGTCAACTCGATCGGGACTGTTACCCTGATCTTTTCATCCATTGACACCTCAAAAAAATCTGCATGCAGAAGTTCTCCTGTAAGGGGGTCCTTCTGATAATCGCGCAGGATGGCAATCTTTTCAGCCTTATCTGCTGTTCCCGCCAGCTTCAGATCAATAAGAGTGCTCTCCGCATGCCCAAGCATTATCAATCTCTTTACCTTCGAAGGATCAAGGCTGATGCTCGTTGATTTACCCTTACTGTATAATACTGCAGGTATGCGTCCGCCCTTTCTAAGGCTCCTTGCAACGCCTTTACCGCCATCCTTCCTTATATCTGCATTTAACGATATTCTTTCCATGACACGAACTCCTCCTTGATTGTTTGTTGTATTAGATTTCCTGTATTTCTATAGAAAGAGAGAGCTTACCGATGTTTCATTGTGGGTATTCCTTATCGCTTCGCCCAGAAGAGGCGCAACTGATAAGGTAGTGATCTTTTTACAGGCCTGCTCCTTGCCATTGAGAGGGATGGTATTGGTAACTATAACTTCATCAATCACCGATCCGTTCAAACGATCTATCGCTGAACCTGACAATATAGGATGGGTGCATGCTGCCAGTACCTTCCTTGCGCCGGCCTTCTTCAGCGCCCCTGCACCCTGAGTAATTGTGCCTGCAGTATCAATCATATCATCAAGCAAAAGGGCGTCTCTGTCTTTAACATCACCTATGATGTTCATTACTTCTGAAACATTGGCCTTTTCTCTCCTCTTGTCAATTATGGCAAGCGATGCATCCAGTTTTTTTGCAACAGCCCTTGCCCTCTCCACTCCGCCGGCATCAGGTGACACGACCACGAGATCTTTTAAATGCTTCTTCTTCAAATACTCAAGGATTACAGGCGTAGCAAATATGTTGTCGACCGGGATATTGAAAAACCCCTGTATCTGGCCTACATGCAGGTCCAGTGTAAGAACCCTGTCAGCGCCGGAAACAGTTATAAGGTCGGCAATAAGTTTGGCTGTAATAGGAACCCTCGGCTCTGCCTTTCTATCCTGCCTTGCGTACCCATAGTACGGCAGGACGGCAGTTATCCGGTACGCAGAAGCCCTTTTGAGGGCATCCATCATTATCAGTAGCTCCATGAGGTGCCTGTTGACCGGATTTGAAAATGTCTGTATGACAAATATATCCTTGCCCCGAACATTCTCATCTAATTTAACCAATATTTCACCGTCACTGAATGTGCCGACAGAGGCCTTCCCTAAAGGCATCTGTAAATATCTGCATATCTCCTCTGCAAGGTCCCTGTTGGAATTTCCGGTAAATATCTTCATCTCATGATCAATCATTAATTTTCCTGCCAAATACTAACAGGACGCTGAAAAACATATAAATAACATGCCTGTCATGCTGAGACAGTGCTGAAAATAGTTCAGTACAGGATTCAGGGTAACGGCGGTCGCTTTTTCAGCAGCCTGTTAGGACTTAACGCCTGGTATTATCTTTAGCTGGGGCGGGAGGATTCGAACCTCCGGATGCGAGATCCAAAATCTCGTGACTTACCGCTTGTCGACGCCCCAATACTCAAATTTACTGGATTACGTTCTTACTTAATTCCCTTTCATACTCCTTTAATATTACCCCTTCAATTTTTTCTCTTGCTTCATTATTCAGCGGATGGGCGATATCCCGGAACGTGCCATCTTTCCGTTTACGGCTTGGCATAGCTACAAACAGACCGCTATTCCCATGGATAACCTTCACGTCCCTGACAATAAAAGCATCATCAAATGTAACGGTTACATAAGCCTTTAATCTTTCTTCATTAACCGGGAAAATTTTAACCTCTGTAACTTCCATGTTGGTCGCCTCCTCTAAAATTATTATGAAACAAATTGATACGGGGAACTGTGGAGGGCTTTAACAATCCATGTTCTCCACTCTCGGTGCTGAAGGTTATGTCCTGCCCTCTCTGCGCTATCTCTATCCCTGAATATCCCGAAAACAGACGATCCACTCCCTGACATCAATGCACATATTGCCCCACTGGCAACCATCACATCTTTGATTTTCTTAACAACAGGATACCTGCGTATCACCACCCCCTCAAGGTCGTTATATGGAAACAACCAGATCTTATTACCTTCAAGCCTTAAGCCGTCAGGCAGAAAAATTTTAATATGGTCATCCCAGTTTGTCAACTCTAAATTTGGCTTTACGAGGGGACCTATCCATTTTCTATCTGCCAGGGGCTCACTGTTGTACCTCACATTTTCAGCAGAAATATCAACCTGACTGTATACCCAGGCAGTAGAAACCGATATGCCAGGGTTTGCAAGAAGATACCAGTAGTCCGTCTCATTGGACAGGCGTATTAGTTCATCACCCCTTCCGAAACCGGCGGCAGTTGGTCCTGCTATGAAGAACGGGACATCGCTGCCTATTTCCCCGCCGATGCCACAAAGCGTCTCCACGGACAATCCGAGGCCCCACAGACTGTTCAGGCCTGTCAGCACCGCGGCCGCATCACTGCTTCCGCCGCCAAGGCCTGCGGCTACAGGAATATTTTTCTTTAGAGTTATCTTTGCGCCCTTCTTCATGCCAGCAAATTCCATGAGCTTCACTGCAGCCTTACAGACAAGATTGGTGTCACCTGACGGGACATCGGAAGAGTCGGATAAAAGCAGGATTCTGTCGCCCTTTTTTTCAATAATAAGCTCATCAAACAGGTCTACTGCCTGCATAACAGTAACAATTTCGTGATAGCCGTCCGTCCTCCTTCCCTTAACGTGCAGCAACAGGTTTATCTTGGCAGGGGTCTTTATCTTTATAGATTCGGGAGAAGCGGTCACTCTTCATCCCTGGACAGGTTATACTTGACAAGCCTGTAGCGGAAGGATCTCAAGTCAAGGTGCAGCAGCTCAGCGGCATCCTTTTTTACACCATTCGACATATTGAGCGCCTTAATCAGGAAGTTCTTCTCTATATCCATAAGGAATCCATCCATATCAACACCACCGGCAGGTATGTCCGTTGAAAGGGGAACTTTGTATGGTATCCCCCTCTGAAGGCACTCATCTATCGTCTGTTCTTCAATGGTTGATCCTGTTCCGAGCGTTACAGCCCGTTCTATGACGTTTTCGAGTTCACGGACATTACCTTTCCATGGGAAGTTTATCATTTTCTGCATAGCTTCCGGCGACAAGCCTTTTATATCACGGCCGATCAGACGGCTGTATTTTGAAAGGAAGTGTTCTGTAAGCAGTGGGATGTCATCCTTCCTCTCCCTCAGGGGAGGCACCTCAACCGGTATTACATCAAGCCTGTAGAAGAGGTCTTCCCTGAAGTTCCCCTCTGCAACAGCCTTTTTGAGGTCTCTGTTTGTAGCGGCAACAATCCTGACATCAACCTTTGTCTCCTGAGTTCCTCCAAGCCGTTTGACAGACTTGTCTTCGAGGACGCGCAGCAGCTTTACCTGGAAATTAGGCGGTATATCTCCAATCTCGTCAAGGAAGACCGTGCCGCCGTTGGCTGTTTCAAAAATACCTTCCTTATTTGCAATCGCCCCGGTGAAGGAACCTTTTATATGGCCGAATATCTCACTTTCAAAGAGTCCCTCCGGGATTGCACTGCAGTTTATGGCAACAAAAGGGCGGTCTTTTCTGTGACCATAGTTATGAATAGCCCTAGCGACCAGCTCTTTCCCGGTCCCTGACTCGCCTGTAATCAGGACATTACTTGGACTGTCCGCAATTTTGATTATCAGTTGAATTATATTTACTATAGAAGGGCTCTTACCTACTATACCACCTATGACGCCAGATGTAGTCCACTCCTGAATCTTCCTCCTGAGGATAAGATTTTCTTCCCGCAGCATCCTCTTTTCGAGGGCATTTCTTACAATCAGTTTGATCTCTTCGAGCTTGAAAGGCTTTGTTATGTAATCATATGCACCCTGCTTCATGGCCTCAACAGCGGTCTCTGCCGATGCATAAGCCGTTACCATGATCACGACTGTCTCAGGGGAGTTCTCCTTAACTGTCTTTAATACATCAATCCCGTCAATCTGCGGCATCTTAAGGTCAGAAATTACAATATCAAATGCCTTCTGTCCTATCTGATCTACTGCCTCCCTGCCGTTCGATGCCGGGGTCACATCATGTCCTTCCTTCTGCAGCATGATTGAGAGAAACTCCCGCATCCCCCGCTCATCATCTACAACAAGAATATTACCCAATTTTCACCCCCGCCTCCTGACCATATTACCCCACCGGAAGGTAAATTGTAAACTGAGTTCCTCTGCCCGGCTTGCTCCTGACATATATCCTGCCTTCATGCTCCTCGATTATCCTGTGGACTATGGATAAACCAAGTCCTGAACCATTTTCCTTTGTTGTAAAGAATGGCACGAATATCTTTTCGAGGATTCCCTCCTGTATCCCCTGACCTGTATCCCTGAATGATATTTCCGCCCACTCACCCGACTTTGATGCAAGATCAGCTGTCCTGACTGCGCCCATCCTCGTGCTGATCGTTAAAACCCCTCCGTCAGGCATAGCCTGGAGTGCATTTAAAGACAGATTCCAGAATACCTGGGACATCTGGTGCGGATCAACAGGCAGTACCAGCATGTCCTCTTTAAACTCATTCTGTGTGTGGACTTTTGTACTACGGTAATGCTCACTGTTCTTTAACAAATTTATGGTGTCAAGCAGCAGGTCATTCACATCCATAGTCTTTTTCTGCGGCGGATTGGGCTTGGCATAAGCAAGAAACTCTGTAATTGTAGTATTAAGCCTGTCCATTTCTCTGAGGGCTATTTCCATAAGGTAAGCATTATCACCCTCGAGGGACAACTCCTCCTTCAGCATCTGCATGGAACCACTCAGGGAGGCGAGCGGGTTTCGTATTTCATGCGCCATACCTGCCGCAACCTCTCCTATCATAGCCATTTTTTCCCTCTTTTTGACTTCCCTTTCCATATCTTTGACCCTGGTCAGGTCCTGAAAAATTACTATGAGTCCGTGGCTTTTTCCTGTGTCATCCAGAAGGTGAGAAACATTCATTCCAAGTATTATCCGTGATTCGTCACTTTTATTAACTTCGCTCTCAAACCGGTAAATCGGGAGGATCTGTTTAACACTGCTTAGTATTTCTTCTATCTCCTTTACGGGGAGTATGTCGGGAAATCTTTTACCTCGCACATCGTCCCACTTGAAGCCTGTTATCTCCTCCGCAGCCCTGTTAAAGGCTGTAATCCTTCCCTCCTCATCCGTGGTAAGGAGTCCCGTGCTCATGCATTGTGCGACATTGACATTGAATGCCTGAAGCTCCTCAATATTACTCTCTTTTGCACGCAGTTCCTCCTTCATGCGCCTCAGCGTCTCGGCTGCACTGCTTCCCAGATAGGCTACAGCAAAGAACGCCGCAATGTGAAGAGACAGCACATAGAATAAAGTCTTTACGGGAAGTGTCGTGCCTGCAATGAAAGGAAGGAGTTTATAATACTGGACATCAACGACCATCCCATAGAATATGCTTGCTGCTGCGGCAGATGACAGTGCACCCCTGCGGTAAAGCAATATGGATGCCGGAATGATTGAAAAGAGATACAAAAATACAAAGGGACTTTCTATGCCCTCTGTGGCTGAAACAAGTGCGGTAACAAGGATGATGTCACTGAAGATCTGTATATAGGCAGAGACTCTGTGACTGACTAATCTGAACAGGATTGCATAGATAAGTGTAACAAAATATGTAGTCGCTATGAGGGTGTAAAAGGCAGGAATTAAGAACGGGCCTTCCTTGAACCTGATGCCAAGGAACAGGAAAGAGCCCAGAAAAAGGGTGACGACAGCCACCCTTATAACCATATACCATATGAGCTTTTTCCCCAGTTCTTCCAAATCTAACCCGGCTGATTACTCCCTGCCATTAGCCTATAGTCCCTGCTAACTTGAAGATAGGCAGATACATTGCAACCACTATGAATCCTATGACTACCCCGAGGAAGATCATCAATATAGGTTCAAGGAGAGAGGTCAGAATGCCGACCGTCGAATCAACTTCATCATCATAAAAGTCTGCAATCTTGGCCAGCATTGCATCCAGTGCGCCGGTTGTCTCACCGACAGCAATCATCTGAACAACCATAGGCGGAAATACTTTGCTTGTTTCAAGCGGTTCGGAAAGGGTTTTACCCTCGCTTATACTCTGCCTTGTAGCATATATTGCCTTCTCCACTACCTTGTTTCCTGATGTCTTTGCAACGATATCAAGTCCGTCAAGTATCGGCACACCGCTGCTTATGAGCGTTCCAAGGGTTCGGGTGAATTTTGCAACCGAGATCTTCCTTGCGAGCATACCGAACACTGGCAGCCGCAAGACCGTGGCATCTATCACCATCCGTCCGTTTTGAGTCTTATAATACTTTCTTGCACCAATTATGGCAGCTACGATGATACCGATGATAATGAGTATGTTTCCGCGCATGAAATCACTGGCACCTATTACGAGACGGGTAGGCGCAGGCAATGTCCCCCCAAAATCTGTAAACATCTTTGCAAATATCGGAATGACATATACAAGTAATACGGCTATTACAATAAAGGCAACTGCAACGATTGTGGAAGGATAAAAAAGGGCTGCCTTTACCTGGCGTTTAAGCTTGATATTCTTTTCAATATATTTGGAAAGCCTGTTTAATATAGTGTCAAGTATCCCGCCAAGTTCGCCGGCTGCGACCATGTTTGCATAGAGGTCTCCAAATACGTTTGGATGTTTCTTCAGCGAATCAGCAAATGTGGAACCGGCCTCCACATCCTGCCTTATCTCATTGATAACCGATGCAAATGTCTTGTTGTCGGCCTGCCTGGACAGTATATCCAGACACTGCACTAGC
>WBZR01004085.1_pt1 | contig 12315 bp, 10 predicted proteins | sample 5204231 | NCBI WGS metagenome assembly WBZR01 (sample SAMN12412403, study PRJNA552823) | activated sludge metagenome | isolation source: activated sludge from anammox sidestream of wastewater treatment plant... | place: USA: Virginia | collected 2017-08
CCAGGCTGGAAGATTTCATTAATAAGAACGGAGAAACCATTTTCGTTTCTACCATCCATAAAGCCAAGGGAAAAGAATTTGATAATGTTTTCCTGATGCTTGAAAACTTCAGCACTGCAACTGATGAAACCAAACGGCAGTTATATGTCGCCATGACAAGAGCCAAACAGAATTTGACCATACACCTGAATTCAAATTTCCTTGATGAGATTACAACTGAAAACCTGGAACGAGTTCATGACAGAAATATTTATTCACCGCCAACCGAATTGGTAATGCATCTGACTCACAAAGACGTTTGGCTGGACTACTTCATCGGTAAACAATATTATATATCGCAACTTCAAAGTGGTTATGAATTGAAACCGGATGGAGATGTGTGCCTGAATTCAAAGGGACAATCTGTTTTGAAATTCTCTAAGCAATTTGCCAAAGATATCGAGTCCATGAAGCTAAAGGGTTTTGCATTAAAAAGAGTCGTTGTGAATTTCATAGTGTATTGGAAGGGAGAGGACTCTCAACAGGAAGTGAAAATCATTCTTCCGGAAGTACACTTCGAGAAAGTGTAAGCTTTTTTGTCAACTACTGCCCTATCCCCTGCCTCACTAACAACACTCCTGCTTACCGTTTCCAATAATTTCAAAGATTTCTTTCAGCGCTTAAAGCGATATAATACTGATGCGGGGCAGGAAGTCCCGCATAGCTTATAATACAGAACATAAGCTCCTCCTGTCATTCCCTTTGCTCTTTGTCCAATGTAATCCTTATCTAAAAATACATGACAGAACCGGAGCCGCTTTCAAATCTCGGGTTTACAAAATTGTTGAGTTTGGAACCAAAGCGATAACTGATACCGAAGCTGGTGTAATAATTGTACCCAGAAGCAAGCTGCCTTCTTCGTGTCAGCACTTCCTGCTCCGTGGCGCCTGCTTTAGGCAGGAATACCTGGTCTCTTGTCAGGCCACCGAATGCAGCAATGTGAAATGACAATCCCCCGGTTATCCTGACATCAAAAAATCCGTTTATTCCCAGGTTGAAAAAATTCCAGTTGTTCAGAAAATTCTGATAGCTGAACCCGAAAGATGCAGTACCCCACTTTTGATTAAAAGTCAGATTGGCTTCTGCCCTTTGATAAGGAAGTGTTTCCCTCAACTTATCATAGATCGTAGTATCATAATACCGGTTATAGAAAACGCCTAACTTGTAACTGATCGTAAATAATTTGTTGTTGACTTCGCTGTAGGGATAAAAATCATACTCAATTCCCGCATCACCAGATACCTGGTTTTTATAATTCGAAAACGTAGTCTGGTAATAATTGGCATCATAAGCCCAGCTCCAGTGACTGTTAATACTCCTGACCAGGCTGTGTGAGAAACTAATATTGTGATTATTGACCGTATATTTTTCTGTTGATCCGCTGCCATCATCATACTTAAAAGCCGACCTGTTTTTTCCTGCATTCGCTGAAAAACTTATTTTTATCTTATCGGTCACCCGGTTGGCAGAAAGATTGCCATTATAGCTAAGGTTATTATAATTAGCATCAGCATTCATATTTCCGTTGGTGCCTATCCTGAAGACCCAGTAGTTCCATGGATCTTTTTGCACCGTATTATCCACCCCGGTCTTTTGGCTTTCTGCTTTTTTCATGTTGATGATCACATTTTTGGCAGATGGGGTTTTGGCTATATACGGGGCAAGCCCGAGTTTTATATAGCCCACTAAAAAATCCCTGGTTTCATATTCGGTGGCATTGGCATCAGAAACAAAATGCAGGGTGTCTTTCATTCCCGCAAAAAAGTTCTGGCCAAAAAAGATGAGCTGATATTTTTCTCCGCCGCCGCCTGTCATCTGGCTTGTGATCAGGACATGCACATCTGCTGCTACATGATCCAGGGAGAAATCAACCAAAGTGATTTCTGACCGGATAAAATCCATATTGCACCAGGTGCCGGAGCAGTCAATGAACACTTTTAATCTTTCAGGAGGTTTGTTTTCGTTTTGGGCAAATGCGGCTATTGACGCAAGTGTAAGGCTTAATGCCAGCAGGAATGATTTCATATAATGGTTTTGGCAGCAGGAAAATATCTGTAAACGTTTTCTATGGTTTCTGAATGCCCGGTCATTCTCCTGCCATAATAAAAGTGAAGAATATTTTTTAAACCGGAATGTTAAACTTATCAGAACGTATGTATTATTTTGTAAAAGGCCTTTCACTGTGACAAGCGGAAGAAAGAAGACTGATTAAAAAATGTTGTGCCTATCGTCCTTAGGTTACTGCCAGCTTATAAGGTCTTTCAGTTTCGAAATCCTGTTTCACCGCTCTCCCACTCTTCGAAACTTATGGATTCGAGAAATTTTTTCATCGCTTAAGGCTATGCAAGATTGATGCAGGCGGGATGCCTCGCATAGTTGAGCTGGCGATATCAAAAGGCACCGGCAGGTACTTTTCCATTGTTCAGCTTTAGTTTAGCCGAAGAACCACTCCAGTCAGCAGAAGTTTCAGCAATTTCTTGTAAATTTACTCAGCAGCGTCACAGGGAGGTGGCGCTTTGAATACTACCCCATCGTCAATGGTTCAGCGTTGGCGGTCTTTGGTGCAGACCTGAATGAATGATGATTGAATCAAAAAAAAATGAAGATGTTCCGTAAAATACTGATCATTACCTGCTGGACGATTTTCCTGCTGACGTCTTGTAAAAAAGGTAGCAATAGTGAATTATTAAAGCCGGATTATCTCATTTTCGGACACTTTTACGGAGAATGTACCGGAGAAAGATGTATTGAAATTTTTAAACTGGAACAGGACAAACTCTTTGAAGATACCAGGGATCAATATCCGGGCAGTAATGATTTCTATTCCGGAAAATTTGTTCAGCTATCGCAGCAAGAGTTTACCATTACCAATGATCTGATCAATTATTTTCCACGGGATCTGCTTGACGAAAAAGGAGCTGTCATCGGTCAACCGGATGCAGGAGACTGGGGCGGGCTTTATATCGAGTATAAATTTCTGGGAGTCAGAAAATTCTGGTTGCTGGACCAGATGAAAAGCAATGTTCCTTTAAAATACCACAACTTCATTGACAAGGTGAATGAAAAAATTGCACAATTAAAATAGCATTGCCCGGCAATAACTGATTTTATTTCAGGCGGAACAAATCTCTCTATTTGAAAATCCCCACTCTTCGAAACTTCCAGTTTCGTAGGCCTGCCACATCGCTTAAAGCTATACAATAATGATGTGAGGCAGGATGGTCCGAAAAGTTGAAAACCGTGTATGCTTTATTTGTACTGTATATCGGTTTTCCCATAACAGGCAGCAAAATAAATTCACCATACGCAATTTCAAATTCTATAAAATCAAAGTTACTCCCAGGTAGATCCCTCCTTTCATGGCATAGGGATTATTCAGGTAATTCAGGCGACGGTAATATTCAATGGATACAAGATGAAAAATGTTTTCGATCCCGGCGCTAACTTCCATAAAAGGAACTTTGCCGATGAGATTAAAATTCGATCCTTTATTGTATTCAATATTTGCCTGCGTCATATCACCCCAGTAGCTGTTGAAAGAAAACCTTTCCCTCCATCCCAGTTTCCTGATAAAAGGTATTTTATCCAGTAAAGCGCCTCCCAGGTAGAATCGAGTATGAAGGCTTACATACCTGTCAGCAGCAAACTCATAAGGAGACATCGTATTAAATTGATATTTGCTGGCTACATAATACTCATTCCCAGCAGGTATGTTCAGCAAAATATAAGGCAGTGTTCCGAATATTTTTCCTGTTTCAAGTTTATAATACAACATGCATTTGGGCGGCAGCGGCAATCTCTGTTCGACAGAAGCGCTTATTTTATGAAATCCAAACTCTGCTTTTTTAAATTCGAATCCGTATGTATAATTAAGACTGAATATGGGATGAAAGGATGGCAGGGATGTTTTGTCATAATTTTCAACGATGAATTTTTCATCACGGGAATACCGGATCCGGAAAGAAGCTTCAGTGATAGGGAGCATTGATGAAAAGACGCTGTCATAAGGTTTATCCAATTCCGGATTTATCGGCCGGTATTTAAAATCAAAAATAGGGGTCAGTTCTTTATAGGCTAAAGCGGCTTTGGCACTCCAGCCCGGGGAAATATATTGTTCGTGTTTGAGCTGAATGTTTTTTATGTGAGTCCGGGCAAAGGGAATATTTTTCCGGAACATTGAATTGATCAGGTTATCTTTATCCAGCTCGTCATCCTGCTCCGTCATAAAATCATAATCACTGCCATAAGTAAAAGTTGTTTTTGTCCAATGAGCGCTATTCCAGATATATTTCAGGCCAACCATACCTTTTAGCTTATGATCTTTCGTACCATAAGCGCCATACCCGAACAGGCTGGCTCTTTTGCTGATTCCCTGCATTGTCCAGAAGCCTACCCGTGTTCTCCATCCTTCAATCCTGTTGTTGCTGATAAAAGAAGAATATGGCCCGATACGGAGATATGTTCCGATATCCCACACTCCTGTCCCGGCAAAAGCAAGCAACTTTACATCTCTCCGGAACCGGTAATTCTCTTTCAGGGAATCCACCATCTTATAAATATTTTTTTCATGATCGGTTAAAGAATCAGAACGGTTCTTGGCCCAAAACTCACCAGGCTTATCCCAATTAGTCGTTTTTTCCTTGCGGACAAGATTAGCGACCACAGCCGACGGCGATTCAGTATTTAAATTCAATTGGGAGGTTACGGTGGTATTTCTGAAAAGGAATTTAACTGAGTGACTGTTTTCAGGCACAGGGATGCCCAACAGGTCTAGCCCGCTTTCAAATTTCACTTCCGAAATGTACTTGTAAGGCATGAATACCATCCTGTCTCCGGCTGAGTCATATACCTGGTTGTAGTCTTCTGAATAATTGATGTTCCTGATGAAATTCATGTTGGAAGTCTTACTCATGTTCATAGTCACAAAAGTAACTGCCAGTGTCGCCTTGTCTATCTGCAAATAACCGCTGAAGGCTTTTTCATACTCTCTTTTTGGTGTAAAACGAACCCCTTGTATCGTATCTCCGTTCACTATACTGGTATCTGCTTCATAAAAATTATAATAATTAAAGGCATGGGTATTGAGCGGACTTACAAAAGTCTGATCGAAAATAGGAAGCCAGTCATCGTAGATATTAAAGTGAAAATAAAATTTATCCAACTTGCCAAGTACTGCATCGGTTTTCAGTCCCAGGTTCTTTTTGGCAATAATATTTTCCTGGTTTATCCTGGGTGATACGGAATGATAAACATTGGCAATAGTTTCATCAAAATAAACAGGTAATTCTTTGTCGGCAACTGCATTACTGTCCAGTCCACCGTAAGTGCGCAACAACAAACTCTTCAACCCTGCACCATCCGCTTTCTGAAAATCAATATTATCTATATCCAGTTCATTTCTTGTATAGCGCTGGTAATTGAAACTCCTGAACCGTGACGGGTTATTATGATCTTTTTGTTCAATGACTTTTTGCATAAAAGATTTGCCGGGTTTTTTGGAAATATCAATGATAACAGTCTGAAGTTCTTCTGTTTTTACCTGCATATTAATTTTTAAATTCAGTAAATGATCTTTATTTAATGCAATGGTTACAGGAGTAAATCCGACACTTGTAATTTCCAGGCTGTCATACCATAGATCAGAATGTAAATGGAAAGATCCATCCATCCTGGAAAGCGTACTGATTTCGCTTCCTGGCAGGTGAATGGTGGCATTAGATAACGGTTTATTTGTTCCCGTTTCAGTAATCCTTCCTGTAATCCTGTATCCTGCCTGGCTTAATGCAATAGTGTAATAGAAAGATAAAATTGCCGTAATAAAGATCCTGCTCATAAAATACATTTTATAAAAAAGACCGGCTACAAAACTGCAGCCGGTGTTGGACTTAAATCAAACCCTATCATGAATCGTCTCTTTTTATTTGTGTAGTACTACGGTTGATAGTTTTGTCTCCTTGCCGGCCTGTACCTGAACGTTGGCTACCAGGGTATCTTTATAAGGCAGTGTGGCTTTATACAAAACACTGTATGTACCAGGTTTCATTCCTTTGATTTTAAATTCTCCGTCATCATCTCCTTCGGGAATTGCATAAGCGGTATCGGTAGTATTGAATGCCATTACCATTGCCTTGGCATCTGCCGGCTGCACTTTGCCCTCGATCCTGCCACTCGTTTCATCACAGTATGATTTTACTTCGGGATTGAAACAATAGACCCCGTTTTCCAACTCAACAGACTTGCCGACATTAATATCGAGACGGATCCGTTTCTGGCCACTGGGCAAAGTCTCGACCGATTGAGAAGGAATTTTTACATAAACATACTTTTCATTTTCACAGATGGACAACGGGTAATGATGCGTGCTGTCCGTCCACACTTCGTTATTAGTGCCGAGTGTGATTCTTAACTTATAAATTTTCCCGTTACTTACAAAACCGTTGGCAATTAAAGTGTCTTTCCCGTTTTTCAACTGAAGCAGATCATATACCCGCGGCGTCACACTCAGCGTGTCCCATTTACCAAAGTCATCGTTATCCTGGTCCTGGTGCTCGCCATCGTTATCACTATCGCCTTCGTGGTCATTGTTATAATATTCATCATCATGATTGACCTGGCCGGTGTCCACTTTAACTTCAATATAGCGGATGTCAATAAGAAGTTTGGAAAGATTCAGCACCGGGTCATCATTCAGGAAAACCTGAACGCTCTGCTTTCCAGGCGGCGCAATCAAATTTGTGGATGATTCTTTGCGGCAGGAAATATAAATAATGCTGATAACGGCAATAAACAGGCTTGCAACGAAAACTAATTTAGGTGTTTTCATCATAAACGGTTTTAGATTAAAAATTTGTTTCAGTATAAATAGATATCACATGACGGAGTAAAGGTTGGGTTGTTCTGATTTTAAAAAATATGAGCGCAACCGATTGCCGCTTTAGATAGCAGAATCCTTTAACATTTCATGTATAATTATTTTCTCATATTTCGTCTTAATTTTGCCGGCACAACGCCAACTTCCTGAAATTTTTCCCGTGAATTTGTGAGTCAAACCAACCCTTACTCACAGTTTGTATATCTCTATATAGGTATTAATGACAAGTTCGAAAGATACACTGCCTGAAAAACTACAACCGCTGTTATGGAGTTGCCGTTCGGGCGACAGATTATCGCAGGCAAGGTTATATAATCTGTTTGCCGATAAGATGATGAATGTATGTTTATGGTACAGCCGTAACAGGGAAGAAGCGGAAGAGGTTTTACAGGATGGCTTTATCAGGGTCTTTACATATCTCCATAAATATAAGGGAGAAGGTTCTTTTGAAGGATGGATGAGGAGGATCATGGTCAACACTGCTCTTTCAAGGTACCGGAATAAATCAGCCCGGATCTATGTAGTATCAGAATTTAATGCAGAAATGCATGATGTGACCGTAGAGGCTGTTTTTACAGCAAACTATGATGAGAAAAGGCTTTTGCTGATGGTACAGAATTTACCTCCTTCGTACCGTATGGTTTTTAATCTTCATGTCTTTGAAGGATATAGCCATCCTGAAATAGCAAAAGCGCTGAGGATCTCGGTAGGAACTTCAAAGAGCAACCTGTCAGATGCCCGGAGAATTTTGCAGGCTGCACTGAATAAAGAAATTGGGAAAACCGCTTTATAAAAATAAATTTATTGAATGAACGAAAATCTACATAATAATTTTGACGACTTATTTAAAAAAGCTCAGGATCGTTTGAAGGAGAAAGCTCCTGACGGACTTTGGGATCAATTGCAGGACCGGCTTGATGAACTGAATTATAAAAAACGCAAAAGAAGAATTTTCTGGTGGAAAATAGCCGCAGCAACAATTATTGTAGCAATAAGCGGTACCATCATTCTTAAATCGGGTTGGTTATCCGGCAATAATAAATTTCAGCAACCCGTATCATCAGACCGGCACGAGATTAAAAATGCTTACAGGGATTCTTCTAAGCCTGAAGAAGCAAATTCTACCCGGGCTGAACAATTATTAAAAAAGGATAGCCAAAATCAAAATATTGTAACTGCCGCCGATAGTATTGCAGAAGTCACTAATGAATCTATAAAAGGAAACAAAAAGCCCGTCACTACTGTGGCCAATAACGGAATTACGAAGAACCTCACATCCGGTAGTATGAAAAACCATTCTTACCGGGAAAAAATCAATGGAACAATAAAGGATAATTCAATTGCTGACTCAAAGTCTCCTTCGGTCATTTCAAAAAACTCAAATAAAAAAATCAGAAAGCCTGCGCAGACTGAAATTTCCCCCCTTACCGGTAAAGCCATTGTAAAAAAGAATAAAAAGGCCGGTAATGATCTGTTTATTCAGAATGAAAAATCACCGGAAAAGAATTTATCTTCTTCAAACCAAACTAAAAACCCAATACCCGGTGACAGAAATAAAAATCAAACAGAGCCGGTTTCTCTCAATACCGGGGCCGTCAGTAACTTTTCCGGGAAAAAGAATGCAGTTGAGCTGCTTCAATCTTCAAACAGTCCTGTTAATTCTTTGAGTGTGCAATTAGCCGGAAGAATGAACGGTGAATACCCCACTGCCCTGCCGGCAGTAAATTCATTCCGCGGATCTAAATCATTGTTTAAACCTTACTGGTATATAACGCCCTTTTATTCACTTCATCATGCAGATTACCGTATTGGGAAAAACCTGACCAGTGACATAAACGAAAATGATGAATATGAACTTTCTTACTCTGCAGGTATTTTTGCCGGCCGGCAACTAACAAAGAGATGGGGAATAAAAACAGGATTATTTTATTCAAAAATCGAAGTTTTAATCTCACCGCATCCAATCTATGCTTCAAAACAGCCGGATGGTGATGTGGCTTATAAATACGATACATACACAGGTTACGGATTTATCAAACCAGACTTTGGGCTTCCCCCTTCCCTTGGAGACAGTCTGAATACAGAAGAGTCTGAACATAACCTGCATATAATTTCAATACCTGTTACCGCTACATACAAGATCGGTGTAAAGAAATTTTCCATTTCTCCCTCGTTAGGATTTTCAACAAATTTTATTGCAGGGGCGAAATTGAAAACAGAAGTTTCGGATGCATTGAATTCAGAAATGGTGATCATCAAAAACCTGGAAGGCATGAGAAGAATTTTCTTCGGGCTGATTGCAGATGCAAGTATTAATTATGAAATCAGTCCACGCATTTCTGCAACGATTCTGCCGTCTTTCAGATATGCCCTTACTCCTATAACCCAAAGCCCTGATGTAAAAACATACCCGTACAGCTTAGGCATCGGGGGAGGTTTGACGTTTAAATTTTAAAAGACCGTATTCGCAGCCTGTAAAAATTCAACCGGTGCAGGCCAACAGGCTTTCTATGCTTATTTGTGAATGATTGCTAAGTAAATAAACCAGTTAATAAAAACTATCAATATGAAACAAAAAATCATCCTTTTTTTTACAGCCACCATGTTTGGCGCTCTTTTGTATGGTCAAAAAAGTCAAAACAGCCTTAAGCCCAAACCGGAAATCCCTGCGGTGGTAAAAGAATCCTTTTCAATAGAATTTCCCGGTGCTATTGCCAGGTGGGATAAGGAGGGCGATCAATATGAAGCAAACTTCAGGTATAAAGGAAAGGTCATGAGCGCCCTGTTTGAAGCGGACGGCAATATGACGGAAAGTGAAGTATCAATTAAGATCAGTGAATTACCTTCTCCTGTCTTGCTTTATGTGAAAGAACACTACAAAGGAGCTAAGATCAAAGAAGCGGCAAAGATTACAAAGTCAAACGGTGAAATAAATTATGAAGCGGAAGTCAGAGGTTTGGACGTGCTGTTTGATGAGCAGGGAAAATTTATCAGGGAAGCTAAAGACTGATCATTTATATCCTGGGTAGTTTTTAAATATTCTACCGCCTTTCAATCTTCATGTGGAGGGTATAAGATATGATTTGAGTTAATTAGTTTTTATTTATTTCCAAAATCATATTAATTTTTAATTATACTTGATGTATCTTGGTATCTAATGTTTTAGGCTATGGAACCTGTTAGCGCAGTAATAATCACATTAAATGAAGAGCATAATCTACTCAGCTCTTTGCCCAAGCTCAGCTGGTGTGATGAAATAATCATTGTAGATAGCGGGAGCAGCGACAGCACCCTGGATATCTGCAAGAGTTTCGGGTGTAAAATCTTTCACAGGCAGTTTGATGGATACGGCACTCAAAAACAATATGCAGTATCCATAGCAAGAAATGACTGGGTACTTTGCCTGGATGCAGATGAAGTGATGAGTGATGCATTGGTGGACGAGATCAGAAAAGAAATGCAGGCGCCCCTAGCCGAAGGGTATCTTATCCCAATGACCTTTGTATTCCTTGGGAAAAAATTTCATTATGGCAAAGAAGGCTGGCGTTATTTTATGCGGCTTTACAATAAAAAGTCGGGCAGTTTTAACGATAACAAAGTACATGAGAAGATCGAATTGAACGGGAGCACCCGGAAACTGTGTAATAATATTTATCATTATAGTTACCACAGCCTGAACCAGTACTTTGATAAATTCAACCGGTACTCTACCTATGGTGCGGAGATGGCCTTTCAAAGAGGTAAAAGAAAATCACTCTTTGCAGTTGTCACGGCAATTCCCTTCAATTTTTTAAAATACTATTTTATAGAGTTGAATTTTCTGAACGGGCTCAGCGGATTCTATTGGTCGGTATTAAATGCGTTTTATCATTTTGCAAAGTATATCAAGATCCGTGAACTGCACCAGCAACAACGGGAAGTGCAGAAAAATGAAATTAAGTTCAATTCCCGCTTTATCGGCTCTGTAGAAAAAATATCCTCCGCTGAAAAGTCCTGTATGCCGGATTTAAAATAATCAAATTGTATGCGCTTACCCGTCCTGATGTATCATAATGTTTCCGGGAATGATGATCCTGACAGATTAAATATTTCACCTGAGATTTTGGAATTGCAGTTCAGGTTTCTCTCCGAAAAGGGATTTACAGCCATTTCGGCTCAGGATCTGCTGCACTATGAACCCGGGAGGAATCCTTTGCCAGAAAAATCTGTTCTCATAACTTTTGATGATGGCTACAGGTCCCAGTTTACCAATGCATATCCCCTGCTGATAAAATATAACCTGAAAGCAATTATTTTTTTATCCCCGGGTTTACTCCGCACAGAAAAAGAAAATTCTCTTTCTGATTATTTACACCTGGATGAAGTCCTTTCTATGAAGCCTGACACTGTGGAATTTGGCTTTCACGGAATGGAGCATGATAACTATGAAGAGATATCGTTGCCGGCAATCTTAAGAGATATCGAAAGCTTACAATATTATTTTGACCTGCATCACATCCCCTGTCAATCATGCCTTGCCTATCCTTTCGGTGCATTTCCGCGTAATAACAACGAGAGAAGAATGATTCTTTTCAAAATATTTGAAAGAAAAGGAATCAGGCTTGCCTTTCGTATCGGGAACCGCATCAATAAGCTTCCTTTGAAAAACAAATACCTCGTTCAACGCATTGATATACGGGGAAACGACCCGCTATGGAAATTTAAATGGATGATCCGCTTTGGAAGAAAATGGTTGCCGTAGTAAAAGGCATTTCAAAAACATTGGCGTTTTATTTGCCAATCCTAAGTCATCCAATTAAAGCTACGCATGTTACCAATGGTTTAGCACATGGTGCAGGGCAGGATGCCTCGCATAGCTGGGTATTACCGGCTGCAGAAACTTAAGCATTTTGCCTTTCAGGGCATCTGGATATTTTTAATAAATGAATATTTTATATCTAACGAGCGTCTCAGTACTCATTTAATGAAGATATATCATCCGTATAAATATCATTTTTTAAGTGGATCAGCGAATATATGAACTCCTGGGAGTACCATCACTCTGAGCATCATGCAAAAAAACAGCCGGGTATGCAATATATGCTTCCAGTACGTTTGTTGAAGAAGCATAAGCAAGCAAATTGTCAGCAATGTACTGAATCGGTGTTTGCATTTGAATTAATTTTTTTGCAGCATTACTATTGATGGCATAGGCAAAAGTAAAATCATGAAAGCCGGCTTTTTTCAGACGGGCAGAGTAGTTCCTTGCATATATATTCCGGATAATTTTGTGATGCCATTTTAGGTATAATACTCAAAAATAGTTGGTAAAATCCTTTGTAATTGAGTGCTGGCAAGGGATTGAAGGAAGTTTAGTGAAACCGGTTTCACTAAACTTTTTTTGTATATGAAAAAGTTTAAAAAAA
>WBZR01004087.1_pt1 | contig 12313 bp, 8 predicted proteins | sample 5204231 | NCBI WGS metagenome assembly WBZR01 (sample SAMN12412403, study PRJNA552823) | activated sludge metagenome | isolation source: activated sludge from anammox sidestream of wastewater treatment plant... | place: USA: Virginia | collected 2017-08
TTGATATAAAAGCTGATAAAGACAAAAATGTTCGTAGTGTTGGAGAGGGAGTTATTGCAGCAATAGATTGGCTGCCGGGTTATGGAAATGTGATTATAGTATCACATAAAAATGATTATCGAACTGTTTATGGTCACGTTTCGGAGATATTTGTTTCGGAAGGTGATAAAGTGAAATCAGGATCAGTGATTGCACTTGTTGATGAAGGAATAGACGGATACGTTTTGCATTTTGAAATCTGGAAGGGAAGAGATAAGCAAAATCCGGGGTTGTGGTTAGAGAAGAGATAGTGATTGGTATGTTCATAAATTAATTCTAATGACGAAATGAATTGAACTTTTTTAAGAGGAACATCTATAACCATCCTGTTATTAGTCTTGCTAAAAGAGGACAATTTGTTTTCTACATGTCCTTTCTTGAAAAATTAATCTACTTTATCATATTCATATTTCTGGCAAGAAAATTTTCAATTTCACAGTACGGATTCATCATTTCAATTTTTGCATTTGGGAATATTCTGGTTACAATGTTTGAGTTAGGATTTGGAAATTATTTCCAGCGAAAGATTGCCTCGGATAGAAGTAATTTAAGTGAAGAAGTCAATTCGGTATTAGTATTCCGTTTAGCTTCATATTTCATTATCATTTTTTTAGCTGTTCTATATTTCCCCAAAAATTTTGTCAACCTTGCACTTGTGGTCACTATAATAAGTACTATCTTCCTTTTCAGTACAAACTGGATATTAATAAAAATATTTTATGGGTTTGACGGACTGGATAAGTATCGTTCTGTTTTTTATAGATTTTTAATTAGTAGAATCGTGTTAATAACCGGAGTGATAATACTATTACCATTGGACATGTCAGTAACAGTTTTTATGACATTATTCTTGATAACAGCAATTTTAGAATTTAGTTTATTATTTTATTCCTTAACAGGAATAAAAATAATTTTGTTCAGATTCGAATTAAACGCAAAATTTTTGAGAAAGATTCTTACATATTCGATTCCGATGGGAATGAGTGTGTTCTTCGTTATTGTATATGACAAGATAGATATAATTTTAATTCAAAACATAATTAGTACTGAAGCTGTAAGTTTTTACGCAATTGCATATTCTATATATAAAATTCCATCCATAGTTATTCCAATCCTTCTAACTCCACTATTTACCGACCTTTCAAATGAATTTGAACTGTACAAAAAAATTAATTTGTTAAAGTTGAGAAGTATCTCTTTTCTTCTTTTAGCTTTTGCGGGCTTTTCAATCATTATAATTTATATATTTGCAGATAGGATAATCGTATTAACTTATGGCATAAAATATCTTTCGTCAACTAGTTTATTAACTTTGCTTTCTTTGGCACTACCTTTTTTATTTTTGAATAATTTGACCGGTACTACTCTGAATTCAATAAAAAAAGAAAGATTTGCGTTTTATTCTACAATGATTGGTGCTGTTGCAAATATTTTAATTAATCTAATTCTTTTAAATACGATTGGACTGATGGGAGCCGTTATAACGACAATTGTTTCTGAATTATTAGTACTATTGTTGCAATCTATATATCTATTGAAATTCCGGGTGGGAGTTGCCAAATGAGAATCCTTTTCATCGGAGCATATAGTGATAAAGATATTGTTCTGGCTCCAATAAAAGTTGGACGAGAGTTGTTTAAAAATTTTTTTTTTCAGGGGGTAGGTAATGTCTATCTCTGTTATTTCGATGATGGAAGTAATTACAATAGAATCCAAAAATTATTCGGATTTGAAAAAGTTAATGAAAGAGTTTTTCGTAGTGGAATATTTCCTATTCTTTTATTTATAATTAAATTCAAACCAAGTCATATTCAAATTACAACCCCTGATGCATTTTATCTTCCTATTTTTTTTCTAAAGCCAATATTAAAATTCAAAATAGCTTATCTCTCACATAGTATCATCTCTTACTCTCTAAAAAATTTCCTTAACCTAAATTGTTATCACAAACTACGATTCAGAATAATTGAAAAAATCGTCTTAAAGTATTCTGACATTATAGAAGTATTATCAAGAATTGAAGCAGGATTTTCAATAAGATATTTAAAAGTGAAATTTGACAAAATTAGAATTGTTGATAATGGAATAAATCCTTCAGGTATTATTAAAAAATATTGTGATAAGACGGATGTTATAAGGATTATCTTTGTTGGTTCAATATTCCGTAAAGAAAAATCGTTTGAATTATTGTTAGATGCACTTTCCAGGCTTACCAATATAATTATTTTAAGTGTGTACAATTATGAAGAGCAAAGAAAAGAAAATCTTAACATACCTAAAAATATAATAGTTATTTTTGGGGCACCTTTAACTGAAATCGAGCTGAGAAAAGAATTTTGTAATAATGATTTATTTGTTATACCATCTAAAAGAGATTCATTCCCACTTTCCTTATTAGAAGCAATGGACACCGGAATATTATTTATTTCTTCCGATCGAGTGGGGTTAACAGAAAGATTCCCGGAATCATTTAAGAGATTTGTCATTCCATATGGTGAACCCGATAAATTAAAAGATAAAATCCTTGAACTTCACTCCTTGGATAATGTTGAAAAAAATAAATTAAGTGAAAACATCAGGAAATTTTCTTCACAATATAATTGGAGTAAGATTGTCCAAAATTATTTGAAATTTTTAAGTTAAGTCAGTTGACGAATTAATATCATGTTTCAATTATAGTCAAACAAATATTTATTATCATGAAATTCAGTAAGATATTAGGTTATATTTTTATCATCACAGGATTAGTTCTTAATGAACTAACAGTCAAATGGATTTCTGGTTATGAAACTAATTTTACTCCATTAGAAAAAAGTATAATTCTCATTATAATTGAACTCAGTATAATCCTTATAGGATTTTATAATTTTACATAAGGGCAAGACTGTAATTCATAGCTTACTGCGTCCTTTATCCTCCATAATCATTTTCTTTGCTGTAGTTGAAATTGTCCAGACTGTTTTTATCAAAACAATATCAACAACGATAAGCCAGTTTTTATTCCGTTTAAGTATAAAAAATTAAATTGGGGAAAACCTGGGTGGTCAACTCTTGATCAATTTAATTTTATAAAAAGGAAGGTATAAAGTATAAGCTTGACTTACTCACCTTTGCTTTTGTTCTTAACGATCTAGTTACTGATTCGACTGAAGTTAGATTACTTTTACGACCTGATGGATATTTTGCACATTCGATTCAGGGTTTTATCGGGACAATATTTCCCAACTCCATTAGTTTTTTGTTGACTTGGTAAACAATTTCTTTGAAACTTATTTTGATTTTGATTATACAAGTATGGATAAAGAGCCTATATAGCGAAGGTAATTTAAAAAAATACAGCGTATTTTTGACTGAGCTTAAAAATTAATGTACACAAAACGAATTAAATTTTATTTTTGTGTTGACGGCGGAAAACAATAATATTCTTTTAAAATATAATTTTGAAAAAGTCATTCAAGTAATGGGTAGCCAGAATATTACCTTCGTTAAATTATATCCTCACATACAAAATGAATTCAGGAATTATTCACAAAGACAATTATGGGCAAACCCGGATAATGGTCACCCTGATTATTATGTTTTAAAAGATCTGGCGGAAGAAACTTATAATTTGTTAAATGATCTGCATTACTTTTCTGAATGTCAAAAAACTGATTCTGTGTTTTCAGTAGAAGATATAAAATGATGTATGCTGATGGAAAATAAAATATCTATTATAATGCCTGTACATAATGAACAAAAGTATCTGAAGGAATCAATCGAAAGTATCCTTAACCAAACTTTTGATAGTTTTGAATTTATTATTCTTGATGATGGATCGACAGATGATTCAATAAATATAATTGAATCTTACAAAGATGTAAGAATAAAATTAATTAAATCTCAACACAAGGGAATGGTAACTCAGTTTAATGAGGGGATTCGCACGGCAAAATCATCTTTAATTGCAAGGATGGATGCGGATGATATCGCTGAAAATAAAAGGCTGGATGAGCAATTATATTTTTTAAAACATAATCCTGCTATTGGTATTGTAGGCTCAAATGTTATGTTTATTGATGAAAATTCAAAAGAAGTTTGTGAAAAGAAATATCCTGAATATCATTCTGGTATTGAGTTCATGATGCCTGTGGAAAGTGCTGTCTGTCATCCGGCAGTAATGATAAGATCGGATATTTTTTGCAGATATGGTGTTTATGATGAATCATATGGCTATGCTGCCGATCATAAATTATTTATTGATTTGTTATCAAATGGAATTAAATTTTTTAATATCCAGACAGTTTTATTAAAATATCGAGTACGTACTTTACGGGATGATCAACAAGGAGTTAAAAATGCAAATGAATTTTCATATCAGATTGGAGTAGATTATTTACTGAAACTTAATAGTGCAGGACCATCTAAAAAGGAAAGGTATGACTACAATTATAGAATGGGATTGATAGAATACTATCGGGGAAGTATTAACAGATCAAGAGCACATTACCTTAAGTGTCTTAGTTTATCTAAAAAACATTTTTTCAGGATAATAAGATTCTTATTGATAAGTTGTTTAGGTGATAGCACAATCAAGTATTTGAGAAGAAAAAAAATACTTCCTTATCTTAGTCTGTATATGAACAAATATTTTAAGATAGATTTTCACCAGACCAAATCTTTTAATGAGTGAAAACCAAAATTCTTCATATTGCACATGACGCTTCATACAATGGAGCAACAATATACATCTCTCGGCTTTGTACCCAATTAAATGAATTTGAGCAGGAAATTGTGTTCTGCTTCGATGGCATTGCATACAACATAATCAGTAAACTAACTAATTGTGAAAATCTCTTAAGCTCGAAACATATGAATTATAAATTTCTTCTTCTTAAATACTGGAAGTTTTTCAGATTTATTAGAAAAAGGAATTATGATATAATCCACTATCATCAAGGTGGAATAGGGATATTGCTTCTGGCATTTTTTTTCAGGAAGAAAGCGGTTGTAATTCATCATCTGCATTCAGGTAATCTGATAGGAGATAATACAAAACATAATATTTCATTTCTACACACTCTTCTGTTGAAATATTTATCACTAAAAACATATCAGATTGCAGTTGCAGATCATGTAGCTAAAGAATATTCTCTAAAGATTGGTTCAACCGGAAATCTTTTAGTTATAAAAAATAGCAAGCCATTTGCGTTTCAACATAAGAATAAAATTAACAAGGCGATTGGATTCATAGGAAGATGCACGAAAGAAAAAGGTTTTACATTATTATCGGGAATTGCAAAGAAACTGGACAGTACTGACTCCCAAGTAAAATTAATTATAATGGGAGAGGAACCAGAGAATTTTACAACTGAGTCTAAAGAGGAGAATGTCAATTTTATCAAACCATCATTCGAAGTAGAAAAATTTTATTGCAGTATAGATCTCTTATTATTTCTGTCAACGGCACCTGAAGGAATGCCACTGGTTGTTCTTGAAGCTGTATCGTTTGATATAGGTATTATTGCTTTCGCTTTGCAGGGTGTTAAGGAAATTCTTGGAGAAAATTACCCGTTACTTGTAAATAATTCAGAGGATATTATAAATAAGATTTCATTATACTTTTCTGGCGAAATAAATATTGAAAGATTAAATGCAGTCCACAAGCAGGTTTCTGAAGAATACAATGAAAGTAAAATGCACGAGTTGATACAAGAAGTTTACAATAAAATAATAAAATAGTTTCTGATAAATATCGATTTGATTGATTCTGTGATTAAAATATTACATCTCAACAATTACATATCTCACACTTCCGGTGTAACGCGGTATATTTATTCCTTAATAAAAAATACTACAGATTACTTTCAACATGAAGTAATTTGCTTGGGTGGAGATGCTATCGATTTATTCCTAAAACATAATATTAAAGTGACCGTACTAGAATATTCAAAAATTACATCCATTTTGAATATTTATGCATACCTCTGGAAATACATTTCACAGAATAAATTCAACATAATACATAGTCATCATCGCTTATTCGATACTGTTACATCATTCATTTCAAACAATAAATGCAAAAAAGTTACTACTGTACATAGTAAAGTCTTTGGACACAAAAAGATTAGTTATAAATCCGACAAGATTATTTCTGTGAGTAATGCAATAACTGATCATCTTATTCAATATTATAGAATTCCGGAGAATAGAATTGTACGGATGAAAAACTTTGTCGATAGGAACGAGATAAAAACTCAATGCACGGCTTCAGAGTTAAAAACGCGGCTTAATATAAGTGATAAGAAAGTCATCCTCTTTGTTGGGAGGTTTAGTGAAGAGAAAGGTGTTGACATACTGATCCGGGTTTACAAGGAAATTCAAATGAGGAATAAAAATATTTCTCTGGTCATGATCGGTGAGGGAGATCAGAAAGAAAAATTAGTGGAATATAGTGTTCAAAATAAACTCCCGGTTTGTTTTATTGCACCTCATGAAAATATCTTTGAATATTATATGATCGCAGATGTAGTGGTATTACCGAGTAGAGTTGATCCGTTTCCGTATGTAATGCTTGAAGCAGGTATAATGAGAAAACCATTTATCGGCAGCAATGTAGATGGCATTCCAGAGTTGATAATCAACAATTTTAATGGATTATTATTTAATAAGGAAAATTACAGGGAATTGCTTAATGCAATTATGCTAACATTGACTGATTCTACTTTGGCTGAAAATTTAGCCAAAAAACTTTTTAATGGTGTGATACAAAGTTATACTGCTGAGAAAATAATCCCGGTATACATATCGTTTTATAACTCACTTGTCTGACAGCAGGAATTTCTCCTTCAATACTTTATAAATAAAATATGGATGGACTATAATATATCGTCTTGTCAGTTTCAGAGGTTCTTGAAGCAGTCTGAATAGCCATTCAAAAGGAGTGTTATATAAAAATTTTGGAGCAATTTTCTTTTCACCTGAAATGATGTCGAATAGATTACCAACAGTAAAAATTACTTTTACATTAAGTCGTTCTTTGTTTTTTATAATCCACTCTACTGATTCAGGCATTCCAATTCCAACTAAGAGAATTTCAGAATTGTTAGAATTAATCTCATCTATGATTTTATTACTTTCATTATCCCAATTGAAGTGACCATGATTATAGCCAACTATATTTAGTTTTGGGTGATTAGTGAGGAGATTTACTGCAGCATTTTCAAGACTTTTTAATCTGCCGCCTAATAAGAAAATTCTATAATTCTTTGCAGAAAAAATGTTCATCAAACTGTCGAAGAAAATATGATTAAAAGATACCTTCTCAATTTTTTTTCTGTATAAGAAATTTATCGCGAGTTTAATACTATATCCATCAGGCGCTATATAATCAGCTTTATTAAAATAATTGCTGAATTCTTTGCCATTGTTCAGAAGATAAAAGGACAAAGTATTCAAATAGAAGAATATTCGATTTTCATGACTCTCAAGCGAAGAGTTAATAATTTTCAAGTAATCCTTTTTATCCCTAATATTTATAAAAGTATTTAAAAAATTTATTTTTTCTATCAATGTATGTCCAGAATTAAAAGATTATTGCTTTTCTATATAGTAATCTTTTTTAGTTTGCTCTCGATCCTCACTCCAGATGTTTATCCCCGTGGAAAAAGCATTGAGATGACGGAAAAAGGTTTTGTTATCAAAATTTCGATACCCCAATTTAAGTATAGAAATGTAAAGAAGGGAAATTTTTTCATAAGGGATTTTTATGAATTTACTGATGAGAGCCAGCCTGGTGAATTTAAGCTGCCCAAATTCAATCTCTTACTTGCAATTCCTCCCAATAGTAATCCTGATATACAGCTTGTTGATAAACAATCACACTTCGATAAAAATGTAATTCCTGCAATCAATCCTAAAACTGAACTCGATACCAATGAGGTGCTCGTATACGAAGAAATGGATTTTCAGAAGTTGAAACCTTCAGCGGCACATAATACATTTGTAGTTAATGGATTTTTTTATCTAAGAAATATTTACTGTGTATCAATCACAATTTATCCTTACAGATTTGATCAGAACACAAATGATCTGGAATTAATTGATGAATTAGAATTGAAAATTAATTATGATATAACTGTTTCTAATAAAATTCCTGCAAATGAGATAAAGCAATCCGAGTATGACATTGTTCTAAAAGATCTTATTTTTAATTATGAAATGATTAATCAATTCATCCCTTCTAATCCCATTTACAGACCTGATACACTATACAACTGGATAGACTTTAACGCCACATATCTGAAAATTGGAACTGCCATTGATGGAATTTACAGGATATTTAAATCTGATTTAGAAAATTATGGAATAAATACTTCATCAATTAATCCCAAAACATTTAGATTTATATTGAAGGGGAATGAAATCCCAATCTACGTTTTTGGTGAGGATGATAATGTATTCGATGATGGAGACTTCATTGAGTTTTATGGTTCAAAGAATTATGCAAGTGGTGACTATCGAATTGTAAATAAACTGATTGAATCATACTCGGAATACATTGACAGGTACTCAGATACGACTATTTACTGGTTGACCTGGGGCATACAAAATGGAGCAAGAGTTGACACGTCCAATCAGCTAATAACCGGAATTCAGGATACTATAAATTATTATACTAATATCTCGCATTACGAACAAAATAATTTTCTAGATTTCTTTACACGGACACTAGTCGAATGGCAAAACCCTGAGTGGATTTATAATGAAAGCTGGATTTGGGGACAGCAAGGAGTCGGAACTCTAAGCTGGCCATTTTCAGTTTCTGAGCTCGTTTATAACAACACTGCAAAAGCATTTTGGCGTGTACAAAGTTATGCGAGTGATTTACCCGGTGAACAGAATGCGCACGATTTAGGTTTGAGTATTAATAATAACCCAACAATCTATGATTCAGGTTTTATTAATAAATACGAACAAAAAATTTTATTAGCAGAGTTTTCTTCCGACCTGCTGCAACCTGGTCAGAATAATTTAATGACTCATTCGTTCCCTGTTGCAAATTCTAATCTAAATTCATTACAGGTCGATTGGTATGAGATAGAATATCCACGTTATTTAAAACTTGTTAATGATTCCTTGAAATTCAAGTTTAATCAAACACTTAATACTTCATTGAAAGTCATTCAATTAGAGAATGCTTTTTCATCGAATTATATTTTATATAAAGTTTCTAAATACGGAAGGAGAGTAAATGATTTTATCAGAATTAATAATCAAATATATTTTGCTGATTCATTAGTTACAGGAGCAGAATTTTTTATTATTGAGGAAAGTAAAATTAGATCTCCAAAATTCTATTATAAGAAACAATTCGAAAATCTTGTCAGCAGCAATATCCAGGCTGATTATATATGCATCTCACATCCGAATATTAATAATGCAGTAAATTCATATGTCAATTTTATCGATGAGAATTATTCGCAAAATGTTAAAAAAATTAATGTGCTCGATATTTATGATCAATTTAATTATGGATTCTTTTTACCGGAATCAATAAGAGAATTTTTATTTCAGGCGAATCAATACTGGTCGGCTCCGAAGCCTTCGTATATCTTTTTTATCGGAGAAGCAAATTATGATTACCATAATTATAAACAGATGAACCCCTATACAAATAATCTTGTGCCTTCTTTTGGATATCCAGTTTCTGATAGCTGGTTTGCGATTTGGGACAGTGTTTCCTTTATTCCACAAATGTTTGTTGGCAGACTTCCCGCAAAGAACGAATCAGAAGTGACACACTATTTGAATAAACACGCAGATTATATAAATGAACAGTTTAATGTTTGGAATAAATCTTACTTTCTGCTGTCAGGCGGTAGCAATGCTGTTCAAAAACAAATTGGCAGAGAAATTCATGAAGACATTAAATCTAATATTATTCAAACCGTTCCAACTGGCGGTTATGTAGGGTTGTTATATGCTACGGAGAATCCAAGAACAAATTATGGTCCGTTTACAGAAGAATATATTGACAGCGTATTTGATAATGGTGGTATAGTTGTTTCGTATGTTGGACATAGTGGAACTGTGATCTGGGATAATGGTATTGACGATGTTAATGACTTGAAAAACAAGTACGATAAATATCCTTTGATTAACGATTTTGGTTGCTCAACCGGTAAGTTTGCTGAATTTGATATCACTTCCTTTGCCGAGAGATTTGTAAATGGAATTGATGGAGATGCCATTGCTTATCAGGCAAATTCTTCACTTGGATTTACATCGACATCATACACTTTTCCACGACTTTATTTTGAAAAATTATTAAAAGATAAAAACTATAACATTGGTCTGGCTCATCTGACTGCCAAATCAAAATTATTGAATGACTATGGATTTACTGCGACGAACAAACTCTTTATTTTAACAAACACACTAATAGGTGATCCAATAATCCGTTTGCAAATTCCGCAAAAACCAAATCTGGTTATCAATACCGCAGATGTTAATATACCTTCCTTTCTCGATGACAATCTTGATTCGATTACTATAGGAATAAATTTTAGAAATCTTGGTCTTGTTGATACGCTTTTCTTCGGTATTAAGATTGAGGATAAACAAAATAATCAGCCAATTTTTCAAAAAGTTATAAGAGAAATTCTTCCTCTGAATGATCGGTTGCTGAATATAAATGTGCCGGTTAAAAATAAAAGTGGTGAACATACATTGACCATCACACTTGACGATATGGATGAAATTGATGAACTTTATGAGAATGATAATTCCATAACGATAAGTTTTGTAGTATTGACATCATCTGTAAGAGCAATAGTTGCCGACTCACTGAAACTAATGGATAACGGGGAGAATACATTTCTTAATTCAGTCAAACAACCACCGGTTGATTCAGTGTTAATTCGTCTTAGTTCAAATCCGGATTTTGTAGATCCATCAATCTATAAATTTAAATTTGATTCAGTGATAACCGTAAACAGCTTTTCAAATCTGATTGATGGGAAAAGATATTGGTATGAAACAAGTTTTACTATATCACCAAACACTGTATTTGAAAGAAATTCATTTGTATATAGCGATTCAGTTTCCTATAATTTCGCATTTGCTGATTCAAATTCAGCTGAGGGATTTATATATGAAAATTCAGGTATCAGCCATAGCAAGATTCAGTTAAATGACAGATATGTTCCGTTAACAATAAGTTCTGCAGGTTACGCACCCGGAGGTCTGGCTAAAATAGAATTAAATGGAATTGAATACACCGAGAACTCCTCTGGCTGTGGTCATCATATTGTCATTATTGATGAAACCACTCTTCAGTTTGAAGATTACCGATGGTTTAATAATTGGAATGATCCAAATAATTATCCTGCGTATTACAATTATCTATCATCAATACCTGAAGGTAAATTGGTAGCTATTAGCATAGGTGGAGAATGTGGTGGATTCAATATCAATGATAGTCTCAAAATTCTTTTACATCAATTTGGTAGTGTTTACATTGATAGTGTTGGATGGGGTACATCATGGGTTCTGCTTGGAAAACTAAATGCACCGCAAGGAAGCGTACCAGAAGCATTTTCGACGTCTGAGGTAGTTGAATTTGACACAACTTTATTCAGAAAAACGCTTTCGGGCTGGTTCGAAACAACTAAAATAAAAAACTCATCGCGGTGGAATTCGCTGAGTGTAAGCGCAGATTCAATACAAAATTTCAATCAGATAATAATCAAGCCAATCATACATTCCCCAATCCCTGATACTCTAAATCAAATAGTGTGGAGTAATTCACAAATTGATCTATCAACACTTAATTCATTTGATATTGATGAATTAAGTTTTAATCTTTCAATAACTGCCAACACAGATGGTTCTTCACCTCTCATTAATTCTGTACTTGTTGATTACAAACTTCTTCCAGAACTTGCCACAAACTATCAGGTAGTCAAAGTTCCTGATGATACAGTTACGATTGGTGAGAATATTATTCTTCAGTTTTTTGTTTACAATGCAGGAGAAACTAAAGCTGATAGTTTTTATGTAGTGGTTGAAGTAATCAATGATGATAATTCAAGACAAACAATTTTAAACGAAAAAGTTGATTCACTCAGTTATGATGAATGGAAAAACTTCAATGTAATCTTCAACGTTTCTTCCGGAAGCGGAGCCAAAACTTTCCAGATAACTATTGATCCTCAGAATCAAATCCGTGAATTGTTTGAAGATAATAACTTTTATAGCATTCAGTTCTATGTAAAGCCGGACACTTCTAAAC
>WBZR01004088.1_pt1 | contig 12313 bp, 12 predicted proteins | sample 5204231 | NCBI WGS metagenome assembly WBZR01 (sample SAMN12412403, study PRJNA552823) | activated sludge metagenome | isolation source: activated sludge from anammox sidestream of wastewater treatment plant... | place: USA: Virginia | collected 2017-08
TATACTGCATCCGGACCTTCAATCAGGCTGCAATTTACTTTTTTGCCTAAACTCTCTGAGAATTTCTATGTTTATTTGAGTGGTTTTACTTTTGCTAATTTTTACAGTAAGCTTAAAGATGAACAGGGTAAAATACTTACTGCTCCGTTTTCAAATGCAGAAGCTGATTTGAGCGGATATGGGGTTGGGGTAAGACTTGGAATTTTATTTAATATTAATTAATGCAGGAAATATTTAAAGCAGTTTTGCTTGGTGTGGTTCAGGGCTTAACGGAATTTTTACCTGTCAGCAGTACAGCTCATTTAAGGATAATACCTTCATTTTTTGGATGGAAAGATATTGGTGCATCATATACTGCGGTAATTCAGGTTGGTACAATGATTGCAATTATATTGTATTTCAGAAATGAACTTTTGAATATGATTAAAGCAATGCTTTTAAGTTTAAAAACAAAAAATTTTAAAAGTAAAGATACAAAACTGTTGATAATGATTGTAATTGGTACAATACCAATAGTTTTTTTTGGGTTTATTCTAAAAGATTTAATTCGTCATCAGTTCCGAAATATGTACATAGTTGCAGCTAGTCTTATTTTCTTTTCTATAGTTCTTTATGTGGCGGATAGATATACAAAAAAAACAAAAGATTTAAACAATATAACAAACAAAGAAGGTTTAATAATTGGATTGTTTCAGGCGCTTGCATTAATTCCGGGTGCATCCAGATCCGGCTCAACAATTTCAGGAGCATTTTTTATGGGTATGACAAGAGTAGATGCTGCAAAATTTTCATTCCTTTTGAGTATCCCTGCAGTGTTCTTAAGTGGGGTTTATGAACTATTTAGCCAACGGGCAACTTTACTAAATGGCGAAAGTGCAATTTTAAGCCTTATTATTGCCACTGTAATTTCGGGTTTTGTGGGTTACTGGTCTATTTGGTTTTTACTTTCATACATCAAAAAACATTCAATGACCTTGTTTGTCGTTTATCGTATTCTTTTTGGAATATTGATAATTGTTTTACTTTCAACGGGATATATAAAAAATTAATAAATATCAAATTTACAAGAAAGGGATTCATTAAAATGAAATTAACGTCTTTTAAAATATTGCTGTTAAGCGCATTTATTTTAAGCTTTTTCGCATTTGTGTGCAGTGAAAATAAAACAGATACTAATCAAAACCAAATGCAAACACAACAGCAAAATACTCAAACCCAAAATACACAAACACAGAATATTCAGAAAAAAACAGACAGTATGACAACAAAAATAGACTCAACAGATACAAAGGATAAAAAGGATTCAAAAGAATCAAATATTGTAGTAATGAAAACATCAATGGGAGATATTGAAATTGAATTATTTGAAAAAGATGCTCCTCTTCATGTTGCTAATTTCAAAAAATTAGTAAAATCAGGATTTTATGAAGGAACAACATTTCACAGAGTTATTCCCGGATTTATGATTCAGGGCGGAGACCCAAACTCTAAAGATAATGATAAATCAAATGACGGTCAGGGCGGTCCGGGGTACACAATACCTGCAGAAATAAAAGCAAAACACGAAATTGGTTCAATTGCCGGGGCAAGGTTAAGTGATGCAGTAAATCCTAAAAAAGAATCAAGCGGCAGTCAGTTTTATATTGTAACAGGTGACGCTTCACATCTTGACGGACAGTACACTGTATTTGGAAAGGTTATCAAAGGAATGGACGTAGCTTTAAAAATAGAGAAGGTTAAAAGAGATGCTATGGATAATCCAATTGAAAAAGTAACCATAGAAAAAGTTACATTTAAATAAATTCAAATATATTTTTAAATGCTGACATTTCTTGATTTTGAAAGAGAAGTTTCGGGAGGAAAGATCAGGAATGTTTATTATATTTCTGCAGCAGATAATTATTTTATTCAAAAGGCAGGAAAAATTTTAAGGGAGAAGCTCTTTAAATCAAACGTTGCCAATGAGAACTTCTTCCTTAAATATGCAGATGAAACTCCCATGCAGGAATTATTTGATCTTACTCAAAGCGGTGCTTCCCTGTTTGCCTCAAATAAACTTATTATTGTAAAAAGATGTGAAAAATATTCACGTAAACTTACTGAATTTTTAAAGCAAAGCAAAATACCTCAGGATGATACTTACATTTTGTATGTTTTTGATACATCTTTTGTAAACGAAAAAAAACTTTACAAAAATAACGAACTTGAACTTTTTGATTTTTCTGAGCTGCCGCAAAAGCAATTATACGATTGGGTTAAAAATGAGTTCAAGATTAGAGAAATTGAAATTAATAATGATGCTTTAGAGCTATTTATCTCATATTTACCTTTATCTTTTGACATTATGATCACAGAAATTGAAAAAATCAGCAATTATGATTTTGGTAATTCGCATAGACTTTTAACAAGTGATTTAATTCTGCATTTTGTTGGTTATGATAAAGGTTACTCACCAAATGAGCTTGTAATTGCTATTTTTTCACGTGATAAAGCTAAAGCATTTAATATCCTTAACAATTTACTTAATTCCAAAGGTTTAAATGAATTATATTTACTTGCATTTATCAGCAACTTTTATTTTGATATGTTGATATTCAAGACACAGGGTACATCTAAACTGGATTCGGGAACTCTTTATAACAAATATAAATTATGGGGTGACAGCCTCAAAATAATTAAAAATTATCATAATTCATTTAATATCAGCTCTTTAGAAAGTTCTATAAATAACATTCTTGATACAGATAAAAATATGAAATTAAGCATGAATAACCCAAAGATACTAATGACATCCCTTGTAGAAATACTTTTAAATGCATAATTTTTAACAAACCGGAACAAAAAACAAGGAAATCAGTTAAAATTAATAGGGTACAGATGACACCTTCGAAAGAAGGGAAAAATACAAATAAGCAGGTTAATGTAACCGGAATGTCAGATGAAGAGTTAATCTTCACTTTTCAGGAAGGTGATGTAAGCGCTTATAATGAAATAGTAGCCAGATACAAAGACAGGCTAACAAATTATATTTACAGGTATGTTGGAAACTATGATGAGTGCGATGACATTGTTCAGGATACATTTGTAAAGGTTTACACATCCAAACATCTGTACAAGGAAATTGCAAAGTTTTCAACATGGATTTATACAATTGCAATCAATCTGGCTAAAACTAAAATTGTAAAGCAAAAGAAATATAAAACATTTTCAATAAGTGATGTTTATGAAGATGAGAATAAAGATTTTGATCTGCCTGATGACAGTTTTACTCCCGATGTTGAAGCAAACTCTAAGTATTTAAGTATGCACATACAAAAAGCTCTTGATCAGATTAACGAAAATTACAGGGAACTGGTAATATTAAGAGATATTGAAGATTTTTCTTACGAAGAAATTGTTGATATGACCGGATTACCAATGGGAACTGTAAAATCAAGGATTAACAGAGGCAGAGAAAAGCTGCAGGAGTTGTTAAAAGATATTTATAAAGAAGAATAATATATAATAAAAATTATACAGATTTAAACAAGTACAAGACCATCTCCTTTTAAAGGAGGAAAAAATGATACAAGACGATAATAAATATAATGAATTACGTGAAAAGCTTAGATCACTTCCCAGAGTGAAAGCAAAGCCCGATTTTGAATCTAGGTTAATGAAGCGTATTAAAGAAAGTGAATCATTACCTGTTTACACTGATGAAAACAAAATTCAGCACGTTCATGTTAAAAAAAGCTGGATACAATCATTTTTTAGACCTATGTTTGCACCTGCAATGGGATTAGCTGCAGTGTTATTAATAGCTATAGTGGCTTATTTTGCTTATTATTCAAAATTGCAAACCAAAGATACTCAGCCTACACAATATGTTTCTTCAACTAATAAGGGTGATCTTATTATTTATATAAAAAAAGATGGTGAGGATATTTCAAGTAATTACCCCAAGGAATACAGTGCATTAAACCCAGATGAAAGAAACCCCGGTGAAAACGAAATACATGCACCGGTGGAGACACCAAGCGATTATTTATCTAAACCGGATCCTTCCAGAATATTTGCCCCTGAGATTAGAGATGATAAAGCGAGCGATGATAAAAAAATTGAAATGCAGAAATATTATGATAAAGATAAAGAAAAAGGAGTTGATGTGCTGCCTGAAAGGAAGACAGATGACGGAATAATGATGAAAAAGGAATCAAAAGGTATGCTTAAGTCAGAAACTAAAAGTGATGAAAAAAAGAAATCGGATGAAAAGAAAAATACAATTATTAATAGCAATGATGCTGTAAATAAGGAACAGAATATAATTTCTCCAAAATCTGAGGATGATTCAGGTAATAAACCCGATAAAGGAAGATACGGAATCAATAAGGCAGATAAAAAGGATTCAACAGAAAATAAATCAAAAAGTGAAGCTGAAGAAAAGGAAGAAATACAGCAAAAATAAATTCTGCATATAAAATTTATTTTTTAAAAAAAGCTGCCTATTTTTAGGCAGCTTTTTTAGTTTTTAAATCATGTATAAATTACTTCTTATCAGGCATACGTTTTTCAAGAATATTATCTATTAACCCGTAATTTTTAGCTTCTTCGGCAGTCATAAAGTTATCACGATCACAATCTTTTTTAATAGTCTCATAATCTTTTCCTGTTGCTTTGGAAAGTATATTATAAAGAGCATCACGGGTTTTTATCATTTCTTTAGTGTAAATTTCAATATCAGTTGCCTGTCCTTGTGTGCCGCCTAAGGGCTGATGTATCATAATTTTAGAATGAGGGAGAGATGTTCTTTTGCCGGTTTCACCGCCTGCAAGCAATACAGCACCCATAGAAGCAGCCATTCCGGTACATATAGTTGCAACATTAGGTTTTATATACTGCATAGTATCATATATTGCCAGACCCGCACTTACGCTGCCGCCCGGTGAATTAATATAGAGCATTACATCCTTATCTGCATCTTCAGATTCAAGAAACAGAAGCTGAGCAATAACCAAACTTGCAGTGTGGTCATCAACCGGAAAACCTAAGAAAATTATTCTTTCGCGAAGCAGTCTTGAATATATATCCATACCGCGCTCACCTCTTGCGGTTTGCTCAACAACCATTGGGACAAGTTGATTTGCAACATTGAGGTTTTTTTCAATTTCGGCTTTATTGCCGGATATTATTTTTTGGTAATCCATTTGTTTCTTTCTAATATTTAACTTTTTAGTTAAGTCTATTTAGATTATTCTGTTTGTTTTTTTCGTGTTTTTTTAGGCTTGGTTTCTTTTGGTTTTTCGGCAGTTTCATCAATATTGTCAAATGATTCATCGGTTTTTTCTACATCTTTAATCTTTGCGTTTTCTATAAGAAACTTCATTAGTTTATCATCAAGAACCCTGTAATTTATGTCTTGATTATTTGCATAAATGGTCCTGATTTTATCTGCAGGTAGATTAAACTTTTTAGCATCAGCTTCAATTACAGGTTCTAAATCTGCATCATTTACTTCAATTTTTTCTGCATCAATAATTTTATCTCTTATTAGATACCATTTTACCTGCAAAATTGCATCAACTCGTTTTGAACGTCTGTATTCAGCTTCATCAAACTCTTTTGGCAGTTTGCGCTTTGGATTTTGGTTCTTAACATCTTCAATATATGAATTTAATATATTCTCAACAAGTAAATCAGGAACAGGCACATCATTTAATTTAATCAATTCATTTACAATATTGTTCCTTACTTCTTGATCACTGAGATTTTTATAAATACTTTCAAGTTCCTGTTTTACCTTTGCTTTAAATTCTTGCAATGATTTAATGCCGTTATCTTTATAAATATGATTAAAAAATTCTTCATTAAGCTCTGGAAAAATCACTTTATCAATTTTTTTACAAGTAACTCTGTATTTTTCAAATTTACCTTCTTCTTGTGCCGGTAAGTTAAGAATCCGTTCTTCACCAACGGTAATTTCAGCAAGCTGTTCTTTTAATTCTTTATTAACTTGCGGGTCATTAAGATAGAATCTGACATCCTTATCTATTTGTCCAATTAAATCAACTCCGGTTTCATCTAACTTTTGAACATCCATTGTAATTGTATATTCATCTCCCTCTGCTTTTTCAGCACTTTGGTAAGTTACATGCTTTGACTGCATGTATTTAATCTCATCATCTGTCATTTTATCATCAATATTTTGAAGAGTACGGTTTACTTCAATTCCCTTATATTCAGAAATTTCAAAATCAGGCTTTATTTCATATTTTATTTTAAATTTAAAAAGTTGTTTTGCATCATAATCTATATCAACCAACTGCGCCTCACCAAGAGGGTGAACGTGATTTTCATCAAGGAATTGTTTATAAACATCATTTGCTACATCCTCAAGAGAACCTTGCTCTATTGTATCTCCATATTTTCGTTTAATCATAGAAACAGGTGCTTTACCCTTACGGAAACCGGGTATTTCTGCTTTTTTAGCAAATTTTGCAATAGCTTTATCAAAATGAGGTGCAAGATCTGAGTATGAGAGTTCAAATTCCACTTCCTGTTTTACGGCATCAATTTTATTTATCTTAAATTCCATATAATTATTTTAGTTAATCTCAAATATAACTTTATTTAAAATTCCCTTCAATGATATTAATTAGGTGCTAAATGTATAGTTTTTTGAGCTATTTATGAATAAATTTGTAAATATGAGTAAATTACTTACAGTAATTAAAAAGAATAAAAGAACAATTATCGGATTGCTTTCCGGTACAAGTGTTGACGCTATTGATGCAGTTTTATTGCAAATTTCAGGAAATGCTGGTGCAACAAAGATTAACATTATTGATTTTATTGAACTGAATATACCTGCAAATGTTAGACTTGCTGTATTTAAAAATTCAATCAATAAGACTGCTAAAATTGAAGAAATTACTCGCTTAAATGTAATAATTGGTGCTTTGTTTGCTGATGCAGTTCTTAAAATACTTAAACGGAATAAAATAAAAAACTCTGAGGTTGATTTGATTGGCTCTCATGGGCAAACTATTCATCATTTACCATTAAAGAATGATTATTTAGGATATAGAGTAAAATCCACATTACAAATAGGAGACCCATCAATAATTGCTAATTTAACCGGTATTATTACTGTTGGAGATTTTCGCATTGCTGATTGTGCTGTTGATGGAGATGGAGCTCCGCTTGTACCTTATCTTGACCATATCTTATTTACTCATAAATCTAAAAACCGGGTATTACTTAATATTGGGGGAATATCAAATATCACATTACTAAAAAAGAATACAGATAAAAAAGATGTATTTGCGTTTGATACAGGACCTGGAAATATGATAATAGATGGTTTAACATATCATTTATTCAAAAAAAAATTTGATAAAAATGCTCAGATTTCCTTAAAAGGGTCATTGCATTCTAAACTTTTTGATTATTTAATTAACGATACTTTTTACAAAAAAAGACCACCAAAATCTACTGGCAGAGAGCACTATGGAGCTGCATTCCAGAAAAATCTGTTGAAAAAATTTGGAGAAATAAACAAATATGATATAATCAGAACTGTTACCGAGTTTACCGTTTATTCAATTTGGTATAATTATATTAATTTCATTAAACCTGTTTGCGAGATAGATGAATTAATTATTAGCGGAGGAGGAGCGAGAAATCCGTTAATAAGGAAAACATTAAAGGGTTATTTTAAAGAAGTTAATACATCATTAATAAAGCAAAATGGAATAAACTCTAACAACAAAGAAGCTGTACTTTTTGCTGTACTTGCAAATGAATGTATTTCAGGAAAACCAGCAAATATGAATAGTGTAACAGGTTCAACAAAAGATGTAATTTTAGGAAAGATATGTCAATAATATTTTTTTTAAAATTATCTAATTATCTTATAATATAACTTAACTTATAGAATACAAATGTTTAAAGATAAAGTTGCAATAATTACAGGCGGTACAGGGGCATTGGGCAGAGTGATTGTTAATTATTTTGCTGCACAAGGTATGAAAGTTTACGTCCCGGTTCGCTCAATGCCTGAATTTATGAAAGTATTTGAACAAACAGATGAAACTGAATTTAAAGGTCTGCCAAAAAGGTACGGTTTGCCCTGTGATGCTTCAAGTGAAATGGACGTTAAAGAATTCTGTGAGAATGTTGTGATACAGGAAAAAAAGATTGACTATCTTATTAATACTGTAGGAGGGTATCATCCTAAAAAATTTATTGCCGAAACAGATAAAGCATTGATAGAAAACCAGTTAACTTTGAACTTTTATACAGCATTTTATTTTACAAAATATGTACTGAATATTTTTAAATCAAATAATTTTGGAAGGATAATTTCAATTGGGGCAAAACCTGCAATTGAAACTACTGCCGGCAAATTTGCATATTCCATGAGCAAATCGGCAGTTATAAACTTAATGCAAACTCTTGCTGAAGAGCACAAAGAAAATAATATAACATTTAACACCATTATACCAAGTATAATTGATACCCCTGCAAACCGTGAAAGTATGCAAAATCAGGATTTTTCAAAGTGGGTAAATCCACAGGAAATAGCTGAAACGTGTTTGTTTTTATTGGGAAACAGCTCTAAATCATATAGAGGCAATATAATTAAAATGTATGGAAGGGTTTAAAATTAATTACACTTATTACATAATGACAAAATAAATTAATACTTATAATTGATCTTCAAAATTCTTAAATATTTATCCTGTGTGCATACATAAATATATTTGCCATCAACTACAGCCATTTTATTAATCTTTTCTTTGAATTTAAAATTCCCCGCAAAATAATAAGAAGCAGGTGCATCATTATAAAAACTTTCAACTGATTTTTCATCAGCAACCCAAATATAAAAATTAGATGCTACTACCTGATGTGCATTATTTCTGCCAAAAAGATTTATTTGATGCTGCGGTGTGGGTAATTTAGATATATCCAATACCTGCACCCCGCTTGAACCCTGCGGTATATATGCTGTGTTTCCATCGATACATGGTTCATAAAAATTACCACCGGAAGTATATGTACCAACTATTGGAAGCTTAGATTTATCAGTAACATCAATTATTGATAAATGTCCGTTCATTCCGGATATATAAGCCTTGTTGTTTGATATGTAAATACCTGTGGGGTTAAAAGGAATAATTTGTGTATTCTTGTACACCGGAAAGTCAGCAATATTAACATCATAAACCTGCATTCCGGATGATTCATTTAATGCATAAAGGTATCCGTTATTTATTACAATTTTAATTACGTTTCCATAATGATCAATTTCTCTGATTTTAGCAATTGGAGATTTAGAGAAATCATAAACATCTATTGAACTTGTTTTTAAAGCATAACAATAATGTCCAATAAATGCTATACTTTTTGCAGAATTAATTTCTCTTATTTCAGATGAAATTAAATTATAAGGGTCATTAATTGAAACAGAATAAACAAATTCGGATGAAATTATGTATGCATTATCATATAAAATAATATCAGTTGGAGTATTTGATAATTTTAACTCGTTTATTTGATCAAGGAAAACCTGTCCGCAATAAATAAATGTACAGTTAAGTAAAGTAAATACGGTTGATAAAATTAAAAATTTATTTTTCATGCTGAATTAACAGGAATTTTAGTCAATTTCGCAATAATAAAGATTTAAATAAATAACTTTCATTATATAAGATGTAACAATTTGTAAACAATATAAGCTGAAGAGCAAAAACCCCTTATTTTAGAGGGGTTTTTAATTAATTTTAGTTTACAATTGTCTTGATCCTTTTAATTGCTTCATTGATGTTTTCAACTGAATTTGCATAAGAGAATCTTAAATAACCCTCACCATAATTACCAAATGAAGTACCCGATAAGCAGGCTACACCTGCATCATATAATAATTTGTCTGCAAGTTCTTTTGAGTTCATACCAGTACCGGTAATACTTGGGAAAGCATAAAAAGCTCCGTCAGGGGTTGAACAGTTAAAACCTTTTATTGAATTCAAACCTTCTACAATAATTTTCCTTCGCCTGTCAAATTCAGCAACAATTTTTTCAACTTCATCTTGCGGACCGTTTAAAGCTTCTATGCATCCTTTTTGAACAAATGAATTTGTGCAGGAGTTACTGTTTACCATCAGTTTTGTAATTATTTGCGCAAGCTCAGTGTTCATTATCCCGTATCCGGCTCTCCAGCCAGTCATTGCGTAAGTCTTTGAAAATCCGTCTAAAATAATAGTTCTATCTTTAAATCCATTTACCTTTGAAATTGAGTAACATTCAGCTCCATCATATAATATCCTTGAGTATATTTCATCGGAAAGTATCATACAGTCTTTTTTGTTCTTCAAAATCTCTGCAATTGCTTCAATATCCTGTTTTGATATAGTTTTTCCGGTTGGATTACCGGGTGAATTTAAGATTACCAGCCTTGTTTTATCATTAACGTTCTTTTCAAATTCTTTCAGGTCAATATTAAAATTATTTTCCTGCTTTAATGGGATAGGAACGGCTTTTGCACCAGCGAAGTTGATCATAGATTCATAAATTGGGAATCCGGGATTTGGATACATGGCTTCATCACCTTCCTGGAGTAAAGCAAGAATAGTGAAGAATATAATTGGTTTTGCACCAGGTGTTAGAACTACATTATCGGGCATAAATTCAACTCCTCGAGTTCTTGTTACATAATCGGCAATTGTTTTTCTGGTTTCCGGGGTTCCTGGTGCAGGTGTATAATGAGTATCGCCTGCATTTATTGAATTGATTGCGGCATCACAAATATTTTTAGGTGTGGGGAAGTCGGGTTCACCAATTTGCAGGTGAATAATGCTCTTTCCCTGTGCCTCCAATGCTTTCGCTTTAGCAAGGACTTCAAATGCTGTTTCAGTTCCCAGTCTGGATATTCCGTCAGCTAATTTCATTATTGTTTAATATTTAGTTTAAAAATTTCGTTTAAAATAATTGTAAATTTTTATGCTTCCCCTAAGTATGCTTTTCTTACTTCAGGATTGGATTCAAGTTCTTTAGCAGGACCTTCTAATATAATTTCACCGGTTTCCAGAACGTATCCGTAGGAAGCTACAGATAAAGCAAGATTTGCATTCTGTTCAACAAGCAAAATTGTCATTCCAAGTGTTTTATTTATTTCTGCAATCTTTTCAAATATGGTTTTTGTAAGCAGAGGCGCTATACCAAGTGAAGGTTCATCTAATAACAGCATTTTAGGTTTTGCCATTAATGCCCTTGAAATCGCAAGCATTTGCTGTTCACCTCCCGAAAGTGTTCCTCCGGGCTGTTTTATTCTTTCCTTAAGTCTCGGAAAAATTGAGTAAATAAATTCATAGTCCTTAGAAAAGTTTTGTTTATCTTTACGGAGATATGCACCCATTTCAAGGTTTTCTTTAACAGTTAGATTGGCAAATATCAACCTTCCTTCAGGAACCTGGCATAAACCCATTTCTACAATTTTATGTGCGGGATAATTTGTAATATCTTTGCTTTCATATAAAACCTTACTTCCCTCCGAAGATTTTATTATGTTTGAAATTGCACGTAATGTAGTTGTTTTACCTGCACCATTTGCACCAATTAATGTAACAATTGAACCTTGAGGAACAAGCAATGTTATTCCTTTAATTGCATTAATTGCTCCGTAATTTACTCTTAAGTTTTCTACAATAAGCATTTTATTTCTTAGCAGGCTCTCCTAAATAAGCTTCTATTACTTTTGGGTTTTTTTGTATCTCCTCAGGTTTGCCTTCAGCAATTTTTTTGCCGTAATCTATTACGTAAATCCGTTCACAAATACCCATAACAACATTCATATCATGCTCTACAAGAAGTATTGAAATATTGAACTCTTTTTTTACTTTTTGAATTAAGGACATCAATTCTTTTTTTTCAGATGGATTCATTCCAGCAGCAGGTTCATCAAGCAGCAGCAATTTTGGTTTGGTTGCAAGTGCCCTTACTATTTCCAGTTTGCGCTGATCGCCATAGGGAAGGTTAATTGCATAATCATCTGCATCCACATGCAGGTCAAACATTTCCAGAAGGTTTAATATTTCATTTTCAATTGATTTTTCCTCATCATGGTAAGTTTTCATCTGTAAAATTGATCTGAATAATTTTGATTTACAGCTGTTATTATACGACACCCTTACATTATCTTTAACTGTTAAACTGCGGCAAAGTCTAATATTCTGAAAAGTTCTGGCAATGCCCTTTTGAGTTACTTCATAAGGTTTATATTTAACTATACTTTCACCATTAAATAATATATCACCTTCTGTCGGGTCATATA
>WBZR01004090.1_pt1 | contig 12312 bp, 12 predicted proteins | sample 5204231 | NCBI WGS metagenome assembly WBZR01 (sample SAMN12412403, study PRJNA552823) | activated sludge metagenome | isolation source: activated sludge from anammox sidestream of wastewater treatment plant... | place: USA: Virginia | collected 2017-08
GGTGGGACAGAGCCGTGTGATCCTGAACAAACCGGCCGTCGTGACCGGAGAGATCCCGGATCTCACCGGTGCGGTGCTTCAAAAGATATCCAGCGAGGAGACGGAAAGGTGACAAGACCCAATTTCCAGGAGATGGTTAATGACCAAAATGACCTTTCCCATTACAAAAATCAGAACGGGAATATCTCTGCGGGAATGGTGGACGGCCAAAGTTATCTCCCATCTTGCGGAGGAGATATAATCCCACTTAAACAGGATGCCCCACTGGAGGAACATAATTCCCTCCCCCGCATGATAGGGTATCGGGGAGGGTCAGGGTGGGGGATATTCTCAAATCGAAGCAAGAAACTTGTCTCCGCAGCCTGGATCTTGGTGCTCGCCATCATCGGACTTGAAGCATCCATGGCCCTCTTCGGCATCTCCGTAGGAATCAATCCCACGGAATCCCAGCCCTACCGCCTATTTCTGATCCTGAAGAAAAGGCCCTTTGACCGTGGGGATCTCGTCTCCTTCCGTTTTCCAGGGAGTAAATATTACGCTGAAAACTCTATCTTTGTAAAAGAGGTCCGGGGGATGCCAGGGGATCACCTGGAGATGCGGAATGACCGCACAGTCTGGCTCAACGGGAGGTTTCTCGATACCGTGAGAGCTACGGACAGTCAGGGAAGAGCGGTGGAACCGCTCCACTTTGATGGCCCTATCCCGGAAGGCCATTACTTCATGTATGCCTCTGCCCCGAACAGTTACGACAGCCGCTACTACGGGCTGATCGGGAAGGAGCAGATACTTGGCAAGGCGATCCCATTGTGGTAGAGGAGTATCGATTCATGAATAGGAGATACATCGTAATTACCCTCATCGTTTCGGGCATGGGCTACCTGACAGGTTGTCACGGAACGATGAACGGGAGAGTATCTGAACTAACCCCTGATCTCGTGGCGTCCCAGCAAGAGATTCAGATTGTTCCGATGAAATATCATTATCCCGCTCAGCAGGGTGTCTCCTATCTCCCATCGGAGCAATTTATCCTGTGCCGCAGGGAAAATGTTTGCCCGGAAAAGGGGGAATTCACGCCGCTGCCTCCACCAAGGACAAGCACTGTCACGCCACCTGTGGTTCCAAAACCTCTTCAGCCCCGTGCGATCACCCTTCCGCCAGAAATCCCCCTGAGGTCCACAGTGTATTTCCCCTCCGGGAGCGCAGAACTCGAACCAAAGGGCGTAAACACCCTCGATCAGATCGTATCCGGACTGAAAGGGATCGATCTCACATTCCTCCGTATGGTCATCGCAGGATACACCGACAACACGGGATCACTGGAGATAAATACACGGTTGGCCCAGGCACGTGCAGAGGCAGTTGCCAACTACTTCCGGGAAAAGAAAATCATCCCGAAGGAAATGGCCACTGGCGGTCGTCCCCTTTGCTGCTATGTCACATCGAATGATACCCCCGAAGGGAGGGCCAAAAACCGCAGGGCCGAGATCTGGGTGGAACCCCTCACAAACCTTTCGATAGACTCAATGGGCACAAAGAGACCCGAAAATCTCCCTTCCTTAAGGGAGAAGGACAACATCGCTCAAATCCCCCGTCCCTCAATGGGAGGGGGCAAGTGGGAGGGTGAGCAACAGGAGCCAACGGATGAAACTGATACCAAGGATGCCACAAATAAAAAACCGGAGTAAGGCCATTCTGACAGTAAGCCTTTTTGTACTGGTAGCGGCTATCTCCATAGTAGGCGCCAGAACGCCGGATCGTCTCGGACCGGTCTATCCCATCACGGAACCGGATTGGCTGGAATGGCTCCCGCAACAGGCTGAAAAGAAGCTCAGGGCAAAACCACTGACCCTCTCCAGAAAACAGCTCAAACAGGCCATCGAGCGCCAGATGCCCCACAAAGATTTTCCCGAGGTCAAGGTCCCCAGGACCTACTATATCGATCCCACTGTGAAGGCAAGCCAGCCGGTATCAGATCATACAGGGAAAATCGTCATCCCCGCCGGCGGAAGGATCAACCCATTGGAACACCTGCCTGGCTTCAGACCTATTGTCATCCTCGATGCCAGCAAGACACGGCAGGTAGAATGGATAAAGAAATACATCACCGAAGAAAACCCGCTGGTCCTCATAACCAAAGGAGACGTCCGAGCGCTGAGCAACCGCCTTGGAACGCCGGTCTACCCTGCCCCGGAAGCTCTCTTGGAGAGATTCTCCATCGAACGGGTCCCAGTCATCCTGTCAGCGGAAAGGACAATGCTGAAGGCAGAAGAAAGGGTACCATGAATAGCGGCAATATCCTCCTCTGCACCACAGATCACCTCGAAGGCTATCGCATCGAAACCTATTGCGGCCTCGTCTCCGCCCACGTCACAAGCGGCGTCAACGCCCTCCGGGGCTGGCTGACAGCCATCCGGGACATTGTAGGAGGAAAGTCCGGATCGTACGAAAAGGAACTGGCCCGCCTCGAAGAACGGGCCATCGCCCAGCTATCCGAAAAGGCCGCCTGCCTCGGGGCAAACGCCATCATGGGCCTCCGATGGGACTACAGCTACATCGGTGGCGACCGCCGCTCCCTCCTCATGCTGGTGGCAACAGGGACGGCATGCAGGGTAAGTGGCACGAATTAGTCCAATATCCCCTTGACTTGGTTTATCTCTTTCGCTATTCTTTAAACCAACATTTGGAATTGGAAATGACAACAAGAGATATTCATATTAAAAGTTCCTATCCCGAAAAAGCGATCCCGCTTCTCAAGGATGCCATTGAGAGGGAACGGAAATTGATCCTCCACTCGATCTCAGTCACAAGGGCTAAGATCGACAAACTGGCATCCTCGCTCAAAGTCAGCATCCCTGAATTGCTCCGGGGAGAAATAGCCCGGACAGAGGCAAACGAACAAGAACTCCTGGAACTGGAAGGAGAAGTGGCCATTCTCCAGCATCTGGAAGAGGAATTGTCCAGCCTGGAAGAGCTTCAGGTATGCCCATAAAGGGATACTTAGCCTCTACATTTGCCAACCGCCAGATAATCGCCAGAATCGCCAAGTAAATGCCAAGCACTCTCGAATACGGGTCATGGCTTCAATGATAGATATGTCCGATAAATGTCCGAAATGTGCCTGATGTGTCTGATAAATATCTGTTTGCTATAAAGTCAAATTATAGTCATCTACTGGGCAATTTAGTCAATTGATAGCCAACGTCAGGCTGCCTTATGTTTTGCAATTTGAATTTTTACTTTTAAACCGGCCTGGGCCAGCATGGCAATAAGTGTATCAATGCTAAAGACGTCTATTTTCCCTCGTATAAGATCGCTGATGCGGGGTTGAGTGACACCCAACTTCCTGGCGGCTTCTGCTTGGGTCATCTTCTCACTCCTGATATACTTTTCTATAGCCGTCATCAGCATAGCCCGGACCCGCAAATTTTCCGCTTCTTCGCCATGGAACCCGAGATCCTTAAAGATGTTATTCGATGATTTTGTAGTCTTCATGACTTTTCCTTTCTTAATTTATCCAATTGCTTAAAACGTTCCATAGCCAGGGCAATATCCCGCTTAGCTGTTCTTGCTGTCTTCTTCACAAAAGCATGCAACACATAAATTGCCTCAGTAAACTTGGCCACATAGATAACCCGATATTCATTTCCGGCGTGAATTCGGATTTCTCTGACACTAATGCCTATGGTGTTCATGGGCTTCCAATCGGAAGGCTCGACTCCTTCCTGAATCCTGTAAAGCTGATATCCAATATCTTTACGTGCTTCAGCGGGGAAGGCTTTGACATCCTCCAATGACGAAGCAATCCAGATCAATGGTTTCACATTCGAATTATATAAATATTTGTATATAATGTCAACCCCTTGATACGAAATCCCGTTGACACGAAAATCTCATCCTGCTACTCTAATTTCAAAAAAGCAAAACCCTATGTTGGAACTCAGGATAAAAGAAATATCAGAAGCCTGAGAGAATAAGTCCAGCCGGATCGCGGAGGTGATGATATGGTTGCCAAGATCAAGAAGCTCCAAGAACAGCGCGAACAACTGCATTCATCGCTTGGAGAGTTTCTCGAAGACGTATTGCTGTGGGCACAGGCCGAGCATCCGGAGCTGAATATCGAGGTCAATAGGGTGTCGGAACTGATGGACGCTCTCTTGTCCAAGATTGAGCATGCCAGGACTGAACTTGATCGTATCGAGAAAGCCGGTGCTGAGGAATTCGTCAGGAACTATATCCAACGTCCCGGAAAATGATTTATACGCCGGATATTCTCCTGGTAAACAGAAAGCTTCTCTCTGGCTCAAACGGAAGATTAGATAGGGCCAGACCCGAACGGATTCGGAGGGGGAACATGGGCAAAACCTGTCAAAGCATTTCTTTACAAATTCAGGAAGTAATCGCTTGGGTGCTTGATGCCATCATCATTTGCATGGGTTGACTTTGACGAGACATCACGGAGAAAGATGCTCGATGTAATCGACATGTTCCGCGATCAGAACACCGTCGACGAACTCGGCATAGGAACAATCCGCGATGCCTTCGCCGATTACTTATTCCCAGGGACCAGTACGATTCAGACCAGAGCTCGGTATTTCCTTTTTATCCCTTGGATCTACCAACGTCTTGAAATGAGGGAGATACCTTCAGTCGAAATTGCTTCGGCAGCACGGAAAGCGGAAGTTAAACTCATAGAAGCCTTAATTAATTCCGGAGTAGGGGAAAACGAAGGCATCATCGGAAAAAGATCCAGGGAAAAACTCCAGAGACTTCCGAGCAACATTTACTGGGTAGGCCTTTCCCGATGGGGAATCCGGATGTTCCCGGGAACCCAGGACCAATACTACAGGTATCTCGATCAATATTACCGGAGGAAACGGAACAAATTACTCACAGATGATCTGGAACCGATTGACAGTCATCGCGAATTCAACTGGGACCCTCACATTCCGGATCCTCCTGACCATTTCCCCGAAGGTGCCACAATGGACCTGCGGCGAAACGAGGCGAGGTATCTGCAGGATAAGATTGCAGAGAATCACGGGGAGAGTCTGCTCGCGACATTGATTAACACCCCCAATTTATTTGTGGCTGAGTATTTCTGGGAGAATGAACAACTTATGAAGGGGCTTCCAGATCCACTCAAGGATAACATCTGTCACGCCCGGGATTTTGCACAGACTCTTCAAGGAGCCGTGCTAATCTACAACCTTATGCTCGCTGAAGCCCAAAAAAACGAAGGACTTTTAAACAGTTACAGATCCGATATTGAAACCTGGGTGTCTGGAATAAGAGAGCGGTATGCGCAATTATCCAATTGGCATGCATCGAAACAAATATTCTGGGGATGTGCCCCTATTGATCTCGCAAATATCTCTCAGCCCACAAGACAATTCGTTGAGTCGTGGTGGTCTCTTATTTTTAAAAAGGAAGGAATTGGGCGCATTCACGAAAATCCTGAGGCAAGGGATTTGATCAGACAGCGAGAGGTCCGCCTTAAGAAGAACAGATCTCGCCTTGAAAACAGTCGTTATCTGGAACTTTGGAACGGCTATTCTGGTGCGGCAATGATGGATTATCGCTGGAGGATAGTCTCGGTAATTGTAAGGGACATACGTCGGGGGTTAGGACTGGAGTGTCATAATAACTCCGGGAATCTACATTAATGGGAATACTGGAACCAAAAGGCAGGCTGAGGTTATTGGAGCAATTCAGACCACCTGAAGGATTCAAACTCAACCGCGCTGTTGGTACGACATTCTCTCTGGATCTTCTTTCCCTTTTAATGGCTCCTCTTGCTATGGTGATGTTTGAGCACGAGGACAAGGACGAGACGCTGAAGGATCCCACAGCAATACTCGAAGCCCTTCGTCTAACGACTGACAGAATCGCAGTTTTTTGTCAAAAGGGGCGTATAGCAATCCCGCAAAAGGAAAATTATCTCTTCAGCTATCTGGAGCCCATGGTTGTTGAGGTCGAATTGGAAGACCCCATTGGTGTTTTTCATCCAAAGGTCTGGCTCCTGAGATATGTTGGAGAAAAGCAGGCGATTTTTTACCGCTTCCTCTGCCTCTCACGAAATCTAACTTTTGACCAGTCGTGGGACACGATCCTCAATCTCGAAGGCAAATTTGACAGCATAAGGCAAAATACATTCTCAAGGAACAGGCCCCTCAGCGATTTTGTAAGCTTCCTGCCGGATCTTGGTAATAACGTTCCCTCATCAATCCGCAAAAATATCAGAGTGATGGCTCAAGAAATATTGAAGGTTAAGTTAGAACCACCGGAGCCTTTCGATGACGACATCAAGTTTTATCCAATCGGCATCCCAGGTTATAAAAAAGGCCCGGAATTAGCGGCCTATGATAAGGCGCTTATAATCTCCCCCTTTCTTTCGGAAGATATCGTGAAGCCCCTTGTCGAAGAAGGAACGGGAAATGTACTGATTTCAAGGACCGAGAGCTTTGACAATCTTGATAGAGATCTTCTCAAACGAATGGCACGGAAAGTCGGTCTTTACACCATGGAAACCGATGCAGAGAAACCACCTAGTAATGAGGGAGAAGATATGAGAGATGATGTTCCTATAACTGAAGATGACCCTACCGGTTTGCATGCCAAGCTCTATATTCTTGAATCAGGATGGAATGCATCGGTCTGGACTGGATCTGCAAATGCAACCTCTATGGGCCTCAATGGAAGAAATGTAGAGTTCCTCACCCAACTTGTAGGAAAGAAAAGCAAAGTAGGTATCGATATCCTCCTCGGAAAAGGGAAGGACGCTCCAGAAATGTCCTTGCGGGACCTGCTTATCCAGTACAAGATACCCGAAGTTCCTATGCCGAATGATGACATCCGGAAAAAACTTGAAAAGAAACTTGAAGATGCGCGGAGATTGATTTCCAGAACCAACCTCTTAGTCAAGATATCAGCGGTTGGAGATGGAAAGTACTGTATGGAACTTGTATCTAAAGGAAAAGTAGAGTTGCCTTCGGGAACTACTGTCGTTTGTTGGCCGGTTATGCTGCCAGAAGCCTATGGTATGGACTTATCTTCTGTCGCCTCCGGCGGTCTCTTTTTCAGCGGCGTGACTCTACTGGCTCTTACGAGATTCTTCGCATTTAAAGTAGTTGCCAAGGAAGGAGACAAAGAGGCAGTCATCACATTTGTCATAAACCTTCCCGTTGAAGGCATGCCGGAGGATCGGAATAACCAAATACTCCAGCACATAATTGGTAATAGTGAGCGCTTCATCCGTTACCTCCTTTTTCTGTTGTCCGAAGACCCCGCGGAGGTCATGCTGGATCAGATCATCCGGGGAGCTACAGGCCGAGGAGACGGAAACGGAGAATGCGCTGTTGAAATTCCGTTGCTTGAAGAATTGGTAAGGGCCTATAGCAGGCATCCTGAGAAGCTTCGGCGCGTGGACGCGCTTATGACGGACATCAAGAAATCAGCGGGAGGTGGGGATGTCATTCCGAAGGGGTTTGATGACATTTGGAGTGTGTTTAGGGAGACGCTTTTAGCTGAGGGGAAAGGATGAACATTGATAGGCCTGATGTAGAAGGCATACTGAATGGTCTGAAGGACTTCCAGAGGAAGACAGTAGACTATGTCTTTTCACGTCTTTATGGCCCTAATCCCGCAAAACGGTTTCTAATAGCTGATGAGGTAGGTCTTGGAAAAACCCTCATAGCAAAAGGGGTAGTCGCAAAGGCTATAGACCATCTTTGGCATGATGCAGCCAGACGGATTGATATCGTTTATATCTGTGCCAACAGAGATATTGCCGCTCAAAATATCGACAGGTTGAATGTCACAAGAGGTAAGGAAATAGCGATGGCAAGCCGGCTCACACTTCTTCCGCGCCATTCTGAGACCATGCATGAACGCCTCAATTTTATTTCATTTACACCGGGCACTTCTTTCGATCTTCGGTCAAAGAGTGGCATTATGGAGGAACGGGCACTCATATATAGAATGTTGAGGGATGGTTGGGGAATACAAAAGGCGAGTCTGCGGAATCTCCTGCAAGGCGATGTGGGAATAAATTCATGGTGGTGGTGGACTGAACGGGTCGATAACGCTAAACTCAACAACGACCTTGTAGAGAAGTACTTGAATGAACTTGATGAACAAAATATACGCCCTGACGTTGAAAGGCTTATGGAACGATTCCCGAGGAGTAAAGAGAATGTTCCCGACGCTGACAGACGGGATCGGAATTCCTTGGTTGGGAACCTCAGACGTATCCTTGCACGGTGTTGCCTCTCCGCTCTTGAGCCTGACCTTATCATTCTCGATGAGTTCCAGAGATTCAAGAATCTTCTTGATGGTGATGACGAGATCGCACAACTCGCTCATGACCTCTTTAATCATGACGACGCAAAGGTCTTGCTACTTTCGGCAACGCCCTACAAGATGTTCACCATGTCCCATGAAACCGAAGTTGATGACCATTATAGGGACTTTCTGAACACCGTCAGGTTTCTTTTTGAATCCCCAGAGGAAACAGCGAAATTCGAGGAGGATTTGGAGCGGTATCGGAGGGCGCTTTATGAGATTGGGGATATAGGGAGTAAACATCTTAAAAGCTCAAAAGAGCTCATAGAGAGGAAGCTGAAGAGAATCATGGTCCGGACGGAAAGGCTTGCTGTGACGGTTGATCGCGATGGGATGGTAGCCGATTCGCCACTTGGAGACTGCAGGCTCATGCCTGAGGATCTCAAGGCATTCAAGGTAACCGATCAAATAGGACAATTGCTAAACGTTTCCGACCCTATTGAGTATTGGAAGTCCGCTCCATACCTGCTCAACTTTATGGACAAGACATCTTATGAAATTAAAAAGAAGTTCACCGAGCAGGTGATTGATGGCAGAGGCCACGTAAAATTCGCTAATATACTGGAGGAAATACCAGAGAGTCTTTTGCCCTGGGATGCATTACGGAAATACAAAAAAATAGATCCACTCAATGCCAAGCTCCGGGCACTCCTGGGAAATACCGTGGAGAAAGGGGCCTGGCGACTACTCTGGATTCCCCCTTCTCTTCCCTATTACCAGCCGCTTACGGGGCCTTACACAGAAGATCAATTGCGTCCCTTTACAAAGGCGCTTGTCTTTTCATCATGGCAGGTGGTGCCAAAAGTGATTGCAACGCTTTGTTCCTATGAAGCGGAAAGACATGTCATGAATACCATGGAGAATCCCTCTCTCTATCCGGAGATGTTCAAGAAAAGACGTCCGATCATCGTATTTTCATATTCCGATGGTGAGCTTCGCGATATGCGTTTTTTCACTTTGATCTATCCATGTATCACCCTTGCATCTGAAATAGATCCGGTTAAAATCTGCTGTGAACTGTTTCGTGGGGGCCAAATACCTCGTCTGGAAGAAGTGTTGACGGTTATCAAAGGTAAAATAGAGATACTCCTGAGACCAGTGATCGATAACCTCTTTAAGAAGAAGCTAAATCGTAACGGTGAGGGACAGAAGGCTGATCAATCCTGGTATGTGGCAGCCCTCGCACTGCTCGACAGGCGCTATCACGAAAGTGCAATAGAGAAATGGTGCGCTCATGAGAATGACCCCGAAGATGGAATGAACTGGAGTCAGATGTTGTCCAGCCGCCAAGAGGACTCGGAGAGCCGCTTTGGCGACCACATCAGAAGGTTTTGGGAATACACTGCACCTGAATTCCCGCTGGGGAATCCACCTCAAGATATGTATGATGTATTGGCCAAGGTTGCTTTGGCGTCCCCTGCTGTAGTATCTCTTCGTTCTTTCCTTCGACTTTACTCGAACGCCGACATGGAAAATCATGGTGATACCCTGATGGCCTCAGCAGCTAGGACGGCTCTGGGGTTCCGAGTTCTTTTCAATAATCCAGAATCCATCGTTCTGGTAAGATCTTCCAGCGAGACCGAGGAACGTTATTGGGAGGAGGTCCTTGATTATTGTCTGAATGGAAATCTTCAGGCCGTCATGGACGAGTATGTTCATATCCTGAAAGAATCATTGGGTCAGACAGACAAAGAACTTGACGAAGCAATTCCCAAGATAGCAGATGAGATATCTACCGCAGTTTCCATAAAGACTGTCAATCTTGATTTTGACGATATAAGGACCGAGGATCGAAAGGTGTTTTCTCAGACCCGGTCTCTTCGCTGTCGGTTCGCGCTTAGATTCGGGAACGAGAAAAATGTGGAAGATAATGAAGAGACACGGGCAGACCAGGTCAGAAAGGCTTTTAACTCACCGTTTAAGCCCTTCGTCCTTGCCTCCACATCTGTAGGACAGGAGGGGCTTGATTTTCATCAATATTGTCATAGCATTTATCACTGGAACCTTCCTGCAAATCCTGTGGACCTGGAACAGCGGGAGGGAAGAATCCACAGGTACAAGGGACACGTAATAAGGCGGAATCTGGCAAAGAGTGCTTCTTTATATGCACTGGCTGAACGCATTTCACCTTTTGGGGACCCTTGGGAAGAACTTTTCAACAGGGCAAAAGAAAAGAGAGAAAAGGGGCAAAATGATCTTGTTCCCTACTGGATATACGAATGTGACCAAGGGTATAAAATTCAGCGCTATGTACCTTTTCTCCCTCTAAGCAAGGATCAGAATCATCTTCGGAACCTCAAACAGACTCTGGCGGCATATAGAATGGTTTTCGGTCAACCCCGGCAGGAAGATCTGATTGCCTACCTCAAATCTCGCCTTGAAAAGGACTTAAGTTTGGAAGAACTACTTATGTACAGGATTGACTTGCAACCCTCATGACCACGTAGAAGAAATGATGAGTCTGTCTTAATAAATCAAGAAACACATATAGTTTCCTTTTTTGTCCTCGGATTAAATACTACACATAATTTTGAGCCATTCCCTCCTTTCATTGCAATTATTTATCTCACTCTTCCTCTTTCCTTTTCTTCACGAGCCTCACTGATACGGAGTCCCTCTGCTCCGCAAACTTCGATAACCCCTTCATGATCCTATGGTCGAACTCCCCGTTTTCTACCATCTTTGCCAGTCTCGAAAGATTGAGTCCTGAGACATTCTCCCAGATGCCGGCCTTTTTGATGTATCTTTCCAGATCCTCCCTCCCCTCCTCTCTGGAATGAGGAAATTCCAGAACAGCCTCTTCGATGATCTTGAGCGCGAAATCATTCCCCGTGAGTTTTGTTACCCCTTCTTTCCGGGCAAACTCGATGGCGGCCTCGGCGATCAAGTCAAGCTGTTCCTGGAGTATTTGCTCCGCTTCCTTATGTATCCTTATCTTCGCCTTAATCGCCGCATATTTGTTGACCAGGGAGACACCTGTCTCCTTGAGATACCTATTCAGCGGAAGATCCTGCACCTTCCGTTCATGCTTTTTCGCCGGACAGAAATCCGGGTATTCGCACCAGTCGCAGAGATTGCTCTCCGCCGGCTCGAACTGGGTATCGCTCTCGATCGTCTTGATCAACGAAACGACATCTTTTTTGAGATCCTTTAGCTGTGCCTCCGTTCTTTCCGACGTAAACTCCTTCCCGAAAAGGAGATAGTGCCAGATGAGCCGGATATCCCTAGCGTCCCTGAATCGTTCCTTGATCCCTATCTGGTACAGGGCAAGCTGCCTGTCTCTGTCCAATTTCTCCTGGGAGGGAAGGGTCCCAGAGGTCTTGTAATCGTGGATCTCATAGACCCCTTTCTCCCTGCCACTTACTCTGTCGATGTAACCCTGGATCGTATAATCATCGATCTTGAAAGTAATCAGTTGTTCTGTCGCTAGGGTTTTTGACTCATTGAAAGGATGGTGCTGCCGGTAGTAGGTTGTTATGGCCTCTTGGCCCGCATTCCTGTAATGTTCTCTGCTATATCCCTTTTTAACGATGACAATATCGTCGTGCCAGTTTTGCTCCCACTGGGTGTGGTAATATTTCAGGAGTTCATCCAGGGTATTGAGCTTTGTGAGGATAAGTTCCTTGTAGAGCTTCTCGAGGGTCTCGTGGACCCGGCTTCCGAGGAATGCCTCGATCCCTTCGCCCTCTTCGGGGAGCTGTATCCGGTCTATATACTTAAGCTTGTATTGCTGTGGGCAGTTTTCATAGGTCGACAGCTTACTGTTGGAATATAGGGGCATTTGCAAGCCTCCTGGCCTCTGCATGAGCAAAGGCAATTCTGATATTTTTTGTTATTCCATTATAAATCAGGACCTCCCCCAGGGAGTGTCCCTCCAGCTTCTTACACTTCCGTCAAACCAGATAAACCTTTCGTAAATGTTTTTATTGCCCATGACGTCTGCTAACCATGTAAAAGTATATGGAATTTGAC
>WBZR01001532.1_pt1 | contig 12308 bp, 12 predicted proteins | sample 5204231 | NCBI WGS metagenome assembly WBZR01 (sample SAMN12412403, study PRJNA552823) | activated sludge metagenome | isolation source: activated sludge from anammox sidestream of wastewater treatment plant... | place: USA: Virginia | collected 2017-08
ACTCTTGCGTTACCTTCTTCATGGTGGGTCCTCCTCCGGTTCGTTCGTCGCTGAACTCACCTTACGAGTGACCCACCCCTTACACACTCAACGGATCGCTTCTGGTTGGGTCGAACGGTTTGTTTATCGCAGGCGGGGGCCAATGAGCATGGCCGTGTACGAGGGCCGGCAAAAAAAGGGAAACTGGGACGTGATGAGTCACCCGCAGGTCTCGCAGCAGAAGCACGGGGTGAGCGCGGTACAGATCGCCGGGATGGGGCCAGGGGAACGCATCCGGGCACTCGAGTCGAGCGATAGCGGACTCTCGGGTGAAGAGGCGGCACGGCGGCTGGCGCGTTATGGACCGAACGAACCCGTGCGCCGGGAACGGACGCGTCACCTCGCGCGGTTTGTCTCGAACTTCACGCACACGCTGGCACTGCTGCTCTGGTTCGCTGCAGGGCTGGCGTTTGCCGCGGGGATCAATGAGCTCGGTGGGGCGATCGTGGCCGTTGTCGGGGTGAACGGGGTCTTCGCATTCGTGCAGGAGTACCGGGCAGGGCAGGTGGTCGAGTCGCTGATGCGCCGGGTGGCGGTGCCCGCGCGGGTGCTCCGCGATGGGGCGGAAGTCGTGGTGCCCTCCGAGGAGGTTGTGCCGGGCGACATCGTGCGCGTTGCAGCAGGGGACATCGTGCCGGCGGATATCGCGTTGCTGGCCTGCGATGAACTCTCGTTGGACCTTTCCATGATCACGGGGGAAACGGTTGCGGTAGAGCGCTCCGCAGAACGGCAGGAGGCTGGCGCGACAGCACGGGTGACGGAGCTTTCGGCGGTTGCGCCTGCGAGTGCTGCCGTCGTCACGGGGAGCGGGCTCGGGGTGGTGTTCGCCACGGGCCCGGAGAGCACGCTCGGGCGGGTTGCCGCGCTGGTGACGGGCGTAAAACGCGGCGAATCGATGTTGGAGCGGCAGGTTGGGTCGTTGTCACGGCTGACAGCGGTCATCGCCGTGCTCGCGGGGGCAATAACGCTGGTGCTCGCGTCGCTGGCAACGGACACGACGTTCATCGCGGCGCTTACGTTTGCAACGGGGGTTATCGTCGCGCTCGTCCCGGAAGGACTGTTACCGACGCTTACCGTCGCCCTGGCGATCGGGGCGCGGCGGATGGCCGACCGGGGTGCAGCTGTACGGCGGCTCTCGGCGGTAGAAGTGGTGGGTTCGGTTACGGTGATCTGCACCGACAAGACGGGGACGCTCACCCTGAACTCGCTGTCGGTCCTCGGGCTCGTGCCGGCTTCAGAGGAGGAGCGTGCGCTCGGTGTGCTGGCGGCGGCGGTGTGCAACGACGCGCGGATTGCCGACGGGAAGATCGAGGGGGATCCGCTCGATGCAGCGCTGTTGAGATGGGTGCGGGAGGAGGGCGCCGACGTGGAGGCGTTACGCGCGCGCTATGTGCGGCAAGCAGCGGTTGCATTCGAGGCCCACCGGCGGTACATGAGCGTGACGTGCCGGGATAGGGAGAACGGCACCGAGATCGAGTTCCTGAAGGGCGCCCCTGAGGCCGTGACCGTCGAATTGGGGATCGCACCACCAGAGGTCATTGGGGCGGCGATGGAGGAGGCGGCCCGCCGCGGAGAGCGGGTGATCCTGCTGGGCACCAGGCACAACGGGGTAGCGGGAATTAGCGCGCTGGCGCGGATTGCGGACCCGCCACGCCCGGAGGCGGCGGCGGCAATCGAAGCTTGCAAGCGGGCAGGTGTGCGGGTTGCGATGCTCACCGGCGACCATCCGGCGACAGCGCGAGCAGTTGCTGCCGCCATCGGTATGGGCGAAGCGGTGCCGACAGCGGACGGGGACGAACTGGACCGCATGAGTGACCTCGCTATCTGCGAGGCGGTGCGCCAGAACGCGATCTTCGCGCGCATCGATCCTCAACAGAAGTTGCGCATTGTGACGGCCCTGAGGCGGGCGGGCGAGGTGGTAGTGGTGACGGGCGACGGGATCAACGATGCGGCAGCGCTTCGAGCGGCTGATGTGGGCGTGGCGATGGGGCGGCGCGGGACGGAGGTAGCGAAACAGGCGGCAGATATCGTGCTTGCCGACGACAACTTCGCGACGATCGTGGCGGCGATCGAGGAGGGGCGATCGCTCAAGCAGAATATCCGCCGGTTCGTGAGCTATGTCTTCACGAGCAATGTGGCCGAGCTGACGCCGTTCGTCCTGTACATCTTCCTGCCGATGCCGCTGGCCTTGCAGGTGATCCAGGCGCTGGCTATCGACCTGGGAACGGACCTCGTCCCGGCACTGGCGCTCGGGGCGGAGGAGCCATCGGGACGGGAGATGGCGAGGCGGCCAGAGTCTCCGTCGCGCCCGCTGCTAACGAGGGAACTCGGGCTGCGGACGTTCCTGTTCTTCGGGGCGATCGAAGCGGCGCTCGGCATGGCCGGGTTCGCAACGTTCGAGTGGTGGCATGGGTGGCGTCCGTTTGATTCATTCAGCGCATTTACCGGGATCGAGCGGGAGGCAGCGACAGCGACGTTCCTGGCCATTGTCGGCGGGCAGGTGGGCTGCCTGTTCGCACAGCGCGATGGCGGGTTGTGGCAACGGCTTTCGCTGCGGTCGAACCCATGGATTGCGGGTGGACTGGTGTTCGAGCTCTCGCTCTCGCTGGTGCTGGTCTATACCCCGGGTTTGAACAGCGTGTTCCTGATGCGGCCGCTTGCGGTGGGGTGGTTGGTACTGGTGCCGTTGGCGGCGGCCATCCTTCTGGGGCTCGACCTGGTCCGGCGGAAGCTGTGGCGGGGATAGCACGCCCTATTTCGCACCGACAGGATCGAGGAGAGACAGGGGCCCTGGGCCGGTCCGACCGTGGGCACGGTGCCAAAGGAAGAGGAGCGGTGGCATGAGGACGATGAAATAGCCAGCAGCGAAGAGAAACGCGGCTGTGAGCGAGATGTCGTCGGTGAGGATACCAAGGGCAGGTTCGACGAACATGATCTGGAGGGCGAAGTAGAGCTGCATGACGCTCAGGACGGTTGCCCGGCGTTCACTGGGGATGCGGTCGTTGAGGTAGCCATCGATAACCGGCTTGTTGATCCCCTGGAAGATCGCAGGGAGCGCGAACAGGACGAAGGCAAGCTGGAGGTCGATTCCAGCAAGCCCGATATACCCGGCGATGATAGTGGCGCAGGCGGTGATGAGAATGGCGGTGACACCGAAGCGGTTGACGAGGCGAAAAGCGACGATTGCTCCAATGATGGTGAGGAGGCGAAGTGGCGCCTGGTAGACCCCGAAGAGGCCGGTAGCAACGTTGTGCTCGATGAGGAAAGGCTGCATGAGGACGACGGGCCCGAAGACACCGGCGAGCAGAACGGAGCCGATGAGCAGGGTGTAACGGACCTCGGGGTGGCGCCAGGAGAAGGAGAGCCCGGCCTTCAGGTTCGCCAGGTAGTGCCGCTCCGCGTGCTCGGCCGGTGGTTCGAGCATGGTGAGGGCAACGACCATGGCCAGGAGTGGCGGGACAGCCGAGAGCTGGATGACGAGTGCCATACCAACGGCCTCGGCGAGGAGGGCGCCGGCGACGAGGCTGCAGAGCATCGAGAAGGTATCGATAGCGAAGCCGCGGCCAGCGATACGGGGGAACTCGGCTTCGCGGCCAGCGAGGCGAAGGCTGTCGTAGACGAGGGCGGAATCGGCGCCGCTGCGCGTGGACTGGGCGATGGCCCAGATGATGTAGTCGGCGAAGAGCATCCAGTAGTTCTGGGCGAGGCCGAAGCCGAGGATGGTGAGGGCATAGAGCACCCCGGAGATGGCGAGGATGCGCTTGCGGCCGATGTGGTCGGCGAGGGCGCCGGTTGGGGCCTGGAGGATGGCGACGATGAGCCAGAACGGGAGGTCCATGGCGAGGATGTACTTGAGTTCGAAGCCGCGATCTTCGATGAGGTACTTGATCCAGATACCGAACCAGAGGCCGAAGTCCATGCAGATGCTGTACGCGTAGTAGAGGCGTACGTTCTTGCGGGCACGGCGTTCGGCAATCTCGTTCATGGCGGAAGGGGACAGCGTAGCGCCCGGCTCGTCCACGGGGAACGAAAAAATACAAGCGGCCCCGCGCCTTGAAGGCCGGGGCCGCTTGACCGGTGGTGCCGGTGAGGCGTTAGTTCAGGTCGAAGAGGATACCGAAGATACCTGCACCCATGGGGGCCTTGCCGAGGTCGGTGGAGACGGCGATGAGACCGCACACGAGGACCATGACGGCGAAGCCGATGAGAGCGGACATGACGACCTGGTTGGAATCGGCCCCCGTAGCGGACTGGAGGGCGTAGATCATCATCACGAAAAGGGCTGCCATGGGAACGATCGCAAAGACCGGGAAGACGATCGGAAGGAGCATGAGGAGGGAGGCTGCGAGGGGGATCGCGGCGTAGCCCATGGTGCGGATGATCGCCTGGAGGTCGGCCTGGACCTTGTACATCTGGGCGAGGACGACATAGGCGACGAGTGCTGCGACGCCATACATCACGGCGAGGAAGATCGAACCGAGGATGAACTGGTTGACGAAGGAGTTGTCGAGTTTTCCGTAGGTGTTATCGGGGACTATCTGCGTCCAGAGGAAGGCGCCGAGGCCGGCAAGGAAGGCAGCGACGACAGCGACGATGACCGCGGGGAGGGTCTCGCGCTGGTCGTCACGAACCTCGTCGAAGACCGTGGTATCGAGCCGTGCAAGGCGCATGACGCGGTTGAGGATGAGGTTCGGATCCAAAATAGCCTCCTGCGTTCCCGGGGGGCCGCCCCGAAGGGCGTTGGGACAGGTTAATATGAGCCTCTCCCGGTGATCGGGCGCACTATAGCACACGTAGCAAGAGGTAGATAAGCGCGTAGGCTTTTCAACGTTTCTTCGGCTATTTAGAGGGGGCGTTTCGCGGGGAGACCGGCACGGCGAGGATAGCGCGCAAGGGTTGGACGCTCTTTGCGAAAGAGCGACAAGCGAAGGGTCTCGCTTATCTCCGGCCGCATCGGGATGATGGCGATGGATTCGAGGGCGAGTTCGGAGATGGCATGGGCAGCTCGCCGTAGCTCGGTATCGAGGTCCGAGCCCTTGGGGAGAGCGAGGAGCGCACCAGGGGCAGCGAGCGGGGCCGTGTATTCGATGAGCTCACGGAGTTCGGCGAGGGCACGGGCGGTGACGAGCGCGAGGGAATCGCGGAGGGGGCCGTGGCCAGCGTCTTCGGCACGGATTGGATGGACGGCGACATTATCGAGGCCCAGCGATTCGGCCATCTCCTGGAGGAGCCGGGCACGTTTCTGGAGTGGTTCGATGAGGTGGACAGTGGAATCGGGGCGGACAACGGCGATGACGATGCCGGGGTAACCGCCACCTGAGCCGACATCAGCGATAGCTGCAAAGGGGGAGCCGTTGCACTCTTCGGCGATGCGAAGGATCTCGAGGGACTCGGCGTAGTTGCGGCGGATGGCATCTTCGGGGCGGACAGAGGTGGAGCGAGCGCGCTCGCGGGCGGATTCGACGATGGCGAGATGCCGGGCGAGCAGGGGGAGCCAGCGTTCGGGGGAGGGGAACGCGGGAAAGAGTTCGGGGAGGTGATCCCACTGGAGATTCACGGTTGCTCCGGCGCAATGACGCGATGGGTGCTATCTTCTGATCATGACCCAGGAATACTCCCAGATCACGCTCGCCTTTGCGGCGCGTGAGTACATAGCGTCGTTGAAGCCGGACCAGCAGCATGCGCAGGAGGCCTATATCCGGCGTTGCGTGGAGCACTTCGGGGAGCAGACGCTCATCATGAGCCTGAGCGGAAGCCGCGTGGAGCTTTTTGCGGAGTCGCAGATCCGGTCATCGGACCCCAATGCGCAGGAGCGGGTGACGGCGCTCAAGCAGTACTTCCAATTCATTCGCAAGAAGGGGTACGCGAGCGAGAACTTCGGAATCCATATCCGGGTGCGGCGGTCTGGCGGGCGGAGCGCGAGCAGCGCGCAGCAGGTGCGGGTGGAAGAGGCGCCCGTGGAGATGACGCGGGATGGGCTGGAGGCACGAACAGCGAAGCTCGCGGAGCTGCAGGGGAGACGGCCAGATGTGCTGCGGGCCATTGCGACCGCGCGCGAGGACAAGGACTTCCGCGAGAACGCGCCGCTACAGGCGGCGCGTGAAGAGCTGGCGATGATCGACGGTCAGATCAAGCAGCTCGAGGCGGAGCTGAAGCGAGCGGTTGTTGTCGAGCGGACAGCGGAAGACCTCTCGGCGATGGGGTCGCAGGTGACAGTGACGCGGCTCGACCGGCCGGAACAGAATGAGACATTCACGCTGGTGGGCGGCCGCGAGGCGAACGCACGAGAGAAGAAGATCTCGGTGGAATCACCGGTGGGTAAGCAGCTTCTCGGGCGGCGAGTGGGCGAAGAGGTGGAAGTGTCGGTACCTTCGGGCTCGATCCAGTACCGGATCGAGAAGATCACACACCCGTAAGGCTGGCGGGGCACCTATCCTCTGGCGTCAATCACCGGCGATGATGCGGGTGAACTCGGTGGCGACGATGGTCTCGAATGCACCAAGGATTATGACGATGAGGACGAACGAGGCCGCCCATACCCATAGTTCGGGCAGGTTATCGCCGAAATAGCGCGCGGCCTGCACCCAGGCCCCAAGGGATGCAGGTATGGCGGTTGCGGCCGCGAGGGCTTCGCGCCTGCTATTACTCCAGCGTGCCGGCGCGAGAAAGCCAACGATCGTTATCGGGGCGAAGAGCAGGAGCATGGTGCCAACGAGGCCGGCGAGCGGATCGATTTCGAGCCACATTCCTGCTGCGCCCATGCCGCAGGCCAACCCCAGGGCGGCGCCGGCGATGAAGCGGAAGTGGTCGCCGGCGCTGGCGAGGGCGATGTGATCGGAGAGTGGTGACCAGTCGGCATGAGGGGTCATGTGAGGAGCCTCCGCAGGTTCGCCATTTCGATGGCGCCGAGTGCGGCTTCGGAGCCTTTGTGGCCGTCCTTGCCGCCGGCCCGTGCGAGGGCCTGTTCGACAGAATCGACGGTCAGGACACCAAAGATAACCGGAACGCCCGTGCACTGGGAGATCTCTCGGATACTTTCAGTGGCGCCGCCGGCGACATATTCGAAATGAGCGGTTTCGCCACGAATTACTGCGCCAAGGCAGATGATCGCGTCGAATCTGCCGGAGTCGGCAGCCCACCTGGCAGCCGTGCCGACCTCGAAGGCGCCGGGGACCCAGGCGACGATGGCATCGTCAGCCGCGACGCCGCGCTCGGCGAGGGTTGCTAGGGCACCCTCGAGGAGCTTGCGGGTAACGAACTCATTCCAGCGCGCGACGACGACGCAGATTCGGAGCCCGGCGCCATCGACCGACCCCTGCAGTTCGGGCATTGATCACTTGCCTCCGCTGAGTGCCTCGAGGCCATCGAGGAGGTGGCCCATGCGGCGGCGCTTCGTATCCAGGTAGCGGATGTTGAACTGGTTTGGGGTGGTTTCGATGGGGATACGCTCCACGACTTCGAGGCCGTAGGCTTCGAGGCCTGCCCGCTTGGCCGGGTTGTTGGTGATGAGGCGCATCTTCTTGACGCCGATGTCGGCAAGGATCTGCATACCGATGCCGTAGTCACGCCGGTCGGCGGGGAAGCCAAGGGCGAGGTTGGCATCGACGGTATCCATGCCCTGGTCCTGGAGTTCGTAGGCGCGGAGCTTGTTGTGGAGGCCGATGCCGCGGCCTTCCTGGCGCATATAGAGGAAGACGCCGCCCTGCTCACCGATCATCTGGAGGGCGCGGTCTTTCTGCTCGCCGCAATCGCAACGCATGGAATCGAAGACGTCGCCGGTGACGCACTGGTCGTGGACACGGACGAGGATGGGCTGGTCGGGGTCGATGGGTCCCTTGACGACGGCGACGTGCTCGGCAGGGTCGTTATCGGTGCGGTAGGCGAGGATCATCATTTCGCCGTTGGGGGTGGGAAGACGGGTTTCGGCGACGCGGTGGACGAGGCGCTCGTTGCGGAGGCGCCACTTGATGAGGTCGTTGGTGGTGAGGATCTTGAGGCCGTGACGGCGGGCGAAGCGCTTGAGATCGGGCATGCGCGCCATTTCACCGTCCATCTTCATGATTTCACAGATGACGGCGGCAGGGTAAAGGCCGGCGAGGCGGGCGAGATCGACGCTGGCCTCAGTCTGGCCGGCGCGGACGAGGACTCCACCCTTACGGGCGCGGAGCGGGAACATGTGGCCGGGGCGGACGATATCGTCGGGGCCACTGGCGGGGTCGATGAGGACCTGGACGGTGCGAGCCCGATCGGGTGCGGAGATGCCGGTGGAGACGCCGGAGCGGGCCTCGACGGAGACGGTAAACGGGGTGCCAAAGTGCGAGTCGTTCTCGTCGACCATCATCGGGAGCTTGAGCTCGGCGACGCGCTCTTCGGTGAGGGAAACGCAGACGAGGCCGCGGCCGTACTTGGCCATGAAGTTGATGGCCTCGGGGGTGACGAACTGGGCGGCAATGGTGAGGTCGCCCTCGTTTTCGCGGCCCTCATCGTCGGTGATGATGACGAACCGGCCGTGGCGATACTCTTCGATCGCCTCTGGCACGGTGCAGATGATGTTTTCCTTTTCGGTGGCGGTGGTCACCTGGTTTGTCCCCCAAGTATTTCGCTGACGTATTGCTGGACGTAGCGGGCGATGATGTCGGTCTCCAGGTTCACGTGATCGCCGGGTTTGCGTGCGACGAGGTTGGTGTTTTCCTGGGTGTACTGGACGAGCGAGACGCTAAAGCTCTCCTCGTCTTTGGCGACGATGGTGAGGCTGATGCCATCGATACAGACGGGGCCCTTGACGACCATCGAGCGGAGGAGGTCGGCGGGGGCGAGGACGCGGCAGATGAGCGCTTCGCCTTCGGGGGTGAAGGAGTGGATGGAGCCGACACCTTCGACGACGCCGCGGACGATGTGGCCGCTGAGGCGGTCGTTTGGGCGGACGCTGCGTTCGAGGTTGACCCTGTCGCCGGGCCGGAGTTCGCCGAGGTTGGAGCGCCGGTAGGTTTCGGGCATGAGGTTGGCGAAGAAGTGCTGGCGGCCGCCGTCCATTTCGGCGACGGTGAGGTCGACACCGTTGATGGCGATGGAGTCGCCGAGCTTGCTATCGGCGAGGATGAGGGGGGCATGGATGCGAAGGGTGCCTTCGCCCGCCTCGGTGACGGTGCCGACTTCCTCGATGATTCCGGTGAACACGCTAGCGGCCCTCCCTTGTATGGGAGCGGCCGCGGCCCGCAGGGGGCAACCAACCGAATCGTGACATTGTTCGCTTCCTTCTCGTGTGATGACGAGCCAAGGGAGCGGAAGAAGGATGCGATCACGCAGCGCCACGTGGCCATGGTGGTCACGCGTGTCGCAGTGTCCTCTCCCATCCGGACTGTGACCGTCGGCCCCGGAATTTCACCGGATCAGTCCCGAACGCCTGCGGGCAGGTGGCCGGGAGTCGCGGGCTATAACCGCCGGTGGGGAATTTCACCCCGCCCCGAGAACATCATGTGTATCGTTAGGCGGCGGCTAAGGGGATGTCAAGATCGAGGGTTGGGCAGCCGAGTGCGCAATGGGTGATGAGCGCCACGTGCTGATGAAATTGGTGCGACCGATGAGCAGCGAGCAATGAGTGACGGGAATGATGGGATTGGAGAGCGGATGCTCAAGTTTGCGAGGGAACCAACTGAATCCGGGGGACGTTGGAAGAGTATGCGGCCTGGTATGTTCGGTGTGCTTTGGTTGGCCGGCCTGGCCATGGTGGCCTGTGGGTCGGACGACGGGAGTCCCGGAGTTCGGACCACGAGCGCGCCGGGGACGTCCGCGCCCGCGGAAATGCCGACAGCGAACACGGAATGTCCGGTGGCCAAAGACCTTTGCGCTACCGCCCTCGCGCTGCAACAGAACATGTGGGCCGCCAACTTCGACGCTCTCGAAACTCTCACGCAGAAGTCCAGCTTCACATGCCCGGGGCCCAGTCCCGGGGGTGCTGGCGGCCCGTATCCGTTATGCCAGGGGGCGAGTCCGGGAGAGATTCGCCGGGGTGTTCGCATCAACCGCCTGCAATCCGACGGCGGGACGGTCGAAGCCAGCATCCTGCCGGCATTGCGGAACGCCATCCTCGAGGGTGGCCACGGACTCAAACGCGGTCTCGACGCACCCCGCGTCGTCGGCTTCCACTGTCCCGGCACGCCGGGACAGCCAGATTGCAGCCAGCGGGCGATTGTCTACGTCGAGGGTGCCGCGCACTTTCGGCTCACAGATACCTCAGTGGGATGGAAGGTCAACGGGCTACAGTTCGGGAACACCTCCGAGGACCAGTCTCTGCCCTCCGTCGTCGGGTCCATGCCATACCCGGAAGACTCAGGGTTGTCGCCCGGCGTATTCATGCCGTGGCGACCCGAAGACGAGCCTCCTGAATCCGTTCGCGAAAGCTGGCTCTTCGCGCCGGCGCCGGCCTCGTCGCTCGAAGCTATCCCATCTCGCGGCGAGTGCCCGGCTGAGGTTGCATTGAACATCGTCCCGGCACCCGGGACGTTGCCCGGAGGCAAAGAGCCCGTCCCGACGGCACGCATCTTCGCCGGTATCGTGGGCATCGAGCAGGGCGTCAGCGCTCGGGCTGGCTTCGTCGAAGTCCGCGCTACGGGTGACCTAGCCTCCGGCCGGCTCCGGCTGAGCATTCCAAAGGAAGCATGCCACGGGGATGTGCTGACAATTGTCCTGGGCGCCGACGCGTGGCGGGTTACCGGCTATCGCGTGAACTAATTACGCCTCGAGCGAGCGCTCCACGAGCTTCACGAGGACGTCGTAGGTGGCGTAGGCGTCGGCGAGGGCTCCGTGTTCGCCCATGCGGCCGATGCCGAGGCGGTCGGCGACATGGCCGAGGTTGAAGCGGTCGACCTGGCCGCCACCGAGGATGGCGCGAGCGATGGGCTGGACGTCGAGGGCGACGAGGGCGAAGGGCCACGGTTCGTTGAGGCGGCGGAACGATTCGGCGAGGAACGCCATGTCCTGGCCGATGCCCCAGCCGGTGATGACGGCGTCGCGGCCAAGGGCGGCAAAGCGTTCGAAGGCGTGCTCGAGATCGACGGCGTTCTTCCACTCCCTCGGGGTGTAGCCGACGACCTTGAGGGCGCCGGGGACGGCGTTGCCGATGTGTTTCGGCTTGACGCGGATGCCCCAGGCCTCTTCTTCGGGGAACGACTCGGCGAGGGTGCAGCGGACGCCGCCGACGTCGAGGACCTCGTGCACCTGGGCGTTGGGGCCGCTCATCTCGAGGTCGACGACGAAGAGGGAGGCGGCACCATCGAAGGCGTCGCGGCCGGCAGGGTCCGGGGTGAGGCGGCCATCGGGTTCGAGGCAGCGGAGGCCAGTGGCGAGGAGTTCGAGAAGGGCGGCCAAACGAAGCTCCATCGGGATTTAGATCCGCCGCATTTCGCGCGATGAGACAAGGATAAGCGTGGTGAGGGCGGCTGCCACTGCCATCCAGACGAAGACGACGTGGGGAGCGCCCCAGTGGTCGATCATCGCACCCATGAGGAGGCCGGCGAAGGGGGTCATCCCCCAGGTCATGGTCTGAAGGGAGACGACGCGGCTGCGGTATTCGGGGGCGGCTTTCATCTGCATGAGGGAGCCGTTGAGGGCGGAGTAGATGCTGTGGAAGATGCCTGCGACGGCGAGGGCGGCGACAGCGAGCCAGAGGTTCCCCATGAAGGTGAAGCCGGCAACAGAGAGGCAGTAGAGGAGGCAGGCCCAGAGCATGCGCTGGCCCATGCGCTCGTTGCCGGAGGTGGCGGCGACGAGTGCGCCACCGAGCAGGGAACCGAGGCCGACGGCGGCGGCGAGGTAGCCGTAGCCACTCGCGCCGCTGTGAAGGACATCGGTTGCGAAGACGGGGAGAAAGGTGACGTAGGGATAGACGAGGAGGCTGGGGAGGAAAGCCATGGCGACGATGACGAGCATCCGCCGGTCGCGGAAGACATAGGCGAGGCCGCCGGCGATGGATTCGAACATGCCCATGCGTGCGCCGAGTTCGGGGTGACTGGGGGAGAGGCGCCAGGTGAGGAGGGCGGCGAGGACGAGACACGCGGCCTGGAGCTGGAACGTTCCCTGGGTGCCGACGAGGGCGATGAGTGCGCCACCGATGGCGGGGCCGATGACGCGCATGGCGTTCCCGCCGAGCGCGTTGAGGGCGACGGCGTTGGCCAGCTCGGCAGGTAGCGGCCCATGTGGGTCAACCCCGAGTCCTCGCGGAACGCCTCGAAGGAGTGCGACCACCAGGTGGCGTTGAAATCGCCGGCGAC
>WBZR01004092.1_pt1 | contig 12304 bp, 10 predicted proteins | sample 5204231 | NCBI WGS metagenome assembly WBZR01 (sample SAMN12412403, study PRJNA552823) | activated sludge metagenome | isolation source: activated sludge from anammox sidestream of wastewater treatment plant... | place: USA: Virginia | collected 2017-08
CGAAATAGAGAATCACCGCCGCCACGGCGATGCCGTATGTCACCGCATAGACGCAATTCACAAAGCCCTTGCGCTGACCGTCACTCTCCGAAAGGTCGATCGTCATCTCATCGCCCTTTACGGTAACGCGCGCGCGCACCCATACCGGTTCATCGAGCGTGGTGCCGTCGTCGTCGGTGGCGGCCTCGCCGTAATAGACCCCGTCGGGAATCTTGCGGATTTCCTCGCGCACGGCCAGTTCGGTGCGGCGGATCATTTCCTGAATGCTCGCCATCACCGCGTCGCGACCGTACATGTCGAGCAGCGCAAGAATTCGCCTTTCGCACATGGACGTCGAGCCGATCATGGCATGCAGATCGACGCGCACCCCATCGGAAAACCGCACGTTGCTGAGAATGAGATTGACGAGGTCCTTCCGTTCCTTGCCGCGCTCGAACACCTTGATCGGCGGAATGATCAGGCCTTCGGCATGAATGTCGTAGCCGTTGGGGAAATAGCCGCCCGGGAACGACCCACCCGTATCCATCTGATGGCCGCGGCAGAGCGTAAAGAACAGCAGTTCGTCCTTGTAGAAGATCGGTCGAATATAGCCCCAGTCGGGCAAATGCGTGTTGTGTCCGCCGTGGTAGGGGTCGTTGGTCAGGAACACGTCGCCGGGATTGATGTCGCCCTCGAACATCTTGACGAGTTCCTTGACGGCGAAAGTCGTTCCGAGGTGCTGATTGGGCAGGCCGACAGGAATAGCAATGGTCGAGCCGTCGGCGCCCCAGATGCCGACCGAGAGATCCTGCAGTTGCCCGATCAAGTAGTTTTGCGCGGTGCGTTTGACGAGATGCCGCATCTCCTTGCAGATGGTCTGCATGGAGTGCCAGATGGTCGCGACCGTAGTCGGGTCGATGTTGACATTGCTCATGTTGGGCCCCTTTGAGCTCAGCGGCGGGTGAGCACGTAGTTCTTGTACTGGTCCACCGAGCAGACGTACGCTTCCGGAATAACGACCGTTGTCGTTGTTTCTTCGATGATCGCCGGCCCGGTGATGACGTTACCGGCAAGCACCTTTTCCCCGTCGTAAATCGGCGTATCGATGTCGCGGCCGTTGAAGCGGCAGACGCGTCGACGCTTGACCGCTGCCTTGGCGTCGGCCTCGCCTTTCGCGACTTGCGGCAACGCAAAGGGCAGGCTCGGGGTCGACGCCTTTAATCGCAGCGTCAATATCTCGACCTGTTTCCAGGGCATTGCGAAGGTGTACAGCTTCTCATGCTTGCGCGCGAAGAAGTCGGCGGCGCTTGCAACCGACTGCTGCGTCAGCTTGCCGTTGGGCATGTCCGCTTCGACTTCGTGGAATTGACCGGTGTAGCGCAGATCGGCGGTGCGCTTGAGGACGACCTTCGCAGGGTCAACACCATGCGCGCGGAACGACGCCAGCGCCTCCGCCTCCATCTCCTCGTAAACACGGTTGAGCCCATTGAGGTCGACATTCCCGACGCGGCTGACGAAGGAGCGCGCGTAGTCCTGCCCGATATCCATGGCGAACATGCCGAAGGCGCTATAGAGCGCGGCAACCGGAGGCACGATCACTTTTCGAATCCCCAGGCCGTCGGCAATAAAGCCGGCGTGAATCGGGCCGCCGCCGCCGCCGGCAATCATCACGGTATTGCGGATGTCGTAGCCTCGCTTGGTCGACACCTCGGTAATCTTGTTGGCCATATTGGCATTGACCGTGCGGAAGATCGCCTCCGCAACGCTGGTCGCGTTGACGTCGAGGCGTTGGGCAAGCGGTTCCATCGCGCGGCGCGAAGCGGCCGCGTCGATTGTCATTTCGCCGCCGAGGAAGTAATCGGCCGGAACGTAGCCGAGGATCAGGTTGGCGTCGGTCACCGTCGCATCGGTGCCACGGCCGTAGCAGGCGGGGCCGGGATCGGCGCCGGCGCTTTCCGGTCCGACGCGCAGGAGCCCCAGCGCATCGATCTTGGCGATCGAACCGCCGCCGGCGCCGATGCTCGAAATGTCGACCATCTTGATCGCGACGCGCTGGTCGTTTTCCCAATGCTCGGTGGTGGTTGGGATGTCGCCCTTGTTGATGAGGCAGACGTCAAAGCTGGTGCCGCCCATATCGACCGACAACAGGCTGTCCTCGCCGAAGTAGCGCCCGAGATGAACCGCGCCCGACGGCGCAGCGGCCGGCCCTGAATGCAGGAGAAATGCCGGACGGCGGATGCATTCCGAGACGTTCTGCACCAGGCCGTTGGCCAGCATCATCAGGAACGTCCCTCGGAAGCCGGATTCCTTCAGGATTCCCTCCAAGGACGTCAGATATTTCGCCACCGCGGGTCCAACATACGCGCCGACCGCCGTCGTGTTGAATCGCTCGAATTCGCGCCAGACCGGCAAGGTCTCGTGCGAGGTGGACACGAAAATACCGGGAGCGATCTTCCGGCAAATTTCGGCGGCACGGCGCTCGTTTTCCGGATTGGCATAGGAATGCAGAAAGCAGATGGCGATCGACTGAACACCCTGCTCCTTGAATTTCTCGACTGCGGCGACAACTCCTTGTTCATCGAGGGGCACGAGCACTTTTCCGTCGAACAAGGTACGTTCCTTCACGCCGATACGGCGGGAACGCGGAATGAGCGGCCGGTTCGGCGGAATGAACAAATTATAAAGAGAGACATCGAGCGGCTTAATGCCGCGGCGGATTTCGATAGTATCGCGGAAATTCTCGGTCGTAAGCATGCCGGCTTTCGCGCCGCGGCCGGTCAGGAGAATGTTTGTCGCCAGCGTCGTACCGTGAACGAGAACCTCGATCTGTCCCAGAAATTCGTTGACGCTCACGCCATAATGTCGAGCCGCCTTCATCATGGCGTTCATAAATCCGACCGACGGCTCGCTTGGGGTCGTTGACGCTTTGAATTTTTGCAGAAGTCCCGCCTCATCCATGACGAGGCAATCGGTGAATGTGCCGCCGACATCGACACAGATGCGTTTTGCCTTGACAGACATTTGAAGCGTTCCCCTTTCTTTTCAGTCAGAGCGGACGTTCTCGGCATCCGCGATTCGCTACCCCTTTTTGAGATTCGCGGCGTCCGGCGAGACGGAAGGCGGATTATGCATGGGGGCGACTTCGCTTCGTTCGCTATCATTCCACCTTGAGGCCGGCGGACTTGACCACCGTCGCCCACTTCTCGGTTTCCTCGGCGATGAGCTTGGCGAAGTCGTCGGCCGAGCCCGGAAGTGGATCGCTGCTAAGGTCGGCGAGCTTCGCCTTCAGCGCCGGATCGCCGAGCGCCCCATTAAGCTCACGATTGAGCCGCTCGACGATCTCGGGCGGGGTGCCCTTGGGCGCACCGATGCCGAGCCAGCCGGTAACCGCGTAGCCCGGGACAACGTCACTGATCGGCGGGACATCCGGCAGCGCCCGCAGGCGCCCCGGTGCGGTGATCGCGAGCGCGCGCAGCGAGCCAGACTGAATGAGCGGCATCGACGCGCCGACGGAGTCGATCAGGGCTTGGACCTCGCCGGCCATCAGCGCCGCGTGCGCCGCAGGCGTGCCTCGGTACGGTACGTGCACCACCTCGATGCCGGTCTTCATCCGGAATAGCTCGCCGGCGAGATGGGTCAGGTTTCCGGTCCCGTTCGAAGCCAGGTTGATCTTGCCGGGATTGGCTTTGGCATAGGCGATGAACTCGGCGACGGATTTGGCTGGAGACGAGGGATTGACCAGCAGCACGAAGGAGTCGCTGTTGATGCTCCCGATCGGGGCGATGTCGCGCGTGAGATTGAGGGGGCTATTGACGTAGAGCGTCACATTGATTGCGTGAGGGGTGGCAACCAGCAGGAGCGTGTGCCCATCGGCGGGCGCGCGAGCGACCGCCTGCAGCGCCAGATTGCCGCCGGCGCCCGGCCGGTTTTCAATGATCACTGGTTGACCGAGCCGCTGTGACAACGACTGGCCGATCAGGCGCGCGATGATGTCGGGTACCGCGCCTGCCGGAACGAAAACGACCAAGGTTACCGGCCGCGCCGGATAGCTCTGCGCCCGCGCGATACCGGGTACAGCGGACACAGCGGCGGTGCTGGCGAAAAGCTGCAAAAACGTTCGGCGGGGCAGTGTCATAATAATTTCTCCAGCTTTACTGGCGACAAGTTTAGCCCGGAAATTCCCCTATGTCCTGCGGCATCTGCTGCACGAACCCGCCTGTTTCGTTGACTTTGATCAAGGCCGTCCGGAGCCAATGCGGCACAACGATTAGGCCGAAATCACTGCGTTCGAATGGAGCGAAAAACCTGCTGGGGAGGTAGGCGCCCATGAAGCGGTTCAGGATGTTGTCGGCCGGATTATTTGTTCTTGGCTCGTGGCGACATATGTCGCCGTTGCGCAGGCAGCGGTCAAAGTCGGTCTGTCGATGACGCGGATGCACGTCACTTAGCCGCTCAGTGAGGAACGAATGGGCTATCTGAGGCGGCTACCGAAATTCGAATATCTCGCGCCCCGCAGCATTCGAGAGGCATGCGGTCTACTCGCCACGCACGGCGAGCGGGCGGAGCTTCTAGCCGGCGGCACCGATCTCCTTCTGCAGATGCGCAAGCGGGAGGTCTCCCCGGATTATGTCATCGGCCTCAAGAGTGTTTCGGAGCTTGTGGGCGTTCGGGCGCTGGCCGATGGCGGCGTCACGATTGGAGCGATGACGACTTTGCGCGAACTTCTGTCGTCGCCCGTTCTGCGCCAGAAATACGGTGTGCTGTGCGAAGCCGCTGCAAGCATCGGCGGCAACCTGGCTGGCGCTTTGCCCTGCGCCGACCTGCCACCGGCCCTGATTACCCTGGGTGCGCACGTGAGGCTCGATAGCAGAAGCGGGGAGCGTCTTCTGCCGCTGGAAGAATTCTTTCCAAGTTTCGGGACGACCGCTGCCCGCCCGGACGAACTGCTGACCGCAATTCTGTTACCGGATGTGCCATCGTTCAGCGGCGGCGCTTATCTGAAATTTCATGACCGCCAGTCGATGGACATGACAACCGTGGGCGTCGCGGCACTTGTAACCTGGGACGATGCCAGCCGCGTCTTCCGCGACGTAAAGATTGCGCTCGCAAGTAGCGCACCCGTTCCGATGCGGGCGAGGAATGCCGAAGCTGTCCTGCGCGGGCGGGCGCTTGCCGAAGACGCGCTCGAGCAGGCCGCAATCGCGGTGTGCGACGAAGCCAATCCGCGCACGTCCTGGCGGGCTACCCGGGAATATCGCTTGGAGCTTTTGAAAAGCCTGACCGTGCGAGCCGTTTGCAGCGCACACCGGAATATCTCGCCATGATCGGGGGGCTGTCGTGAAACACTTGATGCCCATCACGTTGCGCGTCAACGGCGTGCATCACGACTGTCTGGCGCCGCCCTGGCGCACCTTGCTCGAGGTACTGCGAGAAGTCATCGGTCTCACCGGCGCCAAACGCTCTTGCCAGGAGGGTCAGTGCGGCGCCTGCTCGGTTCTCGTTGACGGCAAGGTTGTCAATTCTTGCCTCTATCTGGCCGTCGAAGCGCAGGGCAAGGATATCGAGACGGTCGAAGGTATGACCAAGGATGGCGTCCTCGATCAAATCCAGAAGTCGTTCGTGCAGAAAGGCGCCATTCAATGTGGCTTCTGCACACCCGGCTTCGTCGTGGCGACAAGATCGCTGCTCAATGAAAACCCAAATCCGAGCGAGGACGAGATCCGCGAGGCGATGGTTGGCCATCTGTGCCGCTGCACAGGTTATGTCCAGATTATCGAAGCCATTCAGGATGCGGCCAGTCAGCTCAGGCAGGAAAGCAGCAAACCCGCATGAATAATCCTGTTCGCAATGCCTTCGACGTGGTCGGTCAGCCGACACCGAAGAAAGACGGCGTCTTGAAGGTATCGGGGCAGGCCGAATACGCCGACGATCTGAGCATGCCGGGCATGCTGCACGGCAAATTGCTGCGCAGCCCGCACAACCACGCCCGTATTCTGCGCATCGATACCAGCCGTGCAAAAGCGCTTCCTGGAGTACGCGCCGTCATCACCGGGAAGGATTTCCCCGGCATCAAGTATGGGAATCTTCCGCAAACCCGCGACTACCTGCCGCTGGCGATAGACGTCGTCCGCTATATTGGTGAAGAGGTGGCGGCGATTGCCGCCGTTGACGAGGACACCGCCGAGGAAGCGCTCGACTTGATCGAAGTCGATTACGAGCCGCTGCCCGCGGTATTTGATCCGGACGAGGCTGTGCGCCCGGGCGCGCCGCTCGTCCACGACCACGCGCCGAATAACATCTGCGCCAAGACTGCGTTTGAATTTGGCAAGGTGGACGAGGCCTTCGCCAAGGCCGATTATATTCGCGAAGATGTCTATGAAACCCAGGCCGTCAAACAGGGCATGCTCGAGCCGCATGCCTGCATCGGGCTCTGGGACAACACCGGCAAGGTGACGCTCTGGTCATGCAAGATGAGCCCCTACGTCGTCTGGCGGCAACTGGCGATGGGTCTCGGTCTCGAACTCCGCAACGTGCGAGTTGTGCAGACCGTCGTCGGCGGCGGCTTCTCTGGCGGCAAGCAAGAAGCAATGCCGATGGATTTCTGCGCGGCGCTGCTGTCGAAAAAAACAGGTCGCCCGGTCAAGATCGTCCATACCATGGACGAGGTTCTGACCATCGGACATATGCGCCATCCGATGAAACTGACGCTGCGCACGGGAACGGACAAGAATGGCCGAATACTGGCGCAGCATTGCAAGCTGGTCGCAAATGGCGGCGCCTATTCGAGTATCGGCGGCTTCAGCATGTATCTCGCCGGTGCGATGCTGAACATTCCGTACCGGGTTCCCAATATCCGTTACGAGGCCTATCGCATCTATACCAACAATGGATTCTGCGGCGCTCTGCGCGGGCATACGAACACCCAGATTTGCTTTGCGCGCGACTCGCAGATCGAGCTCATCGCGGCTGATCTGGGTATCGATCCGATCGAAATTCGCCGTCGTAACGCGCTTCAGCCTGGTGACGTCACGCCTAACGGTTTTCGGATTGGGACATTCGCGTTCGACGAATGTATCGAACGTGTCGTGCAACTCTCCGGCTGGCATGAAAAGCGCGGGAAGCTCCCGAAGTATCGCGGCATTGGCTTCGGCTGCGGCTCGCACATCTCCGGGGCGCGGCTTATGGGCCATTCGGCCTCCGCCGCCGAGATCCGCGTGCAGGAAGACGGCACGGTCCATCTCACGACCGGGTCGACCGACGTTGGACAGGGCGCCGACACCGTGCTGTCGATGATTGCAGCCGAGGTCCTCGGTGTCACCGTCGACGATGTCCGTTACGTGCGCGTCGATTCGGACTCGACGCCTGTCGATCCCGGAACTTTCGGGTCGCGCGTGACGTTCTTTACCGGCAATGCCGTCAAGCGAGCCGCCGAAGATGCCCGCCGGCAGCTTGCCGCGATTGCCGGCGAACGGATGGGCGTTGATCCGGACGATCTCGTATTCCGTCATCGTGAAATCATCAATCGGCGGGATGACCGGCAGCGCCTTTCGCTAAAGGAAGCTGTGCGTTGGGGCGCTTTCCAGACCGGACGGGTGGTGATCAGCCACGGCACCTACGCGGCCAGCGATGAGAAGATCGATTTTCGCACCGGCTACGGAAATCTCTCCCCGGCCTACAATCCGTCCGCCTGCGCGGTCGAGGTCGAAGTCGATCCGAAAACCGGACAGGTGAAACTGGTCGGCTTCTGGGGCGCGGATGACAGCGGTTTTCCAATCAACCCGTTGGCCGTAAAGGGCCAAGTGATCGGCGCGACGGTCATGTCATTCGGACATGCACTGTATGAGACGCTGGTTCGCATCGACGGAAGGGTCATGAATCCGTCCTTCCGCGATTACAAGATGCCGCTGACGACTGATGTCCCTAAACTTTCCGACTTCAAACACAACAACGTTATTACCTTCGAGCCAGAGGGACCATTTGGCGCGAAGGAGGCCGGCCAGGGCGCCGGGACCGGCGTCATCGCGGCAATTGCCAACGCCATCTACGATGCGACCGGCGTGCGATTGAACAGCCTTCCGTTATCGCCGGATCGAATCCTCTTCGCCTTGAAGGAAAAAGAGGGCGGACCCGCCGAGAAGGATGCTTCCCTCCGATCGCAGCCGAACAGGCCCGCGTCGCTTTCGCCGGATCCGCAGAGCCGGAACATTGGTCGAAGCGAGCCGGAACGTTCTGCAATCGCATGACGCCGGCCGCGACAACGCAGTCGATCATGAGCAGGAAATCTTATGCTCGAACATTGCACGCCCTGGCCTGAGTCGTTCGTTCGGGACTATGTCCGGCGCGGATTCTGGAAGCCCCAAAGCCTTGCTGATCTGCTGGAAACCCGCGCCCGCGCTTTTTCGGACCGGGCCTTTGTTACGGATGCGTCGGGAAAACTGAGTTACGGCGAGATCGACCGGCTCGCCACTCGCGTCGCCATGCGCTTACTTGATCTGGGCCTGCGGCGGCACGATATCGTGCTGCTGCAGCTTCCGAACGTCCGTGAATTCATCATTGTCTTCTTTGCCTTACAGAAGATCGGCGTCATTCCGGTCATGTGTCTGCCGCATCATCGTAACCGGGAGATCGGCTATTTTGCCGAGCTCACCGGTGCGAAGGCCTATTTCTTTCCGAAACGCTTCCGCAATTTCGACTACATCCCGATGGCGCGGGACATCCAGGCGGCGGCGCCAGCGCTTAAGCATTTGCTCGTCCTTGGGGATGGCAGCGAGGACGGCGTTTCGTATCTCGGGCCATGGATCGCGGAGGAGCGGCGCGGAGACGATGACATCCGCGCGATCTTGCCGCATCGCCCCGATCCCTTCGAAGTGGCCTTCATGCTGCTGTCGGGCGGGACAACCGGGATACCAAAACTGATTCCGCGCACCCATGTCGATTACCTGTGCAATGCCGAAGAGTGTGCGCGCGTGCTCGGCTGGAACCAGGACACGGTATTTTTGGCTGCGCTTCCTGCCGCGCACAACTTCCCGCTCGGCGCACCGGGGATGTTGGCCATTCTTGCTGTCGGCGGTCGCGTGGCCCTATGCGCGTCCACCGATGCCGAAACGGTGTTCACGGCCATCGTGCGGCAGCGACCCACTTTCGTCGGTGTCACGCCAGCCTTGCTGATCAATCTTCTGAACTCTCCCATACGATCGAAGTACGATCTCAGCTCATTGCGCTTCGTTTACGTCGGCGGGCAAAAAATGCTTCCAGAATTGGTTGAACGCGTACGTGCTGCCTGGCCTTTTGCCATGCCGGGCCATGCCTTCGGGATGGCCGAGGGCCTGACCAACCTGACCCGCCCGGGCGATCCGTGGCAGGGCATTCTGGAGACACAGGGCCGGCCGGTGTCGGCGGCGGATGAAATCAGGATCGTCGACGACAACGGGTGCGAGGTGGCTCCGGGCGCGGTGGGCGAACTGATTACCCGCGGCCCGTATACCATCCGCGGTTATTACAAGGCGCCGGACTACAACCGTCAGGCCTTCACTTCCGATGGATTCTATCGCACCGGCGACATGGTTCGATTGCATCCAAGCGGGAACCTTGTGGTGGAAGGGCGAAAGAAGGACCTGATCAACCGCGGCGGCGAGAAGATCAGTGCCGAGGAGGTCGAGAATCTCATTCTCGGCCATGAGCACATTCAAATGGCGGCGGTGGTGGCAATGCCGGATGCCGTCATGGGCGAACGCAGTTGCGCCTTTGTGACGCTCAAGCCCGGGCGCTCGCTCACGCTCGATCAGTTGGTCGTCTTCCTGAAGAGCAAGCAAATCGCCACATTCAAGCTGCCGGAGCGCCTGGAAGTCGTCGACTCGCTGCCGCTTTCCGGAATGGGAAAGGTCTCGAAGAAGGACCTGCGCGAAGCGATTTCGAAGAAACTGAAGGCGGAGAATATGGCCGTCCCTTCGGCCGCCCATCTTGCCGAGCACGTGCAGCCGTAGCAAGGTGACCGTCCGCCGCTTGCCTTGATTTTTGTTAAGTGCGCATAGGCATGACGCGGTAGCTTTTTTTTGGCGGGCGATCGCCGAAAGCATTGTTATATGCGCTCATAAAAGCCCTTCGAACGGAAAGGATGCTCGTCATGCAGGCACGACTGGATCCGCGCAAAGCGGCACCGGAAGCGATGAAAGCGATGTCCGCCCTGCACGCCTATGTCGGCAAGTGCGGGCTTGATCATAAGCTTATCGAGCTTGTCAAACTGCGTGCATCGCAGATCAATGGCTGCGCCTGGTGCATGGACATGCACACCAAGGAGTTGCGGGCTGACGGGGAATCCGAGCAGCGGCTCTATCTTCTCAGCGCCTGGCGTGAATGTCCCTTCTACACCGAGCGTGAGCGCGCTGCGCTCGCCTGGACGGAGGCCTTGACGTTGCTTACCGATGGCAATGTGCCGGACGAAGCCTTCACGGCTGCGCGCGCGCAGTTCAGTGAGGAAGAATTGGTGAAGCTTACGCTGGCGATCGTCGCGATCAATGGCGCCAACCGCATCAATGTGGCTTTTCGGACCGTTCCAGGGAGTTACCAACCCGCTGTCCGCCACGCTGCCGAGTGATATAAGCTTCGCGCCGATTTGCGGGATACATTGCGTGAGCGGCTGTCAGCCAACGCAAATACGAGCCGGTATTGACCCAGTCCGTGCGGGGTATGACACATCCTTTCTACACCATCGGTCATGGAAGGCGGCCAATCGGCGATTTCATCGATTTGCTGCAACGCGCAGAGGTCACCCTCCTCGCCGATGTCCGTACGGTGCCGCGGTCGCGCACAAACCCGCAATACAATCAGGATGCGCTGCCGCAATCGTTAGCTGCATTTCAAATCGGATATGAGCACATTGCAGCGCTGGGCGGTCTGCGCGGCCGTGCGCGCAATGTGCCGGCGAGCGTCAATGCATTCTGGCAAAACGAGAGTTTTCACAACTATGCCGACTACGCGATGAGCGACAGCTTCCGCGGCGGTCTCGCGCGGCTGCGCGAGCTCGGGCGCGAACATCGCTGCGCCATCATGTGCGCGGAAACGGTGTGGTGGCGATGCCACCGGCGGATCATCACCGATTACCTCCTCGTCGAGGGCGAAACCGTGTTCCACATCCTTGGGCCGAGCAGTATCAAGCCGGCGCGCATCACGGATGCGGCGTCGCTGCATGCGCCGGGCGTATTAACCTATCCCGCCGCGCACCTGAAATAGACGTTGAACTGTGCCAGATCGGGTCGATCAATGGGCAGGCTGAACGACGTCGGATCGTCGGATCGTAACGTCGATATTTTGGCTCATTCACGATCGTCGGCAATGGTGTGAAATCCCTTCAGCGCCGGGCTGATCAAGGTTTCGTCAGCGTTGACTCCATAGACCGCATATGCGGGATAGAAGAACTCCGGAGCGCCGCGCACAAGGTGAAGTTGGCCGCTCGCCAGATACGGCCGCACGGCGCGCGTGCGGAAGTAGCCTGATCCGCCGGCTTCGAGGATATAGTTCAGCGCGAGTGGACCGAGGCCAACGAAGAGGCCTGGATTTGCGGCTTCCGGAAAGCTTACACTGTGGTTGATCGTAAAATCAGAACCCCAATCGACATAAACATAATCCTCGGGAACGGTAATGCCGGCAAGCGCTGGCGCATTGTCGCTGCTAGGATGGCTTGCTACCAGCACGAGCTTTTCCTCGAAAAGTAAATCAACTCTGAGGCCAGGGCGATGTTGCGGCGCGTACATGACGGCAATATCGAGTACGCCTTCCGCTACCTGCGTGATCAGGCTGTCCGGGACGTTCACCTGTGCACGCAATGCAATGTCCGGTGCCGACCGACGCATCCACAACATCCAATTAAGGAGCCAGGGATTCCATAAGCTCAGTTCGCCGCCGACGGCCAGCACGGCTCGCCGGCCGGACGGAACGGCAACCTTGTGCCGCGCGCGCTCCCAGAGCTGCACAAGCGTTGGCGCATAGCGTAGGAATCGTTCACCTTCAGGCGTGAGGGATGCGCCTGCTTTATTGCGCACGAACAGCGGGCGCCCGAGTTGCCCTTCGAGCGATCGCATCCGGGCACTCACCGTGGTCTGGCTCACATTCAGCCGCTCGGCCGCGCGAATGAAACTGCCCGCATTTACGATTTCAAGAAACGTTCTGGCGAGGTTGATGTCCATCTCTCTAGTTCCTCCGCCGCATCGTCTTATCTAGCAAAGAAATTGCTATAATTCAGCAATACTTTTCGTTTGTATGCTCATCAAATCCGTCCATCATATTGATTGGACAGAAAGAATTGGGGGCGCCTCGCGGCGCGAGGGGC
>WBZR01004093.1_pt1 | contig 12301 bp, 10 predicted proteins | sample 5204231 | NCBI WGS metagenome assembly WBZR01 (sample SAMN12412403, study PRJNA552823) | activated sludge metagenome | isolation source: activated sludge from anammox sidestream of wastewater treatment plant... | place: USA: Virginia | collected 2017-08
CCACACCAGCTTCACCGCCGGCCAGCCCCAGACGGCGACGAAGCAACCCCACACCGCGGTGATGAAGCCGTACTGGGCGATGGTGAAGATGGAGCTCAGCGAGCCGAGCAGCAGCAGCAGGAAGCCGAGCAGCACCAGCCACAGCCCGGCGAGCGAACCCGTCCAGGGCACCGCCGCCAGCTCCCGCGACCGCGTGGCGATCAGGAACGCGGCGATCACCGGGATCAGGTAGCAGTGGTTGTACTCGTCCCGCGGCCAGTCCTTGACCCACATCCAGTGCAGCGAGTCGCGGAAGGCAAAGATCAGGATACCGATGAGCACCGCCAGCAGCAGGGTGGCGGGCAGCTTGCTGGCGCTGCCCGAGGCTGGCGCGCCGGATGGTGCAATCGTCTCTGCTGACATCGTTCTCGCCGGTGTTGTGCTCAGGCGGCAGCGCGGTGGGCGCCCCGGCTCCGGGTCTGCATGCTGGGCAGGCTCATTTAAGGATTTATTAAGGCCCCATGGGGCCCGCTGCGTCCGACGCATTCTCTCCCGGGCGGGGTGCTCCGCTCCATGGCGCGGGTCTCAGTCCGTAGTAGTCGTGGTGTTGCCATAACGCTGCCGGACCGGCGACAGCCGTTATCATGCCCTGCAGCCCGCGATGGCGGGCACCGGTGCCCACGCTATGAATGGTAACCCAGGACCCCCGCCCGCCCATGGCACGGACGCGGCCGCGATCGAAGCGGCCAACCGCGCCCTCAAGGATGCCGCCTGGGCGGAACAGAACGGGCTGGCGGAGCGTGCCATCGCCGCCTACCGGCGCGTGGTGCAGCTGGCGCCGCACATCCACCAGGCGCACAACAATCTCTCCGGCCTGCTGCTCGGCATCGGCCAGGCGCAGGAAGCGCTGGCCGCGGCGCGCCAGGCGCTCGCCCTGCAGCCCGACGACCCGATGGTCAACGCCAATGCCGGCCAGGCCAGCGTCGCCTGCGGGCTGGTCGACGAAGGCATCGCCCTGCTGCGCAAGGCGCTGCTGGCCCGCTCGGACATGCACCCACTGCGCGCCCTGCTGGCCGACGTGCTGGTGGATGCCGGCCGGCTCGAGGACGGCGCCGCGCTGTTCAGCTCCGTCGAGGGCCAGTACCAGAACGACGCGCGCTTCCTCGCCGCCGCCGCGCGCCTGTATGCGCGTGTCGGGCTGGCGGGCAGCGCCGAGGCGAGCTACATCCGCCTGCTGCAGCTCGAGCCGCGGCGCGCCGCCACCTACAACGACTGCGCCCAGCTCTACAACGAGCACACGCAGTTCAGCAAGGCACGCGAGCTGTGCCTCAGGGGCCTGATGCTCGAGCCCGATGCACCGGTGATGTGGAACACGCTGGCCAACGCCCAGGCCTGCATGGGGCAGACCGGCGAGGCGCTGCAGTCCTACCACAGGGCGCTGGAGCTCGCGCCGGCGCTGGCCGCCACGCGCTCCAACCTGCTGCTCGCCATGCACTACTCCAGCGAGGTGACGCCGGCGCAGCGGGTGCAGGCGCACCGCGAGTTCGGCCGCCTGCACGCGCAGCCGGCCGCCGCCGCGCGCGCCTTCGCCAACAGCGCGGATCCGGGGCGACGCCTGCGCATCGGCTACAGCTCGCCGGATTTCCGCACCCACTCGGTGGCCTTCTTCTTCGAGCCGCTGCTCGAGCACCGCGACCGCGAGGGCTTCGAGGTCGTGGCCTTCGCCGACGTCAAGGGTCCGGACGCGGTGACCGCGAGGCTGCGGAGCCAGTGCGACGAGTGGCACAGCATCGTCAACCTGCCGGACGCCGTCATCGCCGAGCGCGTGCGCGCCGCCGGGATCGACATCCTCGTCGACCTCGCCGGCCACGCCGGCAACACCCATGCGGCCGCCCTGGCCTGGAAGGGCGCGCCGGTGCAGGTCACCTACTGCGGCTACCCGGACACCACCGGGCTCGAGGCCGTCGACTACCGCATCACCGATGCCATCGCCGATCCGCCCGGCGTCGATGCCGACTACGCCGAGCGGCTGGTACGGCTGCCGGGGAGCTTCCTCTGCTTCCGCCCGCCGCCGCTGCTGCCCGACATCACCCCGCCGCCGGGGCCGGGCCGCGGCCACGTCACCTTCGGCTGCTTCAACCGCGAGTTCAAGGTATCGCAGCAGGCCTACGACCTCTGGGCGCGGATCCTGCGCTCGGTGCCGGGCTCGCGCCTGGTGATGAAGTGCCTGGGCGCGGCCGACGCCGGCACCCGCGCCTTCCTCCTCGGCGAGTTCGAGCGCCGCGGCATACCGGCCGCGCGCATCGAGCTGGTGGGCTTCATCGCCAGCCAGCAGGAGCACTACGGCTGGTACCGGCAGGTGGACGTGGCGCTCGACACCTTTCCCTACAACGGCACCACCACCACGCTCGACTCGCTGATGATGGGCGTCCCGGTGGTGACGCTGGCCGGCGACTGCCACGCCGGCCGCGTGGGTGCGAGCCTGCTCACCCGCATCGGCATCCCGGAGTTCATCGCCCGCGACGCCGACGAGTACGTCGCGCTCGCCATCGAGCTGGCCTGCGATCCGGAGCGCATCGCCGGGCTGCACGGCAGCCTGCGCCAGCAGCTGTTCGCCAGCGAGCTCTGCGACGGCGCGACGTTCATGGCCGGCTTCGAGTTCGCGCTGCGCGGCATGTGGGCCAACTGGTGCCGCCGGCAGGGCGCGACGCTGACGCCCCGGCAGCAGGCCATGGCGGCCTTCGATTTCAGCGTGCTGCGGCGGTCCTGAGCAGCGGCCAGCCGCCTTCAGGCCTGGGCGATCAGCCCCTGCACGAACTGCCTGCCCGCCGCGTTCTCCGGGGGGATCAGCTCATCGTGCAGGCATTGCAGCAGCTCGCGAACCAGTTCGTGCCGGCCCTGCTGCCGGTACTGCGCGGCACGCTGGATGATGTCCTCGCCGAGACGGCCGCGCAGCGAGGGATGGTGGCTGATCCTCACCGGGCCGTCGAAGCGCCGCTGCGCGCCGGTGCCGCGGAAGTTCCAGCCCTCGTCGAGGATCGCGAGCTTCACCCCGTGGCGGTTGTTGTCGGGGCTGAGCAGCTCCACCAGGCTGGTCTGGTCCATGAACAGCGCCTCGCGACGGATCTCCGGGTCGGCGATGTGCGCGGTCACCGCGGTCGACGGCGGCACCGGCCGGTTGCCAAGCTCGAAATTCTGCCGCGTGAGCTCCTCCCAGCCGGCGAGCAGCGCCTGCACCGGCGGCGAGCGGCGGAAGAGGATGTGGCCGACGTTGAACATGGCCCTGCCGGTCATCTGCGCGCACTTGCTGACATCGGGCTGGCAGACCGCCATGGCGATGTCGATGTCGCGCAGGCGCCCGAACAGGGTGAGGAACTCGGCACTCAGCACGCGTGTGTCGGTATCCAGGTGCAGGGTGTACTCGTAGGGCGACTGGCGCAGCGAGCGGATGCGGTCGAGCTGGCCCTCGGCCCACAGGCTCTGGTAGCTGCGCCGCGTGGCCAGCGGCACCACGCTGCTGAAGGCCGGGCTGCGGCAGAAGGGCAGCTCCGGCAGGTCGGTGAACAGCGTCACCGGCAGCTGTGGGGCGAAGTCGCGCGCGCTGGCGGCGGAGAGGAAGGCCTCCGCCACGTAATGCGGCCGGCGCGTCGCCACGTAGACCATGCCGATGTCCGCCGTCACCGTCACCCCCTCAGGCCGCGAGCCCGAGCCGGTGCAGGATGTCGGCGTCGAGCCCGGCGCGGAAGGCGGCGAGCAACGCCGGGCTGGCCGCCTCCGCCCGCGTGAACTCGCGCTCCAGCTGCGTGGCGACCGGCGCACCGAGCAGTTCGTAGATCTCCTCGGTGCCGCGGGGATGCAGGTAGCCCGCGGGCTGCTGCAACCCGCCGCTGCGGCGCAGTCGCAGCGCCGCCGCCATGCGCCCCAGCCAGCGCTCCGGGTCCTGGCGCAGGGCATCGGTGTCGACAACGATGCTGCGCGGCCCGAGGTTCGCCAGCCAGTCCGCATGGCGGGTGTTCCAGGCGGCGGCGGCTTCCGCGGGCGAGCTGCCGAAGGGCAGAAAATCCGGCGCCTCGGCGGCGATGCGCAGCACGCTCGCATACCAGCGTGCGGGATCGCGCACCGCCAGCGCCACGGCGAAGTCCTGCGCGCGCTGGGCGGCAACCGCCTCGCGGTAGAAGGCGCTGCCGGCGAGGCCCGCCCAGGCCGCCGGCTGCTCGTGCCTGAAGCGGTGCAGTTCCGCCGCGTAGCGCGGATCGACGAACTCGTCGGGCCCGAGTTCCCTGCCATCGCGGTAGATCGGCCCGTGCTTCCAGCCGAGCAGCATGGTGGCGGTGCGCAGTCCGGTGAAATTCCGCCGCAGCATCCAGGTCAGCAGGTTGGTGCCCGAGCGCATCAGGCCCGCGATGCGCACCAGCGTGGGCGCTGGTACCCCTGGCCCGGCAGTGGCTGGCGTCACGGCGGCAGCAGGTCGAAGGCGATGCAGAGCCGTTCCTCGTCGGAGCGGAAGGGAATGGTGCGGTGATAGAGCGACGAGGGAAAGAAGGCGATCTGGCCGGGCTTCGGCTGGTGCAGCAGGGTCGGCGATGGCCGCTCCGACAGCCGCGGATAGGCGCCGCTCTCCAGGCCGAACTCGATGGCGCCCTCGCCCGCCGCCGCGCGCTGCGGCAGCTGCAGGTACAGGCAGCCGCTCATCCAGCCGAAGGGGTGGTTGTGGAAATGCTGGTGGCCGCCCGTCAGCAGGCGCACGAACCAGCCCTGCAGCCGCAGCGTGCCGGGCCAGCGGGTGATCATGGTCATGCTGGTGGGCATCAGCGCGGCGCGATAGCGCTCCAGCCCGGCGAGGATGTCGCGCTCCAGCCGCGCCAGGGCCGGGTAACCGTGGCGGAACAGGTTGCCGCCGGTCTGGAAGCCGCCGATGGTGGTGACGCCGCGGGGCTCCCAGATCGCCGTCACCTGGCTGGCCTCGCGGATCAGGTCCTGCAGGAAGGCCTGGTCGGCGCCCACGCCGGTGTAGACATCCATGACCCGCACGCGCTGCAGCGGATCCGGGCAGAACGGATGGGGATCGCGCCGGCCCAGGTGCCAGGAGGCGTAGGCCGCGAGCGAGGCCGAGTGCAGGTTGGTCGCCTCCGCCTCGCTGTGGCCGCGGATTTTCTCGAAGAACTCCTCATGCCGGCCGAGGCGCAGCAGGCACTCCAGGGCCTGCGCATGCGCGTAGGGCTTGCCCGAGGCGCGCAGCAGCGGCAGGGCCTCGGCATAGTCAGCGCCGTTCTTCAGCAGCAGGCCCAGGCTTTCGCTGGCCTCCGCCTGCCCGGGCTCCAGGGCGATGGCGCGGCGGTAGCTTGCCACCGCCTCCTCCACGCGCCCGGCATCGCGCAGGCCGTTGCCGAGGAAGGCGTGGACGGCGGCGCTCTCCGGGGCGGTGGCCCGCGCCGCCTCGAGAAACGGCAGGGCCTCGGCGGGCCGGCGCAGCTGCACCAGCAGGTTGCCGAGGCTGAGGTTGGCGCGACCGTGATGCGCATCGGCGGCGACGGCGCGCCGGTACTCGGCTTCGGCCGCCTCCAGCTCGCCGCAGGCATGCAGCGCATTGCCGAGGTTGGTGCGCGCCTCGATATGGCCGGCGTCGAGCGCCAGCGCGGCACGCAATGGCGCCAGCGCCGCCTCCGGATGGCCGAGCATGACCTGCATGGCGCCGAGGTCGGACTGCACCGCGACCAGCGCGGGATCGGCGCGAAGCGCGCGCTCGAGCAGCCGCAGCGCCTCCTCACCGCGCCCGCAACGGAAGCGTACCAGCGCCAGCAGGTGCAGGGCCCGCGGATCGGCGGCCTGCTGCGCCAGCCGCGCCTCGCAGGCGGCCTCGGCCTCCGTCAGCCGTCCGGCGGCCAGCGCGGTCCGCGCCGCGGCCAGCGGCTCCTCGATGGCGATGCTGCTCATGATGGCCTCAGTCCTCGCCAAGTTCCTCGGCGGTCGCCGCGCGCACGGCGACGACCTGACCCTCGAAGCGCAGGGTCTGCCCCGCCAGCGGGTGGTTGGCATCCAGTGTCACCGTGGTCTCGTCGAGCGCGGTGACGACATAGCGCCGCGGCGGGGTGCCGTCGGTGGCGTCGCCTTCACGGTCCACCTGCATGCCGAGGGTGATCTGATCGGCATGGGCGATGGCGGCACGCGGCACCACCTCGATGAGGCGCGCCTCGCGCTCGCCGAAGCCCTCTTCCGGGGTGATGGTGATGTCGAAGCGCTCCCCCGCCGAGCGACCCGCCAGCGCCTGCTCCAGCAGCGGCAGGATGCCCTCGGCGCCGTGCAGGTAATCCAGCGGCTCGCCGGCCGGCGAACTGTCGAGCAGCTCGCCCCGGTCATTGCTGAGGCGGTACTCGAGGCTGACGACGCAGCGGTCGGCGATCTGCATGGGCGGTCCTTGCGCGGAGCGGTAGTATCGTTATAGCGGCCATTCTCGGGGCCAGCCAGCGACGCGGTCAAATCACCAGGATTGACTTAATGCGCCATGAATGAAAAACCCTATCTCGAAGCGGTCCGGCAGCAGTACGAAGCGCTGCCCTATCCGCCGCGCGATCCCGCCGACGAAGCGCGGCGGCTGGTGCTCGCCACCTCGGGCAACCTGCTGGTGATCAACCACCACTGCTTCGGCGGACGTCGCGACTTCCGCCAGGGCTTCCGCTGCCTGGTGGCCGGCGGCGGCACCGGGGACACCACGATCTTCCTCGCCGAGCAACTGCGGCATCACGACGCCGAGGTGGTGTACCTCGACCTCTCCACCGCCTCGCGTGCCGTGGCCGAGGCCCGCGCCCGGGTGCGGGGCCTGAAGAACATCCGCTGGGTCACCGGCTCGATCCTCGAGCTGCCGCGGCTCGGGCTGGGCCGGTTCGACTACATCGAATGCTGTGGCGTGCTGCATCACCTGGAGTCCACCGAAGCGGGCCTCGCGGCGCTCACGGCGGTGCTCGCGGAGGATGGCGCGCTGTTCCTCATGCTCTACGGGCGTCATGGCCGGCGGGTGGTCTACGACATGCAGCAGCTGCTGCGCGACTGGCTGCCCGCGGGGCTGCCGATCCCGGAGAAGATCCGGCTGACCCGCCAGCTGCTGGCGGCCCTGCCGGCGACCCACGGCTTTGCCCGCGACTACGAGCAGTGGCGCAGCGAGATCGAGGCCGAAGGCCTCGGCGATGCCGGCCTCTACGACCTGCTCCTGCACAGCCAGGACCGCTGCTTCGAGGTGCCCGAGCTCTACGCGCTGGCCGCCGGCGCCGGGCTGCAGCTGCTCGGCTTCGCCCATCGCGCCGACGCCTACGAGCCGCGCAACCACATCGGCGACGGCGGACTCGCCCCCACCCTTGCAGGCTGGAGCCTGGAACGGCGCCAGGCGCTGGCGGAGCAACTGGTCGGCAACCTGCGCAAGCACGAGTTCTTCCTCGGCCGGCAGCCGGGACGCACCGCGACCCTGGACGACGAGGGCCTGGCGCTGCGTTCCTTCGGCACGCTGCACGACAATGCCGCGAAGCTGGCCGCCGACATGGTGCCGGGGCGCGTGCTGCGCTACCGGGATCCGGAACACAGCCTGCCGATCGCCTGCAGCGCCATCTCGAAGCAGATCTATGCCCACATGGACGGGAGCCTGTCGCTTGCGGACCTGCGCCGTCACATCCTGGCCACGGTGCCGGGCTCGACCGCGGAGCAGGTCGCGCAGGAACTGCGGCAGGTCTACGACCAGCTCCACCCGCGCGGCTACCTCTACCTGATCGAGGCCGGCCGCTACGGCGTCACCGTGCCGGACTACGCGCAGCTGCGCTGACGGCGAGCCCGGCCGCCACCTTGCCGGCCAGGGCAACGCCGGCACAATGAAAAAGCCCCGCCATCGCTGGCGGGGCTCTTCCGTGCGAGGACCGGACGTTGGCGCCCGGCCGCTGTCAGGTCACCCTGGCGAGCCTCAGGCTCTGGCGCGGCGACGTACCGCACCGAGCAGGCCCACGGCGGAACCGAACAGCCAGACCGCTGCCGGCACCGGGACGACGGCCTGCGGGCCGGCGTTGAACGTCCAAGTCTGGCCTGCCGTACCCGTGCTGTTCGACAGCGTCAGCGCGGTGCCGACCCAGCTGAGGGTCGAGATGCCGTTCAGGTCCGCCACGCTCTGCGCCGGGCCACTCACGACGTCGTCGCCACCCATGGTGCGGGTGACAGACGAGCCGGAGTACACCACCGTCGAGTCGTTGGTGAAGTTGGCACCGAAGGTGTAGTTGCCGCAGATGCTGGCGCCCACTACGCCGCCGAAGTTGCCTTCGATGCAGGACCAGGTGGTGGCACTCGCCGCACCACCGCCACCGATCACCAGACCCGTCGAGGTGTGACGCATCAGAGTCGACGAGGGTGATACGTTGAAGCGGACATTCAGCGTGCCGCCGGTCTGGCTCATGATGCCGGTCACGTCATCGTACTGCCACGTGGCGGTGGACGATGAAATGTTGCCGACCGAGGGGCCATTGTTGCTGCTCATGGTGATGCCGGTCAGCGTGGCCGAGTACAAGGCCGCGTTGGCGGAAGCAGCACCCAGGGTGGCGGCGATCGCCAGCCCCAGCTTGGTTGCAGTCTTGTTCATCCAGTCAATCCTCCAGGTATAAGGGTGGGTACGTCTCTTGGTGGCTTCTTCCCGAGGTGATAACCCGGCCATCTCTTCCCCTCCCCCTGTACGCCCTTCGTCCTGGAGAGCTCGAGATCCGCTGGCTTTGCGTCACAGGCTCGCGCCTGCTTTGCCCTTTCCTCTTTTTCTCTTCCTCTTTCTCTTCTGCTCAGACTCTGCGTTTCGATCGACTCATGAAACCTTGCGGCGGCGCGCGAAGCGCCCGGCAGCCAGCACCGCGGGGCCGAGCAGCCAGGCGGCGGCGGGCACCGGCACGGCAGCCACGTTGAACTCGAGCGTGTATCCGCTGGTTGCCGTGGCGTTGGACAGCTTGAGCGAGGTGCCCACCCAGCTGAGGGTCGACATGCCGTTCAGGTCCGCCACGCTCTGCGCAGGACCCTTGCTGACGTCATCGCCGCCCAGGGTGCGCGTCACCGACGAGCCTGAGTACACCAGAGTCGAGTCGTTGACGTAGTTGGCGCCAAAGGTGTAGTTGCCGCAGAGGCTGGCGCCGACCGTGCCGCCGAAGTTGCCCTCGACGCATTCCCAGGTGGCGGCGCTCGCCGCGGCACCGGCACCGATGGTCAGACCGGTGGAGACATGGCGGAACAGCGTGGTCGGCGGGCCGATGTTCAGGCGCGCGTTCAGCGTGCCGCCGGTCTGGGTCATGACTCCGGTGACGTCGTCGTACTGCCAGGTGGCGGTGGTCGAGCTGATATTGGCATTCGAAGCGCCGTTGGTGCTGTAGGTCGTGTACTGGGCAAGCGTGGCCGAATACAGCGCCGCATCGGCGGCCGTGGCACCCAGCGTCGCCGCGATGGCGAGGCCGAGCGCGGTTCTGGTCTTGTTCCCCATCTGTCCCCTCTTCTTTCGTTCTTTATGGAAGGCCAGCGACCCCGACTCTATCGGACTGCCCGGGGGGTGCGGCAACCTGTCCCTTTACATAAAGCCGGGGTATTCACCCGGAACCAGCTGGCCTGACCACTATGTGGACAGGGCGACTCAGGCCCGCCGCCAGCGCCGAACCAGGGCCGCGCCGCCGAAGAGCGAGAGGATCGCCCAGTCCAGCGCGCTGCCGCCGTCGTCCTCGCGCAGGCCGGTGGAGCTGAACGGCGGGTTCGGCGCGGCGATGGTCACGCTGATGGTGCCGCTGTCCGAATCGCCGTCGGCGTCGGTGATGGTGTAGCCGAAGCTGTCGCTGCCGCCCGTCTGCGCGCCGGTCAGCGTGTAGGTGACGGAGGTGCCCGAGACCGAGGTCGTGCCCAGCGTGCCGGCGGTGGCGGTGACGGTGACGGGAGCATCCCCCATGAGGTTGCCGGTGATGGCCGCCACGTCGAGGGTCTGCGGCCCGCCGCTGGCGGGTACGGTCAGGCTGCCGTTGTTGGCGTTCGGCACCGCGTTGTTCACGGTGACAGCCACGGTGGCGCTGTCGGACTGGCTGCCGCTGGTGACCGTGTAGCCGAAGTTCTCGGCATAGGTGGCGGTATTGGGCACCGCGGAGGGCGTCAGGGTGAGGCGGATGCTGGTCGCCGGCGCAGTGCAGGGATCCGCACAGGCCTGCGAAGCGGTGGCGCCGTTGTCGGTGATGACCACCGCGCCGCCGTGGTCCGGTGGGGTGCTGATGGACACGGTGACCGGATCCACGAGGCTGGTGTCGTTCGCCAGCGCATCGATCACCACCGCGGTGTTCATGCGGGTGGTGGCGCTGTCGTTCACCGCATCGGGCGGCAGCGGCAGCTGGAAGGTCACCCTGATGCCCTTGTTGTACAGCGGGTTGCCGGCGATCGTGGTGCAGTTGCTCGCCGGTGACAGCGTGCACACGCCGTTGGTCAGGACCAGCGAGGTGCCGGTGACGGTGGCGGTCATGCCGTCGAGGTCCGACAGGCTCTGCGGCGGGCCGAGCGGCGCGTCGTCGCCACCCATGGTGCGGGTCACGGACGGGCCCGAGTAGACCACGGTCGACTCGTCGGTGAAGTTGGCGCCGAAAGTGTAGTTGCCGCAAAGGTTCGCGCCCACCACACCGCCGAAATTGCCTTCGATGCAGGACCAGGTGGTGGCGCTGGCCGCGCCGCCGGCGCCAATCGCCAGGCCCGTCGACGTATGGCGGAACAGGGTCGTGGCTGGCGAGGTATTGAAGCGGGCATTCAGGGTGCCACCCGTCTGGGTGACGATGCCGGTGGCATCGTCGTACTGCCACGTGGCCGTCGACGAGCTCAGGTTGCCGTTCGAAGGACCGTTGTTGCTGAAGGTCGTGTACTGCTGGAGGGTGACGGTGGTCACCGCCGCCTGCACCGTGCCCGCACCCAGACTTGCCGCAATGGCCATCGCCAGCGCATTCGTATTCCGGTTCATTCGCGACCCTCCCCGCGATGCGGGAACCATGGACAACAAGACACCCGTCGCGACGTTACTGGCTTGCGCCAGGACAGGCAAGACCGTCAGGTGGTCACGAATGCAGCCACTGCCTCGGCCCAGGCCTCAGGCATCTCGTCGATGCAATCGATGGTGCCGCCGGCGAGCTCCGTGTAGGCGAAATGCGGGAACAGCTGCTGCGCCTTCTGCGAGTAGCCGTAGATCGCATCGCCGGTGTTGGCGAGGATCAGCGTCGGCTGGACGAGCCGGGCCATCGCCGCCTCGTGCGCATAGCTCATGACGGCATCGTGCGCGTACCACACAGTGCGCCCGGCAAGCAGGCCATGGACGAAGTTGGCGTGGAAAGCCTCGAGATCGGTCCAGGCCGGCTGCGCCCGGTGACGCACGCCCCAGAGCTCGGCGAGGTGGCTGCCATCCCAGCGCAGGTTCCACTCTTTCTCGCGGGAGAGCAGCGCGCGCCATTGCGCGCGTTCGGCATCGCTCATGGGCAGCGGCCCGTGCAGCACCACCTTGTCCACCCGCGCCGGATACTGCAGCGCCGCCTCGGTCACCAGCACGGCACCGGTGTGGTGGCCGCAGACGCTGGCCCTGGGGATATGCAGCGCGTCGAGCACGGCGGGCACGATGTGCGCATAGTCGGCGATGCCGGGCGGCGCATCGGGCACGTCCGAGCCACCGAAGCCGGGGATGTCCACGGCGATGGCGCGCAGGCCCCGCCGCGCGAGCGGCCCGAGGACGCGGGCGAACTGCACGCTGTCGGTGGGGGACTGGTGGACCAGCACGAGCGGCCGGCCCTCCCCGCACTGCGTGTAGTGGATCTGGCCCCAGCGGCCGTCGGCATAACCCTTGCGCGGCTTCATCGGCATCACCCCTGCTTTCAGCGATTCCGGGACAGTGTACCCATCTGCGGATGGCACATCGGCTGATGAGAGACCGGGGGAGGCCCCTTCGTGCCTTCAGAAGGCACGAAGGGGCCTCCCCCGGTCTCCCTGTACGCCGTAGCGGCTCCGCAGATGGGTACACTGTCCCGGCGCCGCGGAAAGCCGGTAGGATGGCGCACTCCTTTATATAGCTGCCGGACGGACAGGACGAGGACGGACATGGAACTCAAGGGCAAGACCATCGTGATCACTGGGGCGGCACGCGGGCTGGGCGCGGCCATGGCACGGCGGCTGGCGAAGCACGGGCCGAAGCTGGCGCTGGTGGACATGGACGCCGCGAGCTGCAGCGAGGTGGTCGCCGCCTGCAAGGCGGCCGGGGCCGAGGCGCGCGCCTACGGCGCCAACGTGGCGAAGGAAGCCGACGTGGTGCGGCTCTTCG
>WBZR01001322.1_pt1 | contig 12298 bp, 5 predicted proteins | sample 5204231 | NCBI WGS metagenome assembly WBZR01 (sample SAMN12412403, study PRJNA552823) | activated sludge metagenome | isolation source: activated sludge from anammox sidestream of wastewater treatment plant... | place: USA: Virginia | collected 2017-08
ATTTTTTTATCCTCTGTTCAAAACTGTATTCAGGATTTCAATAAAATTTCCACTGATAAAAACCGATTGGCTTACATCAAAATCAATAGTCAAAAAACGAAATGTCTTTAGTGCGTTGGATTGGGGCTATATGTCGCAGAAAAAATAAAGCATACCATACTGTGGTAGCGTAGGGAAAAAGCAAGTGTATGACTGAATGGAATGTTGCAAAAAGTGCGGAGGTGCTTGGAGTGGCTTGTAGCTTTTGCTTGTGTGTGATTGCGTTTTTTGTAAATTAATTCAACGCAAAAAACATTGTAGCGTAGGCAAAGCAAAAGCCAAGACACGGAAAGCAAAGGGTTGGTTTTGCAATATGGAATGAGGGAATACTCTTGCTGTGCGGTGCAAAATAAATGGTGAAATGAATGGAAGTGTAATGTAGTGGAAGGTAGTGTAGCGAAGCGAAACGCTGTAACGAAATGGAACTGGAATGAATGAACCTTTTATTGCACATTGCCATCAACAACTAATGCTTTATTTTTTTCTGCACCGCTGAAAAGGGTGGTTGGGGTGTGTGGCTTTGGGGGGCTGTGCGGTGGGAGAAAAGACGGCTTCCATTTTATCAAAATGGCTATGGTATTGGCTATTTAACATAATGTTATTATAGGACTGACTGTGCGATTGGATGCTTGCATAAGCGTGGCAAGAGGCAGTACTATAATGCCACATTATGTTATTTAGCTTCAGGCAGTTTTTATACTGGCATAAGCGGAACGGTGGTGGTGGTTGGAGTGTAGCGTTTTTTTGTTGCTATGCTGTGTGTTGGCTTGGCTCTTTGGCTGTGGAGCAAAGCGGAACAGGCAATGTGCCAAATGCTTGGGGAGCATAGCCACAAAAAATATGACAGTTAAAAACTGACTGCAATACCATAGAGTGCTTTGAAGCGTTTGCCTTGTGCGGTGGCAAAGCACTAAGCCGTCTTTTCTGTGCGGTGGGTTGGGGGGAGATGTGAAGTTATTTAGGTAGCGAATTATTTAAAATAAAACCAAAAGCCTTTTCTAATGTCTTTTCTCCAATGCCATCATAATTTGCTAAAGCAATCATTGAATTTGCTTCTCCGTTTTGGATAATCTCAGATATTTTTCTTGCGTATTGAGGTTGTATGCCTGTTTCTATTTTAATTGTCTTTTCGTCTAATGATAACCATTTTGCTTTAAAAGAAGCAAACATATCGTCTTGAGCATTTGGATCATAGTCATAAATTTCAATATCAATTGAGCATTTATTCAAATACTGGTCCATTAGTAATCTAACTTCGTTTGTGTCTAAACCACCATTGTGTGTTCCAAGTAAAGGAAAAGCAATTGAAGTAATTCCTTTTATTTCGTAAGTATCTACAAACTTTTGTAAACCTTGTTCAATCCACTCCATCTTACTTGGATATTTCCAATGAAACTTTGTTGGAAAACTTAAAATCCAAGGAGCATTTTCTTGTTTTGTATAAAGCCACAAAGAACCGGTTTTTATTAGTTTTTTATTGCAATAGTCTTTGTATTCTTCATACATTTTTGGATAGCGAAGTCTATGCACAAAAGCAATTCCTTTACCCATTACACCAACACAATTTACTGTGTTTACAATGGTTTGACACTTACTATTAAATATATTCCCTTTTATGTGCTTTACTGCCATTTTATTTCTCTATAATGTTATACAAATTTATAATTGAACATTGATTTTATTTCGCATAAACGAACCAACTTCTGCCTGATTCATCAATGAAATTCAAGTTAATTTTCTGATTTACATTTCCAAGTGATACATAAGAGTTAAAAACAATTTTGCCTTTATCTATTTTATTTACATCACCAGAAAGTATCTCCATTTCACGCAGGTCAGATGTGCCAATCAAAACAAAATAACCGCTTCCTTTAAAGGATGTACTAATGTGCAATTCTGTTTCTTCCTCATCAATTCTTACTCTTGGATTTTCATTGTTGTAGTAACTGCTATCTACTACAATGTGTGTAAAAATATCCTTATGCTCACTACCTATTAAATTTAAAAGTAAATCTCTGTCTGATGCAGACGGACACACTATTTCAAAATCGCTCAGATCATTAAAAGAAAGCTCATCTTTAACTAAAAATTCTTGTTGAGCATAGTTTCTGTATCTATTGTAGTCTTCTTTTGTTGCATACTGTTGTGGGGTATAATACAAATCCTCAAAACCGAATTTATTTATCATTTTCGCTATACTACCAAATTGCGTTGAACCAGTTTGCATATTTCCATTGCTGATACAACATTGCTCTTCATCTTTAAACAAAACTTCTTGAAGTGAAAATCTGAAAAAGATTGGGATAGGACATTTAGGGAATCCTAAACCTCTTGCTTTTTCATACCAAGAAACCCAGCCGTAGTTTTTACTATCATAACCGTCTGATGTATTTTTTCCTAAAAATTCATTATAAAACTGAGTTGGTGTATGCGGTCTGAAATAGAATCTGGCATAATCGTAAGCATCATTTCTCAAATGCACTACGTTACCAGCTGCATCACCCTTTATAGTTGCTTTATTTCTGCTTTGTATTTTTCTGTTTTTAATTATTTCAACAGCATTGTCAATATGTGAAAAGTGATAGATGCTTCCTTTCCATTTAGACCATTGTTGCTCAATTCTGTCAATAAAATTCAATGTTGAGGAATTATTTATTTCATTGTTAACATAATTGCCTAATAGTTCTTCAACTCGTTTATTGTTTTTAAGTGCTGTCCAATTCCAAAAGGGCTTAAACTCTTGAATAATTTCTGCCGTAAAATCTATATTATTGTTAGATGAAATCAAATCCCATTCTAAATGGTCTTTGAATTGACTTAATACCTGGCTGTTTAATAGAAGTTTACCCGATTCACAAATAAAACGCCAATTCCATTTGTCTGCAAAACGTTCAATGAAAGCAATATCAGTATAATTGATTTGGGGGTTTTCCGTAATGCTATGCCAATCCCATTTGTTTTCAAATTTGGCAAGTAGTTCTTTGGTTGGATTTAAACCAGAATGTTTTGAAAGGTATTCCCAATCTAAATCAAAATCTTTAGTTAGTGATAATAGCTCAATAGTTGGTACAAAAGATTTGTGCCGGGAAACTTTTTTCCAATTCCAAGGTTTTGATTTGGTTCTTTCAATAAATTCAGCATTAAATTCAATATTGGTATCATTGGATAAATATTCCCAATCCCAATCTTTATCTAATAATTGTAGAAACGTCTCATTTGTAAAATCTATCTTTTTTCGTTGAGAGATAGCTTTCCAGTTCCAATTTTTGTTTTTAAGTTCAAGTATAAGTTCAATTGAAATTTCAGCTTTCTTATTTTCCGACAAAATTTGCCAATCCCAGTTTTTGTCTTTAGTAGAAAGAATCAAATCGCTATCAATAATGATGTCCTTCCTATTTGATAGTATTTCAAACTTAATTTTTGGAAACTGTTTTAAAATTTGTTCCAAATACTTTTCGTTGTCCCTTTTTTGCTGCAAAAGAAAACCACCAAACTCGGTTAAGTAATCCCAATCCCAATTTTCACCTTTATACTTCTGTAATAGTAGTCTGTTGTAATTTATATTTCTGTTTTGAGATAAAACTTTCCAATCCCAGTTGTTGTCAAATTTTTGCAGGTAGCGGTCAATATTGCTAAACCATTCTTTGCCACTATTCCAGCTTTTAGGATTAAATTTTTGTTGAATAGCATTGTTTTCAGATAAAACCGACCAGTTGATTTTCTCTTTGAATCGGTTTAATGTTCCAAAATCAGTAGGAAAATGTATGTGATTTGAGATATAAGCCCAATCCCATTCAAAAACATCAAATTGGTAAGTTGCATTTACAATAGGGAACAAAATACTAAATGGATATTTTGTCGTAAGTAGATGCCAAATTAACTTTCGGTTTTCGGATTGTAAATGAGATAATCTATAAGCTATTTTTAGTTCCTGATTTTCAAAAACTATTTCATCTCTATAAACTTCATTTATTAAATATTCCCAATCAATAAAAGTAGATAATACATCTATGTTTTCAAGAATAGTTTCTTTGTCTAGTTTTCGGGTTGCAATTTTCCAATCCCACTTTTCAAACAAATCTATATCATCAAAACTATCAAGAATTGACACTTCTGTGCTGTTCTCTGTAATGAATGTCCAATCCCAAGGAAAATGGCTGTTTTCAAAAATGTATGCTTGTTCTTCTTTTTGTGTTAGAGAAACCCAAAACTGAGATTGTTTTTCGTTGTTTGTTGCATTGTTAAACGATTCTAAGTTTTTGTTCCAAAACGAAACATCAAAAGTTGATTGCGATAAAATTTCTGACCAGAGTAGATTGTTTGAAAAAGAAAACTCGCCAACAAAAGCCCTTTCAATAAAAGTCAGGTTGTCAATTAGATTCTTGTTTTTTGATACTCCTTCCCAATTCCAAGCAAAATCAGGAAATTCTTCAATCAAACTGTAATCTGAAATTTGTTTGCTTACATTTAAAAAGCCTACCTCTGTTGTTATACGACTATGATATTTTTCAAAACTTGTATTATCCCATTCTACATTTTCGTTGGTATCAAAACCATTGATGTATGCTTTACTTTCCCATTGTATCAGATTTTGCTGTTCAAAGAAATCAATTAGGCTTGTTGACCATAGATATTTTTGGTGAGCTACAACGAAGTTGTCGGGCAAATACTGTTTTAAAAGTGACTTAAAAGATTCTTCCTTCAAGCATTTGGCAATTATTTCAGCGTTATTGAAGAAGCGATTTAAAACAATGTGCCAATCTAATTTACTTGCAAATGCTGAAATGTTTTTGTGAAGAAAATTAAGATTGATTTCTTCTGAAATAAATCGCCAATTCCAATTCTTTGAAATGAGAGTATCAAGGTTATCCTTGTATTTGATAAATATGTTTTTGAAAACTTCATTTTTACTAACCGTTATTTCGTAGAAATCCCAAGCGAAATCTTCAATGTGTTCTTCAATAAATTTATCAGGTAAATTTTTCGACAAATAATTCCAGTCCCAATCACAGACTGTAAGTGCAGGATTAGAAAGTAGCGATATTACTAACTCTGTTTCTTTGTATGAAAGTTCTTCAAAATCCCAATTGTAGTTTTCAATGTGCTCACTTATGAAATTATCATGAAATCTCTCTGTTAACTTACTCCAGTTCCAATATTCGGCATATAGATGAATTACTGATTTTATACTTTCAACAGGTGCTTTTTCGGAAATGATACTCCAAACACTACCATCCCCATTTTCAAGAAATAGTTTAAAAACGTGTTTATCGTTCCAATCTGTTTTGGGATTCTCTGCAAGTTCTTTCCAATTCCATAAGTCAATATATATTTTAATGTCATTTACACTAATTGAATTATTATCTGAAAGAATGTGATGATACATTCCTCTCCGTATCAACTTGCTTTTAAGTTCTTCATTTTCGGGCAAGTCAATTAAAAATTGAATATCGGGTTTGTTTATCCCTCCTTTGTAAATGGTAAGTTGAAATGAATTGTCAATTTCAAAAGGTTCACATTCTAATGAAATGCTCTTGTAACTAATGTATTGATCCGTTTGGTATAGCTCAATAATTTCGCCTTTATAGATGTCGCTTCCGAAAAGCTGTAATTGAAGTTTGTGCTTTATTTGAGGATTGTCAAATATTTCTTTTGTGATTTCTCTTTCGTGAGATAGACTATTTTCTATGTCGAACAGACTTTTGAATGAAAAATCTAAACTTTCACCAGTGGCAGTTTGGTTTTCTAATAGTTCTGTTGCTGCAAAATAATACTTGTATTTTAATTTACTTTGTAGAGCATCTTGACCAAAATCAGTTAGAAGGATTACTTCTTTGTCTATTTCAATTAAATTATATTCTGTAAGCCCTTTCAGATAAATGTTGAATATATCTGTTTCTGCCAGGTCTTGTAAATTAAAACCTAATAGATAACATAATTCTGACAATTCAATTTTATTCCCTTTCGCATTGATGATTGAACAAAATGTCTCGTCAATTACATTGATGTCAAAAGCCTTTCTGTACCTTATTTTGTAGGAAGAAGATTTAACCGACCATTCAAATGGAAATGATGTATATGTTTTTTTAATGCTATCCATTCTGTACTACGGCTTTTTGTAATTCTTCGGCACTAATTATTTTTTGCATTTTGTCATATACATTATTATAAATGGCTTTTTGGCAAAAATGCTCACTGTTGCCAACTACAATTAGCAAACGTTTTGCCCTTGATAAAGCAACATTTAATCTGTTGGGAGATTCAGCGAAACCTAAACTTACTTGTGCTGGATAACCTAAAACAGGGTATAAGTTATAATCTGGTTGTTGGCCTTGAAAAGCTGCAATTTTATTGCTACGGACCATCGAAACAATAATGATGTTTCTTTCCATTCCTTGAAATCTATCAACGGTGCTTAATCGTATTAAATTTTCTTTGTCATTAATTTTCCCCTTACCCTTATACAAGTCATTATGATTTTGTACAAGCATTTGTTCTATATAATTTATTTGTTTACCATAGAAGCTAATAAGGCCGATTTGTTTTTCTTCTTGGGATTTATTGGAAAGCCATTTATCAAACTCACTTTTACCTTCGCTGTTTTTAAGCACTTGGAGAATTTTGTCAATCGCATCAATTTCGCCAAAATTCACTCTTGATGTTCCTTCTTGGATTTCTGGAGTATTTACGTTTATCCAAATTGTATGAGTTTCGGGTGTTATGAGGTTTTCGTATTTTAAACCGTGATACCTTGAATCCCATTTGACAAATGAATTGTGATATGATTCATCAGGCGGTAGACCACATAGCAATCCTTTTTCACTATCTTCTGTATAAAATTGTGCAATTACATCATTGATAGCAGGGTGCATTCGATACTGGGTATCAAAAGTTCCCTTTATGCTTTCATCAATATGTGTAAATAATCTTTCAAATTGTGATGTTTCAAATTCCTTCTGGGAAAGTGCTTTGGCTAATGCCTTTTCACCTATTGAAACAAGTATATCTTTGATTTCTTCACCGTCAATCATTGGCGGTAATTGTCTGTGGTCACCTACGATAATGGATTTCTTTCCATATAAAACAGGCAAAGCAAGTTCAGGTGGTGTCGCTTTACTTGCTTCATCCATAATAATAGTATCAAAATTTATGTCTGTGCGATTACAACTTTTAAAATCATTTTTTTCATAGCTTTCTTTATTGAAAACATTTAGATAGGAACGAAAAAATGATGTCCATTTGTTCTCAGAATTTAGTTTTCCAATGGAACTACCAGTAGCACCAATCAGATTTACATATTCTAAGTATTTATCTGCAAATAGCTTTTTAGTTTCGCTGGTTGGGTTCTGTAAATATGTTTTCCAATTATTTAATGCAGAATTTATTTGTTCATCTTCTTGTTGTATAATACGATTTACAATATTGGCTACCCAATGAGAAACAGTATTATTTTGTGTTGCATTGCTTTTCTCCCAGTTCTTTATAGCCTCAAGTGAATAAAAATACCCTTCCGATTCTAAATTATCTGTGTTACCGAAACGAATAGGTTTTACAATGTTGTTTTGGTTGTTTTTTAATCTGTCAATGGCATTATCAACTGCAAGATTTGTTTCAGAAGTCAAAAGTATTTTTGTTTTCTTTTTCTCCTTTTGAGCCACTCTAATGTGTTGCCAAATTATTTCAGCGATTGCTGTTGATTTGCCAGTACCAGGAGGACCTTGTATTAAAGCCAATTCTTCGGCATAAAGCGATTTGTAAATAGCTTGTCTTTGAGATTCATTCAATGATTCTGAAAAAAGATTGCTTTCAAAATCTTGCCACTCGACACTTGTTTTGTTTAATAAATATTCAATGTTTTCAATTTTTTTAGCCTTTGATGAGTCATATAGAAATACTTTGGCATTATCATTAGGCAATCGAGATTTCTCATCGTCAAGTTTAAGAACTGTATCTTCTAATCGTTTTATTTTATCCTTTTCTCCTTTTAATTCTGGAAAAACTGCCTTTATTTTTTCTTGACTGATGTTTTCTTCTACCTCTTGAAGTTTGTCTTCATCCACTTTAAAATATAAATCGGGATAATCTACTTTTTGTAATTTACCTAAATAGAACTTCTCTTGGGTAGTTCCGAAATAAAAATCCTCCCTTAAAAGGTTTAACAACTTTTCTTCTTCTTGTTCAACTTTTAATTCAAAGTTTTCTTCACAAAGGTATTTTTCTTGAAAAGTGTCGTGTATAGTATAACTGAAATTTTCAGAGCCAGTAAAATAGTCGTCTAACTGATTTATTAATCTTGAAAGAACTTCTGTTTTATTCCCTGTTTGATAAAAGTGCCTGAATATTAGCTTCTCGCCATTTGAAATTAATTTTGTATTTAGGTCTGGAACAAAACTTTTCAAATTAGCCTGCAATTCTTGTAAGCCATTATCAAATTTTATATTGAATTTGTACTTGTGATTTTCTCCTCTGTCGTAAATATCTAAGTAAGGAATAGCCTTAATTTTATTTAACTTCTCATTTAATTCATCCTCTGTTTCAAAGTCAAAGTAAATAGCATCAAAAGTATTGTCAAGTCTAAATAAATCGCTTTCCTCTTTGGATTGAAAATTAAGCTGAAATTGAGTTTGATTGCTTTCAAGAAAACTGTCATAAAATGCATTGTACTTTGCACCATTATCAAAGGAATAAAAAAATTTATACTCAATCTTATATTTGTTGTTTTGAAAGTTTGTATCGAGAATCCTTAGAATATCATACTTAGCATCATCAAAAGAGTTTTGACCAATTTTTTTCAGTTTTCTTTTCTCTAATCTTATCAATAAATGATTATCGAAAGTTTTATGTGGATGATAATTTGTGTTTTCTCTAAAAAATGTATTTGCTTCTTCTAAGGGGTCCTTGTCTTCAATAATGTCAAATTTTATTAAGATCATTATTTGCTTTAAACTTAGATTCAAATTTGATTTTAGATATTCAAATACTTCATTGGGCAATTCTTCAGATGTAGCTAAATCATTATAATCCTCAAGAAAGAATTGTTTTCCAAATATTGTTTCAGTTATGAACTTTATGGAAGGCTTTATATTGAACCTTGCAGTTACCTTTTTACTAAATTTTATTCCTCTTATAGCACTTGCTTTTTTCCATTCTTCCGTTGTTAAATGGAGTTGCCCTAATTTTATGAAATTAACAGTTGTTGGAAGCTCTCCAATTATGTCTTTTAATTCTTCTTTTGAATTGTTACTCGCTGCTGTGACTACGCCCTCGATTACTGGATTATCGTTAAAGTCAATGTAACAGATTTCAGCTAACTCTTTTAGGTTGGTAAGCTGTTCCTCTTTGATATTTGTTGTATTATCAACGCTTGTTTGAATATACCCACTGGAAAAATCAAAGTCTTTGACTTTAAAAATTTGTTCAACTTCCTTTTTAAATACTTGTTTGAAAATTTCCTGGTCAATGGAAAGGTGCAGTTTCAAACCGTCCAACTGAACTGCTTTTGAGGTATCAATTCCAATAGGTTTAGATTTATGCTCTAAAATTTTAGATTGTGCCGTAATATATTTCTTCCAAATTTCTCTCTGGTTCATAGAAGCAATTATATTTTATAGAAACCAAAGGTTATTCTTACCAAAATCAGATAAGTGTTCGTTCTCAAAGTGGGGATACATTTCTGCCACCATTTCGGGGTAAAGGGTAGTAACTGGTAAACTTTGTTGGCTGATGCTTTTCCAATACATTCGGCTGAACTGATATACTTGATCCATTAAATCTTTTACTACAGCAATATCATCAAACACTTCCGGGTGGGTACTTGAAATGTGCAGTTTGATTGGGAAATGATATTCTTTATTTCTTACTGGACTATTTGCTGCATAACGTGTGTTGTTGCACAGCAGATAATCTCTTTTTCCTATTTGCAAAATAGTGCCGCTTAATGGCATTAAGTTTTTAGGGTCTTTAATATCAAATGCCAATAACTCCTTGCTTTCTGTTTTGTTGATTGAAACTATTATTACAGGAATGTCCAATTCTAAATGATGTAGCACATCCAAGATTGGTTCTAATTCCTGCTCCGACATTTTCTTGTAGAAGTGAATGATTAGCCTTTTTGCATCTTTCTTTTGCTCCACATAAGTAGTAACAGCATTACGAATGCTTCCTGCCAACATCAACGTTTCATCTGCACCGAAACAGTCAAAGCCTTCAAATATGCCTTCGTTATTAAAGCAGAAAGCCGAACCAACGTATTTAGTTTTGTTGCTATGGCTGTAAAATGCACCAACGCCAACTATTAACTCATTGACTGTTGAACAATTTAAACGCCAGGGAACACCGCCCAGCTTTGCCAACAATGCAATTTCAATATTGGGTAAGTACAAATTAAAATCTTCTCTTGCTAAGTTTTGATTGAAGATAACCTGTGAGCTGATGTCGTGTTTTATGAGGATTTCTTTTACCTTATAGTAAACATTTAGCAGGTCGGTGTTTTCTTCTGTTTTGGCAATTGGGCTAATGTAAATGGCCACATATTGCGTATTGGGTGTTCTTACTGTATTCTTTATTGCAGCATCAACCTCAGCAACAATATTTGTTTTGTCTTGTATTTCAATATTGCTTGCAATGTCTAATAGCAGTGGTTGTTTGATGTAAGTGTAGATGTCTGGAAATGCTCTGTATTCTTGCCCTTCATCATTCTTTTTGAAAAAGCCTTTGTTGAAATATCGGTAAATGTTTGCAACTGCTATGGCTTTGTCTTCGGGATGATAAATGAAAAAGAATTTTACATTATTGTGTGGTGACTTTTTATACGGACCATTTTTCATACCTGCCAATGGATTGATGGAAAGTGTGTTTTTGCCAAATAACAATTCGTTAGAATTGTGTTTGGTTCTAAAAGTTTGGTCTTCATTTACTTTCCAAAAACCATCATTGCTTAATGGTATAATGCTTTTAAAGCCTTTGGTATTTAAAACAGTATTGTAGAAAGCATTTATAAAGCCTAAATACTTTGGATAGCGGTTGCTGAAATCGGGTTTGTCGAATGGTATTTCAAATTCCCTTTTTAGTTGATTATTGAGTAACGGAAATATTTTATCTAAATCTTGCTTTTCTTCCGGTGGCATCTTTATCCAACGGAATAATTTGCCATTGCTGTTTACCCAAGTAATTTTATCGGTGTCTATGTTGCCAATGTCTTGCATTGATTTGGCATACAGCTTTGCTGTGCCATCATAAGACACTACTAATTCAAATGTATTAGATACCCTTGCATACTGCACTTTAAGGGTGAACTTGTTGTATAGATTAAATTTTGTGGTGCTTTTATTTTTATCGTGTTGCCATACTTCTACATCATTTACAAAATTTGGAAACAATACATCTACTTTGTCTTGCAAATAATTATAGATAAGAAAACGGAAGTAATGCAAACCGAAATTGCTGTTATTCTTTATATCTACTGTGGCTATATAATCAGCATTTTCTGTAGTGGAAAAGTTGCAGTACAGGTGACTAATTGCCTTTAATTCGCTTTCATATTGCTCCCACAATTCTTTTGGATATTCGCCTTTATGCAAAGAGGCGTAGCCTTCAGTTTTTTCTTTGAATAAACCTACTTCCAACTTTGTAATAGTTGGTGAAAATGGGATGATATTTAATTGAATCTCTTGCATCAAAAAGTTTTATGTCATTATTGTATTGCTTGCTTTACTAAACTCATTATATACTCAAGGTCTTTATCGTCTTCCACTTGAATTTGATAATCACCATTTCCCCAATGCCCAATATTGGAAACATCTTGTGCTAATTTCTTGGGGTCGTCTAACAGTCCAGCTTTAACATTTATGAAAAGCTTTAGTGATTTTTTTAAGATTGCAATATCTGTTACGTTTTTTCCTTTCTTGAAAGCGATGTAAAACTTTTGAGGCTTTACTTCAATTCCATCAGTAAGATTGAGGATAGCTGCTTTGAATTTTTCGTACAACTCTGCTGTGAGGTCAGAGGCTTTTTCAATATGATCTTGTTCTGTATATACTTTGATTTCGGCAGTTATATTCTTTAGTGATTGGGTTTGCTGAGTGATGGGCTTTATGCTTTCAGCTGCAACAGACTTTTTAATTGGGTTGATGGCAAGGGTGTCATTCTCGAACTGCTTTACTTCCCATAATTCAATAGCAATGTCTTTAAAGTTTGTTGCCTGTATTTGGTTTTCTGTAAAGCTCGGTGAAACAAATGCTACCCTTGTTTGACTCCAGTC
>WBZR01002581.1_pt1 | contig 12292 bp, 10 predicted proteins | sample 5204231 | NCBI WGS metagenome assembly WBZR01 (sample SAMN12412403, study PRJNA552823) | activated sludge metagenome | isolation source: activated sludge from anammox sidestream of wastewater treatment plant... | place: USA: Virginia | collected 2017-08
ACCAGCAGGTTGACGTCGAACATCTGCTCGCCGCTCTGCTCGAACAGGAGCGCGGGCTGGCCACGTCGCTGCTCAACAAGGCGAACATCAATACGGACGGCCTCAGACAACGCGTCGAAGAAGAGTTGCAGCGGTTGCCGAAAGTTTCAGGCCCGGCAGGCGCGCCCGATCAAATCTACGTCACGGGCCGGTTAAACCGCCTGCTGGCGCAGGCCGAAGACGAGGCCAAAAAACTAAAGGATGATTACATCTCGGTCGAACACCTGCTGCTGGCGATGACAGATGACATGGGCGTGACGGGCCGCGCGCTGAAAGAATTCGGCGTCACGCGCGAACGGCTGATGCAGGCGCTGCTGGGCGTGCGCGGCAGCCAGCGCGTCACTTCGCAAAACCCGGAGGCGACTTACGAGGCGCTGGAACGTTACGGGCGCGATCTGACGCGGCTGGCCGAACAGGGCAAGCTCGATCCGGTGATCGGGCGCGACGACGAAATCCGCCGGACAATCCAGGTCTTGTCGCGCCGCACCAAGAACAATCCGGTGCTGATCGGCGAACCTGGCGTCGGCAAAACGGCGATTGTCGAAGGTCTGGCTCAGCGCATCGTGCGCGGCGACGTGCCCGAAAGTTTGAAAGACAAAAAAATCATCGCGCTCGATATGGGCGCGTTGATCGCAGGCGCGAAATATCGCGGCGAATTCGAGGAACGTTTGAAAGCCGTGCTGAAAGAGGTTCAGGAGAGCGCGGGCGCAATCATTCTGTTCATTGACGAACTGCACACGGTGGTCGGCGCGGGCCGGGCCGAAGGCGCGATGGACGCGGGCAATTTGCTCAAGCCGATGCTCGCGCGAGGCGAATTGCATTGCATCGGCGCGACGACGCTCGACGAATACCGCAAACACATCGAGAAGGACGCCGCGCTCGAACGCCGCTTCCAGCCGGTTCTGGTCGAACAGCCTTCGGTCGAAGACACGATCTCGATCCTGCGCGGATTGAAGGAGCGTTACGAGATTCATCACGGCGTGCGGATCAAAGACTCCGCGCTGGTGGCCGCCGCTGTGCTCTCGAACCGTTACATCACCGACCGCTTCCTGCCCGACAAGGCGATTGATCTAGTTGACGAAGCCGCCGCGAAATTGCGAACCGAGATTGATTCGATGCCGGCGGAACTCGATGAAACTTCGCGCCGCGTGATGCAACTGGAAATCGAGCGCGAGGCGTTGAAGAAGGAAACTGACCCCGCGTCGCGCGAACGTTTGACGAAACTCGAAAAAGAGCTTGCTGAATTGAAGTCGCAAGCCGACTCGTTGCGCGCGCAGTGGCAATCTGAAAAACAGGCTGTGCAGCGGCTGCGAGGCTTGCGCGAACAGATAGAACACACCCGCATCGAGATCGAGCAGGCCGAGCGCCAGTACGACCTCAATCGCGCCGCCGAGTTGCGTTACGGCAAACTGGCCGAGCTTGAACGGCGGCTGCAATCGGAAGAAGAGTTGCTGGTGAAAAAACAAAGCCAGTTCCGGCTAATCAAAGAAGAGGTCAGCGAAGAAGACATCGCCGAAGTCGTCAGCCGGTGGACGGGCGTGCCCGTCACGAAGCTGCTCGAAGGCGAATTGCAGCGGCTGTTGACGCTCGAAGAAGAATTGCATCGCCGCGTGATCGGCCAGGACGAAGCCGTCACAGCCGTCGCCGAAGCCGTCATCCGCGCGCGTTCGGGATTGAAAGACCCGAACCGGCCCATCGGCTCGTTCATTTTTCTAGGCCCGACCGGCGTCGGCAAAACCGAACTGGCGCGGGCGCTGGCTGAATTCCTGTTCGACGACGAGCACGCGATGATCCGCATTGACATGTCCGAATACCAGGAGAAGCACACTGTAGCGCGATTGATCGGCGCGCCTCCCGGATACGTCGGTTACGAAGAGGGCGGGCAGTTGACCGAGGCCGTCAGGCGCCGGCCTTATTCGGTGATCCTCTTCGACGAGATCGAGAAGGCTCACCACGATGTCTTCAACGTGATGTTGCAGATTCTGGACGATGGGCGGTTGACCGATGGGCAGGGACGCGTCGTGAATTTCAAAAACACGATCGTGATCATGACCTCGAACATCGGCAGCCATCGCATTCTGGAATATCGCGGCGCGTTCGCGGGCGCGGAATACGAACGGATGAAAGAAGCCGTGCTGGACGAGATGCGCCATCACTTCCGGCCTGAATTCCTGAACCGCGTGGACGAGATCATCGTCTTCCACGCGTTGTCGGAAGAGCATTTGAAGGAGATCGTCGAGATACAACTCGACAGATTGCGGCAACGGCTGGCCGAACGCCACATCAGTCTGGAATTGACCGATGCGGCGCGCACGCATCTGGTTCGCGCAGGCTACGATCCGAACTACGGCGCGCGCCCGCTGAAACGCGCGATTCAGCGCGAGATCGAAACGCCGCTCGGACGCCGCATCCTGAAAGGCGAAGCGCGCGACGGCCAGACTGTGCTGGTTGATTTAGACCCGGCGAGCGGCGAATTGAAATTCACCGTTCGTGAAGCGGGGCCGCAAACGAAGGCCGCCACGGGCGGCGATTGAATCCGGGAGCGAACGCATCCTTGTGTGCCTGCATCCGCAGATGGCCCGCTGTGATGCGATAGGCCATTTCCGGACGCAAGCACGCAAGGATGCGCGCGCTCCCGGAAGGAGAATCAATCTTGGAAGAACTGAAACCCATGTCGTTTTTCTTCGCATCAGCCGAGCCTGGAACCGCGATGGCGTGGCGGCCTCCGACGGACATCTATCGCACGCGGGATGGCTGGGTCGTCAAGATGGAGTTGGCGGGCGTGCGGCCGGAAGACATCAATGTCGCCGCGAGCGGCTCGCAAATCTTCGTCAGCGGCGTCCGCCGCGACAAGTGCATCGAAAAAGGATGGAGTCATTACTCGATGGAGATTACGTACAGCCGCTTCGAGCGGACAGTTGAATTGCCGTGCGATCTGGAACACGCCGGCATTCATATTGAATATCATGACGGATTGCTGCTGGCGCATGTGACGAATCGGGAGGAGGGAAAATGAGTGAAGAGATTGTCAGCCTGCCTGTATTGCCGATCAAAAACAGCGTGCTGTTTCCGGGCCTGTTGATGCCGCTGACTGCGGGGCGTCCGACGTCCATCGCCGCGATTGACGCCGCGCTGGCCAGCGAAGACAAGGAACTGCTGGTCATCACGCAGCGCGATGCGACAATCGAATCGCCCGGCGCGAACGATCTCTACACCATCGGAACCAAAGCCGTCGTCAAGCGGATGATGCGGCGTCAGGACGGCGCGGTAAATTTGATCGTGCAGGGCGTCGAGCGCATGGTTCTGGTCAAGATCGAACAGACCGAACCGCACATGAGCGCGCGCGCCAGACTCGCCCCGCTCCCGGAGGAATCGAACACCGAGATCGAAGCCATGCGCCGCGCGATCCTGGAGCTTGCGGCGCGCGCGATCCAACTCGCGCAGCCCAACGCGCCGGTCGAAATCACGCAGATGCTGGCCGGCAACGAGGAGCCGCTGCAACTAACTTACCTGGTCGGCTCGGTGCTTGGTTTGCCGGTCGAGAAGGAGCAATCGCTGCTCGAAGCGCCCGGACGACTGGACGCGCTGCGGTTGCTGCATTCGTACTTGCTGCACGAACTGCAGGTGCTGGAATTGCGCAACCAGATCAACAATCAGGCTCAGAACGAAATGGAGCGTCAGCAGCGCGAATACCTGCTGCGCCAGCAACTGCGCGCCATCCAGGAAGAACTGGGCGAAACCAATCCCGAACAGGCCGACGCCGATATGCTGCGCAAACAGATGGATGAAGCCGAATTGCCGGAAGACGTGCGCAAGGAGGCCGAGCGCGAATTGTCGCGGATGGAGAAGCTGCCGCAGGCTTCGCCCGATTACCACGTCATCCGCACTTATCTGGAAATAATCCTGGAACTGCCCTGGGCCAAAAGCACCGAAGACAATCACGACCTGGCGAACGCGCGGCAGGTGCTCGACGAAGACCATTTCGATTTGAAGGATGTGAAGGAGCGAATCCTCGAACATCTGGGCGTGCTCAAACTCAACCCGACGGCCAACGCGCCGATCCTCTGCTTCGTCGGGCCTCCGGGTGTTGGCAAGACTTCGCTCGGTCAATCAATCGCGCGCGCGCTCGGTCGCAAGTTCGAGCGTCTATCGCTGGGAGGAATGCACGACGAAGCCGAACTGCGCGGCCATCGCCGCACTTACATCGGCGCAATGCCCGGCAGAATTATTCAAGCCATGCGCCGCGCCGAATCGAACAACCCGGTATTGATGCTCGACGAAGTGGACAAACTGGGGCGCGATTTTCGCGGCGACCCGGCGGCGGCGCTGCTTGAAATTCTCGACCCGGCGCAGAATCACACTTTCCGCGACAACTACCTCGACCTGCCGTTCAACCTGACGAAGGTCTTTTTCATCACGACCGCCAACACGCTCGACACTGTTCCGCAGCCACTGCTCGACCGAATGGAAGTCTTGCGGCTGAGCGGTTACAGCGCGGAAGAGAAAGTGGAGATCGCGCATCGCTATCTGATCCCGCGACAGTTGAAAGAGAGCGGATTGACCGATCAGCAATTCATTCTGACCGACGAAGCGCTGCGCCACGTGATCGGGCGGTACACGCGCGAAGCGGGCGTGCGCCAACTCGAACGCGCCATCGGCAGGTTGACGCGCCGCGTCGCGCTGCGTTTCGCTGAAGGCGACACAACGCCGGTGACCGTCAAGGTCGAAGACGTGGCGGAGATGCTCGGCCCCGAACGCTTCTCGTTCGAGCTTGCGCGCAAACAACTGCCGCCGGGCGTCGCGACCGGGCTGGCGTGGACTGAAACCGGTGGCGACGTGCTTTACATCGAAGCGACGCTGCTGCCCGCCGGACGCGGCCTGACACTGACCGGACATCTGGGCGAAGTCATGCAGGAATCGGCCAAAGCTGCGCAGAGTTTCATCTGGGCGCACGCCGACCAGTTGGGCATTGACCCGAACGTCGTGCGGCGTTCGGGCGTTCACATTCACGTCCCGGCGGGCGCCATCCCGAAAGACGGCCCATCAGCCGGAATCACGATGGCGACGGCGCTCGCTTCGGTCTACACCAATTCGCCCGCGCGCAGCGACACCGCGATGACCGGCGAAATCACGCTGACCGGCCTGGTGCTGCCCATCGGCGGAGTGAAAGAGAAAGTGCTGGCCGCGCGCCGCGCCGGCATCCGCCGCGCCATCCTGCCCAAAGAAAATCAGAAAGACCTGCGCGAACTGCCCGACAACGTCCGCGCCGAAATGGAATTCGTCTTCGCCGAACGGGTCGAAGAAGTGCTGACTGCGGCGATACCCGATCTGGCCGCGCGGCTGGCGCTGCCCAAAGCGGCGTGAAGCAAGTTTGAAAATAACTGCTCCGCGGGAGGCAAGAGGATTATGGAGCATATGAAAAAAACGGAAGAGACTGAAGATTCTCTGGCCTGTTTCCGTTTATCCAGTTTTTCCGTATGTTCCGTAATCCTCTTTGCCCCCTCCCTGAGCAGCTATACATTTTGTAACTGCTCAGCCCTCTTCGTCGCGTAGCGACGGTTTGATTTTAGGCAGGTCGTTTACGGCCTGCATGAGACGCCAGGGAATATATTTCGTCGCGTAGCGACGATTGAACCAATTGCGACGCCGGTTTCAACCGTCGCTACGCGACGTGAAATCGTTTGCCTTTGCCTGCAGGCCGTGAACGACCTGCCTAAAATCAAACCGTCCCGCTGGGACGAAGAAAGGCTAAGCAGTTACTACATTTTTACGTGAAGAACCGCGCTCAAAAAAATAAGGCGGGCTGACGTCAATGCGTTCAGTCCGCCTTCCAGTTTTCTGAGAGTGACGAATCACCAGGATTTCATCTATGCCTTCGCCCTACGCCGTGATCACCTGATCCAGTGGTCCTCATCTCGTTATTCCACCACGCTCTGTCGCCGTTCCAACCGCTCCTGCATCGGCGACTATGGCTGGTTGTTTATATTTGGCGCCGATCACCTGTTCCATCACGATTCCTGTCAGTCTCGGCGCCGGTCTGAGGCTGTGAGGTTGACGGTGGCGATTGCCGCTGATCAGGCTGCGTTTGATTTTACGCAGTCTCGGTCAGCGCCACGGCTACCGCCGGAAAACTCACATTAGGCTCACGATAAATCCCTCTTCAATTAGCTCTGTTCAACGGGCGACCGCCTGGCGATCTCGCCAAGTCGCTAATTCAAGATGCAAGGCTGAGGCCATTGCGCAGCATAAACACGGGATGCGGCCCATTCTGCAAGCGATTTAATCGCCGGCGCCTCAGGGCATATAGCTTGCTCCTTTCCGAACCGCATCAGCTTTTACGACCGCCGCGTATGCGGAGCAGTAAAAGGAGAAAAAACACATGACGAGCAAAGATGGAGAGAAAACGCCGCGTCGAATCATCAGTCTTTTGTTTTTGCTGGCGCTGTCTCTGTTCCTAAACGCGGTTCCGTTTGCCAGCGCGCAGGAAGATCATCCGGCTCTTTCCACGGGAATTAACAAAATCGGCGAACGCCAGGCCATCGTCTTCAGCCCGGATTTCGCCGCTTCGGGCAACAGGCGTTTTTACGAAGCGCTTGGGTTTATGTATTTGGAGAGCGCCGACTGGCATTTCGTGTTGCGGGAGATCAAGCGGTTCAACCTCGCGCACCCAGAAGATTCGATTCAACAGGTATTCTTCGAAACTCATGGCAGCAACGGTAACGGGCTGAAGCTTCAGCGGTCGAAGCGCCGGACGGCGCCGCGTTCCTACATTTCGCTGGGCGCGTTGCAGGAGCATCTGGGAGAGGCCGGAGTCAAAAAGGCGATCCTGACCGCCTGCAACACGGGGCGGTTGTACAGGCCGGAGATTTATAAAAAGCTGAATATGAAAGTGAAGGATCCGACTGTGCTGCCGGCCACGCTCGGCGTAATTAACGCCTCCGAAGATTTCGATCCTTCCAGCAGTTCCGTCGTACTTGTTCGCCGGGCGGACAGCCGTATCGAACAGACCAGCGAGGGGAAGTATGACGAGCTTCCGGCCTCGGTCAGACAAGCGCTCGGTCTGCCCGCGTCTTCGGAGCCGTTCAGCGTGTCGAATATGTTCATCCAAATGATCGTCAAGGACGGCGGGTTGCAATTGACCAGCGAAGGTTTCGTGCGCGACCTTTCCAGCCTCAAGGAAAGCGAGGCGGTCAACGAAGCCATCTTTCAAAGCTTCCTGCATTTCCTCGACGACGTGGCGAACAATCAGACACCGCCCACCCGCTTTGATCACATCACTGATGGCCACAATCAACGATGAGTCGGGTCCGCCTCGACTCGATGCGCGCGAATTAACATTAAACCTCTCACAAGCCGCCCAAGCTAAGTTGTTCAGTCTGTATAATCCGCCGCGCTGAGCAAGCAAAACTCCACCACGAAGAGAGGCTATGAGAAAACCGCTCCCCAGGCGCAATAAGATTGCGCGTGCGGACAAATCGCCGCTGAAAACTCAGCTACGGCTGTTGCGCTACGTCCTGCCGCACTGGCGCGAACTGAAAATGATTCTGATCACGATGGCGCTGGCCATCGGCGTTGACGTGTTGCAACCCTGGCCGATGAAGATTCTGGTGGACGACATTCTGGGCAAGCAGCGCGCTCCCGAATGGCTCAACCGGATGATCGTCGCGCTGCCCGGGCCTGCGGGCGATGGCGGTTTGTTGTTGTGGGTGTGCATCGGCACAGTGCTGATCTACGTCCTGCACACAGTGGTTTCGATGGCCAACACTTACGCCACTGTCGGATTGGGCCGCCGCATGACTTACAACCTCGGCGCCGATCTGTTTCTGCATTTGCAGCGGCTCTCGCTGAAGTTTCACAGCCGCCAGCCTGTCGGCGACACGATCATGCGGATCAACGAAGACGCTTACTGCGTGCAGACGCTGGTGACGGGCGCGATGCTGCCGCTCCTGCAGGCGATCATTTCGCTGGTCACGATGTTTTTCATTATGTGGCGCATCGAACCGACGCTGACCGCGCTGGCGCTGGGCGTCGCGCCGATGATGATGATCCTGATCCGCATCTTCGGCGAAAGGCTCAGGAACGGCTGGCTGGAACGACGCGACAAAGAAATCCGCGTGGCCACGCTGGTCGAGCAGACTCTGAGCGCGATTCCCGTCATCCAGGCCTTCACGCGCGAAGAGACCGAGCACGCGCGGTTCCGCAGCTACGCCGACGAATCTGTAGCCACAGTGCAGCGGCTCGTTCGCGCCGATTTGTGGTTCCGCCTATTCGTCGGATTGACGACCGCCGTCGGCGCGGCGGTGATCATGTGGCTCGGCGCGAAGTACGCGCTTGCGGGCCGCGTCTCGGCGGGCGACATCCTGGTTTTCATTTCGTATCTGCATTCGCTCTATCAACCGCTGAATTCGATCACCACGATGGCTTCGACCGTGCAAAACGCCGCCGCCAACGCCAACCGCGTGACCGAAGTTCTGGACACCGAAGTTCTGGTGAAAGACGCGCCGGACGCCCGCGACATCGGCTTGCGCGGCGACGTGCGATACGAGAACGTCTCGTTCAGCTACGAGGCGGCGGCGCCCACGCTCAGGAACGTTTCGTTTGAAGCGAAGGCCGGAGAGGTGGTGGCCTTCGTCGGGCCTAGCGGCGCGGGCAAAACCACGATGGCCAATCTGCTGGCGCGATTCCACGATCCGAGTTCCGGACGCGTGACGATTGACGGCGTTGACATCCGCGATATTCGCTTGCGCTCGCTGCGCGAACAGATTGCGATGGTCTTGCAGGAGCCGTTTCTCTTTCCCGTGACAATCGCCGAGAACATCGCGTTCGGCAAACCCGACGCCTCGCGCGAAGAAATCATCAAGGCCGCCAAAGCCGCCAACGCGCATGATTTCATCGCGCGGCTGCCCGGCGGTTACGACGCGGTGATCGGCGAACGCGGCGCGACGCTTTCGGGCGGAGAAAAACAACGACTCTCAATCGCCCGGGCGTTTTTGAAAGACGCGCCGATATTGATTCTCGACGAACCGACTTCGGCGCTCGACGCCGGCGCCGAACATCTGCTGCTCGGCGCTCTGGACCGGTTGATGAAAGACCGCACGACGTTCATCATCGCTCACCGGCTTTCGACCATCCGCAACGCCAGCCTCATCGTCGTGATGAATCGCGGCGAAGTGGCCGAACGGGGAAGGCATCCGGAGCTGATGGCGCGCAACGGCCTTTACGCAAAACTCTACCGGCAGCAGATGGAGATTGCGCGGCGCGAACACGCGGCGACGGAAGCCGCCGAAGCGGCGGCATAAAGGGAATTCGTCACGGCGCTCGACCTTCGATGAGCGTCAATATGATCCCGGCGAGGTCCTCGTGATCCACAGGCTTGGTAATGAACCTCTGCGCCCCGACTTCTTCGACTTCCGTTTTGACAAACTCTCTCACATCCCCCGATAAAATGATGATCGGGGTGCGCTGGTCAGATTCGCGGATTCGACGGCATAATTCCAGCGCGTTGCCGTCCGGCAAAAGCAGATCAAAGACGTACAGATCGAACTTCTCGTTCTCGATTAACCGCAGCCCGTCCGTCATCGTCTCTGCCGCAACCAATTCGCATTCGTCCAGGTGGTAACTCAACAGTTCATGGCCATCAGGATCGTCGTCAACGTAGAGAATGCGTTTGCAGGGAGTAGTCATAAATTACGCTGTCGCCTCCTTTGTCTTCGGATTTCCTCGATCCAAAGGTAACGTTATTGCCCTGGGTCTCGGCTTACGTGAACCTTCGTCATCTTTAGAGCTAGCAGGGGATCGGTTGGACGCTCTCAAACTGGCTTGTCTGAAAATACAATTAACCAATGGCGCCTGTGGGAGGAATGTTGAGAACTAGCTTAAACTATTGAAGCTAATCTGTCTGTTCTCTAAGAAACAGACGGCTTAGCGGCAAAGATTTAGATTGGCTTTCTAATTATCAGTTTCGGGAAGAACCTGAAGGAGAGACTTGGTGCCTGAAGACAAAATAAATGCCGCCGGCAGCAGGCTGTTAGCCGCGCTGCCGGCGAATGAATACCGACGAATTCTCCCCTACCTTGAACTTGTTGAACTCAAACAAGGCGAACGTATCTATTCCGCGCGACAGAAGATTGACTACGCCTACTTCCCCACAACGGCGTTGCTTTCGCTGGTAGTTTTGTCGCGGAACGGCGATCTGGTCGAAGCCGGGATATATGGCAGCGAAGCGCTGGTCGGAGTTTCCCTGCTGCTGGGCGCTGACTTTTCGCCTTTCCAGATAGAGGTGCAGATCGGAGGAACGGCGCTCAGAATAAAAGCGGAGATTTTGAGGGATTTGTGCGGCAAAGCGTCTTGCGGTCTGCTGCATCATTTGCTGCGTTACGCGCACACATTGATGGTTCAGATGGCGCAAATGACCGTTTGCTGCAGCTTCCACACTGTCAGACAGCGTCTGAGCCGCTGGCTGCTGACGGCGCAAGACCGCATCCAGTCCGACCGAATCCCGCTGACCAAAGAGATTATCGCGGGAATGATCGGTTCGCGCCGCCCCAGGGTCAGTATCGAGATCGGTTACCTGCAAAGCGCCGGTCTGATTCAATCCAATCGCGGGTTCATCAGTATCGTTGACCGCCAGGGATTGGAAGACGCCTCCTGCGAATGTTATCGCGTGATCAAGGGTGAGGTTGACAACCTGCTCAACGGCAAATGAAGCCTGTGTTGTTGACGCAAACGATGCGCGGGCCGTAGTCGCCGACCGTGACGACGCTCACCGAGGCCACGCTGATTTCGATGCGGTGAAAGAGGTCGAGCGCGATCCCGGCGTAATAAGCTATCGCCGATTTGATCGGGTCGCCGTGACTCACGACGGCGACCGTCTGGCTGGGATGCCGCTCGCGCAATCGTTCCAGCGCGGCGATCATTCGCGCCTGCGTCTCTAATTGCGTCTCTCCGCCCGGCGCGCGCGTCAGGCTGCGCAGCGAATTGAACCGCCGCCAGAGCGGTTCGTTGTTCAGATCGGACAACTCACGCCCAGTCCACTCTCCCAAAACGATCTCGCCCACTTCTTCAACGATCTGAACCTCAAGGCCGAATCTCCGGCTGATCGGCTCAGCGGTTTCGCGCGCGCGTTCGAGCGGACTGCTGTAAATCGCCTTGACCTCAGCGCCCGCCAGCCGTTCAGCCAGTTTCGCGGCTTGCGCGCGCCCTTCGTCGTTCAGATGAACGCCCGGCGTCCAACCGGAGACGGCCTTGTCCACAAGGTCTGTCATTCCGTGTCGAATCAGCAGAAATCGAGTCATGGTTGTTCACTCCCATCCGAAAAAATTCTTCGCCCAGGCGAACGATACGCTGGCGCGTCGCGCAGCCTCGCAATCGCTCTCAGAATCTCCGACGAACATAGTTTCAGCGGGCGCGACGTCGCGCGAATGCATGATTTCAATCAACATTCCGGGCCGGGGTTTGTGGCAGCCGCAATCATCCTCCAGCGCGTGCGGACAGAAGCGAATCGTAACGCTCGCCGGATCGCAACCAGTGGCCGCGACGATCATATCTTCGAGCAGTTGATACGCCATCCGACGGCTGAGATGGCCATAAGCGACCTGATCCTGATTCGACGCCACACCCAGCGCCAGCTTGCGCTCGCGCCAGTTGACGCCCGACAGCGCCTCTTTGACCTTCGGCATCAACTCCCACTCGCCGGGAGCATGCGGGCACGGTTTCCCGGCGACGGTCGTTCGGCGCAGCGTGCCGTCGGCGTCGAAGATGATCAGCTTGATTTGTTCGGGAATGTCCATCATCGAATCTCCAATCGCAGCAGAGACGCATAACGATCAACCTGCATCTTGAACCTCACCGCATCGGCGGAGCCGTTCAACACCGTCGCAGCCAGCGTCGCGTAACCGAGCCGGTAAGCCGGATAAGCAATCAGAAAAAACGGCAACCGCTCAGCGACATTGCGATCACCGCTCAGCGCGCGGTATTGATTGATCAGATAATCCTGCTGCTCCGCGCTCAACGAAAATTCAACACTGGTTCCGGCGATGTCCCAGGCGATGTCCTGCGGTCCCGGAAAAAAATGGTCGTCGTGATGATCAACGCCGTCGGTCTTGATGAAGCGGTCTCCGGCGCGCAGCCATTCGTGCGGCGTCATTCGCCCGTCAATCGCCGTGATCGAATCGCTTTCATCAGAGCCTCTCAACCATTCCAGCTTTTCAGCCCATTCTTCGCCCAAACCTTCGGCGACGTTGATTCGGATCAT